>Ga0209755_10000065_pt1 | contig 187944 bp, 157 predicted proteins | sample TergutCo191P1_FD_187301 | JGI IMG/M metagenome (GOLD analysis project Ga0209755, IMG submission 187301) | Cornitermes sp. P1 segment gut microbial communities from Petit-Saut dam, French Guiana - Co191P1 (SPAdes) (version 2) | ecosystem: Host-associated > Arthropoda: Insects > Digestive... | reverse complement strand
CCCCACTGCTTCAAGCAGGTAAGGTCCCTGGTAGACCACCAGGTTGATAGGCTCAGGGTGTACGCACGGTAACGTGTTCAGCTGATGAGTACTAATAGACCGAGGGCTTGACCATCTTTGTTCTTCAATCCATGCCTTCGCTTCCCTTCTCTGTATTCAGTTCTCAATGTGCGCCGCGCCTAAAAACGCGGTATTTGTTATAAAGTACTATTGCTTGTTTTCCTCGATAGCTCAACGGCAGAGCAACCGGCTGTTAACCGGTAGGTTCCTGGTTCGAATCCTGGTCGGGGAGGGGATGATTAAAGCTGTTTCACTTGATAGAGTGAAACGGCTTTTTTAGTGTGAAAATACTCGTTTTGCTTGCCCATTTTGTGTTCCATTTTATGAAAAAATGTCCTTAAATTGTAAGCTCAAAATAGGGGTTTTGCTCTATGAAATAGCAAGGCTTTGTGCTATAATGAATAACGTTTTTTTTTGTTGTTTTTTGTTAAATTGAAGCTCCATAGCAAAAAGATATTTTATGCATTGAGAAGGGGTTGAAATGACGAATAAGCATGGAAATGGAGGCAGTAAAGTCGCTTTTTTCATGGCGGTGTTGATATTTATCTCGTCATTTATGCCGGCGACTTCTGTAAACGCGGCCCACTTTGGGCCTTCTTTCCATGTTCAGGGAACGGGCGCGATGTTGACGATGGGGGATGGAATGGCCCTGTTGACGTCGGGAACGTTCCCGCTTTATGATTGCGTGGATTCATGTTGTGAAACGAAAAAGTACGATGATGATTATAATGACTCGGGAACGGTCCCGGAAGGTGATGACGAAGAAGCAAACCTGGGTGGAGACGATGACGATGCAAAAAGTGACTACCCGGGTGGGACAGATGGTGGCGCAGATGCCGAAACAGAGAATGACTACCCGATTGACAACGAAAATGACATCTGCGAGGAGGAGGAATGCGACTGTACGGTGGATGAACCGGGTGGCGATGGCGCGGGGAACAACGAGAACGACGAGAACAACCTGTGCGAGAACGGCGACGATTGCGACTGCCCGGAGACAAACGAAAATGACCCGAACGAAGGGGATTCACCGGGAGACGTGCCCGGCGGTACGACGCCACCCACCGAGGAAATCCCCTCCCTTGGGACGACGCCCCCGGCTGTGGGGACGACGCCACCCGCTGTTGAAACCACCCCCCCGGCTATCGGCGTAACCCCTCCGGCTTTGGGTATGACCCCGCCGGCTTTGGGTGTAACGCCACCGGCTCTGGCGGTGACGATACAGGCATTGGGCATCATGCCCATATCGGCGGTAACGGAGCCGTCCTTGGAGGTTGTGGGGTTTGTGTTTCCCTCGTTTCCAGCCAACCTTATCACGCCGGGGGACTATGAGGTTCTCTTTGGCAGACCCAGAAGCTCAGTATTGGGAGCGTTGCCGAACACCTTGGTGCCAATTGTTTATTTGATTGAGTACGAACCAGACGGATATGACGGATTTTATAATCCGGTGTTTGTCCAACAGCGCACACGTCTACCCTACGAAGCGGTGGGAGCGAATAGGATGGCACTTGATGGGTGGAACTATGGCGGGTATCCGGTGGATGGCATTTATCCCAGACCTGCCGGAGGCTTCGCCTTTTCTCCCGTGTTGAGCCCGTCGGCGATAATAGATGTGTCGGGAACCCTGTACATGTACATTGGCGCGTCCAGGGCGGCTATTCAACCGGGGGCTCTATTGCCAGAGGCTTTGCCTACGGTGAATATCACCATTGCGGAGCCGTCATATGTGATAAGCGACCTACGCTGGATACGGGAAGGGAACGCTCCCGACCCGTGGTATCCCTGGCAGAGAGAGCTTGCAATCCCATATGGCACGACGCGTGGCGGAGTAATAGCCATGCTGGAGGGCCTACCCCACGCAGAGCTGGAAGCCACCGTTGAGATTACCAACATGTACGCCAACCCCGTTTCCGCCTTGGTTCAACCGCCGAATGGGAGCGGCAACCACTGGTTTACGTCAAGCGCGCTTGACATCAGCTTTGCGTGGAGCAGTGTGAACGACACATTCCCGGGTGGGGATTTGCCTGATGCTTTACCGCCGGGGAGGGGGGGGGATGTCTATTATTTCGTGCCTCACGTCACCATAACGGGTATAGATTTAACGCAATTTGGCGATGATTTTACCAGCGCGATAAACGACAGCACCAACCCGGACGGGCTCCCCATTGTGCCCATGAATACCCCGAGGATGACGATAACCGCCCCCATTACCAAGTATCCCGTGGCTGTCACCGTGGGCTTGCCCCATTATGTGATTACCGGGTTTAGGTTTGTGGCTGGCCATGGCGGGCATTCCGGTTTTGCCACCGGGGCAACCAGCGGTGCGATTGATGTTTTGTTTGGCACGCCCAATCATCCGGCAGATTTGCTGAACTCCCACAACCCCCTGCTACCGCAAAGGCTGGAAGCCGTGGCCCGGGTGTATGCGGAGCGGTACGACAATGGCATTCTGGTGCGGGAGCTGGTGCGTGAGGATGGCATTATCTCCTTGGATAGAGGGGCAAATCATTTCGATTGGGATTTCCCCGCAGGGGGATATAGCTCTTTTACTCCGGGAGCGTTTTCATTCTCGGTTAATATAGACACATTGTTGACGAATGTACCCGGAATTTTCGGGGGTGTGAGCCGTGCCAGCATAACCAGGCAAAGCCTTGATGTGGGGCACGTGGGGCACGAGATTGCCACCTTGAATGTGCAACCGATAATCGTAACCGGGTTTGGCAACTTTTACCCTAACCCGAGGACGGGCGTGACTTTGGCTCATGGCACGACATACGGGGCGTTGGCTTTGGAACGGCCAACCCATGTGCATGTGCATGTAAGACGCTATGGCTATGACGAGACACAACCCACCATGCGGATTCCCATTGACAGCTGGAACCGGACACCCGCAACGGGGTGGCCGCCCTTGCCGCCTAATGATGCGCCCCTTTCCCCCGGTACATATTATTTCGCCCCTGAGTGGGGAGATGTGACTTATCCCGGCGCGTATCCCATAGAAATTGCCATTTCGCCCTTGCCTCCTTCTCCGGGGGCTTTCGGCGTTATAATACTGCCAATTCCCATAAGTTGGGTGAGCCCGATGGCCATAGCGGTGCCCTATGGTACGGAGTGGGATGAGCTTCTGGCGGCGACTACCGACCTGCGCTTGCCGGAATATACCCGGGTGATTATGCGCGTGTTGCCTTCCCAGATGGTGGCCGGGGATATAGAGATTACAGATGTGGCCGACTTGCCGGATGGATACACCTTGGACGGTGGATATGGGCGGGTATGGATTTTCAGGAATTTACATATAACCTGGCCGGCTAGCGTGCCGGTGCCGGACTTTGACGGGCAGGAACCGGGCACCCAGCGTGTGACGGCTTCCGCGTTCACCAGCTTTGCGGGATTGGCTTCGTATATCGAAGGCACGGTGGTGGTGCCGTACATTTACATTACGGTGGCGGAGCCTGTGTTGACCATTGTTTCCTTGGAGCCGGATTGGGTTGGCCAGCATGAAACCGTTCCCTATGGGATACAACGCAGACACCTGGGGTTGCCTACAACCTTGGGCGCGGTGGCCACGGTGTTTGGCGGGCTGGACGGAAACCGGGAGATACATACGCACCTCGTTGAAATTGACTTGCCCTTGGCGGCGTGGGAAAACTACACCCCGGCGGCCTTCCCCAACGGCTTCCCGGCACCCCCGGCGGTTCCCGTATACCGGCCCATAATGAGTGACTATGCCACGCCGGGTGCCTTCGCCTTCCGTCCGGTGTTTGACCCGGATGCCATCGTGCTGACTGGCGGTACGCTGGCTTTGTTCCCTCCGGCGGTGGCATATGCGAACATCGTGTTGAGCGGTGGCGCGGTGGCCGTCGAAGCATTGCCCCATGTTGTGCGGGAAATGCTCGCGCCTGTGTTCACGGTGTTGCAATTTATCGACCCCACATATCCCCTTGGCGAGGTGTGGGTGCTGTATGGCACGCCCTTGGATGTGGTGATAGAAGAACGCTTGCCCCAGACACTGGAGGTGGGACTTGGGGTGAGCAACCCGGCTTACCCCGGCGAGGAACCCGAATTTTTCCTGACCCATTACACCATGACCCTTAGCAGGACATGGCCGGCCAATGCCCCGCATTTCGAATGGGTAACGCTCCCGGGGATTGGCTATGACGGGACATTGCCGGGCACATATACCTTCACGCTGGAAACGCGAAATGACATTGCGCGTACCCTGTTCCAAACACTGGGGATGAACCGGAGCATCCAGGGTACCTTCGGCAATATAAATTGGAACCTCCTCGCGCCGTTGTACGTGGACGTCATTGTGGAGCCGATGTTTATTATTGACTTTTATCCCCGGCTGGCCGAGAGCTATACCATACAGAGCGTCCCCTTCGGCTCTGGTATGGGCTACATCGCCACGCGTGCTTCTTTGGATGTGATAGTGAGGCGGTACTGGAATGCAACGGAAGCGGCGTTGGCAACCACCGAGTTTGTGCCGACAAACGTGGGCGCGTTGTACGGCGATGGGGTAGGGTCGTATACCATCCCCGTGCAGAGTTGGAACCCCACCGGCTCCGGTATATTGTTTAATACGGTCAACCCGAGTGAAAACGCTCCCGGTGAATATCATTTTGAGCCCTTGCTGGATAAGCGGCATCAGACCGTACATGAGGTTGACCGCTTTGCCATCGTTTATCCCGCCAGCCCGGCGGGGCTTGCTGTGCGGGTGCGGCATGTTCCCATCGTGGGGGTTTACCTGGGTTGCCAATGTGCGCCGGGTACTTGCCCTGCCGGCAACCTGCACGCACCCACCGAAAATCCCCACTGCTTCTCCCGCCAGTATTTCAACTATGGCGTGCGGCTGGAAGGGAACGACCACGATACGGTTAAGCTCCCGACCCATCTGCTGGCCAGGGTGCACGTCATCGGCTCCGAAGTACGCCCCGACGATATTTGCCCCAGCGGAACCAACAATGCACTTACCGTTGCCGACAGTGCTGTGCCCACCCCGATACCCGGCACCCGCTATGTGGAGGTGCAACGGTGGTTGCCTGTGGCGTGGAGTGCCCTGACCCCCGGCGGGTTCACGCCCTCCGGCTCCATCCGGCCAGGAACCCACAGTGCCCTTGCCACCTTCACCGTGGATAACTACCGGGTGGTGATAGATGACTCCGACCTGTGCGCGGTGTACCCCCCGGCACTTAGGGAAAATTGGCAGGTGGAAGACCACTGGGCCATGACCACCTACCGGGATTATTTTGCCGGGACCGGTCCCGCAATCAGCATCACCGTGCGCCCCCGGCATTATGTGATACAACACTTCTACCTGCCAGACCACACAAGGCTTCAGGTAGGGGCACCCCTTGGGCACCGGGACCATTTCCCCGCCAGCCCGGGGAACGCGATTACTTATGGACAAACCTGGTCAGCCTTTATGAGCCAAAACCAAAGTGCCCTACCGGGGATACGCGCTTATGTACATCTATATAGAAGCTGTGGCGTGGAATTGGAAGACAGCTTTTGGGTAACGCTGGGAACAAGAAACATCCCGGGTTACTTGGATGATGAACGGCCTCCGGGAGTGTGGGTGGATTGGGGAACCAGTGCGTGGAGCGCGTCGCCCCATTGGCAATATTCCCCAAACTGGTTCACCAATGATGCACCCGGCAATGTCACCAGTAACTTAAACGCCGGTACAGTGCATGGCGCGACACATCCCAACATGCCGGGGTGGCCCACCTTGTGGCCTACGCTAAGTAACCCCGGTTATAGCTTTTCCCCTTCATTTTGGACGGACATGGAAGGGAATGAGCATTGGGGTTACTCCATCAGCACCGGCGCACCCGGCTTCCATGACTTCAGCCCCAGCATTATCATAAGGCCCCAAGAGGGTTATCCCACCTTCTCCTTTGCCGGAGACCCCACACTCCTTACCGAAATCAACCCCGCCTCCCTTGCCGCGGTTACGGTTCGGCTGGAAGTGGTGCGCAGGGACTTCAATGGTGACTTGACCATCAACCTCCGAAGCGGTTCGCAATCCTTTGTTGAAACGCCAACCGCCGCCCTCACCCGCCCCTTGCATTACGACATGCAGGACGAACTCGGGTCATTTCATACCTTCCCGGAGGAGGTTGAAATCGTTACCATCCGCAATGGCACCTGGACAGAAACACATCAGTGGTTTCCAACGCGTGTCGAATATATTCCGGGGCCTGCATTCCCGGCGGGGGCTGTATTTCTTGCGGTGGGGCAGTATTTCCGCTTTGACCCACACCCCGCGCCCCTTGTATGGGTTGAAGCGGGGCACCATTGGTTGCCAATCCGCAACGCCCCCGGACATACGGTGACAACACCTTCGGGCTACTCCCTCCGCCCCACCCCGGTAAGCCGCACCCACACCATACGCACCTGCGTGGTAGGTACCCCCAGCACCTCTCACCTCAACCGGGACAACTGGCCCTACCTCCACATGCTGGACTTGTTCGACTTCCGGGGTAATGTGGGTGTAAACGCGTTTTCCTTTAACAATGTATTTGAATCTGTGGTGCTACCCCATCGGACGCAAAACTTTTCCATACCCGCCAACGCCTTCCAAGCCAGTGCGCGGTTGCACACCATGGGGACAGCCAACACAGCCACAGCCGGCCCAGCCTTACGCCGTAGCCAGCTCACCCCCCACCTCATCGACCTCCATGACGTGAACGCCATTGCCGCTTCGGCCTTCCGGGATTCCCCCATGATTACGGCTATACGGCTACCCGACCGGATAGACGACTTGAGCCCCAATGTGTTCAACTCCTTGCCCTCCATCGGGCTGGTTTCGCTGTCGTCGCCACGGAGGACGGGCGCGGACGCCACTACCTTCGGCGGGCCGGGTGGCCAGTATATGATTCTGCGTGACGAAGGCTTCTCCGCTATTTACGTACCCCAACCGGAAGGCATGGGGCAACCCCCCAACTTCGGTGGCGGACGCTTTGCCTTCCTGCCCAACCGCTTCCATGTGTATGATACGGCTCTGCTGGAGCTCTATCCCCTGCATTCGGCATTTTTTGCCAGCATAAGCCCGGGCGCGTTGAACTGTCATCAGGTAAGCGGCCAGCATGTAATGTGTAACGATGTACGCTTGCCTCATATGACCTTCCAGTGGCAACGGTGCCCGGACGGGGAATTTACCGCTCCCCCCGCCACCTTGAATGTTCCCGGCGCGACGCAATCCACACTTCTGGTAAACGAAGCGGACTTCGGTTTCTTCTACCGCTTGCGCATTACGATGGTCAACGCACGCGGGACGGCGCACAATGTCATACATTACACCATGCCCATCCAGCTACGGGATATCCGGCAAGACATCCGTGTCACCACACCCCGTTGCCGGGGCGACTCGGGCGTGGGGCATACCTGCCCTTACCGCTTGGCTAACGCGCCGGGTCTGCATAGCGTGGCTCACGCCGCCAACCAATATTTCCGCACCCCGTGGATGTGTATCGGGAACTGTGATACCTTTGCTTGCCCCAGCATTCCCAATCATCCACAAATCACCACCGAGCCCGCACTGCGCCACCACTTTGGCCGGGTGCAGGCCGGCACCACAGGGGAAACCCGCCAGATAGCCGAGTTTCGTATTTTCAATTTGGGTGTGTTTGGGGAAGGGGGGATACCCCTTACCGATGTACACTTTGCCTTTGGCCGGGAGGATACGCCCTTCACCGTAGACCGGGGGCTGGTCATCGGCAGAGGCGACGGCGGTACGCCCATGGTCTCCCGGGTGCCGCCCATGGGGCCCCTGGGCGACGGCACGGAACCCGGAAGCATGTCCGTACCCAATACCACCCGCCCCGTGGGTGTAGCCCCCAACCTGCGTTTTGATAACCTGTACGCCGATATCCGCATTGTGCCCAACCAGGACCTTTTCCCCGGTTGGCACTTCGATACCTTTACCATCACCAGTGCCGAGGGCGTGGAAACGGTCATCTACCTAAGCATGTATGTTGTCTCCCATTATCTGACGGTTTCCACCGAGGGAACCAAGGAAACCGCACCGGGCGTGTGGCAGGTGGGCCGCGTCCATCCCTTTGAATGGATTACAGGCCGTCCCGGCCATGATGATGACTCCATTGTTTGGCGTTTTCCCGACCGTGCGGCGGGCTACTATGTGGACGCCCATGAACGCGGCCGCCCTGCGGCAGGGGATGTGCCCGCCGTGCCCCCTCATATCGCGGCGGTCAACCTGGAATATGCCCGGCATCCCGTAGGGCCGGGGCCGGAATACGCGCCCAATGTGCTTTCCCCCGCCGCCATTGTGCCCGAGCTACGCAATACGGTGGCCTATGTGCAATTTAATATCTTTAATAATACAGATGAGCAACTGACGGGAATCGCTGATTTCCGTCCCCAGTTCGACGCCATCGACCCGCTTTCCTTCCGCACCACCAGCGACGCCGCCACAGCCCTGGTGTTTAGCCCGGAGGAATCCCCCTTTGTGGTGCAGGAGCGTGTAGCCAGCGGGCGCGTGTATACGGGTACGGCTACAGGCATCGGAGGAAGCCCCACCACTGTATTGGAGCCGGGGGAATCCATCAATGTGCGGGTGCGCCCCAGGGAAGGGCTAACCCCCGGCCTCCATTATGCCTACATGTGGCTACAGGGGCTGAGCGGCTTTGAAGTGGTTGTACGGCTGGAGTTCTATGTAACCGAGCCGGTATACGAAGCGCGGGTGCGGGTCAGCTCATGGAATGAATATGCAAACGAATCCATCCCCCAGTGGTTTACCTTGTCCGACGCGGCACTTAGGCGTGACCCGGGCTATACCCCCGGTGACTTTGACCCCGCCTTTGAAGATTTGCGTATCGTTTTCCCCACCCGGGGAGAGGGTGCCATCCCCATCGACAGCGCGGACCCCAGCATCCCCTTGGGTTCCCGGCAGATTGATATTGTCAATTTGTCAGAGACTACGGCCATTGCGGGGATACAATGGTATTTCCGGCATCCCGACGGTACCACCAGCGACACACTCAACCCGGACCGTGGCGCGTACTTTTATATTGACCGCATACTTCCCGCTGTGGCAGTGAATGCGGCCCGGGGCTTTGTGCGCGGCATTGACGTGTATGAACCCAGTGGCTGGGTGGGTACCCCCGCCGTACCGGGTGTGCGTACTTTGGGCTTGGCATTGGCCGCCGAGGGCACCCGTGAAACCCTGCATCCCCTGCGTATGGGCGAGAGATGCGTATGCCATGACGACTATTACTACTATTATTATCACTATTGCCTGGGTGCCTACGGGCAACACGACTGTGACGGTATCCCGCACCCCATGCAGGGCAACGACCTGTGGTGGGGCAATATTCGGGTTTCCCCCTGTCCGAACTTATCCGCCAGTCCCCTTGCGGCTTATGAAGAAACTTTGGTGCTGTTTAACAGCTACGGCTTCAGGCTGGAGATACCCCTGTCCATTTTGATTGAGGAGCCGTATTTCCATGTGCGGGCAGAGGACAGCTCTACCGCCACAGCGGCGGCGAATTTACATGGGGGCCAACGCTGGAGCCTTATACAAAATACGTTGAATTACCCCGACATACACGACCCCGACCCACCGCGCCCCTTCCGTGTCTTCCCGCAGGACGCGGGTTACTTTGGCTTCCTGGACAACTACCGCCACAATAACAGCCGCCGCGACTTGAGCGTGGGCCCCAGGCAAATCAATATTCAAAATATGGGTACCATGCCCGTGGTGGACTTGCAGTGGCACTGGTGCAGTACCAGCCCCTCCGGCGTGCGGGTGGGGATTACCCGCGACTATGAACGGGGAGCCTCCGGGTTTTATTACAACACACGGGGAGGGCAATACCCAGCGCGCCTTGACAACATCGCTTACCGGGCGCGTACCGTGGGGCAGGGGAATAACCTACTGCCCAGCAACGGCATTGAAAACCAGCCCTTTGTCGTAACCAACCGGGGTATGCGTGTGGGTAATCTGATAACGGATACCAGCGTGAATATCCCCGTGGCCACCCGGTTGATGCCCATAGGCGTACCGGGGTGGGACCATAACTTCTTCCCCGGTGCCACCGCAGACAACCCCCCCACCAACAACTGGGCCAATATCCGCGTGCACCCCCGTTCCGGTTTGCCGCCGGGCATACACCGCGATTATCTGGTTATCACGGGCAACGTAGACGAAGCCACGGGCATACCCGCCTTTACCCTGCGCATCCCCATCGAGTTTGAGGTGCAACAGCCCATCTTCCGCGTGGAAGTAATCACCATGTCGCCGGGGGTAGAGCACAGGCGGCGTTCGGTGGCTACCTCTTGTACCTGTGATTACCGTCCCCTTACCGCCATCATATGTGATTGTGACCGCTATACACCGGGCTTCCCCCTCCCCATCCGTTCCTTTAATGACGTCAGCCCCCCCACCTTTGTGGGCGCGGGCTTCGGCGGAGGCAGTGACGGCGTGCTGGTTTTCCCCACCCGCCAGCTGGGGTATTCGGAATTTATGGGTGGCGGGCCGTTGCCCCGTTATCTGGGCGAGCCCACCCTTCCTGCCACCCCCAATGCCGGAAGCTCCGCCGAATGGTTTAACGTAAACGACGAAAACGCCCACCGCCAGATTATCATTCGCAACTCCGGCAACTCCGGCAGAATCGCCGGTATCACCACCGGGTCGATAACCTGGGCCAGTGCGTCGGAGACAGGCTTTTATACACCAGAGGGTGTCACCGTCTATACCGGCGATTATATCCACACCCCCTTCATGATTACCCGCGCCATGGCCGCCCACCAATATATAACCGGCACTACCTCCTTCCGTGACCATATCCCCATGCCGGGCAACCACAACCCCCATAACCAAATTTGGGTGCGGCCGCGCTCGGGCTTGCCGGCGGGCCACCATATCGACTATCTCATCATCCGTGGCAGTTACGGCTTCGAGCTACGCATACGGGTGGAATTTCACGTTACCCCGGCGGATATCGCCGTCACCCCCCCAACCTGGACATTCAACGCCCGGGACGAAGGCTACATGCTGACCCACGGCCACGACTCTGCCGCAGGTGGGGACGCGGGCCGCCAGCGCACGGGCTTTGTGCAAATTAATTTGACCAACAACACGGATAATATCTTTTCATCCTTGGCCATGACCACCGACGCGGCCTTCGCCGCGCCCTATCGCTTGAACCGCCCCGGTGCCCCGCCCCATGAGCTTGGCCCGGTGGGGCCCATCGCCGGATTTACGGCCGGCGCGTACCTTGACTTTGTAACCGGTGATGCAAATACGCTGTTCGCCATGTTCCGTGATTACGAGCAGGGCTTGTTCATCGAACGGCTGACTGGTGCTTCCTTTGTCTTTGGCCACGGAGCGAACTCGCCCTTTATGCTCTATCGCGGATTGTTCCCGGGGCATGATATCAACAGCGTAAGCGCGCCCTTCTATCTGGGCGGGGATACAATGGCGGCCAGCGGCCCGGGCTTAGCAGGACGCTACAACATCCGCGTGATACCCCGCTTGGGCTTGCCCCCCGGGCTGTATGAAGACACGCTGTATATCCTCATTCCGGGGGGAACCACGGTGGCGGCGATTAACCTGTCCTTCACCGTACATCCCCAGGCGGTGCTACGGCTCTCTCCGGTGGGCAACCTGTGGGGCCATTGGGCGGAAAGTGGAGGCGTGAGAACCTGGACGGGTACACTTGCCGCCCTTCCCTTCACCCCCTCTGCCATAACGCCCCATGTGGTGAGCGCGTGGGGTACGCACAGGTTATCCCCCGGAGCGGTGCACCTCCCCACCCACGCGGCCATCACTGTACCGGAGCATGGCGGCGGTTTCTTCGATATGCCCCAGCGCGAAATCCCTATCTGGTCCTTCGCGCCGGTATTTGAAGGCTATGGCAGTCCCATGTACGGCCGCCAACCCTATCAAGCTCCCTGGGACGACCCGCCCATATACTGGCGGCACGTGGGCAGTGACCGGGCCGGTAGAGACGCGTTTACCTGGTCCATGATGGAAATGGGCGGGGCCATAAGCGTGCAATCCGGCGGGCACCCCTCGGCGCAGACTGTGCTTTCCTCGTTGCTGTTGGAGCTTGTCAACCCCGGGCGCGACCGGGTATACAACGTGGTGGGTACCTTTGCCCTGGGCGTGGATTCGCCCTTCATGATGCAACACGGCCTGAACACGGCCATCTATGGCGGTGTTGTGGACGCCAACCGTCCCTTGCATCAGGCGCATGTGCTCACGCGCGAGGGGCATCCGGGGAACAGAAACGTTACCCCCGCCAATCGTGACAATTTCGTCTCCTATCTGGATATATCCAATTTCCTGCAAGCCCACGTGACCCGCGTACCCCAAGGCACACTAGACCCTGACGCGCCGCCGCTGCCGCCCTGTTGTGAGTACCGTTGCTTGCGGAATTTTGGCGTGCCCTCCCCCTGTTGGGATTGTGAAGCCTGTGAAACCGACCCCGCCGGGTGCGAAAACATGATTCTCACCATTCCCTGTGTGCTGGACGACTGCCCCCTGTGCGCCGTGGGCGTCCTCTGCCCCAACCGCCGCGAGGCCCGCTGCCCGCCGGAGGACCCTTGCTGCGATGATTGCTGTTGCAACCTTCCTCCCGGAGTGGGGGATGACGCCATAATATATGAAGAGCGTATCTCTCCCCGCCGCCATATGTACCGCATTGTGCCGCGCCCCGGCTTGCCCGTGGGTGTCCACGAGGATATCTTCCGCGTGTTTACACCCGACGGCGTGGAGGTGGAGGTGCTGTTGCGCTTTGAGGTGTTGCCCCAGCAGATGATGGTGACAACCAACGCCGGGGACAGCGCAGACCGTGCGGCCCTGTTTACTGACGAAAATATCGCTGACAGACCCCTACGCTACCTGGGTATGCCTGTCCATGCTTACGATGAAGATACCCGCATCCGCACGCCGCAACAAACCGGCTTGCATAACCTGGACTTGAACCAGCAAGCCGGCCCCAGCGGTACAAATTGGGACGACATCGGCACGGATGCGTTGAACGCCAGCTATACTACCTTTAGGACTGCCCACGGCTGGTACGGCTGGGATTTCGGCACCCGCCAACTGGGCTTCTTCGCCTCAGATGATGTGAATGACACGGCACTGGGGCCCATCCAGTTTGACCTGTGGAACGTCGTATTTCCCACCCCGGTAAATATTGTGGGCGGCGTGAACCGTTATCACCGCGAAAATAATATTTTTGCCACCTTACGCATGGATAGGCTGGAGTGGGAATTTGCCTCCGTGCTGGCCACGCTTCAAAACGTGGCTGAACCGGTTTTATATGATATTCAATCCCTTACCGGGGCGGAGCTGGCGGCGGCCAACGCTTCCAACGCCGCACTGACGGCGGCCCACGAAGCCGTACTGGAGGACATCCGCAACGAAGCCTCCCCCTTTGAGATAAACCGCGCCATGCACACCGGCAACGATTACACCATCCCCGAGCACCGGCGCGGACGGGGTACGGACTTTACCGGTAGCGGTGGGGTGTGGGACGGCGTAGCCGCCGCCAACCGCCGCACCGCCGGTATATGGGAGCCCAACGCCGCCGATGAGAGCCCCGGCGGCACCGAGTTGCCCGTGTCCAACATCCGCATCGAGCCGCGCAACATGCTGGGCTTCCATGAAATTAACCAGCGTATCCCCAGCGGCAATTTCGAAAGCTTCCCCCATACCATCGGTGGGGTACCTGTGGGCGGAACGGTATATTATTTCTGGGATGAATTGATTATTTGGAATCCCATGACCTCCAGTGACGAGCCGCTAATGATTATCCCCTTGCGCGTGCGCATCGAGCCTCATAATATTGGGGTGCGCTCTGTAGTTTCCTGGAGCCCCTCCATGACTCCGGTGATGGACCGCGACTTTGAGGTGGAGCGGAGCCCGGACGGCGCGCCCCTTTCCACCCCCATGCAACCCTGGGTTTGGCCGGAGGCCGGCTATTGGGACTTTGGTGTGTTCCATCCCGGTGTGTCCATCAGCCCCCATGACATTACGGTAGCCGGAGCCAACGAGGATAGCCTGTACCGCACAGGCGACCCGGGCGACCGCGCCCATTTCATCATCGAAAACTATACCCTGTTTAATATCACCGGCCTTACCCGCTTCGAATGGGCGTCAATGGACCAGCATTTCCGTTGCGGCCCGGATTGTAACCGCGATACCTGCGAGGAGCCCGGTTGCTACTACCGCCCCAACCACGAGCATCCCTTCCATGTGATGGGGCCCACCTTGCTGGTAGGGCGGTATGAAGGCCGCGACCAGGCCATTTTCCACCGCCAGAATATACCGCCTTATATCCCCAACCCCATTTACGGCCAGCCCGGCACCCCCGGCGCGGTGAACATTCGTATCACCCCCCGGGAAAACCTGCCCCCCGGCGAGCATAGGGATATCCTGTTTATCCGCAACCCCGGCGGCTTTGAAATTGCCATACCCCTGCGCATTTATGTGGAGGATTATGATTTCGACTTCCACGCCCAGGAGTTTGACCCCCGGGAGCATGGCTTTGACATTGACTTGCGGGACGATACCCGTATCATACGCCTCACCAACACGGGTACCTTTGCCATACACACGATTAACAACCAGTTCCTTAGCGTGCCTCGCGCCCGGGCCATTGTTACCTATCAAGGCGAGCCGGGCGAGTGGGTGTGGACTGTGGATTCAGGGTTGGTTGACCGCAACGGCGACGCCATTTACCACCCCGCAACCCCCACCACCACCGGTGCTTCCTTGGTATTTTACCGGGAGGGGCGCGTGCTTCCGTATTTTACGGAGGTGGGCTTGACCGAGGACGGCTACCTGGAAATTGTGCGTGACGCGCCGCCCCCCTTCCGCTCCCATTACTTTAATATTGAGCGGGGCGGCCGCTTCCTGGATAGCTGGAACATCGAAGGCGACGGACGCTTTGTGGGCGGGCCGGAGGGCGGGCCCAACTACATCATGCCCGACCCGGCGTTTATTACTACGTTAAGCAATAGTCTCCTACCCGCCGACCAGGCTTTTCTTGCCCTGCTTGAATATCATTTCCTGACGGATTCTGCCATACGCATTCCCGCCGATGCCTCCCTCAATCCCGCACGGCCAGACAATATGTCAGACGCCGATTTTGCACGCCTAAGCACCATCCCCCTACGCATTACCGACGTAACCAACCGCATCGAGCCGGGTCAGTCCGTGTTCCTTGTCATCAGAATGCGCGAGGGGCTGGGCTACGGCCATTTCTTCGAATACCTGCATCTGTTTAACCGCTTCCACTTCGATGCCTACATCCCCCTCAACTTTAATGTGGTACAAAACAGATTTGACCTGCAATGGCGCACCCACCCCGATAACTTTGATACAGAGACGCAAGCCCTGTGCTTCGGGGAGATATGGTACGGTATGCCGCTGACGGCGGTTTCCCCCGTTGCCATTTACCTGGTGAACGAGGGCAACACCAACATTACCGGCCTCACCTCACCCGACATTACCATCGTGCCCAACAACCTGGGCATATGGGGCGACCCCCTGCCGGGCGTGCCGGGGCGCACCCGTCCCTTCAACTATGACACCGAACGCTTCTTCTCCGTGCAGACGGGAATGGCCCAGGAAATTGACGGAACCTTCACCATTTTGCGCGAGGCACCCACGGGCTATCCCCCCCGGCGGTATGGTATACCCAGCCCGGTGGAAATAAGCATCCGCAACTTCTTTGATATAGATGACGGCGGTGGCTGGGGACGCTGGGCCCCCGGCTTTTACACCGGTACCCTGACAATCAATACCCACACCACACAGCTGGGCACTTACCTGCGCACGGAAATACGCCCACTGCCCGACGGCACCCTTGGCCCCGTCCGTATCTATGACGGCATCATCCGTATCAATATTCAGGTGCGGGTGTTGCCCCCGGATGCCTATGTAGCGGAAACCCTGATACCCTTTGCGCGTGCCGGGGTAGGGTACACCACCCAAGCCGCCATTGACCGGAGTGAGCAAGTTACCGTGCACAATCTGTTGCCTGGCGGCGGCTTGAGTGGCGTGGTGGCATGGTTTGGCCCTCCGGGCTCCTCTGCGCGCCCCACATTACCCAATACCACCATGTCAGTCACCATGGCGAACATAACACCCCATCCCGTAAGCAATACGGCCTTGGTTGCCCCACATGCCATCCTTTCAAATGGCTTCTTTGAGATATACCGTGTACCCTTCGGCTTCTCCTATGTAGGTGACGTCCGACAGCACCAACTGCACTTTATCGGCGCGTGTAGCTGTGACGGCGTCTGCCAGGGCCTGGCGGGGAACTGCAACCGCTACGGTTCCTTTGGCATACGCCCGGTAATCGGCTTGCCTGTGGGCACCCATGTATCCTACCTGTGGGTGACATTCGACCACAGCGACGGCCGCTTCCCCACGCGGATACGGCTGGAATATACCGTAGACCCCCACGAGGGCGTGCTCAACCCCATCAGCGAATCCTGGGGAATGCGCCCCGCTGGATATACCCCCGCCGATGTATTGCCACGGCGCATATACATCGAAAATACGGGGCGCAACGACTTCTTTGTGCGTGAAATCATCATCCCGGAAAACTTTGTCGTCACCACCGGCAGTGCGCTGGGCGACATGCCCTGGCCTCCGCCCCAATACCTGCGCAACACTACCACCGCGCCCATCAATGTAGTGGTGCCGCCGGAGGGCCGGGTGTATCTGTACGTGCGCCCTGCCATGGGTCTGACCCACGGGGACCTGGAGGAGCTCGTTTACGAGGAGCTGTTGCGCGTAATCGTGGGTAACGCCCACAGAGACCCCAGCCCCACACGGGACACCCCCCAGCGCGACCGGGAGCTGGTTGCCGCCGTGCTGGACTTCTCCGTCAGTATTCCGGGCATCCGGGCGGTGCTTTCCCCCCGGGAATGGGTGTGGGACAGTGCCGGATATGGCTACGAGCCCCAGCCCTGGCATTACTTTACCCTTACCAACGAGGGCGACCGGGGTTTGCGCAACATCCAGCTGGATTTCATCGCCGGTGACTTTATCGTGGAAATGGTAGACAGGCCGCCGGGTGACGACCGGGTTTGGCCGGTGGCTACATTTAATCCGGTAACGGGACGGCTGGTTATCGACCGCCTGGCCCCCTACGCACGCCTCGATTATTTCCCCACCCGCCAAATTCATGAGGTGCCTGACCCGGATATATTTTACCAGTACGCCAACGCCACCACGGTTGCGTCCATTACCTTGCGGGTGCGCCCCGTGCAAAATCTCAACCCCGGCGTGCACAACGACACCCTGCGTGCCCGCACCCAGGCGTTATCCACCTTGGACACGGCACGCTTGCAGTTCGAAGTACTCACGCCCGAAGGCCGCCTGATGCGCAGAATCGGAATCGACCCCCCCACCTTTGCCACACCCCCTGCCTTCGACTGGGGCGAAACCGACGCCAACTACACCATGCGCCCCACCCAGGCATTTGTGTTGCACAACGACGGCCCCGGACGGCTTACCAACCTGACGGGCGTTATGAGTAACCTCAACTTTGAAATCGTCAGCCCCGGCCCCACCTCCATAGAGGAAGGCCAAAGCGGAACCTGGCTGGTGCGCCCCGTGATTGGCCTTGGCCCGTCACCCACGGCCTACACAGGTAATCTGATTATCACGGGGGCGCATGACTTCCGCGTCACCACGTATATGCTGGATGAACTGAACAACGTCCTGCCGGGCTTGCGCTTTACCGTCAATCCGGCGGTGGCGTCGGTATCTCCGGGTATGTATGAATGGGCCACGCTGGTGGCGGGCTACACAGAGCAAGCCGCCTATGAGCGTTCCTTCCGTGTGGATAACCGTGGCCGCTACAATATGTTTGGTGTGGAGGCATATATCCCCCCCGCGTACGCAAATTATTTCGTGATTACGCGCTTCACCTACGTGGACGCGCTAGGCGTAACCCAAAACAGAATCGTAACCCCCAGCTCCCTTGCCATTATCCCCCTGATACCCTCGGGGGGGGCGGGTACCTTCTATGTGCGGCCGCGCCTGGGTTTGTCACCAGATAGGTATGAGGGGCAGTTGGTTATCCGTGGTAATGACCTGGTACTGGGCCCGGACGATGAAGAGGGCGTCAACGCCACCATTCAAATTACCCTGCGCTTGCGGGTTGTCCCCCCCACAGCGGAAGCCGTGCCCGAGCGGGCAGACTTTGTGGCGTCTGCGGGCTATGTCCCGCAAACCTTGCCGTTGCTAAGCGGCGAGCGGTATGTCGCTTTGCGCAGAAGCAATGACTTCTATAATATAACGGGCATCACCGCCGCCTTTGCCTCCACGGGGCACCGCCAGGGCACGAACTTCACCGTGGTAGGCAACATACCCGAAATCCTGGTGCAACAATTGCCCAACACCCCTGTGGCAGAGCTACCGCGTATCCGCATAGAGCCCCTGCCGGGGCGGCCTCCCGGTTTGTATTATGATGTGCTGGTGCTTACGGGCAATGACGGATTCCGGCTGGAGATTCCCGTCACCTTGGCGGTAAGCCCCATAGAGGCCAGGGTTAATTCCGTAACCTTCGCGCCCAGGGTATATGGCTACCCGGAAAGCATCATTATTCGTCCGGCATTAACCGGGGATGAACGCTTCCCCCGCCGGATTACCTTGTACAACGACGAAGTGGCCGAGCCCGGGGACGACAAGGCGTTGATTGACCTAGTTGTATCCTTGCCGCCGGGCGGGGCGTATTGGTTTACCAACGCGGCGGGTCTACCCTTACCCAACCGTTATTCCATAACCTTCCCCCGGGTACACGCCCAGGGCACAACGGCTCCGAGTATAGATTATCCGTACTTTTACGAATTGGATAACTTTGTATCTTTCTATGTGCGCCCCCGTGTGGGCTTGGGCGTGGGTACCCACAGCGGCCATGTCACCCTCAGCGCGCCGTTGAATGAATTTTTCATGGCGGCGGGGCTTTCCTTCACCGTATATGAGCCGGTATTCTCCGCACGGCTGTACCGCGACTTTAACCCGGTCACATCCTTGGGGACGTCCATTACCTACACCCCCCACGGCGATATGGGGCTCCTCATGTGGGAAGCGCGCCATCTGTACAGCGAGGCAGCCATACCCCCGGCCAACCTTACCTTCGTAAACACCGGCACAGGCGGGCTGACGGGGCTAACCGCCTATTTCCGCTACCGGACAGGATATTTCCAAATTATCAACCCCCTTTCCCACACCACGCTACCGGTGGACTTTACCCTTGACCCGCTACCCACGAACTTGAACAACCTGCTTCCGGCACTGCGCCGGCACGCCACATTGGGGGTGCGCCCCCGTCTTGGGCTAAGCGACGGTGTTTTTGTGGATGTGCTGGTTATCCACGATGTGGACTTTAACGTACTGCTGGAGGTGGAACTGCGCTTTGCCGTAAGTGCCCTGGATGTAACCCTTAGCCCAAGTGGGGATATTCACTTCGGCACCTGGGAGGAGGGGTACACCGTGGGCCGCTATGTGGAAGGCGCGACCCCGGGTGCCTTGGGTGTTGACATCCTTTCGCATGTGCGCACCTTGATTAACAATGAAGGCTTCTGGATACGCGATGTGTCGGCGGTGTGGCGTTCCGGCTCCAATGTGGCCAACAGCGGTATACAAAGCCCCTTCCTGCATGACCTGCTACCCGTCCCGCCCGAAACCACGGTCAGTATCAACTGGCCGGGCCCGAGCCCCCGGCGGCATATGCTGGATTTCCATATCTGGCCCCAGGAAGGGTTGCCCGCGGGGGTATATTACGATGTGCTCATCATAACGGGCCGTTCCGACACGCCAGGCTTGGGTAGCTTTACCCACGAAATACCTGTGCGCATGGTGGTGGTGCATCCCCCCATTGACGCACGCTTGCACATGGAACATGCCCGTGGCCCATATGCCGGGCAAACGGCGTGGTACCCGCAGTCCCTCGCGGCGGGGTGGGATATTCCCTACCAATGGGATTTCACTTCCCCCATCCCCGTAGGGCAAGCGTTGAGATTTGATGGCTTCCTGGACTCTACCCATCCCCACTATCTGGAAATGCGCGAAGTGGGTATGCGCACCCCGTCCGACTATTATGAATTGCTTGCCATTATCCAAAATCACTCCACCCAGCCCTTCCGGGTGACGGGTGTATTCCTGGAGGGGGGCTCGGCGTCCTACTTCCGTATCCTGGATACCCCCCACGGCGGCTTGTGTCATGGTGGTTTCATCAGTAACCAGCCGTTGTACAGCCATCCTACCTCTGTGTCCTTGCAGATACGCCCCCGCGCCGGGCTGGCCAGAGGGGTGTACACCGATTATTTGATTATCGTCGGCTACCCCAACTTCCCTGCGCGGCGGGTACCCCTGCGCTTCGAGGTGCTGGGACCCGAGCCGGTGTACCGCGTGGAGCTTACCGAGTCGAATATGACCATGATACCCCCCCTTGTACCGGGTGACCCCTATGTGCGCGAGCATACCCCCGGCCCCGTGAATATGTACATCGGGCAAAACCCCGCCGACTTCCGGCGCATATTCCTCATCGAAAACACGGGTACGGTGGATATTCCCTTCTACGCCATCGTTGCCTCCATACCCCCGGCCTTTGAGATTTACCGCGCCGAGCGGCGGCCCGCGCCCACCCCGGCGGGTGCGCCTTTCCCTGCGGAGTTTCCGTCGGAAGTGATTCACTGGCATGAAGATACCTTCACGATAGTTCCAGACTCCCATGGCTGGTGGGAAATTACCGTACAGCCCCGGGCCAGCTTCGCCAACACCCTAGCCAATCCGGTACTTCCAGATTCCCACCCCGGCTACTTCGTTTTGGACGCGCCCTCCGGCGGAGGTATACGCGTCACCACCGAGGCGTTGCTTACCTTGAATGTGAGCCCCCGTGCCTTCTCCCTGGAGCTGGAGGGCAGTCACATTTTCGATATGTATGTGGGCGAAGACCCGCTGTGCCAATATGCCGACCCGGACATCACCCGGCGGCGGGTGATATTCACCAACGAATCCAGCATCCCCATCAATTTGCAGGATGTGTTCATCACCTTTGACCGGGAATGGATGCAATTCTACCGCTGGGAAGGCTTCGCTGTGAACGACAGGCACCCCAACTTTGATATTCTACCCGGTGCCAGCGTTGCGGCTATTGTGCATCCCAGGGCATTGGATATGCTGGGGCTTGTCTATGGTTCCCCTGCGAATATGACGGTAGAGGTGCGGGTACAGCCCCCCACGCTACCCGCCTTGCCGCCCTTGCAACGGCCTGTGGCCTATCGCTATACCCTGGGGCTGGAGTTGCGGGTGAATGGCCCCGGCTTTACCGTGGTATTTACCCCTGCGGATACGGTACCCTTGCCCTACGCGCCCACCACCCTTCCGGCCTTTGCCTACATTGGGGAACCCGCCGAACGCCACCGCCAGCGCGTGACCATCACCAACACCAGCCGCGTGCCCATGCCCTTTGGTACATTGCTGTGGGTGGGCTTTAGCGCGGGGGCCTTGCATGGGGACACCAGCCAGTACTTCAGGATTGTGCCGGAGCTTGGGGTCGCCACAGACATTGATACCAGCGGCTACGCGTTGCCTTCGGGGAGCATCCCGCCGGGCGAGGGGAGATACTTCTATGTAGAACCCACCCGCCTTGCCATGACTTTGGCCCACACGGGGACTTCTCCGGGGGCCTTGTCGGGCATATACGATGCCGTGCTGGATATCCGTCACCGCTTTGGCGTTTCCAGCGTAAGCACAGACCCGGCGTATATCACACCGCTCCCCGGCGAAACCGTAACTTTGGACCATGCCCTGCACCTGGTGGTAAATCCCGTGGTGTTTACCCTAGTGGAGTACACCCCCGACCCCTACACCTTCGAGGTGGACTGGCGGCAACAGCCCTTCAACCAGTACATTACCCTGTTTAATGAATCCTACCGGGAGCCGATTCCCCTGAATCAGCTGATTATCGGCGGTACGCCCTTCGGGGAAGGTACGATAAGTGGCAACAGCAGGATATTCAACATCAGCTCTCCTGCGGGGGTTGTGCTGTTCCACGCGGAACTGTTGGATGTAGTAGGGGAGACTCATATCCCCACCCACTCCAGCATTAGAATTGCCCTGCGGCCCACGCCGGAAGCGGTCATTCGTGCGGTGGAGGAAATCCACCGGGCAGATATGGAAATTATCTATAAATTTGCGGAGCCCTCCCGGGAGCTCCTGCGAAGCCACGCCACCACGGCGGCCTTGGAGCTTACGATTAACGCGCCCGTAATCCGTGTGGAAGTGGACTATGGCGACCTTGATTTTACCCTGTACGTGGGCCAACAGCCCGACAGCCGCTACCGTAATACCTTTGACCCCACAGGGCCCGAGGATATGACGCAGATACGCTACATCACCATTTTCAACGACAGCTTTGGCCCCATCTACCGTAACCAAGTAAACTTGAACCTTAGCCAGGCACTCATTACCCTTTACGATGTGACCACCGGCGGCGCGGTTTGGTTCGATTATGCCTGGCCTGTCAGCGCGGGTGCGGTGCTTCCCGTCCCGGCCAGGGAAATGTATGCCGACGGAACCCCCGCAACTCCCGGTAGCCTGCGTATACCCATTATCATTACCCAACGCCCCACCCCCGCAGACGTCACTTCCCCCGCCGCCATTACCTACTACACCAACGCGGGCGTACCCCATACGGCGACACTCACCGTCCATGTGCGCACGGCGGAGGGCGGCGTTGTGGTGACTCAAGCCGCCATTGACGCTACCGATGCGGTTACGCCTCTCCGGCTTACCGTGCGCCCCATGCATATCGGCGTGGATGAAGCCGACACACGCAGGGTGAACATCGAGTGGGGCGAAGTCCCCCTGGACGACCCGGATGAACACCGCCGGGATATCACCCTGTACAATCCCTCCGAATGGCACCCCATGTACTTGGGCAACGTGGCCTTCGAATTTACCACCCCCGGCGTATTCCGGGTGGAGCGTGCCACCCCCGCCGCGCTGACACAGCCCTTCGGTGTCGCCCCCAACCCGGTCAGACCCTGGTACTCGGAGAATTTGATGCCTCCGGGGGATTTGACATTGGCCGCCGCCAGCCGTTCCTCCTTTGTGCTCATGCCCGACCATCCCCACGCCACCCATCTGCCGCCGGGCTTGCATCAGACGGAGCTAATCGTGCGCTATTATATAGGAAGGGATTCCGGCGGATTGTTCAATAACCCGGGCACAGACCCCGGCGAGAGCGAGTTCCACTATGTGCGTTTTCTGCTGGAGCTCTACATTTCTCCTGCGGCGTTGCGGGTGAGTGCCGCTTCCTTGTACCCGCCCATGGATATGTATGTGGGCGAAAACCCGGCGCGTGACCTGCCCGACGGGATTACCTGCGATGGCTTCCGCCGCCGGGTGATTACCCTGGAGAACCTGGGGCGGGGCGTTATCGTGCCGTATTACCACCTGAGCGCAAGCCACACCGCCTTGGCCCTCACTGGGGAAACCTGGTTCGCCCACGCCTGGGGGCACTATACCGCCGACGGCACATGGGTGCCCTGCACCCCGGAAAACCGCGTAGCCATAACCCCCGGCGGCTTTGCCAAGCTTGCCATATATGTCAGCCGCGACCCCATTACCATGGCCGAAAATATATCCCATGGCGGCATCCGTACCGAAATTATTTCCTTCGCACAGCGCGACGGATTGGAAATGGCCATCTACCCCATGTACGTGGAAGTCAATTTGGATATCAATACCGTGGACTTTGACATCGAAATCACCTATGTAACCTACCCGCCGGATATTGACCTCACCCACATCGGCATGTACAGGGACGAACCCCCCGCCGAGCACCGCCGCCGCGTGACCATAACCAACCGCGCTACCCGTGAGGAAATTATTATTGGCGCGGGGCATATGCTGGTGGAATTTACATCGGGTCAGCCCTTTATTATCTACGACCGGGGATTGCTGGGCGGTATACAGCCCGGTACAGTGCTTCTGCATACCTCCCATTCCAGCCTGTCGCCCAATACCCCCAGCGCGTTTTCCTTTTATATTCAACCCACGGCACAGGCCGCGGTTCATGTGACCACCCCCGTGGCCATCATTTATGATGCACTGCACATCACCTACGGGCGCACCACCGGTGCCAGCATAAGCACGATAACGCCGAATCAAGTCATACCCTACACCAACGAAAGCACCTTCTACCTTACCGTGCGCCGTCCCCGGTTTGCCGTAAGCACGGAGGCGTTGTACTTTGTGCTTTACGCCGGGGAAGACCCGGCAATTACCTCTGCCAGAATGGAAGAGCTACTTATCCTCAACGAGGGGCGCGGCCCGATTAATTTGAATAATTTGCAGGTTTCGTATGCGTCGCTCCCCATGCCGCCGTTGACTTTTGACGATGGCCGTTTCGACTTTGTGCAATATGTCGGCGGTTGGCTGGGCTGGGAAAGGGCAAGTGAAGGAGCCATTGCAGAGCTCAGTCCCCCCCCTTGGATTCCGGCTTCCCCCAGAGGCTTGGCCACTACGGATATCCGGCTGGTTTCCCCTGCGGCGGTGGCCCATGTACAGCCCGCTACCACTGTGGGTAGTTTGCATGTAACCCATGACGACAACCTGGTGCGTACCATTCCCGTGAGCCTGGAAATACGCCCCATGGAATTTGCCCTGCCCACCCCCGCATCGGTGGATATCGACTTGGGCACGGCAGGCTGGGGCGAGAGCGCGGGGGACTTCACCACCGAAGCCGCCATCACCAATTCGTCGGAATGGCATTTCATGCGGCTGGAAAACCTGACTTATTCCTTCATTAACTATGTTTACACACCTGGCGCGACTACCTCCGGCGCGCTGGATGCTCCGCTGTTTGTGGTGGAGCATATCGGATATCTAGGCGGCAACCCCACCAATTTTTGGCCGCGTCCCGGTGCCTTCAGCGGCGCGGGTATCCTTGCCCACGACGGGACACTGCCCTTCACCATCATGCCCTCCCCCGAAACCATGCGCCTATTGCCCGGCACGTATACGGCTACCTTGCGCATCGAATATTTCGTGGGTGGCGATTTGAGTCACTATGTAGAAATAACCGTTTCGATTACGATTGAACCCCCCAGCTTCTCCTTTGTGGATGGGGATGGCAACCTCTTTGCATTCGAGCGGTTTAGCCTGTACCTGGGCGAAGACCCCTTGCGCGATTTGCCCAACGACAGACCGCACTACCTCCGCCAGTTTCTTTATGTACGCAACAACAGCACCGGGGTTATCCAACCGGATGATTTTGACGTACGCACATGCGCTTGTAGCTGGTTCAGATTTGAATGGGTGGATGACGATGGATACCGGATAGCCGATGATGCCCGGGATTACATTCACCCCGGTGAAAAGGCGCGGATTGCCGTATATGTGGATATGCGCAATGCCATGCCCCAAAACCGGCCAGACCGCTTGGTTGAAGCGGATTTCTTCCGGCTTCCCGAGGAGCCATTCCCCAACCGCAACGCGTTGCGCCCCGGCTTTGTGTTCATTTACGTGCCGCTGGCGGGGATTATGACCCAAGGGTCAATCGGGGGAACCAGCGCGGCCTTTGAACTGGATATCCGTCCCGTCAATTTCCGGGTGGAGGTCAATGTCCCGGTTGGCGTGGCGGCAACGCTACCCGCCACCGAGTTCAACATCATCATGGACAGGTATGAAAACCCCAACTACCACCGCCGTAGCGTGACTATATACAACCAGTCCTCACGGGAAGACATCCGAATCGACAGGCATATGCTGGAGCGCATGGGCGTGTATTTCACTACGGGCAGTGCCTTTGAGATTGTACTTGGCGAGTATGTGGGAAGTGACTGGGTGGCTACCCATGTGGGCAATGATGCCCTGTATGGGATTACGATTCCCCCCAGCCCCGCTTCCCTCACGTTCTATGTGCGGCCCACCGTTCCGGCCAGCAGTATTGTTTCCACCAGCTCGGGCTTGCTACACATCCGGCACATCCACGGCGACGAGCGGGACAATTTGCCCGCCGGCCGCCCCCTGCCCCCCGCCGCGATAGCCGTGGCGGGAGAGCGCGGGTTTGTCACCAGTGCGTCGCTGTTCAACCTTACGGTGCGTGCGCCGCAGTTTGACATCGTTTCCCCCGCCGCAATGGATGCCTTGCATATTATTGTGTACGCGGGTGAAAACCCCGCGCTTCCCTCCATTGACCCACGGCGCATGGCATGGCTGGAAATTGAAAACCGCAGTGCGGGCAATATGAACCTCTTGGACTTTGACCAGGGCGCGCCCTCCGGCTTCCGGTTTACCCCTGCCGCCCTTGGTTTTGAACCTTTCAACTTTATACAGCATGGCGGCAACGCGGGTTGGGGCCCGCCGCCCCTCCCGGCGGAACCTTGGATAGCCGGGGTGCCTCGTAACGGAACCCAAGGCGGCAGGGCTCATACCTTCATCCGGCTGGAAGAAATCGCCACCCCCGGAGCCATTGCCATCACGGGTACGGGCACTACGGTAGGGTCATTGACCCTGCAACACATCGACGGCGCGTACAATACCCGCCCCGTGCATCTTACCGTGCGCCCCATGAATGTGGGGGTTGTCACCAGCGCGGCGGTATCCCCCCCTGCCATCGGCAACGGGTACAACGTGCACGAAGTTACATTGGCGTGGGGGCAGGTGCCCGAAGACGACCACCGCCGCACCGTGACTTTGTATAACCCCTCCGAGTGGAACCCCATGCGCTTGGAAAACCTGCGCTATAGCACCTCTGCCGCGTTGAGTGGCGGCGCGGTTGTGTCCTTCCCATATCCGTTGTTTATCATAGAGCCCCAAGACGCCCACCCCGATAACCGCTGGCCCGTAGGGGGAACCGTCAGCGGCTCGGGTATTTTGGCCCACGACGCGACTTTGGACTTTACCTTTGTGCCCCATCCCCAGGCGGTGCTTTTGCCCCCCGGCACGTACACCACCACGGTGCGGGTGCGCTACTTTATCGCCTCTACCCCGGCGGGTGTGGTGTTTTACGGCGTTGGGGAATACCGCTACGTAGACTTTGAACTCACGTTGCATATTGAAAACGCCACGATTTCCATAGATGACGCGCAACGCCAACTCCGCAACTACAATATATATATTGATGAAACACCCGTAGTGGGGAACACCCACTTGTTATCTCCCTTGCCGGGCGCGGAAGGCTTCGGCCACCATTGGCAGTATTTCGACCTGACCAACGACGGCCCGGGCGTGCTTATCCCCCGCAGGGATTTCACCATAGATTTTGCCGGGGATGGCGGCAATTGGTTTGGGTATGAGTGGCGGTTCTGGCAAGATGGCGTAGGTGGCGCAGATGGCGCGTGGGTAACGGAAGGCGCGATTACCACCGGGATTCCCGGTTCCATCACCTATGGCCAAACCGCCCGGCTTATCGTCTTCGTCAACGAAATCCCCACCATGGGCTCCCTTACCGCGCCTGTGGGCACCCCCACCGTGCGCGCAGAACATTTCCATATCCGCTCTACGGGTATGGGGCTGGTCGATGCAGATTTCCGCTTTGAGCTGAATTTAGAAATCCGCACGGTGGACCTTAGCATGGTGGTGGATGTGCCGCCAACCGTGACCCTGCCCGCCGAAGCGCGCCGCATTTACATGGACAGGGACGAACCGACCCACGACCACCGCAGACGGGTGCGGGTGTACAACCATTCCACGCGGATGGAAACAATGATTGGCACGGGCACTACCCACATGGCCTTGGCCTTTGCGGAAATTAGCGTCGCGGCAAGCCCCTTTGAAATGGTGTATATAGACACGCTCGGCGTTGAGCACGTGGGTATGGATGCCATTGCGTTGTTACAGCGTTCCATTGCCACTTCGACTTCCGCCATAAATAATCCATTCACATTCTATATCCGGCCCACTACGCTGGCCGCCGCCACAGTGACCTCCCCCGGCGCGTTGCATCATGTAGACCATTTGCGCATGACTTATTGGCGCAGTGCTTCGGCGCGGCGCGCTGTTGACCATTACGATGATGACCGGGAAATTACTTTGGTGGTGAGCCGCCCGGTATTTTCCGTCACGCCGTACTTGCATATCTCCCTCTATGAAGGCGAAATGCCGGATGACCCAGGCCGCCCGGTACAACTTACCCTAACCAACCATTCTGCCGGGCCCCTCAACCTGAATGACCTGGAGCTTACCTATGTAGCAATCGGCGGGTATACCTTTACCTTCGTGACCATCGGTGCCTTTGCGCCCACCGTGGGCTCGGCGGTTGACCGGCCCGATTTGCCCGGCGGCAACTGGATAGGGCCCGATGGCTCGGCAACCATCATGGTGCGCAAGGAATACATGGCCACGCCGGGTGCCATTGCCGACCCTCGCTCGCGCCCGGTGGCTGATTTGGTGATTTCCCATACGAACAACCACTCCGAGAACACAGAAATCCATTTGGAGGTATTGCGGCACGAATTGCGCATTTCCACCACACAGCCCGCGATGCCCGCATTGCCCGCCACGGCGCAATGGCCCAGCGGGGTACCCCTTACCGCCACGGAACGCGCTTCCACGGCCATCCCCGCGCAAGGCACTCCCCCCGCCGGCACCCCCAACGACAGGGAAGCCATTACCCTGCGGGTGGAAATGGACTGGAACGCCAACCAAGCCCTGCCGGAGCACAGCCGCACGGTTTCGCTATACAACCATTCCACCCGGATGATTACGTCCTTTAGCTCTCTGTACGTGGATGGCTTTGGTTCGAATTTGTTTGAATTTGAAAATTTACCCAACTGGCTGACCCTGGCCGGTGCCGCCGCCGATACTATCCCCGCCAGCCCCACAAGCCCCTTGACGTTGAATCACCGCCAATTCACCTTGCGCCCCCGGGACGAAGCCACCCGCCTGAACCCCGGCCTACACCGCGAAACCTTGGTTATCGAGCATCTGGTGGCGGGCAATCCCGCCTATGGCAGTCATTATGTGACGGTGTATTTGGAGCTGTATATCCGTGCGCCGCAGTTGGAAATTACGCCGCCCCGGGATACGACCCTCTATTTCCATACCTATGTGGATGAGGTGATTCAACCCGCATCCACCGCATTATATCCCCACCATATGCAATACATTGAAATCGTAAACCACAGCCTGGGGCCCGTTCCCGTTACCCATGTCGCCATCGAATTGACCCGCCTGGCTGGGCATTCATGGTTCAACTTCACCTGGGAAGGCACGGTGGAAATCGGCGGCGTGCCCCACATCCCCGCCCGGCAGGGCGCGGACAATGGTGCTTCCACTTTGGTGGTCAACATCAACCGGCGGATTCCTCCGGTTACCCCCCTTACCGATGCCGCGCTCATTTCCGATGTGGGTACCCATGTGGCTACCTTTACACTGGCCAACGCGGTGTCGGCACCCAGCAGTGTGCCCGCTTTGTCTCCACCCCATGCCTTTAACTTCTCCCTGGAAGTGCAGACCGTGAACTTTACCATGGTGGAAAGCCTTGTCGTTCCCGTAGCCGCCCCCGCCGACGAAAATACCATTGTCATGGACAGACACGAGGTAATCGGCGACCAACACCGCCGCCGTATACGGGTTTATAACCATTCCACCCGGGAAAACATTGTCATCGGCACAGGCCCCGGCGAAATGAATTTGTATTTCCTGCTGACGGCTGGGCAGACGGGCGTAAACCTTCCCTTTGAAATAGAAGACTTGGAAAATATAATGTTGCGGCCTGAAGCACAGCGTACAATATGGGCCAGCTCCAGTTCCCTTGGAAACAACTTCTTCGATTTCTACATCCGGCCTACCTTGGCGCGGAGCCAATATGTGACCACGCCCCCCGCCGCCGCCACCGGAAACAATGTAGACACCTTGCGCATTACCTACTGGCGTGCTTCCGGTGCTTCCCTGACATCGCCCTACACGCCCCAACGCGACGAAACCCTCTTTACCATCCACGTCAACCCGCCGAGGTTTACGGTGGTGGCTCCCACAAGCCTTGATTTTGAACTGTACGAGGGGGAAGACCCCCATCGGGAAGACCCCCACCTTCAAACCAACCGCCGCCGTCTTTATATAGACAACGACAGCGCGGGCCCCATCAACACAGCGGCCATCACCATCCCCAATGTAACAAACCATGGCGTAACCTTCCGCATGGTGACGGAAGACGGCTACAACGGCTGGCATATTACCGCTCCGATAACACCCGGCTGGATACCCCCGGGCGGCACAGCACACATTTATGTGGAAAAAACCGTACCCGCTATACCCGCCAACCTTGAGCCTTTTGGTGTGGCGGCCCCGGCCTACGTCACCGTAGCCGCTTTGAGGCTGACCCACGCCGACGGGCATGTGCAGGATGAATATATCCGCTTGCGGGTGGTGCAACGGGAAATGCGGCTGACGACCTCCACGCAAACCACCCGAACCGAGGAAATTACCTTGCACGTGGTGATGGACTGGAACGAAGACCCCGCCAACCACCACCACACGGTAAACCTGTACAACCTGTCTACGCGGATGCCCACCACCTTGGGTGCGTTGCGCTTTACGGTGGGGACGCCAGCGGCTGTGACGCTTTTCGGCCATGCTGACGGATTGTTTGAGTTTGTCACCCCATTACCCGGTGATATCCCGGCAAGCCCCAACGCCCACGCGCCCACGCCTGTGGTGAACTCCCAATCCTTTACCATACGCCCGCAGTGTACGGCATTGCTTGGCCCCGGCTTGCATACGGAAACCCTGACCATTCGCCATTATGTGCTGGGTCATTTCAGCCATTTTGTGACGTTGAACCTAGAGCTGTATATTACCGCGCCCGATTTGACTTTCGGCTCATTCAACGGCGCGGGCTATTTCAATACCTATGTAGACGAACCCTTCAACGCGGCAGGTACGGCTATCGGCGGCTCTGCCTTGTACCATACCCAGCGCATCCCTGTGGAAAACCACAGCCTGGGGCCGATGCTGGTAGACCGTATCGCCCTTTCCATGACCCGCGACGCCGGGCATCCCTGGTTCACCAATCCCCGCTGGGTGAATGCGCTGGGGCAACCGGTAACGCAAATCCCGCCTCGGGCCGGCGGTGTAGGCTCTGCGCCGGGCCGCGTATATATTGAAGTGGATATTAACCACAATCCCTCTTTTGCGGCACCACCCCTTGCAACTACCATGCCCGGCATCGGTGCCGTGGGCACCCATACCGCCACACTGACGATGGCGAGCTCCCCCGCCGGGTTGATACCCGTGCTGGCTACCGCCCCCACACGTGCATTGGAACTGGAGGTGCGGCCCGTCAACTTTAGTGTGGCAGTGACGAGAGCGGCTGTAACCCAAGACGTGGACGCGACAAATATCACCATGGGCAAGGACGAACGCCCTGTTGACCACCACCGCCAGGTAGTGATTACCAATGAGTCTACCCGCAGGCCAATTATCGTGGGTGACGGTAACGAATTTGAGCAGATGAATATTTCCTTCCCCCCGGGCAGTGTGCTTGAGCTGGATGATTTGATGGCGTTACCGTTAGCACAGCGTACCCTGCACCCCAGCGGCAGTAGCTTGGGCAATACCTTCACGTTCTATGTACAGCCTACCTTGGCGGCCAGCCAGACGGTAATGACGGCTTCCGCCACCGCATTGCATGTTACGTATGGGCGCAGTAGTGATACCTTCAGCCAGCCACCGGCTTCACATCCCAGTGCCAATACGCACACCACGCCCTTTACGTTGACCGTGGAGCCCCCCAATTTCACCATTGCCCTTCCGCCCCACATGTATTTCGAGCTCTATGAGGGCGAAAACCCGGAAAACCGTCCCTTGCGCCTTACGATACGCAATGACGGCCGAGGCCCCATTAATTTGGACACGCTGGGGCTTACTTTCCCCACCCTTGCCACGTTCTACTACGAATTTGTAACCATGCCACCGCCCGCGCTCCCCAGTGCCAACTTTAATAATTGGGTGAATCTTGCCCCGTATTATAACGATGCATCCTGGGTGGCGGGTAACGGCGGTGTGGCGTATGTGTATGTACGGCTGGCCTCTATGGTGACATTGCCGGCCATTACCGCCACTTGCGTGCCCCCGTATAACGTACCCATGCGGCCGGTAGCCACGCTGACCCTGACATACGCCGACCATCTCCCGGTGACAATCCCCGTCAGCTTGGAAACAAACCGGCGGATGCTGAATGTATCCCATATGTATGAACAGCCGGAACGCCCCCAGTGGCCTATCGTAATCGACCCGGTAACACAAGAACCGGTAATGCTCCCACCCATTGCCCCGCAATCCCCCACAGAGGAAATCACTTTGCGCGTGGTCATGGACTGGAACGCGAACCAAAACCTGCCCGAGTTCCTGCGCACGGTGAACATATACAACCTGTCTACGCGGATGCCGTCACCGCTCTTATTTGACGGGCTCGACGGCCTGAGTGTGAGTGCGTTGCAAATGTTCGACTTTATCCCCACGCCGTTGCCGTTGCCACCGCCCAGCGTATCCTCCTGGGTGCCGGGTGCGCTGGGGAATATCCCCCATAGCCCGGCGTCCGCAAGCCCTGGAGCGGTGTCCTTCACCCTGCGCGTGACGGAAGAAGGCACCATGCCTGTGCTGGCTGATTTGGGCTTGCGTACAGAAACCCTGACCATCACACAGTATATAGAAGGGCATCCCAGCCACTCGGTAATCATACATCTGGAGCTTTATATTTTCGCCCCGCGGGTAGTGGTGCGCTACGACTTGCTGGAAATGCGGCCTTATCCCAACGATAACCGTGTTTTGCGTTACAACACCTATGTGTATGAGCCCATGAATGCCACAGTGCACCCGCCCCGGCGCGTACAGGTGGACAACGAAACCGAAGGCCCGGTATATGTACTGCCCTTTGGCTTTGTGGGGGATGTAGACGGCACCGGTGTTACCCTCACCCTGGCGGCACTGGCACCCAGCGAAGCCACTACCTTTAACATGGACTACAACTTCGGCGAAGCCGCCGATTGGTTTAATGTCCGTTGGGTAAACGCGGCGGGCAACCCCCTTCCCGACTTACGCATCCCTGCGGGGGGCCATGCCTTCATTGAAGTCGATGTCCTCCGCCCCCTCCCTGCCACGGTGGGCTCCATCGGCTGGCACAACGCCATACTCCTGATAGAAAACACGTACGAGGTGGGCTGGAGTGCGCGGATTCCCCTGGAATTTGAAGTACGGCCAGTGGATTTTGGTATGCGGTTGACTACCCCTGTTGCTATAAATATCCCCGGTACACCCCCCACCACGTTGCCACCCACGCCTTGGTCATGGGATTTACACATGAGCTGGGGCGAAGATACCACCCATATGAACAGGCAACGGGTAGAGGTGTGGAATTATTCCACCCGGATTCCGATTCATATTTCTGATATTTTGGGTGCGGCTCCCACCACACCCGCGGGCTTGTTTGTGCCGGTGTGGCCGGGTACCAACACGTTGATTGTCCCCGGAGCCCATCCGGCGGCGAGGGATGTATTGCCCACCGCAGCATATTGGAGTTCCAGGGGTGCCATTCGGGCATTCTACTTAATTCCCGACCCGGGCCCGCCCGAAGATGCCACACGACCACCCCGAATCGCGAGCTCCTTCTCCCCCAACTTCAGGGAAACCGTGCTTACCCTGCAACGCCAGCATAGTATTCCCAACAGCGATGAGCGCATCAATCTGCGGCTTACCATCCATCCCAATGAGTTGGAGATAGCCGCTGCCCATACAAATTTCGACCCCATCTATTGGCGTGAGCCGAGACCGGCGTATCCGGGCCCCTTGTTCTTCTCCACGACTATAGCCAACAATATCGGTGGCAACGAGATTGACTTGGAACATATCACACTGGATTTAATGACCCACCGTGAAGACGGGATACACATGTTTGAAATTTACCGGGTGATGTACTTTGCCTCCACGGGTTCCATAGGTGTGGAACTGGAGTTGATTCCCGTTCCTGGTATCGGGTATCGGGTATCGGGTGGCTCTATTTTGAAAGCGGGTGCAGTAGTGGGGGGCGACCCAATGAATCCACGAAGCGGAGGTCATATAGCGGTAACGTTGCGCGCCACCACCCCTGCCGCGCTGGAGGTTGGCACCCATTTGGAGTCCCTTGTCATTGGTCTGCCCCGGTCGTCGGCTTATACGGGACCGGGAGACCCCAGGGCGTACTTCTCTTCTGTGGTGACGATGCAGGTACTGCCTCCAAGATACACGCTTGACCCCATCCCGGTACCGCCAATAAACATTCAACAGGGCGGAGCGGGAAGCCAGCAAGTGAGGGTGATTAACACCGGGCGCGGGCCGTTGTATGTCGATGATTTAATTATCGAGTGGCCTTCGGCCGTGTTTGACGTAAGCTGGCCGCCCGGCGGTGTGGTTCTTCCCGGTGAATACCTCATATTAACCATCATACCCATTCCCGGCCTCTCGCTGGGTACGCATACGGGTACGCTTACGGTCAGGCATATTTATGACAGTCCTATACAGACTGCGGTAATTACTATTGTCGTTAGCCCCCCACCACCCCCACCGCCGCCGCCTCCACCGGACGACCCCGGCGTGGCTCCCCCCGGTGTGGGCGGGCCCGGCGGGTTCATAGGGATACGGCCCCTCCCGCCGTTGCCGGAGGTGATACCTATTGACGACCCCAGGCACCCTTTGAGCCCATACAATCCCGATAATCCCGACGCCCATTTGTTTGTGCGGGAGCCGTGGCGGCCCTGGCGCGAGCATGAGTTTGACAGGCGGTACCGGGATATTGAGCTGATTGTGATTCCCGACGGAAGCGACCGGATTCACCGCATTGTGCGCCATATCGCGCCGGACGGGGTGGTGCATCAGAGCGTGCTGGAGGTCATTCAGGATGTGTACACATGGCGGGAGGACGACACCACCATGGTTTCCATACGCTTTATCAGCCGTGCCTTGGGGCTGGATGTGGATTGGAACTCGGCTTTGGGCATGGCCATTGTGGACCGGGGCGGGATGCATATTGAAATAATGCCGGGGCGCAACCATATATGGGTGGGGAACTGGCTGGTGCCCGTGGTCAACGCCCATGGCGAGCCGATGCGCATTCCCGTGCTGGACGGGCGTATATTCCTGCCGCTGAACACGATTGCCTATATCTTCAACTTGCCCACCCGCTGGAACGAATATACCCAAACCGCCTACCTGTATATAGTGGATGCACGGGATTTCGCCCGCTTCGAATACCCGGAGTTCGACATAGACATTGTGCGCGTGCCCATAAACAACAACGATATCCACAACCTCACCCGGCGGGTGGAGGCGGATGTGGTGTCCTATGACTTCAATTTCGATGTGCTGGGGGATGTAGCCGCCTGGGTGGTGGCCGAAACGGGAACCACCGTGGTGCCTCTGCGCTGGATGGCCTACGCCATGGGCTTTGATATCGTATGGGAAAGCGCGCCCCGGGCCGCCGTCTTGGACCCGAGCGGCCATAACCTGCGCTTCACCGCAGGTAGCACCTACATGTATGTCAACGGGCGGCGAATGCCCATACTGGATGAGGAAGGCCAGCCCATGGCGGCCACCCTTGTCAATGGCCGGATGTTCGTGCCCTTGCGCGCTTTAAGCGACGCCTTGCAGATGCCCATGGGCTGGAACGTGTATACGAATACGGCGTATCTCTACATCGTGCGCCGACAGCCCTGGGTTGCCCGGAGAGGAGTATTTGTAAATGGAGGATTTTTCGATGAAGGCGAATGAGATTGTTATTCGTGACCCCTATGTTTTGTTGCACGAGGGGAAGTACTATATGTATGGCACCCGGAGTCTGCTCTGCTGGGACACCCCGGAGGATATCAGCACCCAGGGCTTTGATGCCTATGTAAGCGATGACCTGGTGCATTGGCGCGCGCCGGTGCCTGTGTTCACCCGCCCGGAGGGTTTTTGGGCCAACAGGAATTTCTGGGCCCCGGAGGTTCATGGGTACCGGGGGGCCTTTTATCTGCTCGCCACCTTCATAGGGGAGGGGAGACGCCGGGGCACGCAAATACTGCACGCCGACAGTCCCTTGGGGCCCTTCGCGGTGCACAGCCCCCAGCCCATAACGCCCCCGGATTGGGAATGTCTGGACGGGACGCTGTATGTGGACAAAACGGGCGTGCCCTACATGGTCTTCTGCCATGAGTGGGTGCAGATAAAAAACGGTACGATATGCGCGGTGCGGCTTTCCGAGGATTTGACCGCTCCCGTGGGTGAGCCCTGGGTGCTTCTTTCTGCGGCGGATGCCCACTGGGCGGACAAAAACGCGGCGCGGTATGTGACGGACGGCCCCTTTCTTTACCGTACCCGGACGGGCGCGTTGCTCATGCTCTGGTCGTCGCTGAAGGACGGGCAGTATGTGCAAGCCATCGCCCGTAGCAGCAACGGGGAAATCAACGGGAGCTGGGAGCATTTGGATTTGCTCTACGAAGCCGACGGCGGGCACGGGATGGTGTTTACCACCAAGGAAGGGGAGCTGATGCTTGCCCTGCACAGCCCCAACGAGAAATATAGGGAGCATCCGGTGTTTTTACCGTTGCGGGACGCAGGGGAGCTTGTGGAAAAATATGATTGACCTTTCCGTGCACGAACTCAATAAATATTACGGCGCGAACCATGTACTCCACGACATTAGCCTGGAGATTTACAGCGGGGAGAAAATTGGTCTGCTGGGCCGCAATGGCTCCGGCAAGACGACTTTGTTTAAAATACTGGCCGAGGAGGAACCCTTCGAGAGCGGTACCCTGTCAAAGGCCACGGGCAAAAAGGTGGAAGTGCTGGCTCAAATACCCGACTTTGGTGCGGATATGACCGTAGAAGATATTTTGCGTTCTTCTTATGCCGATGTAACCGAAATATTCGAGGAAATGAAGAAAATCGAAGGAGACCCCGACCCAAAAGTCCTGAACCGCTACGGCGAGCTGATGGAGGACTACGAGCGGCTGGGGGGCTACGATGTAGATTACAAAATAGACAAAATCTGTCAGGGGATGAAAATAGGGGAGGGAATGCGCCGTGGGGTCTTCTCCACTTTAAGCGGCGGGGAGAAAACCCGGGTAAACCTGGCTCGGATTCTCCTGCGCCAGTGCGATATCCTGCTGTTGGACGAGCCCACCAACCACTTGGACATTCCCTCCCTCACCTGGCTGGAGCAATTCCTGCGCGATTTCAAAGGCACCATCGTGTGCATCTCCCATGACCGGGCCTTTCTGGACAACGTGGTCAAGCGTATCATCGAAATCGACCACGGGAAGGCTCATTTCTACGGCGGTAGCTATTCCTTTTACGCCGGGGAGCGGCTTCTGCGCCATGCCCAGCACGCCCAGCAGTACGAACGCCAGCAAAAGGAAATCAAGCGCATCGAGGAACGGGCCAAGTGGTTTGTGCAGAATAACCGCTTCACCACAAAGCATCACGCCATCCTCTCCCGCATCGACCATATGGAAAAAATCGACCGCCCCAACACCACGCGGAAAGTGACCGAGGATTTCAAAAGCGGCGGCTACGCGGCGAAGGTTGTGGTGTCCTTGGAGGAGGTGGCCAAGGGCTTCGGGGAAGGGGAGGGCAGGAAAGCCCTGTTAAACGGCGTAACTCAAACCATCGCCCGCAACGACCGGATTGCCCTAATCGGAGCCAACGGCTGTGGCAAATCCACCTTGGTCAAGCTCATCACCGGGGAAGCGTCCTGCGACGCCGGCGAGGTAAAGGTGAGCACCAATATAAAATTTGCCTACCTGCCGCAAATCGTCCACTTCGACGACGACGCCCTAACCATACTGGAGACCCTGCGCAAGGCGACGGGCCTCCCCGAGGACAAGGCACGGGCAACCCTCGCGTCCTTCAATTTCAGGATGCAGGACGTGGCAAAAAAAGTAGGCTCCCTCTCCGGTGGAGAGAAGAGCCGCCTCAAGCTGTGTCTGCTCATGCAGGACAAAGTAAATTTTCTTATTCTGGACGAACCCACCAACCATCTCGACATTGAATCCCGGGAATGGATAGAAGACGCGGTGGCGGATTTCGACGGGACACTACTGATGATTTCCCATGACCGCTATTTTCTGAACAGGTTCGCCTCACGGGTGTGGCACATGGAGGATGGCGAAATCACCGAACTGGCCGGGGCGTAGCCGCGCTAAATGAACGCCTGATTTATCGTGTCGAAGACATCCGCTATCCGGGGGTCGAAATGTTTTCCGGCCTCCATCATGATGATGCCCACCGCCTCCTCGTGGGTAAAGGGCTTTTTGTAGGGCCGTTCGTTCACCAGGGCGTCGTACACATCCACAATGGCCACGATTCGCCCCATCAGGGGGATTTCCCGCCCCTTCAAGCCGTGGGGGTAGCCCGTTCCGTTCCAGCGTTCGTGGTGGCTTGCGGCGATGGTCTTGGCGTCGTGCAGAAAGTCCGAAGCCCCCGCCAGTCTTATCACGCCGTCGATGATACGCTCGCCTTCAAGGGTATGGGTCTTCATGGTTTCAAATTCGCTCTGGGTCAAGGGGCCGGTCTTGTTGAGAATCGTATCGGAGATGACAATTTTACCTACATCGTGCAAACGCGCCGACGACACAACAGAGTCCACGTCCCATGTGCGCATTTCGTCGGCGTATATTTTTTTCTCCAGCATAGCCACAATCAGCAATTCCAAATTCTTCGATGTACGTTCGATATGCCCTATGGTGTCCCTGTCCCGGTTTTCCACCAAGTCGGCCATGGTGAAGACCAAGGCGTTTTTCAAATTCGTCAGCATCTTGGTGCGCTGGCGTATCATTTCGTCCACATGTAAATGGTGCTGGATACGGTTTAGCAACACCGGTGCGGAAAAGGGCTTCATGATAAAGTCCGCCGCGCCCAGCTCGATGCCTGCGGCTTCGCTTTCCGGGTCGGTTCTGCCCGTGAGGAAAATGACGGGAATACTGGCATAGGAGGGGTTGCCCCGCAATATTGTCATGGCCTCGAATCCACTCATCACGGGCATGTCAACATCGAGCAAAATCATATGAGGCTTGCTTGTTTCCAGCGCGCTAAAAAGCTGGGCCGCGCAGGGAAAGCAATCCACCCGGTAGCACCCCTTTAGCACTTCCTCCACGATATTTAAATTGGTTTCATTGTCATCTACTAGGAAAATGGTCTTCATTATTTCGTAAACATACCACCGGGGGCGACTTTTTTCGCTTCGGTGGCATTGGAGGCGGCATTGGCGACGATGCTTTCCAGCACGCTGGTGGTGCTTTTCACGCATCTTTCGCACATGCGCCCGCTTTTGATGGGTCGCCCGCATTTGGAGCAGGTGATGAGCTCGGCCATGCCCTGGGAAATTTCCAGCTTGCCCTCGCGGACGTAGTGCATTAACCGCTTCACGGATATTTCGCACGCTTCGGAAACTTCCTGGGCAGAGCAGTGGGGGTTATCCTTTACGAAAAGGCGTACTTCCTCGAATTTTTCCTCTTCGGCCTTCATGCATTCCTTACAGATGGGGTGCTGGTCCTTGCTGAACATACGGCCACAACGCGGACAATTGATAACGTTCATTCCAATCTTCCTTTCATGGCAACCCCACGGCTGTCCTTACGCGTGCCATGGTGGGCGCGGCTAGATGTCGTGCTTTTCCGGCGGCTTCGGCGATGACCCCGTCAAGGTAGGCGGTATCCGCGATGAGCCGGTCGTATTCCCTCCGGTAGGGGAGCAAAGCCTCAACCACCGCTTCCCCCACCTTTAGCTTGAAGTCGCCATAACCGCTTTGGGCAAAATCAGCCACGCTCTGGTCGATACTCCGGCCTGTCACGCAGGAATACACCGTAAGCAAATTGCTGATGCCGGGCTTGTCTTCGCTGAAACGGATTTCATTGTCGGAATCGGTTACGGCACGCTTGAACTTTTTTATTATAACATCAGGGGAATCGGAAAGGAAGATACAGTTATATAAATTTTCGTCGGATTTTGACATTTTTTTGCCGGGGCTCTGCAAGGCCATGATACGCGCACCCACGGGGGGGATATACCCCTCCGGCACGACAAATATTTCTCCATACACTTGGTTGAACCGCTGGGCCACGTCCCGCGCCAGCTCAAGATGCTGGCGTTGGTCGTCCCCCACAGGCACCAAATCCGTTTGGAATAATAAAATATCCGCCGCCATCAGCACGGGGTAGGTGAACAGACCCGCGTTGATGTTGGCTTCGTTCTTGGCGGATTTGTCCTTGAACTGGGTCATGCGGTTCAGCTCGCCCATGTAGGTGTAACAGCTCAAAATCCAAGACAGCTCCGCGTGGGCACTCACATGGGATTGGAAATACAGGGTATTTTCCTTGGGGTCCAGACCCAGCGCGATATACCACGCCAGGACGCTACGCGCATTTTCGCGTAAAGTCGCCGGGTCTTGCCGCACGGTGAGGGAATGCAAATCCACCACGCAATACAGGCAGGTATATTCCGCGCACAGCCTGGCCCAGTTACGCGCCGCGCCCAGCCAGTTGCCGATGTGGAGGTTGCCCGTGGCTTGCATTCCGCTGAAAATTATCTTCTTTTGCATCACGCCATAAACCCTTTCTTGTCGCTGTCGTCGATATACTCGTCGGCTTGCCCGTCCTTGGAGTAGGTGAGGCCCGAATATACTGCGGGGCTTTCCCCGGCTACGGGGGGCAGGTTAAGCTCGTCCACTTGTCTTTGGGCGTCCTTCCAGCCTGTGAGCAAGGTCTCCAGCAATTCACGCGATTCCGCCACGGCTTGCTTTGCCTTGGCCTCATCTTGCGAAACCTGGGCGATGACCAACAGCGAGTTTACATATTTATATACCTCATAGAAATCATGGGCAAGGGGAACCTCGAAGTTGAGGGCGCGGATAAGCTGTTCCAGCGCGTTTTTGGCTCTTTCAATGTTGTGCTCGTCCAGAAACGCCAGGATTAGCTCAAAATTGATAACCACCAGCTGGGCGGGATTGGCCTGGGCTATGCGCAGGGCATAGGCGTCTTTGTCCATCATGTTACACCCCTAATTCAATAGCTGTAACAGCTGTTGGGGACGCTGGTTGGCTTGCCCCAGCATGGCTTGCGCCGCTTGGAACATTACATTGTGCTGGGCAAAGCGGGTGGATTCCCGCGCCATGTCCGTGTCGCGGATACGACTGCGGGAGCGTTGGGTGTTTTCTGCGGCCACGTCCAGGCTGTCAACGGTGGATTCCAGCCGATTTTGGAACGCGCCCAGCCGCGCACGCACCCCGGATACCGTAGAAATGGCCCTGTCCAAGGTGAGGAGGGTGAACTGCGCGCCTTCCCGGGTGGTGTAGTTCAACAGGCTGCGCCGCTGGCCGCCCACGTATTCGATTAGACCCAGGGTTTCCGCGTTTAACCGGGGGATTTGGATATCTATGGCGTTGTTGTGCCTGGGGCCGGTTTGCAAACGCAAGGGGCCAAATTCGCGGAAATTGAAGGTCATCTCAAAGGGAGCCACATCCTCTATGGGCGTTCCCAAGGCATCGCCGAAGGTCAAAAACGGCTCGATGGGAGGCATTTCGGTGGGGTCGCCCTGGTTCATTTGAACGTGCAAACTGAAGCGGATATCCTCGCCGCCGGTGCCGCGTAGCATAATCTGATTGCCGTTGGAAATAACCGCAAGGTTGGTGGCGGGAATTACGTTCCCGTTGATGTCAAAGAGCTGTAGGGGGTAATTCAGGGGGGCGTCCGGGTCGGTGGGGGGCGGGTAGATACGTGGCCCGGCGATGACGGCATCCGTACCCAGGCTGAAATTGAGGGACTGGAAGTCTATGCCCAAGGCTTCGTAGAACCTGCCCAGCAAATCCACCACCTGGTTGCGCCCGGCTTGCTGTGTGATGATGTGGGTGTGGGTTTCGCTAAAGAACATATCCATCCCGGCAAATTGCATGGCCTCTGTCAGCACAGCGCGTAAATCTTGCCCCGGCTCGAAGTAGAAGGGGTTGTCGTTGAGCATAAAGGTTTCCCTTATGGGGTGGTTGATGCCCTCCCAGAAGGGGTCCCCGGCGGGCGGTGCCAGCCAACTGTCCGGCGTGGGGAAGGAAAGCCGCGCCGGAAGCCCCAGGGATTCAACCGTAATAGGTAAGTGACCGGGGCGCACCTGCTCGGAGATAAACAATAACGAAGCGATGCCCCGGGCGTTTACGGGGTCGCCGGCGGGATACCAGTTCGTTTCCGTTACCCGGTCGCCTTCGCCGTTGAGTATGCGCATACGGTTGAACTCCGTGCGGTTGGCGATGGCGTGGATTTCGTCCTGTAGTTGCGTAATTTCGCGGTATATTTGCGAGCGGTCATCGGCGGTGTTGGTGTCGTTGGCGGCCTGTACAGCCAGCTCCCGCATACGCTGTAGCATATTGTGTACCTCGTTGAGCGCGCCTTCGGCGGTCTGTATCAGGGAAATGCCATGGGTGGCATTTTCGCTGGCCCGGGTTTGGCCGCCCACCTGGAAGCTCAATTTATTGGCGATGGCGAGGCCGGCGGGGTCGTCCTTCGCCGAGTTGATGCGAAAGCCCGTGGAAAGCCTTTGCATGGCCGCGGCCAAGCCGCGGTCGGCGCGGCGCATACTCAAATGGGTCATCAGTGCGGGGATATTGTGACTAATTACCATGGTTGTTTTCCTCCTTGGGTTCGATGGAATCATTTTTTATGGGAATGTAGTTGTCCACATCTTCGATAAACTGGGTTAATACGGCCACAGCCGCAAAAAATTCCTTGTTGCTCATGGGGTTGCCCCGTGCAGGAAGGTTAAGCCGCTTATTTTTACCCCGGCTTCCCCGGCAAGGGCGAGGAGATTTTCCTCCCGGGCCTCCAAAGCTTCCAGCGCGGCGGGGGATTGGGCCGAGATAACGGCATCCAAGCCGTTCTCCTTGCTTAGGGAAAAATAGGCCGTGACCGTCCCCAGCCGGGCGGTGTCCAGCGACAGGAATATCTTGGCACCCTCTGCGGTAAGGGCGCGGTCGTTGACCACATACATATTCAAGTGGCAAATGCGCCCGTTGATGCGGACGGGAATTTGGAAGCCCGTCTCGGCGTCGCCATTGAGCCCATGGGTAACGGAAAGCAACGCCTGAACCGGGTCGCTCATGTCCTCCCCAAGGGCGGCGCGAATTTGCGCCAGCACCATCCCCGGCGATTGCCCCTCTTGCAAGGGGGAAAGGTCCGACGGGGGAATGGCTTCGAAAAGCGCGGTTGTATCCGTTGTTTCCTTTGTTATTTCCTCCAGTGCGTCTTCCAGGGCGCGGTCGTCGTTTTCAAAGTCCTCCGCCGCTTTAATATGCCCCGGACGGGTGGAAATGTTTCGGCTTTGCATCTTTTGGATAATTTCCGGGTTGGCCTGGATGAACGCCTCGATGTGCTTGGCCACGGCGGCCGGGTCTGATGGGGTAGGGGGCTTTTCAGCGTTTGCGGCCAGGTCTTCCAGGGCCTCTGCCATGCCTCCGGCGGCTTTGACCAGCTTTTCCAAGGCAATGGGCTGTGCCATGTCGGTGAAATTATCGGCCACCACATCCATGTGGGCGTGCTTTGCCGTGCCGAGGGCGATAGCCTGACGGATATTGCCTTCCGGGCGGGTAAGCCTTTCCAGCTCGCCCAGGGCATCGTTGACGGTGACATCCACGCCCTTGCGGCTGTTTCGGTTTTGGGCCAAATTCATCAGGCCGCCCAAGGTGAGGGGCGCGTTCATTTGCGCCGCAAGCCCCAAGGCCGCCGCGCCGTCCTTTTGGATGACGTGTAGCATACGGTATATGGCAATCATGGTTTTGCGGGTATCGCCGTCAATGGTGCGGTTTTCGTCCATTTCGCGGATATAACGGGCAATTTTCTCCGTACCGCTCTCGCCCATGCTGTAGTTGAATTGCTTGATGTAGGCCAGCATCTGGTCGGCGTGCATCTCCAAGGGGTTGAGCCCCTCCTTTATCATGTTGGCGGCGATGAGGGGGTGGAGTTTGTTGGCGATGGCGGTGATTTTCGCTTCAATTTCCTTTACCGCGTGAAGGTTTTCTGCGGTTACGTCCATTTTATTCTTGCTCAAAATAAAGGCCGCCTTCACATGCTCTGCCGTGGCGGTGATGTCCATGCTTTCCAACAGCGGCGCGAACTGGGTTTTCACCTGGGAGAAGGCGTCCCCGTAGCGGGGATTGGGAACGGTGGCGTTTTGCTCATATCCGGCGTTGGCCTTGGCGGTGAGCACGGATTCATGGACGCCGCTGATGGTGAAGGGGGATTCCCCCTGGATGATATTCGCGTGGACATTGGCGGTGAGGGGGCGCAACCCGGTGAGGGTGTCGAAAAGGTCAACCAGGCGCGAGGCGGGGGAAAGGGCAGGGCGGTAATCGGTTGCGTCCGCTTCCGTGTTGCCCACCATTTTTATATACAGCTCCGCTTCTTGCAATGTTAATTTCTGCAAATTCTCCTTCATCGCGTCGGTGTTTATTTCCAAACCTTCGTGTCGTGCCGCCGCCTGGGTAGCCATTCGCAATTGCACCTCAGCCAAATGAACCGCCTCCGGCAAAGAAAGGCTTCCCGCCGGCCTATCCTGGCCGATATATTCCGCAACCCGGCCAAAGAAGACCTCGCGGAAGGATTCGTCCGATAATTTTTCGGGCAAAGCCTGTAAAAACAACACGCGTTCAATATTTTCCTTCGTAATCGGCAAATCTCGCGCAAGTAAAAACCGTGCGGCAAGGAAATTCTCCCGGGTTTCGCTTATATTTTCCTGGGCGAAGAGCCCCTCCATGGCGGCGCGGGGCGGCTCCCACTGGGGGGAGGGGATTTCCCCGGTATGCTGGGCCTTCCCTTCCGGCGCGGCGTAGTTACTTTTATATACATTGTCCAGAGTCAGCTCGGTTTTCTCAGTAACCAGGTATTGGATGGCGGGCTCGGATACCTTGGCGGGAAGCCGCTCCCACGCCCGTTCCATATGGGAAATATTGCGCTGGGAAACGGGCAAGCCCTGCCTATGTAGAGCCGCCACCATAGCCGCGCCGTTTTCACGCCGCAAAAACCGCTCATCCCCGGGCGTCAATTCCGTAGGTTGGCGGTCCACATGATGCATAATCCGGTCCATCATGGCGAAGCTCACCTTGGACAAATCCAAGCCGCTTTCCACAATGGCCGCCACCGCGCTTTTCCCGCCGGTGTTCGCCATAAAGCCCTGGGAACGCCGAATCGCCGCGATGGCACGGGCCACTTTTTGGGCTTGCTCCTGACGGTATTCGGCACGGAGCTCGTTATTCTCCTTGATACTCTCCATGGTTTGGGAAAAATCCTTAATCGCGTCCATGGAGGTGGCCTTCCCACGGGGGGGTGCTGTGGCGGGGCTGTCGATTACCTGTGTCAGCTCATAGCCCTGCCGCGTGCGCCGCACCGAAAAGGCCAAGCTATCCCCCACCTGCCCCTGAATATCTTCTGCGCGGGCAGTAAAAAGCACATCCCCCTCGGCGCGCAAGGTGGCTGTGCCGTCCTCGATGCTTTCCAGCATGGCCGAAATCGTCTGGCCGGTTTGCCATACCATTTCGGGCCTTCGCTGATTATGTACCGCGTTGGGAAAAACCGTTTCGCGGCTTATGGAAACATTGAAAGGGTTCATGCATTACCCCCGATTCTGCCATACGGACATTTTCTAAGAAATTGTCCTCGGTAGTGTATTCGGCAGATTTTAGAGAAATGCTTAGAGATATCTCATTTTTGGGCAAGTTGCGCTTCGAGTTCTGCTATCCGTGCGTCTTTTTCGGCAACCATGTTCGCAACCACGCCTTGCCAATGTTCATCTCTTTGCCGCCGGGCATTATTTAATGCTTGTGCTTCATCATGCTCTGTCCTTGCTCGTAGGATTTCCAAGTACTTAAATTCTTCTGTGGCGGTTATGCCACGGTATGCGGCTACTGCTTGGCTCATCACTTCACCTCCGCTTGCGATTAGCGTTTCCAGTTCTTCCTCGGTTTCTGCGTTAAACAACGCAAGCCATAAATCCTTTTCGTTTGTCGTGTCTACCACATTTGACAGCTTGGGTAATTCAAAAAAGTGGTATAGCTGTTTGTCTGATAAAATTTCATGGCGGTTAATTTCCATCGGGGCAAATGTGGAGTGGGCTTCTTCACAATCGAATTGCTTAAATCCTAAAATGCTGATTACGATTGTTTTGGGTAACAGGGAGTAATCGTTGCCCGCAGGGAGCGAAGATGTAAACATCTTGCCCCAATGGAACATACTGCGCTCGGGGTAATTACCCTCGTCCTCTACTTGAATTTCCAAATTCACCCGCTTGCCGTCTACGCGCATGTGTATGTCTAACCTACAGAATTTTTTGCCTATTTCTTCGGGCGGCATTTCGGTGTTGATGGTTTGAAATTGCGCTATGCTTCCAAGTGGTATGCCCAATAACACGGCAATAAGCCGTTTTAACAAGTCGGGGTGCCTGACAAATAGCATTTTGAAAAGCACATCCGACTTAAACGTGTATTCCAATTTTGTACCTTTGTCTTTTCTGATGGTGATTTTTGTTTTTATCGGTGGCATTTAATATGCCTCCCTCGTTTGTACTTAAATTGTACTTAAATTGATTATAGCATACTTTTTCATCGTTTCACATTTCACATTTCGGCCACTCCCTGGTTTCTGCTTTGCTTGCGATTTACGACAGTGCTGATTATACTAATTCAATTATATCATTAGGAGGCTGACGCAATGTTTTTACACAGAATGGGTACAAAGACAGTAAAAATTGAGGGAAGCGGCTCTGTATCGGTAAAAATGCTACGGCATAAATTTTTATTTGGTTGTTCGGAATTTTCTACGTTGCCCTATGCCGCCGGTGAAATGGACGCAAAAGCCGCCGCCATAGCGGAAAAACGCTATAGCCATTTAACAGAGCTGTTAAACTTTGTAACGTTGCCGTTTTATTGGGGACGGTACGAGCCAACCCAGGGCAAGCCCGACGCTGTACGCATGGAAGCGGCGGCACGGTACTTAAAAAAGCAGGGTGTTACGCTTAAAGGGCACCCGCTGTGCTGGCACACCGTTTGTGCCGACTGGTTGATGGCCATGGACAATGAAACCGTGCTAAAAATACAGTTGGAACGCATCCACCGGGACATTTCAGCCTTTGCGGGGCTGATAGATATGTGGGATGTAATTAATGAAGCGGTAATCATGCCGCTGTTTGATAAATATGACAATGCCATAACCCGGTTGTGCAAAGAACGCGGCCGGATTAAACTTATCCGTGACTTGTTTGCCCAAGCGCGCGCCGCCAGTGGCAACGCTACCTTGCTTATCAACGACTTTGAAACATCCGAGTCCTATGACATTCTTGTGGAAGGTTTGCTGGAAGCAGGTGTGCCCATAGACGCAATTGGCATACAGTCGCATATGCACCAAGGCTACTGGGGCGTGGAGAAAACGCAGGAAATTTTAGCAAGGTTCGCCCGCTTTGGGTTGCCGCTTCATTTTACGGAGGTATCCTTGGTATCCGGTGAAATCATGCCCCGTGAAATAGTAGACCTCAACGACTACAAGGTAGACGCGTGGCCCTCCACGCCTGAATGCGAAGCCCGTCAAGCCGCCGAGGCGGTAGCCTTCTACGAAACCCTGTTTACCCACCCGCTGGTGACTTCAATCACATGGTGGAGCTTCCAAGATGGCCTGTGGCTGGGTGCGCCTTCCGGGCTTCTGGATAAAAACAGCGACCCCAAACCTGCCTACCATGCCCTGCATAAAAAAATCAAGGGCGAATGGTGGACGGGCGAACAATCCTTTACCCCCGATGCAAACGGTACAATAACCGTAACCGGCTACAAGGGCGATTATGTCGCCGCGTGCAACGGGAAGGAGACGTTATTTACCATTGACTAATGTAAAGGAACCCAGTGTAGCCGTTCCGGGTCCTTTGTATACGAAGTAAATAGCGTGAACACCGTCGGGGATGGTAATATCTTCGCTAAAATATGTTGGGGTATGGAGCGGTAGCATATTACTTTTTGCTTCCCTTTTTCCTTTTGTTATTTATTTTCCTACGTTAAATGCGAGGTGATACAATATGGATGAAAAGCCCAAAGAAGTTTTGGAAAAGGTAAATGCAGGGTTATTGAAACGAGTTTATATAATAAGCGCACTCATATGTTGTGTTTTTCATGTGGTGATTATTGCGGTATTTTTGCATTTAGATACCATAATTTGGAACACACAGATTATTAGAGAAAATGTATTTGTTTTGATATTTTCGTTAGTGTCTTTATTTATGATGAACAGAGCGAAAAGCGGAATTATTGAATTGCCACACAAAAGTAAAACATTCGATTCAAAATCAAGAAAACAGGCAATGAAATTTTTATTCATACTTACAATGATTTTTCTATTTTTAGCATACTTAAACATATTTTGGGATTTGAGCCAAAACGAAGCGTCAAATACAGTATCATCCAGTTTTATGTCACTTGTCTGTGTGCTTATTGCTGTAATCCATTCGCCGCTTGCTGGTGACGGTTAATTTTAATCATGTGCATATGCGGGGGATTTGGTACAATAGCCACACATGACAGGGTACATTTTCCGTTGAATTTGAGCGCGTTTTTGGTGTATGATAGAATAAGCCAAACGGACGCGCTTTTTTCATTATGTTTATTTTATGTTCAACTTCTTTCGCTCACAAGGTATAGGCGGCGTACAAGTCACTTGCGGGTATGCGGTTTTCATCTTGAACGGCGGTACACTCGGCAAGGAAAGAGCCGATTATATCCGTTTCCTGTCTGTATGCTTGTCACCTATTCAGTAACAGATAAAATCATTGACCGTAGCACAGAAACGCAACAGCATCTGCTAAAGCTGTTTGAAACACTTTCCAATTCATATGTAGAAAACAAACCTGGCTTGAAGCGCATGTTTGAAAGCAAACAGCGGTTTATAATACTTCGCGATGAAGTGCAGAAGAATCCCCGGGAATGGTCTGTAGACCGCATGGCAAAACAGGCGTGGTTTACCCGCAGTCGATTTACTGTTTTATATAATGAGTTTTTCGGCAAATCGCCCAGTGCCGATTTATTAAACATTAGAACCGAACAGGCAAAAAAATTGCTGGAAACCACGAACATGTCAGTGGCAGACATATCCTCCGCATGTGGGTATCATTCTTGCAAAAAAACGGACGGCCGTCCTGTGTTGGTTCTGGTTCTGGCCTTGCTGTTGTGTCGCCAGCCAGTGAAGGGGCCAGGCCCGGTAGGAGATGCCAATCCCACACATTCACTACGTGAATATGGTCGCATACACTGCCTCGCGAGTTAAATATAGCAGTGCATATGAGCACATTCATTGCATTAATGTGCAAGTTAGCGTTCCCCCCTTCGGGGCGGGACACGAGTGTTGCAGGGGTGTTGCTACGTAACAGAAGCAGGGGACTATGGGCGCAGTGGCGCAACGGAACGGACACATGCCGAAGCACACATCTTCTGGTCTGGCCATTCGGCGCGAAGTGCCTTTCAACGGTTACAAATGCATTTTATCACAACATTTGTGACAAATTTACAGATTTTGTCCGGTTTGAAAATATCCCTACTGTACTATATAGCGACAAGCTGACATTGATGCGCCGGAAGCTTTATTGGGATAACGCCTCCGGCGTGTTGTATTTCAGCCGTGACATCGGTGGCGGTATGGTTTACCGCCACAATGCGTTTGCCTTCCGCTGTATCCAGCAGACGGAAAACAGGTGCGGTAAAGGTATTGTTTTCACAGGGCTGTTCCGGGGTATATAGGATACCTGTCCATTCGGGATAGCCCCCCGGGTGCATCCATCTGGTCAATAGCTCACCGGTGGTGATGTCGCGGCTATGCTCAAAATGATAAGAGGGATAGCTTCCAATCCAAATGGCTGTCCCTTTCCCGATGGCGTATTGCGTCAGGGCAGGTTCATCGTCAGAAAATGTCGCCATCGTTACTGTGTCAGCATTTTCGGCAGTCTTGGTAAGTTGGCGATAAAACCGGCCTGTAAATGGCTTTTTAGTATCCGTCCACGTTGCCGTAACCTCACCCCAATTGCGCATCCCTTCAATGTCATTGTGCTGTAAGCCAAACAAGGTGCGCAATGCGATGCTGTCAGATTCCAACAACCCATCAGGCCGGTACAATCCGGGGCAAGCTTCGGAAACCAAGGTGCCGCCGCGCTCGACAAAGCGGTATAGCACAGCAATTTCCTCTTCGGATAAAACAAGGGGCATCGGCAGGTAAAGAAAAGTTATCGGCGAGTCTACCAACTCATCGAAGTTATCCTGGTGGAAAAATTCGATGGGGATGCCGCGCAAATAGGCCGCCTGGAAAACGCCACTCAAACTGCCCGCATACATTTCTTCCCGGCGTTCACTGGCAAAGCAAAGCAAGCTGGTATCCCTGGACACATAAACGGCATTGCAGGACTGCACTCTGCGTGCCCCCTCCAAAATGGGGGTATTCAGTGCTTTGGCGCATTCGGCCGCGGAAAGACTGCGGGGCGTGTCCTCGCCCTTAAATCCGGTCAAGCCAAACCCGGGTGATTCAATTCCCGCCGGTTCGGGCGCGTACTGCCAATAAATCGTACCTTTGCCCCCGGCGGCTATTGTATTCCAGTTCCACAAGCGGATGTCACTGGCCGTGGGGACTTCCCCTCCCAGCAATCCGGGCTTGCCGGCACCGCCTTGTAGCTCCATTTGATAAAAGGGCTTGCCATGGGAAGCCGACGCTACCATTTCATTATGAAGCAGATGCCGGTATAAATGCTCATCCCCCATCAGCCATTTTGGAAAACTGCTGAGTCCGAACAGGTCCACTTCCCGTGCCAGCAGAAATTCATCCCCCAGCTCATTTGCCAGCCCCCCAACGATGCGGTTGCCCAAAATCCCGCTGTAAGCGACATGGGTTTGCACCGGCACATTCGGTGCGCCGCGCCGGCTGGCTTCCACGCGCAGACGTAACCAGCGGCACAAATTATCCAGCCAGAACCGACGCCAATCCAGCATATCAGCCCAGGTTCCAAAGCGGGGTGGCGGTGTTACCTGTTCCCAATCGGTGTAGTTTCGATACCACGCCTTGCTTAGTGCGTCCAGCGTGACGTATTTTTTGCGTAGCCAGGTTCGAAATTCCCGTATCGAATGGCGGCAGTAACACAGCATATTGCTCCGGTAATCGTACATGGGTTCCAGGTGGGGCTCGTTCCATACATCAATTGTTAAAATGCCCGGTGTGTTGGCGAAGTGTGCCGCAGTACGCTCGATGAAATCCGCAACTTTGGCGGCGAAGACAGGGGTATCCATACAAAGCCCCGGCCAGCCGCCGCTGGGGATATTAGCCGGGCCGCCATATTTAACCACTTGCCCGTCTGCCGTTTGGTATAAATCCTCATCGTTGCCGATATACGTCCAATAGGGTGCCCCCTCTGGAATTGTGTTGATAATTACACCCAGATTATTTTTCACTGCCAGTGAAACAAGCTCATCCAATTCGGCGAAGCAAAACCGCCCCGGCTCCTTTTCAATCCAGTTCCACATAGCCCAGAGCTTGACACAGTTGAAGCCCAGTTCTTTCATGTGCCGCATGTCCCGCTCCCAACAGGAACGTTCAGGAAAAGGCGGGCGGTAATATTGCGCACCGTAAAACATCATATTTTCATCCCTTCACTGCGCCGGCTGTCATGCCGCTAATCAGATATTTTTGCATCAGAAAACCAAATATGATAATGGGAACCATTGTGATGGTAGCCGCCGCACTGCTTCTGCCCCAGTCCACCGACACAGCCCCCACATAGCGGGCCACACCCACCGTCAGCGGGAAGGTTCGTATATTGGTCAGCTGTAGCGAAAAAATAAGTTCATTCCAGGAAGTCTGCATTACCAGTATGGCCGCAGACGCCACCGCTGGCCGTAATAATGGAAACACGATACGGAAGAAAGCCATAAGCCGACTGCATCCCTCCGCATTGGCCGCTTCCAACAGCTCGTCGGGTATGCCTTCGATAAAACCCGTCATAAGCCATGTAACAAAGGGCAATGTCAGGCTGGTGTGGGCCAGAATAACCGCCGCGCGGGTTCCTGTCAGGCCAGCCCGGTTCATCATAATAAACAAGGGAATAAGAATGGTGATAGCAGGAACCATTCTGCCCAGTAGCAGTGTGTTCGATAGTCTGCGCCCCCATGATGAGCGGCACAGCTTCACGCCATAAGCGGCGAGGGAGCCCATCATGATGGACAGGAATGTGGTGGTGGTAGATATGACCAATGAGTTGCGGAAAAATCTGCCAAAGTTATCAAACTCAAAGATTCTCTGGAAGTGTATAAAAATGGGTTTGAAAATAAGTTGCGGTGGCATTTGATGGATATCCAACGTAGCGCGAAACGCATTGCTTACTACGATATAAATAGGCACTAGCGTCCACACCAATGCCACCATAATAAGAACGGCCATCATCAGCTTTACATACCATTTCCGCTTAAAACGCACCATACCAGCTATCCCTCAGCTCTTCGATTTTTTTATATTGTGCCGGATAAAAGGAATACCAAATACGACAAAGGTAATAAACATCGCAATTGTAGATAACGCCATTGCATAGCTCATATTCGCTTGGTTAAATGCCTGACTGTGGGCGTAAATACTAATGGAAACACTGGAGTTGTTGGGCCCGCCCCCGGTTAGCGAAAAAATGATGTCGAACACTCTAAAGGTATCTACGCCGCTAAGCAGAAGGATTACCATGTAGGTGTTTTTCAACAGCGGCAGGGTTATGCGGAAGAAGCTACTGAAAGCACCCGCACCGTCCACATAGGCGGCCTCGTAATATTCCTCTGGAATAGAGAGCAGTCCCGCAGTCAGCACGATAATGATAAAGGGTGTAACCTGCCACCAATGGGCAATAATCGTGGACAATAAAGCCGTACTGGATGCTGTAACCCCGGGGAAATGCTGAATCCCAAGGCCAAACAAGCCGAGAAACCAATACAAAATTCCTTGCGGGTCGTAAATATACCGCCAGATAAGGCCAACAATCAGCGGGGATATTAATAGCGGCATAATTAAAAGGGGGCGCAGGACAGCCGAAAACCGGCGCGAGAGCTTGTGCAGTAGCACGGCATTGACCGTTCCGAAGAAAAATGTCCCGGCAATAGCCCCGAATGAAAATATAAGCGTATTAAGAATCGCACGCTGGGCGATGGAATCATTTAAGAATCTCCGGTAATTATCTAGCCCAATGAAGTTTTCGGTGGGGTTGGACAATCCAAAGCCAACATCAAAGAAGCTCAATAAAAAGCCATAGCTTAGCGGCAGTATCATAATGAAAAAAATTATCAAGAACGTCGGTAGTATCAGGAGTACCGAAAGCAAATCCCCTTTTTCCAAAGACCAGTAAAAATTACGCGTCTTCATCCGAAGTCCTCCCTACGGGCAAAAACCCCAAAGGCCCGCCGTATGGGTAGCGGGCCTTTGAAATCTCGCGTTTAATGGCTAAAATCAACATCTGCCAAGCTATCTTGCAATTGTTGCATTACTGTAGCCGGGTCGGCACCGGTGGAGGCAATTTCGGAAAGGGATACGATTAGGGCCTCTCTCATTACACCAAAGTTTGTGAGTGTGGGGTCACTTCTGCCATTGCCCACTTGCTCCATTACTACCGGCAGGAACGGGGTAGCCGCCACGACGGCCGGGTCCGCAATCAGTGCGTTGACGGCACTTATTTGCTGATTAAATAATGTCTTGCGTGTTTCTGTTTCCGGGCTTGCCATCCAGGTGATGAAATCGAAGGCGGCCTGTGGGTTAGCGGAGTTGGCGGCTATTGCCCATACCCAGAAGGTATTGCTTGCGGCGGCAATCCCACCGCTGCCGGGCAGGGGTGCGTAGCGCACAGTGTCTACAATCAGGGACCTTTCGGGGTCATGGTTTTGATTGGCCAAGCCGCTCATCAAAACCCCGATAGGCGCGAGCCGGGTGCGCAGTGCATTGCCCACCTCGTCGTGATGCCACGCCAAAGAGCCTGACACGGAATAGCGGGCAAGCTGACCATATACCGTGGCCGCGTGTATCGCTTCGGGGCTTGTAAGATTCAGATTACCGTTGGCATCAAAAAAGTCTCCGCCCTCAGAGTAAAGCAGTTGGGTAAACAGTGTAGCGGCGGCTCCGCCTTGCCTTGCGGGAAGTGCTATACCGGAGCCCTGCTCATAAAAATGCCGGGCCACGGCGATTAACTCGTCTGAATTGGTGGGAGCCCGCAAGCCTTCTGCCTCGAACACTTCACTGTCGTAAACCAAAATCATGGTTTGGATAAAGGTGGGCAGACCAAATATCTGTCCGTCAAACGTAATGGCATCCATCAGACCGGATACATAAATGGAAGTGTCCAGCCCGGATGAGGCGATAAATTCATTGATTGGCATAATAAATCCGGCTTCTACATAGTCGTTCATCCATTGGCTGTTGACCCAAACGACATCGTAGTTGCCTGTGCCGGGTGCGGCGTGGAAGGAAGTCATTTGCCTCGTCCGCAGGTTGCCGAAGTCAACGTCACTGATGGTGACATTCGCGCCGGCAAAATCCGCCACAACCTGTTTTTGCAAGTCAGCCTGGGGGCCGGCCCACACCGAAACCAACACCTCGGGAATATCACCTTCGGCATCTCCTCTGTTTCCGCACGCCATAAGCGACAACACGATTGCACACAATACGACCGCAAGTAGCGTTTGTTTGAATTTCATAGTACCATCTCCTTATATTTATTCTTTGCATTTATTGGGGGAGGGGTTATCGTGAAAGGATGACGTTGTTTGCCCCCAGCTCATGCAAGCGGTTAAGCCAAAAATCTTTTTGTTTATTCTCCACCCCGGAAAACTGCTTTGGGGTCATGCCCAATCCTGCCCTTTTGCTTTCACCCAGGTTATGATAGGGCATGATTTCCGCGTGTAATATCCGGGGGTATTGCTTGAGTAACCCGGCAATCCCTTTCATGTGCGCGTCATCGTCGTTCACACCGGGAATCAGCGGTAGCCGTAAAATAATATTTGCTCCAAGACCGTACAGCAGGGATAAATTTTGTAATATCAGCCGATTATCAACACCTGTCAGCTCCATATGCCTCTGGGGATTGGTAGCCTTGTAATCGAACAGATACAAATTAATTTTTCCAGCCAACTGTCTAAAGTGCGCGGACGGAGCATGTCCACTGGTATCTATCGCAGTGTGAATGCCGGGGATTAACGCGAGGAACGCCAAAATAAATTCGCTCCACTGCATTGGCTCCCCGCCGGAAAATGTTATCCCGCCCTCTTTTCCATAGGTGGAAAAATCACTGCGTATCTTGTGTAAAAGTTGCGCTGGGGAGTAATCACCTCCAATCATGGCTAGTGCGTCATAGCAACACACCCCTATACACTTCCTGCAACCGGTACACGCTTCATGGCTGAACATATGCCCATTGGAAACGCTTGAATCGTGGGCTCTTGCGGGGCATACGCTGGCACATTTCATGCAAGCGGTGCATAGGTTTTGATGGAACATCATCTGAGGTTTTTTGCTCAGAGATTCTGGATTGTGGCACCACAGGCACCGCAGTGGGCAACCCTTGAAAAAAACGGTGGTGCGAATACCGGGCCCATCGTGGAGCGAAAAGCTCTGAATATCGAAAATAGTAGCGGTTTTAGTAGGAGACACGGTCGTATATTTCCTGTTGCACGTCCTTTTTTAAATCTACAAACCGGGCACTCAGCCCCCCAATGCGCACGATTAAGTCCTTGTATTTTTCCGGGTGGGCCATGGCGGCCTGTAAATCTTCCCGGCCCACCACGGTAATCATGGCATGGGCACCCCCCCGGTCAAAATAGCTGTCCAGCAACAGCCTGGTTTTTCCTTCGCGGTTTTCCCAGGTTTCTCGCGTAAAGCGTAGGTTTTGCACCATGCCGGCGTGATTGTTGTGCGGCAGTTTTAGCATTGAGTTGAGCATGGACGGAAGCCCGTTTTTATCGCTTCCAGGAGCGGGGCCGTTGGCGTTTGCCATGGGTGTCCCTGCCTTGCGCCCGTCGGGCGTTGCGCCCACCCAGCGGCCCAGCGTGGTGTTTTGGGCATTGTTGATATTCACGGCCAGATAGCTTTTGAGGCCAACTGTAGGGGCTTGCGCCTTTACGGTTTCGCATAAGAAGTTATGCAAATCCAGCATAATGCTGTCTACATAGGCAATGTCATTTCCGTACTTGGGGGCGTCAAGCAACATACGGCGCACGCTTTCGTGACCGACGAAGTTGTCGTTTAATGCCTGCACAAGCTCTTCCGCCGTTATTTTCGCTTCATCGAATACCAATTTTTTTATAGCGGCCAGTGCGTTTGCCGCATTCACGTTCCCATACATTTCCAAAGTGCCCGCAAGATAGGCACAGCCGCCATTCAAGAGTCCCTTTCCCTTTTCAACACAGCCGTCATACAGCATAGTTACCATCATAAAGGGATGGATGGAACCAATGACGTCGTAAAGATACACCTCGTACTTTGCCAAAGCCTCGATAAAGTGGGTAAGCAATGCTTTGTAGTTTTCTTCGAATTGCGAATAACTGCCGCACGCCGCAAGTGGCGTTGTCGGGATGGAGAGGTAATTACCCGCAATAGGGTCATAGCCGCCCCGCAAGGCCAGCTCCAGTATTTTTAGGGTGCCCAGGGAGCCATTGGGGGAGCCGAAGCTGTAGTGGTCAAATTCAATTTCGCCACAGCCAAGGGGCATGTACGTTTCGGCGCGTGGGCGGTCTACATCAAATGCCTCCATGAGGGAAGGCACCAGCACGTCGTCGTTGTAAAGGAGGGGGTAGGTTCGTCCCTCGCCTATGCAAACCATGGCCGCTTCCCAAATATCTTTTGGTGTTTGTGCGTTAAAGCGCAGTGTAAGCTGGGGCAATATCTCTCGCACCGTCCGGCAAGCCTCACAGGCAACAAGGCAGAAGCGGTCGGCATTCTCGGGGTTGCGGCGGCCATATCCGCCTATAATCACCCTTCCGTCCGTTTCACAGTCCAGGTGGTCAATCAAGCGGAAATAACACTGGGTCATCCGCAGGGCTTCGGCTTCCGAAATAAGCCCGGTGTCGATATCATGGGCGTATAAATCCCCTATATATTCATCCATCCGGCCAAACTCAATAAGCGGGCACATCATCGAATAGAGCCAGCACAGCTGTAACCCCTCCAGCATATTTGCCGGGGCATTGTCAATAATCATGCCCAATGCCACAGCAAGCTTTTGCAATTCCTTCTTCCGCAAAGGCTCTGTGGTCTGCTCAGCTTTTTCAAACGCTTCCTTTTTATAGTGCCGACAGATATCGCGCAGAACATCCAGCGCGCCCAGCATACATTCATAAATGACCGGGTCGTTTCCTGTTTTACTGCACCGCTCAAGATTTTCCCTCACCTCTGCGGCCAGGCCCGGAATGCCGATTTGAACCAACTTGTCAAAATCAATAAAGGAACCGGCCATGCGGATAATCGGTGATGCGGCGCAGGGCTGTGTTTTCCATTGTTCGTGGGGTATGATGGCGCGGATGTCATCCGGGGTGCCCGAGAGCGCGATATGATACGTATTGCGCGCCTTCCAGAAGGTGAGGAGGTCGTGCAAATCTTCCCGGTATTTGGCATTGCCTTCCTGAAATTCCAGTGCGGCAGTTACCCGGGGTTCATCTATATAATATCCGGTGCCCCCGGTTTGCCCCTGTATGCCATACCCTACAAGACCGAACTGGATACGCCCCGCCAGCACATCATCGTCCTCAATGGGCATCATGATTGCCGGATATTGCGCACGCAAACAAGCCAGCTCGATTTGAGCCGGATGCCGAAATTCCTTGACCGCTTTCCGGTAAGCCGCGGTAAAATCAATTTCAAACTGTAGATTTTTTCTCGGATTTGCTACCTTCCAGTTATTCATTTTGGCTCCATTCAGGTACGTGATGTTGTAGTCAGTATCTGTAAAAAACAAATTGTTATTCTTCCTGGAGCATACAAAAATTCGCGGCGCTCTTCTTGTCTTGAAATGATTTATTCTTTGCTGTATATTGATATATAGACATAGGAGGTGAGCATGGAGATATTGCGGTTAAAGATTTCAAGCTTCCAACGCTATCCCAACCGGGAGTATGCCTCCTTTATCAATGACCCTGTGCAACTGGCCGTATGCCACTGTCATGACTACTATGAAATTTTCATTGTCCGCAAAGGCGGCGCATTACATAAGATAAATGGGGCCCAAATGAAAATCGCAACAGGCGATTTATTTTTTATGCGGCCGGATGATATCCACTACTATGATGCACTGACCCATGATTTTGAAATCATAAATATATTGGTGCCCACGGACACCATGGATGCATTGTTCCATTTTCTGGATATCGGATTTGAAAAAGAGCGGTTCCTGTATCCTACCTTGCCGCCGAATGTCCGTCTGGATAAGCTGGAACTAACCGCACTCCTTGGCGAGCTGGAACAGCTTGTGTTTTTTAAGAGCATCATGCGGGAAAAATCAATTACTGCCTTTAGGGTTGTGCTGTTTAATACAATCACGCGATATTTCCCGTTATTGCCCGCGAAAAGAGCTTCTTCCGCACCCGAGTGGCTCCGCTGGCTACACCTGGAGATGATGAAGAAGGAAAATTTTACAAAGGGACTGCCGGCCATGTACCAGCTTGCCGGAAAAAGCAAGGAGCATATTTCACGCATATGCCGTAAGTATCTAAACAAAACACCCACACAAGTAATCAACGAAATCCGGCTGGAATACGCCGCGCAAAAATTAATAACCGAAAGCATACCGGTAATTCAGCTGTGCGACGACGTGGGCTTTGAGTCACTCAGCCATTTCTATCATCTGTTCAAGATGAGTTTTGGGCTTTCACCCTCCGAGTTTAGAAAAAACGCAAAACAACTCGGGTTAAACGACCGTCTCATGCAATATCAACACAGAGCAACATCAAAAATAGAGCAGGGTATCCCACTCCGCAGTGTGTTGTCTGAATGACACAGAAAAAGTGTATGTTTGTGAAAGGTTGCGGAAGTTTATGAAAACAAGAAAGTCTTTTGCAGTGTTAATAATTTCAACAGTTTTAATGGTATGTATTTTGTTTCCCATTTCCGTTTTTGCCACACATGGGTTCAACGCTACCATTATTCCATTTTATGTAAACGGTCAACGCTTTGATGTTTACGGTTATCGCGGGGACTCTGCAGTAAGGCTTCCTGCCGTGCGACTTGCTGATATTGCATATATGTTGAATGGAACAGCGGCACAGTTTGATATTGTCGCGCCGCCCGAAAACAGCGGCTGGAATTTTTGGGTTAAGCGCGGCACAGCATACACACCAACGGGAGCAGAAATGCAAACGATACCCATACGAAATGCACTATTTGGCTCTTATGGATTTCTGCCGCGGGATTCTACCGGCTTCAGCAAAAACCCACACCAAAATATTACAGTTGGCTTTGACGGAGAGTATTACCCTGCCTTTTCAGTCAGCTTCCTTTCTGTTCGGGATATAGACGATATTTATTTCTCGGTCTATGAGCTATCCTATTGGCTTGGCTTTCATGTAGGCGTGGGCTTTGACGGATGGGATATATGGGATGAAGCACTTGTCATTTCCACCGCTCCCCATAACAAGCCAGCCCCAAGCCGTCACATCAGCCGCAACACCTTTCCAACAGGGTCACGGCAGATAGTAGACTATGCGTATTCTTTACGCGTCCGCACAGGCCCAGGTAATGACTATGATGTTTTAACATTTGTACACCGTGGCGATGTGTTCGAAATCTTGGATTACAGCGGAAGATTTGTACAGATTTACACCCCAGGAGGGCAAGGCTGGATTTTTGCAGGTTTTCTTTCGCGGAAACCTATTGCCCTGCAATAAAACATCACCAAATTGCTTTTTATAAGTGAAAGGTCTTTCACACTATAATATGGCAGGGGGTGAAACAATGGATGGGGAGCTACATGGCGAACTTATACGGCTCGTTCGGCGCAAATTTGCAGGTTATCCTAACGTAGCTTCATTGGCGGATGACATTGTAAACGAGGCGTATATCCGGCTTCGGTCAAGCAAGAAATATGAAGCTGAAAAAGAAAATTTTGGCTACCTATCCTTGGCGTGCATACGGCTTGCGTATCGAAAATTTATGGCACAGGCTACAGACTTTGGGCGCGTATATTTGGATGTGGAGGGAACGTCATTGCTGGACGAAACAGACGTTGCCGACGAAATTATACGAGCGGAGAATGCAAGTGCCGTGTTGGAGTCGTTGAAGGCATTGCGCGAAATAGAGCGGGTGGTCATAACACAACGATATTATGGCGATTTATCCTTTGTTGAAATCGCAAATGCCAATGGCTTGAAGCTTAACACCGTGCTATCGCACCATAGAAGAGCGTTGGGTAAATTGCGCCCACAGCTTACAAAATTATTATCATATGGAAGGGAAGAAAATTATGAATAAGACATTGTGGAAATTGCAAAGTGTGGGGGAGCGGTTGTGGTTGCTGGCAAATATGCTGGCACAGCAAGCACCGGCTTTGGGCAGTGACGGACGCATCACCGTTGTTTTGGCGGAGGAGACGCGCAGCATGGCGAATAAAATTCATAAAATGGTGGAAGGCGCATTGTTCGAGGAGCAGGATATTGACTATGAAAAAGTCAAAAATATTGCGTTCAATGTAAACAATTTGGCTTTGAATTGTGCCATTGAATCCAATCGGCTTGATTGGCAAGGAAAGGCAACGGCCGTTTGCGCCGACGACATACGTAACCTAGCACATGAAGTCGCACTGTTGTTTGAAAAAAATGCCGGTGTTGCCTACAGCACACCTGCCCTCATTCCAAAAAATCGCATTACATCCTTTGACCGAGGGCAGGGCTTTATTTGCTTGGATATTGGCGGAGTTTATGTAACGGAGCTTCTGGTTAATATCAAGGAGGTCTGTGTAGGTATTAGCCCCACAGCAACCCATATTAATCTGCGCGGCATGGAAATTCCTTTCATTGATGGACGTAAATTGCTTGGAAAGACACAGGATATATCCACGTATGTCGTGTTGAACACGCCGTGGGCGGAACAAAACAAGACATACGCGGTTGCCGCAAATGTAATACATCTTTTCTATAGCCCTATCGGCATACCGGTAGATGTAGCGGCAGATGTACCCTTAGCTGAATACGTTCGTGAGTGCTGGGAAAGTGAAGGTGATGTCCCCTTCCTCTTTATGGATTGGCCGAATATGGCTTGCAAATAGCTGGCCGCTCCTCCCTATTGCACTGCCCGTAGCAATTGCAGTAGACGCTCCAGCTCGCTGGGGGAATAGTATTCGATTTCAATGCGCCCTTTTTTCTTGCCGGGGCGGATGCTTACCTTCGCGCCGAGGGCGTGTTTGAGGTCGATTTCTGCGGTGCGGTAGGCTTGGAGGACGGCCTCGGGTAGGGCCGCTCCTTGCTCGAAGGGGTCGCGCAGGGTGGCGGCTACGGCGTTTTCCGTAGCGCGCACGCTCAAGCCTTCGTCTACGACGCGTTCTGCCAGGTTGGCTTGTAGCTTGGGGTCTTCCACGGCGAGTAGGGCTTTGGCATGGCTGGCGGTCAGCTCCCCGGTGACGGCGAAGGCTTGGGCGGCGGGGGAAAGCTTTAACAATTGCAACGCGCCAGTGATGGCGTGTTTGCTTTTGCCCACCTGCCGGGCGATGTCCTCGGGGCTGAAGAAAAATTCCTCCGTCAGGCGTTGGTAGCACTGGGCTTCCTCGATGGGGGTCAGGTCTTTTCGCTGTATGTTTTCGATGAGGGCGACTTGGAGCTCGTCCATGGCGGTGTATTCCTTGATAACCACGGGAACTTCCGTGAGCTGGGCCATGCGGGCGGCGCGGTAGCGTCTTTCTCCGGCTATAATCGTATAATACGCGCCGGATTTCTTTACCAGCAAAGGCTGGATGATGCCGTACGCCTTCATGGACGCGGCCAGTTCCTCCAGGGCAGTCTCGTCAAAATATTGGCGGGGCTGTTTTACATTGGGTTCAAGCAAGCGAATGTCAACCATGGAAACACCCGCCGGGGTGGCTTCGGCGGGAGTGCTTTCGCGGTTATCCAGCAGGGCGTGGAGCCCCCGGCCCAGTCCTTTTTTAGCCATTTCTAGTCCCCTCTCTCCATTACCTCTTGGGCAAGTTGTATGTACGCTTCCGCACCCTTCGAGCCGGGGTCATACAGCGTGATGGGAAGCCCGTGGCTTGGGGCTTCGCTCAGGCGGATGTTGCGGGGGATTATCGTAGCATAAATATGTGTCGAAAGATGTTTCTTCACCTCTTCCACCACCTGCACGCTCAAATTGGTGCGGGCGTCGAACATGGTGAAAACCGCGCCCTCCACGGCCAGGCGCGGGTTGAGCCTGCGTTGCACCAGCCCGATGGTGTGCATCAGCTGGGTCAGGCCCTCCAGGGCGTAGTATTCGCACTGGATGGGGACCAGAACCGTGTCGGCGGCGCACAGGGCGTTGAGGGTCAGCATGTTGAGGGAGGGGGGGCAGTCGATGAGAATATAATCGTAGAGATAGCGCGTGTGACTAAAAATACCCCGAAGCAGAAATTCCCGCTGGGGTGCGTCCACGAGTTCTATTTCCGCGCCGCTGAGGTGAATGTTGGCGGGAAGAAGGGTTAAATTGTCTACACAGGTGGGGTGCTTTACCTGCTCGATGTTGGCGTCGCCAAGCAAAAGATTATATATCGTATGGTCAAGCTGGGTCTTTTCGATGCCAAACCCGCTGGTGGTATTGCCCTGCGGGTCCATATCCGCTACCAGTACGCGCTTGCCCGCCTGTGCCAAGCAAGTGGATAGGTTTACATTGGTTGTTGTCTTGCCCACGCCGCCCTTTTGGTTGGCAATGGCGATAATTCGGCCCATGCATATATCCCCTTTCGGAGGCATTATACAATGCCTTGTATGATTTGTAAAAAAGCGTGCAGAATAAGCGTGCCCATTATTATCTATATCATGGAGGAATGCCCGGATGAAAAAAATAATATCGGCTGTCTTCATATTAATGCTCCTGTCCCCTGTGTTGCCCCTGCGCGCCGAAGCCCCCAGCGTCAACGCCCACGGCGCAATCCTTATGGACGCGGAAACCGGGCGGGTGCTGTGGGGGAAGGAAGAATTTGCCCCCCTGCCCATGGCCTCCACCACGAAAATTATGACGGCCATCCTCGCGCTGGAGAGTGGCCGCATGGACGAAACCGTCACCGTATCACAAAAAGCCGCCGCCGCGCCCAAGGTGAAAATGAATCTCTCCCCCGGAGAAAAGGTGCGCCTGGGGGACTTGATGCTCGCGCTGATGCTGGAATCGTCAAATGACGCCGCCGTTGCCATCGCCGAGCATCTTGGGGGGAGCGTTGCCGAATTTTGTGCGGCTATGAACGAAAAAGCACGAAATATAGGAGCAAAGGATACCATTTTTGAGACCGCAAGCGGCCTGGACGCGGGCAATCACCACTCCACACCCTACGATTTAGCGGTTATAACCCGGTATGCTTTCGACGTCCCTGGATTTTTTGCGCTTACAAACACAAAAAACGCGCAATTTTCCAGCAACAAAAGAAGTTATTCCTTCAATAACCGTAACCGCCTCCTTCACGAATACCCCGGAGCCAATGGCGTAAAGACCGGGTTCACGAATAAGGCGGGCCATTGCTTCGTGGGGGCGGCCAAGCGGAAGGTGGAGGGCGAGGACATGCAGCTTATTTCCGTTGTACTTGCCAGCGGCTGGGGCAACAAGGGCCGTCACCAGAAATACGCGGATGCCAAGGAAATCCTCAATTATGGTTTTAGCAATTATAAATATGAGACGATTCTCACAGCACACAACACCGCCGGCACCATGCCCGTGACCCGCTCCCGCGAGGAATCCGTTGAATATGTCTACGGCGAGGGCATCCGTCTGCCTGTAACCCAGCAGGAAAAGGATAAAATCACCGTGGAAATTTTTGTTCCCGAAAATATGAAGGCACCCATCGGCGTGGGCGACACCATGGGCAGTGCGAGGGTGTATATCGGGGAAAATTTCTACGCGGAAGTCCCCTTGCTGGCCACAGAAGACGCTACCCGGCACGACCTGAAGACTTCATTGGAAAAGGTGCTCCACGCCTTCGCGAAGCAATTGAGCAACCATCCGGTGGAAATTATCCTCCCTGAATTTTAATCCAAATCAAAGCGGTAAGCCCCGCCGCAAGGATGCCGTGCAGAAGCTTTCCTATTATATAGGGTGCGGGCCGCACCCCCGTCCCCGCGGTAAAATGCAATGCCTGGGCGTGAACACTCAACCCGCCAAAGCCGATAATCCCCGCCGCCAAGGCCAGGGAAAGCGTGCTTACCCCTTCGCCGCTGACCGCCCGCACCCCGCCGGAAATTTCAAACAATCCCCCCAGCACCCCGCCGCCCAGCGCGCCTTCCAGGCCGGTTATGATTTGCAGGATGCGAACAACCACGTTGAAAAAAATAATCAACCCGCCCACCAGCAACATAGCTTCCATGGCGTTGCGGACGGATTCCCCCAGCACCTTACTGAATTTTTGCGGATTTCTCCATTGCCTTTGCCGGGATGCCGCTATGGGCTGGCGCGGCGCATTTCCTTTCCCCCGCTGTAAAAGGCCGAGGATAACCGCGCCCAGTATGTGCCCAATCAACAAGGTATAGCCCGCGCGCGCACATCCAAACATGCCCATGCCCACCGCCCCCACGATAAAAAGCGGTCCGGCATTGTTGCAAAACCCCATCAGTTTTTGCGCGTCGCCGGCTTTGATATCCCCGGCGCGGTACATATCGCCAATGGTCTTCGCGCCCATGGGATAGCCCGAAGCAATCCCCGTTACGAAGGCCACGCCCCCCGCGCCTCCCACGCCGAATACTTTCATCGCCACGGGGGAAAGCAGTTCCCCGATAAAACGCAAAAAGCCCAGCCCCATCAGGATATTCATCCCCACCACGAAGGGCAACAATGAAGGAAGCACCGTGTGAAACCACAGCAAAAGCCCCTCCCGCGCCGCGCTTAGCACTTCCCGTGGGAACGCAAGAAGGGAAATGTTGAACAAGCCTATTAAAACAGGTATAATTAACCATCTTACAAAGGATTTCATTTTTTCTCCACGCTATTCGGTAATTTTTGAGGGAGGGGAATCGCCGTGGCGAAAGCACCCAATCGTAAAAAGGTTTCCGTTTCTGTATATATTGTCGCGGTTTTAATCATTATTTTTACCCTTGGCTATATGTTCAATATGGCGAGAAACCACATGGCTCCCGCCATCCCAACGGAAGTGGTGCGCATGGGCACCGTGGACACACCGCAAACCATCACCGCCATCATCATCCGGGACGAGCGCGTGTACTATGCCCCCCGGGATGGGCAGTTGGTCTTTGCCGTGGGGGAGTTTGAGCGGGTGCGGGCGGGGACACGCATCGCCAGTATTCAGGATTCCGTGGAGGTGGCGGGCATCAACGCGGATATGCTGGCCCTGGACCAACGGGCCTTGCAGGTGGGCACCATGCGTATCGACCAAGCCGACCCCAATATCGCCCGCATTAATAATCATATTCGCGGGCAGGTGGACAACCGCGCCCATGCTTTTACCGCCCTCAATTTTTCCGACTTATTTGTCCTGCGGGACAATCTGAACCAATCCATCCACAACCGGAACCAGCTGATAATCAGCGGGAGCCTTCACGCCGGGGGGGATTATGCCCGCCAGCAAGCGGAGCTCCTTGCGCGGCTGGGTGTACACTCCACGGATATGTATGCGCGTTCCGGCGGTATTATGACCGCCGTTTTGGACGGGCTAGAGAATACCTTCACTTTGGCGGGTATGCCGGCCCTTACCCGGGAGCAGTTAAATTTCACCCCCGACCCGTTTCCCCTTTTTCCCGCCCGGGAACTGTACGCCAACGACCCCGCCTTTAAAATTGTGGGCAATACCTGGTACATCGCCGCCTACATACCCAATGAAATGATTCACGGCTTTACGGTGGGGCAGATGCGTAATATATATGTAGAAAGTCCCACCATGGGCGGGTTTACCCCTATGCAAATGCGTGTCCATCAAATTATCACGGGGACGCGGGACAGCCGCGTGGTGTTCCGCAATACGCGCTATGTCATTGACTTCATCCACCAGCGCAATGTAAATATCCGTCTTACCCAATCCGTGGAGGCGGGCCTGAGAATCCCCAACACGGCTATTACCTTGCGCAATTTCTACGTAATTCCCCTCACTTTCCTGCATGGATTGATTGACCATTCCGTACTGCGCTATACGGGGGAGGGGAGTATGAGCATTCCCGTAATCGTAACGGAATGGGCGGGAACCCATGTGCATATTTCTGCGGATACTGCGGGGCTGAATAGGAACGATGTGCTGTTGGATGGGCTTGGCGGGCGGTATACCTTGTCCGAAGTGCATACCGTGCAGGGCATCTATTGGGCGCACCATGGCTATGCCCGTTTTCGCCGGATTTACACCGACAGCCTAACCACCGAGCGTGGCGGTACCACCCTTTTGTGCCCGGTACGCAACCGCGCAAGCATCCGTGAGTTTGAAAGCATCGTGGTGGACGCCAACATGGTAACGGAGGGCCAGCTCATATGGTGATCAATGTAGAAAAAGTGCGAGAAAACATAGCCACCGCCGCCCATAAGAGTGGGCGCGAAGCCTCAGACATCACCCTAATTGGCGTTACAAAAACCGTCGGGGTACAGCGGATTCGCGAGTTGATTCAAGCGGGTGTGACCCATCTTGGAGAGAATCGGGTACAAGAATTTCTGCCGAAATATGTTGAACTTTCAACACAAAACCCAACGTGGCATTTCATCGGGCACCTGCAACGGAACAAAGTCAAACAAGTGGTCGATAAAGTTTCGCTCATACATTCGATTGATAACATGGATTTGATACTGGAAGTGAACAAACGAGCTGAAATAATAAAAAAACGCGTTGACGTTCTTTTAGAGATAAATATTGCCAACGAACCCAGCAAATACGGCATTCTTCCCGAAAATGCGAAAGAAATGGCTAAACGCATGTTCGAGCTGACTTACGTGAATTTTCGAGGCATTATGTGTGTCGCGCCTTTTGTAGAAAATGGGGAGAAAAACCGTTCGTTGTTCAAGAAAATGCGAAAAATAAGTGTTGACATTGCTGAATTTATCCCTTACACTGCACGTCCACCAGAGATTTCTATGGGCATGAGCGGCGACTACTGCGTGGCTATAGAAGAAGGGGCCACCATGGTACGAATTGGCACGGCTCTGGTAGGGGACAGGCACTAAACAATTTGTACGCGGGAGGTACGTATGAGAGAATTTTGGATGAGTACAAAAAATTGGTTGCGTGAGAAAATGTTGAGCCCGGGGTTTGACAATTACGACCCGGAAAACCCGGAGGGTGCCTACGAGTACGAAGAAGAGCCGATGGTCGAAAGGGCGGAAACGTGGCAAACCCACGCCCAAGCCGCCATCGCGCCCAAGCCCGCAAAGAAAAATAGATTCTCTGATAAATATGTGGAGTTGTATGGAAGCAAATCTCCTTCGGATAAGGCCGGTATGCATGTAACCCTCACCAGCCCCAAGGACGTAAGCAACTCGAATATTGTCACGGATAATATAAAAGATGGCAAAATTTGCGCCGTCAACCTGACCGGGGTAGACCGCGAACAGGCCCAGCGCATTGTGGATGTTATCGCTGGCGCGGTATATGCGCTGGATGGCTCCATTCAGCGCGTATCAAAGGATGTGTTCATCGTCGCACCCGAAGGCGTCCCCATTACCGGGGAAATGAAGGAAGAGCTTACCCGCGGCTTCCCTTGGGCGGCTTCTAGGTAATAACGGGTGATTCATCCTTTAATCAGGGCGGTTGACTGGTTTTTTAACCTCGTATATATAGTCTTGCTTGTGCGGATTCTTTTGTCGTGGTTTCCCAATGCGCGGGGCAAGTGGACGATGTATGTCTATCGGCTCACCGAGCCGGTGCTCGCCCCCATACGCAAAATTATACAGCGGTCGCCCTTGGGCGGCCCCGGTATGATAATTGACTTCTCTGCCATATTTGCGTTGTTGCTTATATTTTTATTGCGTGATTTTACTATGAATATGTTGGGACGCTTGTTGCTGGTGGCATAGCCATTATTGTTAAAGAAACCCCGCCGAGCGTAGCTCCCAGTCGAAATGATGCCGCCATAACAGTTGGGCGGCATTATTTATTTCCTGAATGATGGCCGGGGTGGCGGTGAACAGGAAGGCTTGGGCGGCGTCCTTATCGAATATGTGGCGCAACGCGGCTAGGCTGGGATGGGAAATGGGGATTTTGGTTGTGGGGTGGCTGTTGCAGGTCAGCCCCTCGGCGCAGAGGAAAAGGGCCTCCCGGCCGCAGACGCAACATTTCTCCAGCCCCGGCGCGACCCCGTACCACGCGAAAAACCGCAACATGAAGACCGCCAGGGTCTGCAAGGGGGGTAGGGTGGGGGTTTTATGTAGGTGGTTCAACGCCTTTAAGGTCAGTTGTAGCAGTTCGTCGCAGTTTTCGCTCTCCAGTATGGTTTTTTCGCAGATTTCCGTTATTACGTGGGCACAGCACAGGGCGTCGTAATCCGTGCGCAAATTATAGAAATTCTCGATGACCGAAGCCTGAGCCAGGGAGTGGAAGCCGCGCCCCTCGGCAATCACCAGGTCGGAATAGGTGAACAATTGCGCCGCCGCGATGAACTTGCTCTTGGGCTTGCGCGCCCCCCTGGCATAAACGGAGAGCCTGCCCACGCCCTTGCACAATAGCAAAAGACGCTTGTCAGACTCTCCGGCTTCGTATTCGCGCAGAACCAGTGCGCGGGTTTTAAAGGTCTTCATGGCGCGTGCTGGCTGTGGCGTTCATCCCACGCGGGATGAGGTCATCCTTCTTGGCTTGTTGGCGGTAGGCGATGTAGGACATGGGGTTGCCAGATGCGATGAAATTTTGCCAGTGCTTTTCACTGTTGGTCATATCAAATCCCCCGAAGTAAAAATTTCTCTTACGCTTACTCCATTCATTTTCCCCTTGCCGTGTTTTCCTATGTTATTAAATATCTGGTAAAAAGCCAAAATTCCTGAGTAGGAAGTCATTGTCGCGCCAATTCTTTTTTACCTTTACCCACAGCTCCAGGAAAACGTGCGCGCCCAGCAGTGCCTCCATATCGCGGCGGGCGGCCTGGCCGATGCGCTTGAGCATGGCCCCCTGCTTGCCGATGATGATGGCCTTGTGGCTGTCGCGCTCGCAGAAAATAGTGGCCCCGATGGAAATGGTACGCCCTTCCTTGAACTGGGTTATCTCCACGGCAACCCCGTGGGGGATTTCCTCCTGCAAGAAAGTCAGGGCCTTTTCCCGGATGATTTCGGCGGTAATCTGCCGTTCGGGCTGGTCGGTGATTTGGTCCTCGGGGAAGTAGCGCGGCCCGGCGGGGAGCACCCCGCGCAAAGCCGTGAGTAGCGCGGGGGTATTGTCCCCGGTCAGCGCGGAAATGGGAATGATTTCCTTGAAGGTATAGGCTTGGCTGTAGCGGTCAATCATCGTCAGCAATTCGGGCTTGGCCACCTTGTCCGTCTTGTTAATCGCCAGAAAAACGGGGGTTTTCACCTTGGCCAGCTTGTCCAATATGGCTTGGTCGCCCTCGTGGATTTTTCCCGTTTTGGATTTGGGCTCCACCATGAGCACCACGGCGTCTACCTCGCTAAGGGTGTTGAGGGCAGAGCGCACCATGAAGCTACCCAGCTTGGTCTTGGGGGTGTGCAGGCCCGGCGTGTCGATGAAGATAATCTGATAATCCGCGCCGGTGAGAATGCTTCGGATTTTGTTGCGGGTGGTCTGGGGCTTGCTGGTGACGATGGAGATTTTCTCGCCGATAAAATGGTTCATTAGCGTGGACTTGCCCACATTGGGCCGCCCTATGATGGTGACGAAGCCGGAATGGAATGCGTTCATGTGTCAATCCTTACGGTTGCTGTATTTTGCAAGACATTTATCCAGGTGGGCCCCGGCAACAGCACCAAGGGCGTGCCGTCCGGGTTGTACCAGCGCAGGGGTGCTGTGTGGCTTTGTGTGGCCCAGCGCACGGGGCGGTAGGTGCCGCCATTAAAGAGGTAGCCGTCCCCCTCGCCCACGGTGGCGACGGTGCGCCGCCCGGCCCGGTCGTTGGCGATGACGCGTACCTGGGTCATTTTCACTAATATATTGCGCACGAAAACGGGCTGGGCGGTGTATTCGTCCATGGTGGGGCCGTGGCGGTACGCCACGGCGTAGTGCCCCGTTTCCGGGTCAAAAATAAAGGTTCTCGCATAATGGGTGGAAAAGGGTACGGTAAAGCGCAGTGCCTCCCCGGCGTAGCCCTCCTGTATGTCCTCGCAGAAGGTGAAGCCCCCGGCGTCCTGGGTATAATGGCGGATGCTTTGGCTTTCCAGGATGTTTGCGATATGGCCGCCGCCGGTGTAGGAGCTGTGCTCTAAGGCGCGCCGCCCGGAGTTGCGCGCCCATTCCGGGTAGTTCCTGTCACGCCAGAAGCCACGGGTCTCCCACCGGCCGCCGTCAATGCGCGCCCCGTTCAGGAAGGGCCAGCGCAGATGGCTGTTGGGGCTTTCGCCGTGGTGGATAAAAACACCGTCGTGGTTCAGGGCGAAATCCACCAAGTAATCCCGCGCCGAGCGCACCGGGCCGATTTTCTCCGGCCATTCCGACTGGAAAACCGCCACAAGGCGGGTGACGTCCCCCTCCACCAGCACCTCGTAAATGATATCCGCAGACGCGATGCCGCTTTGGGGCAGGGCACCATGCAGATTATTTATCACCACCGCAATGGGGCGGCGGTTGGCATATGCCTCCGCGATGAGCAAGCCCGTGAGCTGACTCCGGGGCAGAAGGCAGATTTCCTCATAGTCCTCTTCCTCGTAGTCCTCGTGGGGGGCCACCGTGGGAGGGGGCGTGACCCAGGGGTTGGGCGTGGGGGAGGGGGTGGGCTCGATGAATGCTCCCACGTAATGAGGCTCATTTCCCACGCACCCCGCAAGGAAAAGTAAAATCATAGCAAGAAAAATAATACCAAACCGCATCAAAGGAATCTCCTTATTACCGACAACGCTACCAAAGCCGCCACGATTATCGCCTGAAAGGACGCCAACAGCACCGCGCCCGCCGCCGCGTCCTTGGCGATTTTGGCCAGGGGGTGGGGCTGGTTCTTACATACTAAGTCTACTACGGCTTCCACTGCAGTATTCACCAATTCCATGGCCAGCACAAAAAAAATAGACAATACCACGGCCAGGAAGTGCCAGCTGTCTACCTGAAGTATGATGCAAGCCGCAACGGCCGCGATGGCGATGATAATTTGTATGCGGAAATTGCGCTCCCGGGTGGCGGTACGCCGTATCCCCGTGAAGGCGTGTCCGGCGGCCTTGAACCAGCTTTTGTTCTTCTTAGTATTCATCGTTCCACCTCAATTATACGCAGGATTTCGTCCTGGGCGGCGCGCATTTCGGCCTCCCCCTCGGGGGAAATATGGTCGTAGCCCAGCAGGTGCAATAAGCCGTGCACCGCCAGAAATGCCAGCTCCCGCTCATAGGTATGCCCGTATTCCCGCGCCTGGCGTTGGGCTATGTCCAGGCAAATCACGATATCCCCCACCGCGGGGCTCCCGGGGAAGCCGGGGAAGCTCAGCACATCGGTTTCGCTGTCCTTGCCCCGGTATTCCCGGTTGAGGGCACGGATTTCCTCCGGCGCGGCAAAGGACAGGCTCAGCTCACAATCCGCCATGGCCTTGGCGTACACGGCCCCTTCGCACAGGGCACGGGTCACAAGGGCGCGATGATGTTCCGGCAGGGCTGTTTCGTCCCAGTAAATCCTCACAGGTCTTCCTTTTTCACCATCCCCCGTATCAGCGGCGGGTCGCGGGGGTCCATCACCTCGGGCTCAATTTTCGGGTAGGCGATGCGCTCATGGTAGGAGCTTTTCATCACACGGGTAAAGGACGCCTCTATAATTTCCAAGTCCTTGATGCTTAATTGGCTTTCGGCAAGCTGGCCGTCGTTGAGCTTGTTGCGCACCAGGTTGCGTATGGTCATTTCAATCTCGTCTACAGATTTCAGCTTGGCCATCATGGAGCGGACGGCGGCCTCCACCGTGTCCGCCAGCATAACACAGGCAGATTCCCGGGTTTGGGGGATGGTGTAGGGATAGCGGTAATCCTCTTCGGTAACGGTGGGGTCGGCTTCCTTGGCCTTTACGTAGAAATACTGCATCAACGACGTGCCGTGGTGCTCCCGGATGATATCGCGCACGAATTGCGGCAGACGGTGCTGGGCCGCCAGGGTCAGGCCGTAGGTCACATGGCTGATAATCAGCCCCGCGCTGTTAATAGGCTCCAGATGCTCGTGGGGGTTTTCGCCATTAATATTCTCCGCGAAGAAGTGAGGGAATTTCAGCTTGCCCACGTCGTGGTAATAGCCCCCCACCCGTGCGGCGTGGGCGTTGGCTTCGATATCGTAGGCCGCAGATTCGGCCAGATTGGCCACCATCAAGGAGTGGTGGTAGGTGCCGGGGGCTTCTATGGTGAGCCGCCGCAAAAGCAAATTGGTGGGATTGGTCAAGTCCAGCAATTTAATGGGCGTCACCACACCGAACAACGCTTCCCAGAAGGGCAAGCTCCCCACGCAGATAATCACCGTAAGTAATCCGTTTATGGCCGCAAAACCTGCGGTTGTCAAATGAAATTGTAAATCGTTCATTACCAGATGCCGCTCCAGGGTAAAGGCAATGGAAATCGACAGCGCGAATTGTATGGCCGTTACCAGAAAGCCCACAAGAAAAATTTTGGAGCGTTGGGTGGTGTAGCGCGACAGCAGACAAATAATAATGCTGGAAATAGTATAAAAAAGCAGATAGGCCAAGGAGCCGTCAATAATAAAATACCCCACAAATACCAGCGACAAGGAAAGGATAATGGCACAGCGGCGGTCAATCAAAATGGAAACCAGCATGGGGAAGACCAGCATGGGCAGGAACTGATAGGGCTGTTCCCGCAGTACCCAGACCAAGGCAAGCACTAAAATGTACAGGATAAAGAGAAGTCCGGCTTCCTTTTGGTTGGAAAGGATGGCCGGGCGATAGAAAAATAAATACATGAGCGCGGTAAAGAACAAGGCGGCACTTAGCACGAATTTGCCAAGCAGAGGCCAAGTGGCGTCACGCAGGGTGTCGCGCCAATCGGTTTCGCCGCCGATATAGCCCAGATAATCCAGTACGCGGAAGGCGCGCAGGGTGACGATTTCCCCTACGTCAATGACCCGTTCACCGGCTAGGATGTAGGCGCGTTCGTAATTGTCCGCTTCCTCCTGCCGGCGACGTTCCGTGGCCTCCTGGTCTACAAAATGGTTGGGCTGTACATGGCGGGAAACGATTTCATAGGCGATGTCGTTGGTGATGCGGTCGGGGACATATTGGTCCAAATGCCAGCGTATCGCAAGCAATACACGTTCAGACTCCCCGGGCTGTTGCTCCCATTCGCGGATGGCTCCGGTTTGCACACTGCGGGCGGCCTCCCAGGTGATTTCCCATAGCCGCGTAATCTCATATTCGGGCATGTATAAAAGATGTAACTGCTGAACCTCGGTAAAAAACACGGGGAGTTCACCAAACAGCGCGAGGCTCTCCGGGACGGGCTCCACCCATTCCTGCTCGGGGGTGGGTTCGAAATCGGCCGGGCGTTCGGGCAGATGGGCTTCATCGCCGCCGGCCGCGATGATTTCATTGCGCAACCTATCCCATTCCTGTTGCTCGGTAATCCGTTGCTGGTTTAAATGGTGCAGGTCGATATTGTGCATGGCGCGGGCGGCGGCGATACGGTCCATTTCCTCGTGGTAGGCGGCGCGTATATCGCCAAACTCGGTGAAGACGGCTTCGATGTTGCGCACCACCGTCGTCCACACCATGGGGTCGATATAACGAATTTGATGAAGCGGGTTGGTGGCGCGGTCCAGGGCGTGTTCGTAAGCCTCCAGCCGGTTTTGCTCCGTGGTGACGAAATCCAGCACCTCACGCGGGGCGAAGAAGGGCCTGTCCGAGGGAAGGCCGATTTCCAGCGTGTAGGTAGCCTCCCCCGCACGGAAATAAGTACCCCCCGCTATGGCCACGCAGGTCAGCAAAAAGGCAAGGGCTACCATGGAAAAAATGATTAGACGTCTTTTCATTTATACCCACTCATTTTAAACGGCGTTTTTCCTTGTAGGCGGTTCGGGCTTGCAGTTTATCATAAGCACTGATAATTTTCTGCACCAAGGGGTGGCGTACCACGTCCCGGGCACTGAGGTGCATGATGCCGATGTCGGGAATGTTATCCAGTATTTTCACCCCTTGGGTCAGGCCGGATTGCTTGCCCTCGGGCAGGTCGATTTGGGTGATATCGCCGGTGATGACGGCCTTCGAATTATTCCCCAGGCGGGTAAGGAACATTTTCATCTGCTCGGGGGTGGTATTTTGTGCTTCGTCCAGCACGATGAAGGAGTTGTCCAAGGTGCGGCCCCGCATGTAGGCCAGGGGAGCCACCTCGATGAGGTGCCTTTCTAGGTTGCGCAGAAATGTCTCCGCGCCCATGATGTCGTGTAGTGCATCGTACAACGGGCGCAGGTAGGGGTCAACCTTTTGCTGTAGGTCGCCGGGGAGAAAGCCCAGCTTTTCCCCCGCTTCGATGGCGGGGCGGGTTAAAATTATCCGGTTTACCTGGCCTGTGCGGAAAGCGGTGATGGCCATAGCCATGGCGAGGTAGGTCTTGCCCGTGCCCGCCGGGCCCACGGCAAAGGTAATCGTATTCTGCCGTATGAGGTCGATATATTTTTTCTGGCCCACGGTCTTGGGCTTCACCGGCTTGCCGGAGATGCTCACGCACACGGTATCGTCACTGATTTTCTCGATTTCGTTGAACTCGCCGCCCTGGGGCAGGGGATGCTCGTCCTCTATCATGGCAATCAAATAATTCACCTTCTGCTCGGTGATTTGCTCGCCTTTTTTGGCGAAGGCCACGAGTTTTTTAATGACGGCTTCGGCTTTGTCCGCCCGGGAGGTGGGGTCCAGCCCCATAATGGATATGCTATCGTCCCGGTTGATGACCGTGACTTGGAAGGCGAGCTCGATTTTTTTCACGTTTTCGTCCAGCTTGCCAAAGACGTTGACGATGAGGGCATTGGGGATTTCTATGTTTCGTTTGGGGACATGGGGGGATTCCATTCGCTTACACCTTCTATCGGTATGATGCGGTCTATCCGCTCATTGGTAACGACCAGAGCCTGTACCCGCAACGCGTCGGGGGTTTCCTCGAAGATGACCCGCTTCTCGATGATGTCGATGCCGATGTCAAACTCGCGCAGTACGCGGGCCGTAAGCTGGCGGTCGGCTATTTCATAGGCTTGCGCCATGGTGCGTGTGCGTTGCTGTGGTATAAATTCGGAGTAGCGGGTGGTGAGCCATACAAAGGGCAGGGGATAATCGCCCTCGGCACCGGGCTGGTGTTGCGTGGTTATTCTATCATAATCCGTGAAGTGTACGCCACCTCTGGGGAAATACAGCTCACGGTTGCCCGCGAAAAGCAACTGGATGCCGTGACGATGGGTGGTGCGCCCGGTGAAAACGCGCTGGACGTAGTGCAAGGGCACGGTAAATTCGATGGGATAATAACGGCGTGCCCACACCTCGGCATAGGCATGGACGTAGATGATTTCCGCGTCTGCGGTATCGGCTCGGATTTGTAGCATACCGCTGACCAGCATTTCCCCCGTCTGCACAATGTCCCCCGCCCGGACCATGGGCGCGCCGGCCCCGGCGGTAATGTTGGTTATCAATCCGTCCCGGCTGGCAATCACATGGGTGGGGGTGGCGCGGTCGATGAGGTGCTGGGGCGGGATGGCCTCGGCAAGGAGCACCGTGGTGCGCGTACCCCGGGTATGTATATTGGCAAAGCCAATCTCCGCGAAATGGGCAAGCAATTCCCGCGTCAGGGTGTGCTTGTCAATGAAATGCTTGAAGCTTCCCACACCCAAGCCGTGCTCGGAAAGAAATTCCCGTATTTCGTCGTGCTCCAAGGTTTCCGTGCCGACGATATCCACCCGCCATATAAAGGAAGAAAGGGCATACATGGCCAGCACAAAAAAAAGCAACCCGCCCAGCAGTAGCTTGCGCTTGCGGTAGCGGTGAATGATAAAGGGCAGACCGCGCTTCTCCTTGATGCGGGTGCGGCACTTTGTCTTGTGGCTACAGCCGCGTAGCATCTTGAAGCCCTTGATGCTGACGTTCATTTCCACGCCCGCCTCGGTGCGGATGACATGCCACAAATAGATGCCCCGATAGGCCGCCATATTCAAAAACCGCTCAACGGAAAAACCCGTGACCGCCACCCGCACATAGCCCTTCAAAAATTGCCATAGCCGCAAAAACATAGACTGCTCCTACCAATACATGCCCGAGATATTCCCCGAGATAAATAAATTCTCTGCGGTAATCTGCTTCAAATGGAGGCGCGTGCCTTCGATTATCAACAGCCCTGCCGCCGTATGTACCCGGATTTTCGTTTCCGAAAATTCCAGCAGATTCTTATAATTCTCTATGTTCAGCTCGCCACGCCCCGTCGCCATGATTAACGGCATGTCCAAGGCGATTTCTTTGGGCAGGGAAAGCGCGTTCGTCAACTTTTCCTTGACGTGCATAATAACCCCACCTTTGGCAACACGATGTAGTGAAATATATGTTCGCGGGCTTGCGATTATGATTTTATGATATAATGCGGAAAATTTTATATGAACTTTGCGGAGGCCATCATGGAAATTAAAACATTCGAACTGTCTAACCAAAGCGGCATGACCGTAACCGTAACCAATGTGGGTTGTGCGATTATCTCCCTCAAGGTGCCGGACAAAAACGGCCAGCCCCGGGACGTGGTACTGGGGCTGGACAAAGCGGAGGATTATTTGGGCAAGCATTTTTATCTGGGGGTGATTATCGGGCGGGTGGGGAACCGCATCGGCTACGGCAAATTCACCCTGGACGGCAAGGAATATCAGCTCGCCACCAATGACGGTAAACAGCACCTTCACGGCGGCGTGGAGGGCTTCGACAAAAAAATATGGACGGTGGAGGAATCCGGCCCGGCCAAAATCGTGTTCTCCTATGTGAGCCCTGATGGGGAGGAAAATTATCCCGGGCGGCTGGCCGTGCGTTGTACCTACACCCTTTCCCAGGACAATACCCTGCGCATTGATTACTTCGCCGAAACCGATACGAAGACCATCTGCAACCTTACCAACCACAGCTATTTCAACCTGGAAGGCTATGACGCCAAGGACATTTACGGCCATGTCATGCAAATCAACGCCGACCAGCTTACCGCCGTGGATGAAGCCCTCATCCCCACCGGAGCCTTCGCCCCTGTGGCGGGCACGCCCTTCGACTTTAACGCGCCCAAGCCCATCGGCCAGGACATTGAAAAAGCCGGGGCGGTGAACAGCACCGGCGGCTTCGACCATAACTATGTGCTCAACGGCAAGGCACCTGCCGCCAGTGTTTACGCGCCGGGTAGCGGCGTCAAAATGACCGTAACTACGGATATGCCCGGTATGCAATTTTATTCCGGCAATTTCATCGACGGCGCGGTGACGGGCAAGGGCGTGACCTATCAGAAGCATAGCGGCTTCTGCCTGGAAACCCAGCTCTACCCCGACACCATTAACCAGCCCCATTTTCCCAGCTGTGTCGTAACCCCGGATAAGCCCTTCCGCTCCTTTACCGCCTTCAAGTTCGAAAAATAACGGGCCATGTACAACTACATTTCCGAAATCTTGCGCAACGCCGGGTTTGAGGACTTTTCCAGCCTGATTGCCTACGGCGTGCTACTGGTAATGGGCGTGCTGGCTTGTTTCTTGTTGCGCGCCGTTATCCGTTTTTTCGCGGGGCGCGTGCTGAAGCGTGCCACCCAACGCGAAGCCGCGCTGTATATCCTGGTAAAACGCGCCTCGAATATCGTCATCCCCGTGGTCTTCATCGTGCTGGCGCGGGATTTGACAGGGCGGTACCCCTTTTTGGGTGTGCTGGTGGATGTGGCCTCTGCCCTCGTGGTTTTGTTCATCGTTTTCTCCTGCATCAAGAGCGTAGGCGCGATTTACGATAACTACGAGGTGTCGAAGACATTCCCCATCCACGGCATCCTGCAAGTGGTGATGGCGGCGACGGGCATCATCGGCGGCATCGTGATTGTCGCTATTCTCATCGGCCAGAGCCCCATGGTTATGCTGGGAAGCCTGGGTGCCATGACGGCGATTCTCACCCTCATTTTCAAGGACGCGATTCTGGGCTTTATGGCTGGGATTTTACTCACCACCAATAAAATGATTATCATTGGTGACTGGATTGAAGTGCCTAATCACAACGCCAATGGCATCGTCACCGACCTCACCATGACCACCGTAACCGTAGAAAATTTCGACAAGACCATCACCTCCATCCCGGCGTACAGCCTCATCTCCGATTCCTTTATCAACTGGCGCGGCATGATTGCCACCGGGGCGCGGCGCATCAAACGCCCCTTCCATATCGACTCGGCCATGGTGCGTACCTGCACCGGGGATATGCTGGAGCGATATAAAAAAATGCCTTTGCTGAAAGGCCATTTTACCAGTATGGACGAGGCGGGCTTCGATGGGCAATTTACCAATCTGGGTGTTTTCCGCGCCTATATCACCGCCTACCTGCGTAGCCATCCGCAAATTCAACAGGACATGACCCTTGTGGTGCGCCAGCTCGACCCCGGTGCCACCGGCATCCCCATGGAGGTCATCGCCTTCGCCAAGGCAACCGCCATGATGGACTTCGAGCCCATCCAAGCAGACATTTTCGACCATATTTATGCGGTTATATCCGAATTTGATTTGCGCTTGTATCAAAATCCTTCAGGGAATGACTTGCGGGAGATTAGGGTATAACCTAGTGTCACTTTTGTTCACGTGAATGGCTTCAGTCTGGAGGTAAAAATAATGAAAAACATCTCCTCTTTACAAGAATTAAACATCCCGGCAAAACACCAGCGGTTTATTTCCGAGTTTCTACGCCTGGCAAAAAAAATCAGTACATTTGATAAAATTGATACATTTATATTATTCGGAAGCTGCGCACGGGGTAATGCACATGAAAGGAGTGATGTTGATATTTTGGCCGTGGGCGATAATTTGGGTGACGAAACGCTTTTCGATTTATATGACTGTGCCCTGTATCCGGGTTGGGAGAAAGACGAAAACATGGTTGACAATGATGTTTTTGTTTCAAACCGGGCTTATTTTGATACGCATAAAAACACGGTTGGTAGTTTTCATTGGAGAGTGGCCAAGGATGGGGTGAGCTTAAATGGATTACTACAAACTATCTGAAGAACCAATGCAATCAGCAAAGGTTAATAAAGAGCAGGGCCTTTACCGCATGTCGGTGTGTATGTCCACGCTGGCTATTGATGTGTTATTGAAGTCTGTATTGTTCCGAGTAGCTCCCGAAAATGACTTGCTAATGGGGCATAACCATCCCGGTATGGTGATGAAAATTGAAAGTAAGTATCCGTCAAATGATACCATTCGTCATATTGCAAAACTAAGCCGCAAGTATTTTAAGGATTCACGATATTCAAATTCAGAAAATTTCCCTACCTTCACACAAAGCTTGGCGAATGATTTTATCGGCTACGCAGAGTCAGTAAAAGAGTATGTCGATACACAATGCCAAGCAACCCTTGAGGATTTGAAAAACAAGTTTAAGGCGATGCCATGACAGCGGCGTTTCCGCTCCGCTTCGGCGGGTTGGGGGTACGTTTCGGGTATTCGGATGACATTGTCCCCGGGGCTATAACTCCTTTATTTCAAATCCGCGATAATAACTTACTTCGATAAATCCAATTGCTTCGGATTCTTCGTATTCTATGTCATTGCCGCGCTCGACCATGTGAAGGATATGGTCTTTTTCGGCTTTGAAGGCTTCTTCTACGGCGGCGGTCAATAAAGCCTTTCGTGCTTGGGGGGTTGGGGCTTGAATAGCAAAGATTTCCCCCTCATTCCTTTTATGCATACTGATGTTCATTAGAGCATAGCCGGCTAGTTCGCTTTGCTCTTTATACACGGGTATGCGCCACATGTCATCAAATCTGTCCCATATTCGGCTACTGGTCCAATACATATCGGGAAGCTGGTCATGCAACTTTGCAAAAGCGGCGAAGTCCTTTTTGTCCAGCAGAGCTACTTCAACTTGTCTAAAAGGCTTGAAGTTTTCAGGCGTTAATCCCATTCCTATGCAATCTTCCAAAAGCGTCGCGCCTATTTTTTCCAACGCATCGTAAGGCGGTTCCATATTGTGAAAGCACAAATTGCATTCAAATCCGGCGTGTTTGGCTTTGAACTCGTCCCAAATGCGTAGCAACTCGCTACCTTCGATGTCATTGATTTTCACATATCGCGCTGTGTCTTCCATCAGTACCCTACCTTCCCCAGGCTGTCGTCCTGGGTAATCCAGTCCGCTACCTGTGCTATGCGGTATTGTGTCGGTGTGTTGCGGTATACCACCGTGTCTATCCCCGCGTTGATTATCAGCTTTTTGCACATTTGGCAGGAGTCGATGTTTTGCGCCAGGGTGTTTGTCGCCGTGTCGATGCAAGCTTGATATAAGGTGGCACCCAGCATGTTTTCCCGTGGGGCGGCGATGATGGCGTTGGCCTCGGAGTGTACGGAGCGGCACATCTCGTAGCGTTCGCCACGTGGGATGGCCATTTTTTCCCGCAGACAGTAGCCCAGGTCACAACAGTTCTCGCGCCCGCGGGGTGCGCCGCAATAGCCCGTGGACACAATGACGTCATTTTTTACAATGCACGCGCCGTACATCCTGCGCACACAGGTACTGCGGGAGGCCACCGTCTGCGCGATGTCCAGATAATAATTTTCCTTGCTGATTCTCTCCATTAGTCTTCCCCCAATTTTAATATTTGCGCTACCTTCATGCGTGTCACCAAGGCCAGCAACACGCCCAAGCACAGTACAATCATCACGCCCATTACCGCATATAGGTTGATATAATCCCGCATCTCCACCACGATAAGCAGGGGGATGGGCCGTTGTGCGGCGGCGTAGGAAAGCTGGATGAGGGGCACGAAATGGCGGGCGGCCACTTCCCCCACCACCGCGCCGATGCCCAGGGCTGTCAGGGTAATAAAAATCTGCTCGTTAATCAACAAGCGTACAATCCCGCCCATACTCATCCCCATGGCCCGGAAAATACCAAATTGCAACACCCGCGAGCGGATGGACAATATCCAATAAATCAGGAAGCCCGAGAAGCAAATCAGCAGTGTAATGAGAAAATTGACGGTAAGCACGCCGTTGGTTCCCTGCACCATGGGGCTTGTGCGCATTTCGATAAGTGCGGAGGGTACGCTGTGGAGCATGGAAAGGGAGAGGCGGTTTTCGTTGACAAATTCATAGAAAAAACTTCCGCTGGAGGCGTAGGTGCGCATCCACACCTGGTAGGGCAACAACCCCCAGACATTGCTCACCTGGGGCAAATTGGCCACGGCCAAAAATCGCGCCTCGGCGATATAGTAACCCGTGCCCAGCCTACGCAATTCGACTTGGGGGAATCCGGGCCAATGCTCGAAGAAGCCGACAATCACCAAGGGTAGGCTTACCGGCGGGCGAAGTGGGTGCTGTGGGGAGGTGACACGGAAATTATCACCAATTTCCAAGCCATATTCCCTGAAGTTGGCCGAGAGCAGAACCCCGTTTGGGTGGAGGGCCAAAGTATTCAAATAGTGGTTCAAATGCACCTGCAATAAATCATCCCGGAACCAAACCGTCTCACCGAAGGTGTTGGTTTCGATACCCATAAATTGCGTCTGCTTTGTCACCCCCCGGGAAACGGCCTCGGTATTACTGCGCAATATAGGGGTGAGGGACGCCACCTCCTGGAAATGGGTGAACCGCCCGAAACTGGGCTCCCGGTATACATGGCTGGCCCCCACAGGCAAGGAGCGGACACCGTTTTCATTGATAAAGGTATTGTCCAGCCACTGTTCCTGGAACACGATGTCCGCCCCGGTCACGTAGCGGATTTCGTGTTCATAGTTCAGATTCAAGGTGCGCGCCGCCTGGGCACTGAAAATCCCCACCGCCAGCGTAAACACCAGAAAAATCATGATAAACTGCTCTTCCCCGGCAGAGCGGATAACCTTCAAAAGAGAGGCGTATACGCTGGGCGACCAAAGCCGTCGCCCCAGCCAGAAAATACCCCGCACCACATAGGGGAAAATCCGCAAGCACAGCAAGCCCAGCCCGATGATAAATAGCGACGAGCCCAGCAAAAGCAGTGGGTCAAAGCCGCGCTCCGCAGAGGCCAGCTCCGTTATCTGGTCCTGATACAAATTAAAATTGTAGATAACATACAGGGACACAGCAAAGCAAAGGACATCCAGGAAATACCGTTGCCACAGGGGCTTGCGCGGCTTGCCGGACTTGGTCAGCTTGTGGGTCACAATAGTAACCTTGGAGAAGCGAATCACGGGCACAAGCATGGCAAGGAAGGAAAATAACAAAGCCGCTCCGGCATAGGCCATAACCTCCCCGGTGATTTCCACCTGGAGGGGGGCGCGTTGCACCAGCTCCATAAAGCCGTTGGACGCGCCCAGGAGGCGGCAGATGCCCACCCCCAGGGCCAGCCCCGCCGGGAGCGTTACCCCCGCGATAAAAAGCCCCTGCATTACATACAAGCCCAAAATCTGCCCCCGGCTGGCCCCCCGGCTCTTGATGACAGATATATCGTTTTGCTCCAATTGCAATATCTGGCGGCTCACCATGTAGATATACAACGCGAGCATAATGAAAATGGGCAGCTGTAGCACAAGCAAGGTGGTGGAAAGCCGTCCCGCCTGCCGGGAGTGTTGAACCAGCCGGTCACTGAAATTTTCGTCAAAAAAGGTGCCGAACCGCCCGTGCTGGGTTTCCAGGGCGGCCAGGTAGTGGGGGATGCGGGTGCCGGTCATGGTGTTGGTGTTCAGGGCGAAAAGGAATTGGGTAGTGAGGCGGTAATCGCTGTGATAGTTGGGGATAAAATGGCTGTGGACGAGCGCGTCATGGATGAGCAACGTGTTCCGGTGGCTGATGTGCAGAGTAGACCAAATCAGCTCCGCGCCTTCGGCGGGCTCAAACATGCCCACCACCCGTATGTACAAATGCCTTTCCGGGTAGTCCACATGCACATCCCGCACCAGAAATAATTCGTCGGTAAGCATATCCTGGCTGAAGAGCATGATTTCGCTGGCCAGCACTTCAATGGTATTTCCGTTCACCAAGTCGGGGGAGGGGAGGCGTCCATAGGTGAGGGTAATTAAATCCGTCATGTCCGATAAAGCCACCAGATGGGTGTTGCGGGTGCGGGGGTGTATTTCCCGGGGAATCGTCGGGGTGAAGGTCCAGCGGCCCATACGGTCGGCGCGGATTTCGCGGTATATGGGGATGCCGATTTCATATAGCATCAGCGGCACCCACAAATCCCGGTTGGATTCATAGCCGCTGATGCGGATGGATTCCTCAATCTGGTTAAAGGCGTAATTAAATTCCACCACGGCGGGGAAGCGGTTTTGCGTAATTTGCAGGTTCCGCATTTCCCGGCGCAGGATGCGGGTCATGGTGGCGGTATTGAACATGGGCGTGGCCGCCACCGTACCCACCAACAGGATATTCCCCATTAGCAGACATAAAACCAGCCAGCGGCGTTTCCACATTTTGCGAAAAAGAAAACTCAGCACCCCATTACCTCCAAAGCACTACCTGCTGTCCTTCATATAAGCCGGCCAGGATTTCCTGGTACCGCCCGGCGGATTCCGCGCACCGCATACCCAACACCACATATTGCCTTCTGCGGTAGCCGTTTTCGTACAGGAATACATAGTCCCGCTCGTTGAGGGAGCGGATGGCCGCGCCCGGCACCGTCAGCGCATTTTCTACCCGCGCCGTCGTCCGCGCTATGAAGGTGGGCGGAAATGGCAGGGCCATGTCGATTTCATATCTTTCCAGGAGAGCGGAAAACCCCTCAGCGTCCACAGGGGTGAAGAGGTAGCGCATATTCACCCGGTTGCCTGTGCTCCACGGGTCGTTCGCCACCCCCACGTAAAAGGTGTATTCAATGCCCGACACATAGGTCATGGTCACGGGCAAAACATCGCCATAGCGGAAAAGGGCGCGGTTTTCTTCATCGGTAAAGAACAGGGAGGGCCCCAGCACGTGCATAAAGAATAAGGAATCCTCTTTGGCCAAGGTCATTATCCGCGGCCGCCCTAAAATCATGGCTCCGGGGTTGGCAAGGGAGGCTACCCACAGCACCGCGCCGTCCATAGGCGCGATGATTTGGTCCCCGGCTATCTGCTGGTCGAGGGCTTGTAGCCGGCGAAGTATCTGCTCCCGGTTTCCCTCGTTGTCCAGTAGAAATTGCCGGTAAGCGATTTCCCGCCGGGAAAATGCTAAGGCCATCTGATGCCATTCGCCGTCGCCGGCCATGTCGCGTGCCTCTCGGGCTTCCTCCAGCTCCACGCGCCGGCGGTCATCCTCCAGCGCGAAGGCACGGTCAAAGCGTTCCAGCTCAATTTGGGCGTTGCGCTGGCGTAAAAATAGCCGCTCCGCTTCCTCCGGGTCCAGGGGCTCCAGCTCCGCCAGCACCTGCCCGGCTTGCACCCGCTGGCCTTGCACCACATGGAGAGCCGCCAGGGGACGATAGCCGGAATCAAAATATAGATGCCGCAAAGTGAGGTAAACCGGGGACAGGGTATGATTATGGACATCCGTAAGGGTGCGGTGGGTCACGGTGCCGGTATGGGTTTCCGGCTCCAACAGCTCCGGGGTGAAGGGAGCCAAATACCCCCCGGCGATGATTTGCGCCAGCGCGGATTCACCGGAGCCCGACTCCCGAATGCCGCCGCAAGCGCAAAGGAGCAACAAAACCGCCCCAAGGAGAGCTACCTTAGTTGACAAGCAATTCATCCCCTTCCACCAAGCCATCAAGGATTTCCGCAAAGGCGGGGGTGCGTGCGCCAAAGGTGGGGATAACGGGCACCCACGCCCCGTTTTCCCGGCGGTACACATAGGGGTTGCTGGCCGTGCCGAACACGGCACTGCTGGGGATACGCACCGCGTCATCTATGTACGTGGTATACACAAAAATCCGTACCGCCGCGCCCAGGGGGAAATCCGACCCCTCCGGCAAAGTAAAGCGCGTGCGCCGGGGCAGATTATGCAGGGAATTGTAGGCCGCTTCCTCGTGGGTGGTGGGGCGGTACGCCAAATCAACGATTTGCCCGTTGATATCCCCGCTGATGTGCCGTACCCGCAAGCGGCCGGGTAAGGCGTCCCCCGTATGCTCCACGAAGGGGGTGGCGTCCGAAGGCGCGATAAACATAATCACCATGCTGGATTCCACGAACGCGCCGTGGGGTAGGGGGGTAATATAGGTGATGACCCCGTCGAAGGGGGCGCGCAAATCCGTCCCGCGCAAGTCCTCCCGCAGTTCTTCCAAGCGGAGATAGGCGTCCTCCCGCTCCACCTGTTGCCATTGCGCCTCCTGCTCCCGCATCAAACGGGCGCGGTCCATTTCTAAGTACAGTCCTTGGGCCTCCTCCATGGCCGCCGTGGTAAAGGTGGCCGCCGCCAGCCGCAATTTTTCTATGTAGCGCAGGTTCATTAAATCCAAATCCACTTCCCACCCTTCGGCGGCCAGCGCGTGGGCGCGGTGCAACCGGGCGATACGCGCCTCCTGGTCGGCTACCTGCTCCCGCTGGTGGGGCGTATACAAGGTGGCCAGCAACTGGCCTTCGTACACCCTTTCGCCGGGGTACACGTAAAAGGTGTCGAAGCGCAGGCCGCTCACGGCAAAGAAAAGGGGTACGGATTCCACGCGAAGGAGCCCCGGTATCATCTGCACATCCACCACCGCGCCCCGGTCCACCACCGCGGAAGCCGCACGCCCGATTACCGGAGCCACCAACTCCGGCCCCTCGGAATGACCCAGGGGCGGTTGCGCGCCGCACCCGGTAAAAAAGGCAAGGAATAATAAAATACAGCACAGTTTCTTTTTCATATCACAACCACCTCGCCCAGGCGCAGACCGTCAAGGATTTCGGTATAATTTGTCCCTTCCAGCCCCACCTCCACGTGCCGCAACCGCCGCAAGCCATCCTCCAACACATAGACAAAATGCCGCCCGTTGACGTAATTTACCGCCCGGAAAGGCACGTGCAGTACATCATAGGAAGCGGCGAAGACCGCGTGTATGCGCCCCATGGCGTTGGAGGCGAAAACGCCCCCGCCGTCGGCAACCAGAATGGCCTCTATCCAGGCGGTTTCCGGGCGGTGTATGCCCATTTCCTCCGGGTCAACCACCTCCACCCACACAAGGTTCCCGGCCACGTCCATTTCAAACCGCTCCCCCGGTTGCATCACCTGGGCCTCCCGCATAGACACCACGAAAATCGAGAGAGTCTGGTCGGAAATGGTGGCCACATGGTTGCCAAAAACGGAAAAGGAACGCTCTGCGAACACGATGGCGCGGGTTACTACCCCGTCCATCCCCGCCCGAATCAAGCGGTTTTCATACTGCCGCCGCAGGTAGTCGAGCTCCCGCCGGAGCATTTCCAGGTCTTCGCGCAAATCCCGCCGCGTATTGATATAAAAGGAATCATCCACGGCGATGCCGGAAACCTCCGCCATCCAGAGGGTATGCTCGTGCCGCTCATTTAGCTGGGCAATGCGCAACGACAGGCGCGCTTCTTCCCTTATCAGGCGTTCCACATCCCCCGCCACGCCGGAGCGGTCCAAAGAGGCGATTACATCCCCCGCAGAAACCGCGTCCCCCACCTGCACATAGACCCCGGTAATCAACGCGCCCGCCACGCCAAAGCGGATAATTTCCTCCCGCGCCGCCTGATGGGTAGCGGAAATCGTGGAAAATAGTACGACATCTCCCCGCGCTACCTCTGCGGTGCGCCAAGGCGGCGAAGCGGGAAGCGCGAAAACCGCCGGAGGGATGTAATCCTCCTCCATAGGCAACGCAAAACAGCCGGACAAAAGAAATCCGGCCAAGAACAGCAAGGTAAATATACGTACAAGGGTTGAGATTTTCACAGAAAACCACCAGGGGCAGTATACGCTTTATTAGGGCGGGAGCGCAAGCAAGGCATCTCCCACGGTATTGTGGGCCCGGCGCAAGGCACCCCTGGCCTTCGCCGCAAGCCCTTCATATTGCATGGCCTCCACGATGGCGACGAAGCCCTGCACGGGGGATAGCTCCACCCCGGCCAGGGCGTGGGCAAGGGATGGGCTCCCCGTAGCTTGAAAAGCACCGCGCAACAAAGCGATGGCATCCATACGCCGCCCCAGGTGCAGATACACCTCCGCCGCGCCCAGGTAGGCCCGTATATTTTCCGGCTCGTTGGCAATCACCCCCGCGAACTGGCCGTGGGCCTGATTGAAGTCCAACGCCAACAAAAAGCCCTCGGCCGTCTCCAGGGAGAAGGCCGGGGCTTCCGGTTGGGCGGTGTCGTTGTTAAGCAAAATAGTGGCGGTGATTATAGCCGCGAGGAGAATGGCCCCGGTGAAAGCAATTAATCTACGGGGTAGCCCCTTCGCCATTGCCAAGTCCCTTCCCTGCGGTGGCACCCTTTAACACATCAATCAGGTTTACCCCCGTCAACGCCTCCACGGTTTCGGGCAGTTGCGCCATAATGTCGGTGACATAGCCCGCCACCTTGGACGCGCCGGTTTTGCCGCCGCCGGTGCCGCCGTTGTCGATGACCACCATTTTCTCCGTCCGGGAAATGGGCTCGGCCACGTTCTTGGCGATTTCGGGCAAGCGTTCAATCATCATCTGGATAACCGCCGCATCGTTGTACTGCTTGAAGGCTTCGGCTTTTTTCATCATGGCTTCCGCTTCGGCCAGCCCCTTGGCTTGGATGGCTTGCGCCTCCGCAAGGCCCTGCACCTTCACCGCTTCCGCCCGCGCCGTACCGTCCAGCTTCACGATTTCAGCCTTGGCCATACCCTCCAGCTTCACCATTTCCGCTTCGGCCTGGGCCTTCGTCACCTGCTCAAATTTCCTCGCTTCGGCCAGCCGCTCCTGACGGTATTTGTCCGCGTCGGCTTGCTTATTAATGGTAGCCACCAGCTCCTGCTCCATGCGCTTGGCTTCCTGCTCGGCCAGCTCGGTTTCCTTCAGGCGGCGCAAAAGCTCCACCTGCAATTCCGTTTCCGTGACTTCCTTTTTCACCTTGTTTTCCTCGATGAGATAGGCGTTGTCGGCTATGGCCTTGGCCGCTTCCTGCTCTTTCCTGTAGGATTGAACCTTCAGCTCCATTTCCTTGGTGGCTTCGGCGACTTGGGTTTCGGCCAGGAGCTTGGCTTCCTTTCCGCGCCGCTCGGCCTCGGCGGTGACGACAATGGTTTCGCGCTGTGCCACCGCCTGGGCGATGTCCGCGTCCCGCCGTACCTCGGCGATGCGCTTTTTGCCCAGTGCCTCCAAATAGCCGTTGGGGTCGTCGATAGCCATAACGGTAAAGGCTTTGATTTCCAGCCCCATCTCCGCCAGCGAAATCGCCGCGTTTTCCTGTACCTCGCTGGAGAATTTATCCTTATCCTGATAAATTTCCTCCACCGTCAGCTTGGCGATGATTTCGCGGAGCTTGCCCACCAGCACATAGCTGGACTGGGTGGCGATTTCCGCCGCGGTTCTGTCCGTATGGCCGCGATAAAACTGCTCCATAGCCGAATAAATGGATTCCTTGTCGGATTTTACCTTTACAACCGCAACGCTTTTTACCGTAATGGGCACGCCCTGGCTGGAAATGGCGTTGTCGATGTCCAACGGTATCTTGATATTCTCCAGGGAAATCACATCGTAGCGTTCCACGATGGGCAAGACAATCTTACCTCCGCCAGAAATAACGCTCTTCTTCCGAAAGCCGGTGACAACGGCGGCCTTGTTTTGCGGAATCTTCTTCCACAGGGCCAGCACCGTGAAGATGACCAGGAAAATAACCGCCAGAATAATGCCAATGATAACAAAATCCATATTCGTTCCTCCTCTTATTCTTTGTGTGAAATCTCAAAATGGTTGCCCACAAGCTTGGGCATAGCCGAAAAACACAGCACAAGCACTATCACCGCGCCCATTCCCAATATCGCGCCATACCATGTTGCTTGGAATAAGGGCAGGGGAATCATCAGCGTGAGGATTATCGAAAGGGGTAGGTATGCCCTGTACCCCGCAAAGCGGTTCATGGCCACTACGTCGAATTTGGCCTTATACTTGGCGCGCTCCTCCTTGGGTAGCGTCAAATAGCCGGAAACCATAAACCAAGTACACCCTTTTTTCCGCAGACACATATAGGTCATGTACCACGCGCCCAAGGAAGGGATGGTAAACAGGGCCATTGCTATGATTACTTCTGTCATCGGGTTTCCCTCCCTTTTAATTTGGTTGTGGTGTGTGTGGGTCTTCCTTGCGCCGCACAAAGTAGGTGTTCTTTTCCACATACAAAATACTCACATGCTCCCCCGCCTTGATGGCAGTCCCGTCTTCACTTTTGGCGGGGCTTGTCACCACCGAACCGGAGATATTGTACCGTATTTTTCCGTACCCTCCCTGGGGTATGGGCGAAATCACCGAGGCGGTCGCGCCTATGGTGTCCTGCATATTAAACGCGCTGGTATTTTGCGTTTTATACAGGGGTGCGATAATAAAGCGGTTAAGCAACCCGGCGATAATGACCCCGCACACGAAGCTTATCACCATCACGATAAAGGGTAATCCCTCCAGACGGGGGGTGAGCAACAAGCCAAAACCGCCCATCACCACAAGAAACACGGCTATCAACGAAGGCCGGAGGAAGCCGAAAACCGCTCCATCCAACTCAGCCACCTCACCGATAACCAAGGTCAGGACAATGAACCCAACCCCTACACCGAACATGATTAAATACATGCACATCACCTCCTTCTCTTGCAACCACGCGTAGCGGGTAATTTTCGCGAGCGAAAATTTTTCTCTCCGCATAAGATATCGTAGCAGGTAAATGTGTCAAAAATATGTCTTTAATAAAACGAGTCAATCACTTCCATTACCGTATCCACCCAGGCGATAAGGTTCTGCGGCTTATACGTAACCGTACTGATATCCTTCAGCACAAATTCATAGGGGCAACCATGGGCGCGGCAGGTTTCAATGATGCGCTTGATTTCCGCCCGCACCGCATTTTCGGCAAAATCGCCGGACACATGGGCCGGGTTGGGCTTGTGGGCGTACACATAGCCGCCGCCGATTTGCTCGGCACAGCTTTCCGCGTTGGCCCATGGGCTGACGCCGATTTTTCGCATATTGGGGACGGTTTTTAGCAGGGAAATTTTATTGTCCAATTTTTCACAGCAGCCGTAGTACACCAGGCCGCATTGCGCCATCAGGGGCCGGATGTAGTCCAGCTCAAATTCCTGCCACATCCTGGGGGAAATGTCCCCGAACATCTGCGCCATGCCACGGTACCAGATGCCGCTCAGCTTGGCGGGCTCGGTGCCGGGCAAGTCAGAAGTGTACGCCGGGGTGCAGTGGATGCTCTCCACGGCGGCATCGTAAAGCTCCAGGGCCTCCATTTGCTTCATTTCCGTTTGCATATTTTCGGTAAACCTTTTTATGATGGCGTGGAGCAAATCCGGGTTGTCGATTAAATCCTCCATTACCGGGGTCACGCCGCGAAAACGGGGAATTCGGTCCCAGGGCGCGTGATAGATGCCATGCCCGCGCAACCGCACCGGCAAAATATCACCCAGGATATCCCGCGCCCATTCCATGCGTTGCGCATCGTCCTCGGGGTGGGCGGTGATTTTCGGCGTCTTTAAGCCCGCCACTTTTTCCATGGTGTCCAGCTGGTCCAGGTAATAGTGGGAAATGATATTGTTCTTTATGTCGGTGGCTATCACGTTCTCCTGAATGTGCAAGCCGTTGCCCGTGTGGGTGAATTTCTTGTAAATGGAATACTCATTTTCCAAGATGGTATCGGCCTGGATGTATTTCCAGCGGAAAAAATTGTGCCGGAAGAACCATTCCATGTCCCGGGCGAAGGGGTCTTCGCACTGGAGGGTCAGCGCGTCGTCTATGTTCATTTCGTGCCAGGGAACCTCGTGGAGCCACACCATGGGCCGGCGTGGCTTCAAGTCGTTGATGTCCCTGGCCCGGTCCCGCCGTTCCTTTTGCGCGGGGTGGGCGGCCAGCTCGGCGTACCCCTTGGCCAGTTCCTGCAATAGAGTTTTTTCCTTTTGCGTGATTTTCATAATGGACTCCTTCATTTAATATGTGATTTTTACAGGTGTATTTCAAACTCGATTTCATCCCGCAGGGGGATACCGTCGCGCCCGGTAAGGGGAATCACGGGCTTCACCGCCCGGGAGCGGGCAATGGCTCCCAAACGGATTTCACGCAAAACAAACCCGCGCCGCTGGTAAAACCGGAAAGCGCGGGTATTGTCGTTGCTGGTTTGGACGATGATTTTTGCCACACCCTCGGCCTTCACCTGCCCCTTGGCCTCCTCGATAAGGGCCGTCGCAACGCCGCCGTTCTCCGCAAGGCTGTGCAACACCATAATCTCACAGGCGTCAGGATGAAATACATACAATATGTATCCCAGGATTTCCCCCTCCCGCAATGCCGCGTACCCCGGCATCACCCGCGAATCCCAAAGCTTGCCGTTGATGGCCAAAAACGGCCCGCGCCACGTCGCGTCCAAGATAGGCTGAATCCGCTCCCGCAGGGTAGGGTCAATGGGGTGGATAATGAAATTCATAAAATCACCTGACACACAAGCGTTATTCCGTTATAGCAACCAATAATCTTGCCCCGTTAGGGGGGTTCATTTTATAGTAAACGTGAATCTTCTGCAAATGAGCATAATCACCCCAGGCCACGGAAATCGCCTAGCCCGGGGTGGTTTTACGCTATCCCTAAATGTTCCTTCAAAGTGGACTGGAGTACTTGTGAAAAATTTACCCCCGCCCGCTCGGCTTCGATGTTTAACCATTGGGGGATGGTAAGCGTTTTTTTCACAAACTTGTTATTTTGTTTAGCCCGGAATGCCGGCATGAATACCTCTACCAGTACAGCCCGTTTGTTGTCGGTTACGGTGATATCCTTTACGCCGGAGGGTTCGGGAATATTATCGCCATCCTTTTCCATCGCGTAAAGATGTAGGCTTAACGCTTCCCTTGCGTTGCGGTACGCCGTTTGTTCATCATCACCGTAGGAAGTACAGCCGTCCAAGTCGGGGAAATAAATCCCAATGCCGCCGCTTTCCTTGTAGGTGAACACGCAGGGGAAAATATAGGTGTCGTTCATTTTATTTGCCTCCTCATGGTTTAGAATTTTAACCCGGATTGCCGCTCAATACTTTTGATAGTGTCGATATCAATGTCTTTTTCCGGGTGCGCTACGGTCACTTTGCCTATTTTAGTGGGGTGTTTAAATTGTTTATGACTTCCTTCCTGATTGACTTGCCGCCACCCGTCTTGTTTTAATATTGAAATAATTTCACGCGAGGTGTACCCTTTCTTCATGCTGTGCCCCTTCCTCGTGTTCATATTAATACGTGTTCTGATACGTGTCAAATGATATTGTTTAAAACACCACCTCTACCGTCGTGCCCCGCCCCAGTTCGCTGGCGACTTTTACCTCCGCGCCGTGGCGGTCAGCGATTTGCTTGGCGATGGGAAGCCCCAGCCCCGTGCCCGTCCGGTTGTCCGGTGAGGTACTACGATAGAAGCGTTCGAATATACGCGGCAAATCCTCGCCGGAAATCCCGCCGCCTTCGTCCTGGATGGTGACACAAACACGGCCGCCGTCCTCGCGCAGGCGCGTTGCCACGTTTTTCCCCCGGGGGGTGAACTTGATTGCGTTGTCCAGCAGGGCGATGAACAACTGCTTGAGCCGCCCGTAATCACCCATCACGGGGGGTATATAAATGGAAGAATCACTTCGCGAATTTGCGTCATGCGCGTCATCGTTGGCCTCGGGGCAGGGGAGGGACACCCCTTTTTCCGCCGCGATGGGGGTCATGGTGCGCACCGCGTCCTTGATGACGTTCATCATATCCACGTCTTCCATGTCCACGGAAAATTCCGTGCTCTGCAAGCGCGCAAGGTCGAACAAATCCGTCACCAGCCGTTCGAGATACAGGCTCTCGGTGTGCATCTGGGCGTAATATTCCTTCACCAGCGCGGGCTCGGCCACAACCCCGTCCCGCAAAGCCTCCAGGGAACCGCGCAGTACGGTTATCGGCGTGCGCAGCTCGTGGGAAATATTGGCCATAAAATCCTGCCGCCGTTTTTCGGAAGCCTCTTTCGCCTCGGAGGCTTCCCCCAGCTTCCGCGCCATATCGTCCAAAATAGAAGCCAGCTCGCCGATTTCGTCGGATTGGTTTACCCCCGTTTGGGCGGTATAATCGCCGCCTTTAATGCCCAGCGCGGCGGTCTTCATTTTATCCAGCGGCTTGGTCACGCGCAGGGACAAGGCCGCCACCTTCAACAGGCACAGGAACATTCCCGCGCCGATGCTGTAAATTAACAGCCAATTGCCCGTCTCCACCTGGTATTGGTTGAGTAAATTGGATACATACATGGCCACAATTAGTGTAAACACCACGAAGGCCACAGAAAAGGGCAACACCAGATACAACAAAATCCGCTTTCTCACGCGCCACCTCCGGCACCCGATGTGTCAAACTTATACCCCGCGCCCCACACCGTCACAATCTCCCAGCCGGGGTGGGGGAGGGCGGACAATTTGGCCCTAAGCCGCTTGATGTGCGTATCCACCGTGCGGGCATCGCCCAAGTAATCATACCCCCACAAGCCATCCAGTAGCTTGTCCCTGGAGAAAACCTTGTCCTTGTTCGTCCCCAAGGTATACAAAAGCTCCGTTTCCTTTTTAGTCAGTGAAATGGGTTGCCCGTCGATGTGAACCGTATATTTTTCCAAGGAAACCGTCAGGCCGCCGAAATTAAAAACCTTCCCGCCATCTCCCAGCCGCCGAAGCACCGCCCGAACCCGCGCCATCACCTCGCCGGGGGAAAAGGGCTTTACGATATAATCATCCGCGCCGTTGTCCAGCCCCATAATCCGCTCAAAATCCTCACCCCGCGCCGTAATCATAATAATCGGCACATTGGAAGCCTTTCGAATCGCCTTGCATATGGCAAAGCCGTCCATCCCCGGCATCATCACATCCAGCAAAATCATGTCAAAGGAAACCGCCTCCGCAATGTCCAACGCCTCCCCGCCGTCGTAGGCGCAAGTCACCTCGAAGCCGTCCTTCTTGGCATATTCGGAAAGCACCGACACAATTTGGCGGTTGTCGTCGGCGATAAGCATTTTCTGCATGAGCATCACTCCTAGCGTATATTTTACACCGATATGCCCTTGGGGTGCAAAAAACGGCTCATTGTTTTTCGCCTATACATGGATTACAATGAATGCGGAGGGTTTTGCGTGTATCGTTCAAATGTGAGCATTAACGAAATTAATTCAGCCACTCATTTCGACTTGACGGACATGCCGTATCATGGGGGTTCGACGTTGAGCTCGGGCGCGTTGCCGAAATGGGATTTGTTTGATGGCGCATTCATGATAAAACGGTGCAGTATCAACGAGTATGGGCATCAGCTGACGGATGCCGTCAATGAGGAATTGGCTTGCTTATTTTGCAAAGCGTTAGGCATTCCTGCCGCGCAATATCGGTTGGTGTATATTAAATATAAGGATACAGAAACAGGGGACACCATTGAAGCACAGGCCGCACTTACAAAAATATTCGGGGACTTGGTGCATTACAGAGATGTACGTAGGCGTATGATGTTGGGGGAGGGGACAGATGCGTATTTGGACTTCTCGGAAAAATTTGATATCCAACCCGCGTTGAATGATTTGCTTTTTTTAGATTACATTACCAACCAGAGCGACCGCCACTCGAAAAATTTGGGCTTGGTGGGGAATCAAATGTCGCCCGTTTTTGATTCGGGTGCGTGTTTGTTCCATGATATCTTAGACTCCGAATTATCTGAATCTTATTTCGACAAAGTACCCATCCACAAAACTTTCGGAAAACGGCTGGACGCGCAACTGATATTTGCGTTAAAGCATGTTCATCCGGGTTTCAGCTTCGTTTTTAACGAAGCCTTCATATATGCGCGATTCTTGGATTCTCTTGACTGCGTTAAGCACTATTACAGCACCAAGCGACTAACGTTTATTAAATCACTGGTGAAAGGGCGGTTAAAGCATGTCGGACGTTTTTTTGCTGAAGCACAGTCATTCAGAAATTCCGTTGGGTAGACTGGAAATAGATGAGTCTGCCGATACGTTCTCTTTTGAACGAAATGCTGAATATAGCGGTTCTCTTCCTTCGTTCCTGTTGTATGGGCATGGCAATATGAGTGAGAGCGATAGCATTAAAATGTGGGTGATGGATAGGGCCCCGGAACCGCACAATGAAATTATTGACGCGCTGATACAAAAGATAGGCGAAACGAAATATAACGCGTACAGCTTCTTCAAATATAATAATGGCAGGTTTATAGGGGATTTGTTTTTTGTGGAGGCAGTTCGTTAGGGGGGCGGCTCTGTGATATGTAAACGTTGCGGCGATGTGATAAGTAGCGTCGGGCGTACCTGTGGTGCGTGTGGCACATGGAACGACAGCCAGTCAGACAGCACGCCTGTGGCGCAAGACTATTTAATGGAAATTAAACGATTGACCCGGAGTGTTCCATTCCTTTTGGGGTGCTTGTTGATTACCGTTGGTACGGTTGGGAATATTTTTTTCGGTTTTACCTGGCAAAATATCTTGGATATCGCCTTTGCCACGGTTCATATAGCCGCATTGTGGATTTTAGTCTTGGAAGCGTTTTCCCATACGGCTTACAAAAAAACCTTGACCGCGCTTGCGATGTTCAAGGTTTCCGTTGTGCTGAATTTGATTTTGATTTGCATTGTTTTTGGGATTACGGGCATTGCGGTTCTTTTCGCCACTATGCAGGGGATTTCATTTTTATTCCTGCTTGCCATTGTTGGCGGGATTGGGTATCTGATAATCAAATACTTCTTCTTGGCATTGCTAAAGGTGTTGAACGCCATCAAGGAACGTATAACAACAGGCAAATACACGCCCCTCGATGGGCTGGGTTCTTTTTTGGTGCTAAGTTATATCGGTATCGGGGTTTCTGTTGTCAATGCGTTTACGAGTATGTTTGTAGATATATATTATGATACTGCGACATATTTTCCACCGGCGGCGGGAATGGTTATTAACGATACAACGGTGGAGCCCTTTGTTTTTTCGTGGGGCATTATATTTGTTATTGCCAACGGTATCGGGATGGTATTGTGCTTGCGTACGTTAAAACGGTATGCGTAAACCTAATGCGTAAACCCATCTATTCGCAAAAGTTGTCTTTTGCGAATAGATTAAGGACGGAGAAAGGCACCCCACTACGGCACCCCACTACGCGCCCCCCTTTAATTTGCTATAAATCCTTTATTTGCTATAAATCCCTTCGCGGTTTCGTATAATGCCTCAAAGTCCACGGCATCAAAGGATGTTGTGTCTACTTTTATCGTTTGGCCGATGTTGATTTCATCGAGCTTGGAATGACGGCAATCATTTGTGATAACATCCTTGGAAAATTTTGTATGAACCCAATGCCGTTCATCGTTTCGTTTATCATAGCGTTGCCCCAAGATATCCGCATCACCTGTGAAAGCAAAGGTAAGGCACTCGTAGTCATATTTTGCGATTAATTGCTTCATCTGTTCGCTCTCGCTTAGCGGCTGTGGGTAAAGCATCGTAAAATTGCTCTCAATGATGCACACATTTCCCGTTTGAAAAAATTGCTCGGCGATATGGAGCAACAGCAGGAAGGTTGCCGCGCTCCCGCTCCTGTTGCGATTCATAAACTCCGCGTTTTCCGGGCCGAAGCCGTCGGCTATCATTTCCTTGATTATATCCTTATTGAAAACGGGAATGCGCAACCGCTGTGACAGCTCCCGCGAAAACGTGGATTTCCCCGTTGCCGGGAAGCCGCCGACAATGATAATTTTTTTCATACCCTACTCCCCTTCCCTTTTCGTGGCCGTATCAACGCCCTTGGGTCGTGGCCGATTAAATCCTTGCGTCCGGCGCGGAGCAAGGCGTTTTTTACGATGTCATAGTTTGCGGGCAGGCGGTATTGCATCAACGCCCGCTGGGTGGTCTTTTCCCGTTGAGACTTGGGCACAAAAACGCGCTTGCCGGTGCGGGGGTCCAGCCCCGTGTAGTACATGCAGGTGGAAAGGGTCCCCGGCGTGGGGTAAAAATCCTGCACCGCTTCCGGTTGCGCGCCGATGCTTTGCAAATATTCGGCGAGGGCGATGGCGTCGTCGAGGTTGCAACCGGGGTGGCTGGACATGAGATAGGGCACAATAAATTGTTCTTTTTTGTTCACAGCCGAAAAAGATTCGACAAATTTCGTATAGGCGTCAAAATTGGGCTTGCCCATGTAGGATAAAACTTTGTTCGACACATGCTCCGGCGCGACTTTCAGGCGGCCGCTGATGTGATGGGCGCACAGCTCCTGTAAAAATTTTTCGCCCTTGGGGTCGTGCAATACGTAGTCGAACCGTATCCCCGAGCGGATAAACACTTTTTTTACCTTGGGGATTTCCCGCAGTTTTTTTAGCAGGGTGAGATATTCTCCATGGTCGCATTGCAAATTCGGGCAGGGCTGGGGGGTCAGGCATTGGCGTTTACAGGGCTTCGGGTCTGCTGTCCCATTTGCGGCGTTCTCCCAGCGGTGGCAGGGCGGCTTGCGAAAATTCGCCGTCGGCCCGCCCACATCGTGGATATATCCTTTAAAGGCCGGGTCGTGGGTGAAGCGCGTTGCTTCGGCAATGACGGATTTATGGCTGCGGGAGCGTACCATTTTCCCCTGATGAAAGTGCAACGCGCAGAAGCTACAACCCCCGAAGCATCCCCTGCTGGCAGTGATACTGAAGCGCACCTCTTCTATGGCGGGCACGCCGCCGTCCTTTTCGTACATGGGGTGATAGTCGCGCATGTAGGGCAAGGCATATACCCTGTCCAGCTCCGGCGTGGTGAGCGGCACGGCGGGTGGATTTTGCACCACGAAAGTGTTTCCATAGTCCTCTGCCAGAGGCCGTGCCGTGAGATAGTCCGTGTTATAGCTTTGTAGCATAAAACTCCGTGCGTATTCTTTTTTTGCCCCTGCGGTTGCATCTTTTACGGCTGTATACGAAGGAAGTAGCACGGGATTGTCAACAACGCTGATATCCTTTGTCTTAAAAACCGTCCCCCGGATGAACACCAAATCCCTCACCGCCAAGCCGCTTTCCAAGGCTTCGGCAATTTCCACCATTTGCCCCTCGCCCATGCCATACACCAGCAAATCCGCCGCACTGTCCAGCAAAATGGAGCGGCGCACGGTGTTATCCCAATAATCATAGTGCGCCAACCGGCGCAAGCTGGCTTCCAGCCCGCCAATGATAATGGGCACATCCTTGTAGGCTTCGCGGATTTTATTGCTATACACGATGGTGGCGCGGTTGGGTCGTTTTCCTACCTGCCCGCCGGGGGAATAGGCGTCGGTCTTGCGTTTGTGCAAGGCCACGGTATAGTGGTTCACCATAGAGTCGATATTTCCGCCCGTAACCAAAAAAGCCAGCCGGGGGCGGCCAAACCGCGTAAAATCCTCCGCGGTCTTCCACTGTGGCTGGGCAATAATCGCAATCGAATACCCCCGTGATTCCAGCACCCTTGCCATCACCGCCGCCCCGAAGGAGGGATGGTCCACATAGGCGTCCCCCGTCACCAAAATAAAATCAACGGGCAGACGCAACGGTGGCGCAACGGCATTGCAATTGTTTACAGGCAAAAAAGGCATAAAATCATCCGGGGTAAATAAGAATATGCTATAATAACGTATACTTGCACATTTTTATAGTCCAAAGTATTATTACCTACGTATTACCCCTGCATTACCCATGCATTACCCATGATAGCGCGAAAATAGGAGTTTAATACACATGAATGATAAAGATAATCCCTTCCCGGATTACCCCCTTACCGGGCCGGGCGAGGACGATGACGGCGAGGACTTTTTCCTGACCTCGGGCGGGGACGAGGAGCCCTTGACCTTTGAACCCTTCGAGGAAAGCTATGAGGAAGAGCCTCCGGCTCCGTCTTCCCGGCGGCCTATGTTTGAGCGCGTAACCCCGCCCCCGGAGCGTTCCCCTTCCCCGCGTCTGGAACCTACCCGCCCGCCCATAGCGCGGCCAACCCGGCTGGACCCTCAGCTCATCTCACGTCTCCCCAGACGGAAGGAAGCCCCCGTGGAGGACCGTCGCGACCCGCCCCCCACGGGCTTGAGGCGTGCCCCACGGCCCAAAAAGCTTGCCCTTCGCAAGAAACGGTTCGCCGCTTTGTACATTTTCGCCATGGTGATAGGCGTTGCGGGGTTCCTTATCTTTTTCCTTTTACATTTCCCATCCATCCGGGAGCGTACAACCATAGCCGCGCCCGCGCCCACCCCTACCCCCACGCCGGAAATCGTCATCCCCATCGAAGCGCGTACGCTTATGGCGCAAATTACGCGAATCAATGTGGGCACCGCTTCATCCGGCATTGAAGTGGTAGACCTTGCCACGGGATTGCGGCAGTCCTTTTATTATACCGACACAACGGACATGACCAATATCCATGGCCGCCCCATGCATTTTGGCGAGCTGGAAATCGGCCAGCTGGTGGACATCAGCTTTGACGCCCGCACCGACAACCTGCTCTCTGCCCACCAGAGCCGTGATGCCTGGGAACGCCGGTTGCAGACCAATTTGCGCATCGACCTGGAAAACGACACCATCACGGCGGGCATCGACCAATTCACCTTCAGCCATCATTTGACCATGGTGCTGTATCGCGGCCATCCCTTCCCCATCGCCCATATCCAGCCCGAAAATTCCGTGACCCTTTTGGGGTACGGCAACCGGGTATGGTTAATCCAATTGGACGCGGGGCACGGCTTCTTGCAGGTGGCCAACGCCTACCGCGTACAGCGCGGCACCATAGAAATCGGCAACCAGTTCCTCTCCCTTTTTGAGCTGGGGCTCATCCAGTTGCAAGAGGGCCGGCACAGCGTGGTGGTGAACGGCGACAATATCGAAACCTTCGTGCAGACCATCGAAATCCAACAGGGCGAAACCTTTCTCCTCAATTTAAACGACGCGCAACTGCGCACCGGGCATCTGCATATCAACACCACCCCGGAGGACGCCATGATTTTTATTAATGGCGAACGCCATGAAGGTACCGGCCCGGCTCGCCTGGAGTTTGGCGAATATATTATCCGCGTGGAAAGCTATGGCTATATTACCCAGGAGCAAATCGTCAATGTAACGGGTACGATGGGAAGCATCACCTTCGAATTGGAGGAAGCCGCCCGGATGGGGATGCTACGGGTGGTCACTTTGCCCACCAACGCGCAGATTTTCATTGACGGCGTTTTCGTGGGGCATTCTGAATTGCTACACGAACTGCCCTTGGGCTCCTATACCATCGTGGCACGGTTGCCCGGCTACGAGGAAACCCCCGTGGGTGTGGACATCGTGCCGGGGGAAACGGAGCGCGTGATTTTGCTCACCCGCATACAGGTAAGCCCCTGGCCCCCCGCAACGCCGGCCCCCCCCTATGACGGCAACCCCTTCCCCACCCCTGCCCCGCCGCCCCCGCCCATTGGGGGCCCCATAGCCACACCGCCGCCTTTGGGTTAGGCCATGTTTGACATAAAACAGGCGTTGAAGGACCTGCCCCGCAAGCCGGGGGTGTATATCATGAGGGACGAGAGCGACGCCATTATCTATGTGGGCAAGGCCGTAAACCTGCACAACCGGGTGCGCAGTTATTTTCAGACGGGCGCGTCGGCCAACTATAAGGCGCGGCATATGGCGAAATACATTACCCATTTTTCCTACACCGTCACCGACAGCGAAATGGAAGCCTTCATACTGGAAAACGCGCTGATAAAACGCCACTGCCCCAAATACAATATCCGCCTGAAGGACGATAAGGCATACCCGTATATCCGCATCACCATACACGAACGTCTGCCCCGCATCTTGTTTGCGCGGCAACGAGGGAAGGATAGGGCAAAGTATTTCGGCCCCTTCCGCTCCGGTGAGCGGGTGCGCGAAATCTTGAATATGCTCCACAAGCTCTGGCCCATCCGGCGGTGCACGAAGATTTTCCCCCGGGATTTTAATAAGGGACGCCCCTGCCTGAACCATCATATTGGCCAATGCCGCGCACCCTGCAATAAATTGTTCGATGAGGAAACCTACCGCCAATATATTACCGAAGCGGAGCGGTTCATCCAGGGCAAAACCACCCCGGTGGTATCCCGCCTGAAGCAGGAAATGGCCGCCGCCGCCGAGGAAATGCAATTTGAGCGGGCCGCCGAAATCCGCGATACCCTTGCCATGCTGGGGGAATTGTCCGAGAAGCAAAAAATAGACACCGGGGGCGACGACCGGGACGTAATCGCCCTGGCCAGGGACAACGCCGACGCCTTGGTGGAAATTTTCTTTGTCCGGGATGGAAAAATGGCGGGTAGTGAGCATTTTATGATGGAGCCGGACGCCCACGCCGCCGATGGCGAGATTTTGGCCGCCTTCCTCAAGCAATTCTACAGCGAGGCCGCCTACATCCCCAAGGAATTGTCCCTTATCTCGGCCCCGGCGGAGAAGGACGCCATCGCCGCTTGGCTGTCTCATCTTGCCGAGCGGCAGGTGCAAATCCATGTCCCGCAAAAGGGCGAGAAGCGCGACATGGTAAAGCTGGCGCAAACCAACGCCCAGCTCACGCTGGCTCAGTTCGGTGCCCATGTACGCAACGAGCTGGAGCGCAACCGCCGCGCTTTGCACGAAATCACCGACGCCCTGGGCTTCGAGGCGCGGCTGACCCGCATCGAGGCACTGGACATATCCAATACCCAGGGCTTCGAATCCGTGGGCTCCATGATTGTTTTCGAGGACGGCAAGGCAAAGCGGAGCGATTACCGGAAATTTAAATTAAAGGGCGTGGTAGGCCCCGACGATTATGCCGGCATCGAAGAAGTCCTCACCCGCCGCCTGACCCGCTACCGCCAGAACCATACGGCTTTTTCAAAGCTACCGGACATTATTTTCGTGGACGGCGGCAAGGGGCAGATTTCGGCGGCGAAAAAAGCCCTCGCCACCCTTGGGATGGATATTCCCGTATGCGGCATGGTGAAGGACGAACGCCACCGCACCCGGGGATTACTCTTCGAAGGCAAGGAGGCTCCCCTACCCCGCACCTCGGAGGGCTTCAAGCTGGTGACGCGCATACAGGACGAGGTGCATCGCTTCGCCCTGGAGTATCACAGAAAATTGCGCACCGATACCCAGGTGCGCTCCGTGCTGGACGATATCCCCGGTGTGGGCCCCACCCGGCGCAAGGCGTTGCTGGCCCATTTTAAAAATATCGAGGCCATCCGCACGGCGGAAATAAAGGATTTATCGCAAGTGGATTCCATGAACAAGGCAAGCGCGGAAGCGGTACATCGCTTCTTTCACACACAAACAAATTAGTGTATAATAAAACCAGAGTAAAATTTGCAAGAGGAGCCTGCAAATTTTACTTCACTTGAAGGAGGAGGTTGCGCCATGGCATATAAACCTATTTGGGACATGGATTATGTGTACAACGCAGATGAAAGCGATGAGTTCCGGCAGGTACGCATCACGCTGGAAATATCGGATACCGATGGACGCGTCACCCTTACCCCCAATTTTATGATGACCATCCGGGAAATCGACAGTGTAATGCGCGAGTATTCCGAAGATGTGCTGAAGCGGATGCTAACGGATTATGACTCCTTCTACCCGGTACGCATCATATACAACGGCGTTGAAATGAAGGTGGAGTTTAACAGTCAGCGCGAAGTGATGGGAATAGCTATCGTATGAGCGCGGGGTTAGCCGCAAGCGGCGTGCTCAATACGCCCAGTACGGGTTATACCGTTCCCCTCGACCTTCTTATGAACGAGTTCAACCTCGACTTGCTCACCCCTGCCGTAGACATTGAAAAAAAAGTATTAACCCGCGCCAATATTAACCGCCCTGCCCTGCAGTTGGCGGGTTTTTTCGATTATTTTGACCCGACGCGCCTGCAAGTTATCGGCATGGTGGAGCATACCTACCTCACCAAGCTGGAGGAAAATTTCCGCAACGAAAACCTGCGCCGCATCTTCCAGCATCGTATCCCGGCCATAGTCATGTGCCGGAAACTGGGCCTCTTCCCGGAAATGCTGGATTATGCCGAGCGGTATGACGTGCCCATTTTCTCCACCCCCTGGTCCACCACCGATTTTATCAGCGAAATTATACGCTGGATGAAGGTACAGCTCGCGCCACGCATCACCATGCACGGTTGCTTGCTGGATATCTACGGTGTGGGTACGCTGATTGTGGGCGAAAGCGGCGTGGGTAAATCGGAAACCTCCCTGGAGCTTATCAAGCGCGGGCATCGTTTCATAGCCGACGACGCCGTGGAGGTGCGCCGCGTGTCTTCTGAAACCCTCATCGGCTCCTGCCCGGCGAATATCCGCTATTTTCTGGAGCTACGCGGCATCGGCATCATTGACATCATGCAGATGTTCGGCGTGCAATCCATTAAGCCCACCCAGTCCATCGAGCTGATTATCAACCTTGAGCTGTGGGACCCCACCCGTGTGTACGACCGGCTGGGCCAGGTGGAGGAATATACAGATGTATTGGGTAACAAAGTGTGCAGCCACTCAATTCCTATACGCCCGGGGCGGAGCCTTTCTATTTTGTGTGAATCCGCCGCCATAAACCATCGACAAAAAAAGCTTGGCTACAATGCCGCAGAAGCTTTGACCGAGCGTGTATTGAAAAATTCGAGTGGAGTGATGAGGATTCATGACGTTTATTAAAGCGTTGCGAAAGATACTGCCCGCCGGGGCATTGCTAACAAACGAACCCATGGCAAAATATACGAGCTTTAACATCGGCGGCCCGGCAGAGGTACTGGCTAAGCCGTCAACCGTGGCGCAATTGCAAGAGATTTCCGCGCTGTGCCACACCCACAACTGGCCGCTGACCTTGCTGGGTGAGGGTAGCAATGTGCTGGTGGCTGACGAGGGCATCCATGGGGTGGTTATGCTAACCACAGGGCTGGATACCCTGCAAATTGACGCGAAGCCGGGGGAAATCGGCTATATCACCGCCGCCGCCGGGGTGCGGCTTTCCAAGCTGGCCGACGCGGCTTGCGAATCGGGGTTGCAGGGGCTGGAATTTGCCCAATCCATACCCGGCTCTGTAGGCGGCGCGGTATATATGAACGCCGGGGCATATGGGCATGATATCGAAGAGGTGTGCACTGCCGTAACCCTATTGAAAACCGGCAAAATCATAAAAATACCCGGCAAGGAAATGGCCTTTGGGTATCGCACCAGCCGCGTGCAAAACGAGGGCGGCTGTATAATAGAAGCCATTTTTCGTCTGTTGCCCGGCGACCCCGGGGAAATCCGCGCCACGATAAACAAACTAAACGCCGAACGCCGGGAAAAACAGCCCTTTGAGCCCAGCGCGGGCAGTACCTTCAAGCGGCCCAAGGGACATTTCGCGGGGAAGCTGATTCGCGAGGCGGGGCTGATGGGGCGCACCGTGGGCGCGGCCCAGGTAAGCGAAAAGCACGCGGGCTTTATTATTAACAAGGGCGGCGCGACGGCACAGGACGTGTGCGGGCTTATGGAAATCGTGCGCAAGGATGTGTATTCGAATGCGGGCGTGTGGCTAGAGCCGGAAGTAAAAATATTGGGCCAAAAATATCCTTGGATGTGAGCCCGACCGCTGCCAGGGGCAGACGGAGGGAGGGCGAGCATCGCTGAATGCGAGGCAAATTCGAGCGGAGCGAAGAATGCGCCCGCAATGAAGCGTGGATGTGGCGGAGGGAGGGGCAGTAGATTATGCGGATAGTTGTTGTCACGGGTATGTCCGGCGCGGGCAAGACCACGGTGCTTAAAATTTTCGAGGACGCGGGATGGCATTGCGTGGACAATCTGCCGCCTACGTTCATCGGGAGTTTCGCCAAGCTGTGCGTAGAGCGGGATACGGGTATTACCCAGGTAGCTTTGGGCATTGATATCCGCGGCGGGAAGATGTTCGACGATTTGTCCCAGGGCTTGGAGGAGCTCGAAACCCAGGGCGTTGCCTATTCGATTTTGTTCCTCGACGCCAGCAACGACGTACTGCTCAACCGCTACAAGGAAACCCGGCATGTGCACCCACTGGCGAAGAATGACCTGGTCAGCGTCGGGATTGCCAAGGAGCGGGTTCTGCTGGAGGACGTAAAACCCCGCGCCACCTATGTAATCGACACGAGTTTTATCCTCCCGCGCCAGCTAAAGGAAAAAATCCTGCACATCTTCGTGGAGAACGCGGAATTTGACAGCATGATGATTAACGTAGTAAGTTTTGGGTACAAGTTTGGCATTCCCGATGAGTCAGACTTGGTATTCGATGTGCGGTTTTTGCCCAATCCCTTTTATAATCCCGAACTGCGGGCCCTTACGGGGCTGGACCGGGATGTGCGCGATTATGTGATGAATCATTCCGTAAGCGTCCGCTTCTCGGAGAGTTTGCTTGCTATGCTACGCTCGTTGATTCCCCACTACATAAGCGAGGGGAAAAACCAGCTGATTGTAAGCATCGGCTGTACGGGCGGGCGTCACCGCTCGGTGGCGTTGGCAAATGAGCTATTCACCGCGCTGAAGCATGGCCATTCCGTGGTGTTGAGCCACCGTGATATTGACAAGGACCCTGCACGGCACTCCGGGGGAAGGTATGAGAAATAAAAAAGACTCATTTTCTGCGGCGGTGAAGGCAGAAATAAGGGGGCTTCCGGCGGATGACGAAGAAAACCGCGCCTTTGTACAGCGGTGCTTCCTTTCAGGGGGAACGGTTTCCGACCCCAACCGCTCGTACCATTTGGAATTTTCCCTGGAGTTCTTTGTAGCAGAAAAATTGGTACGCATACTACGCGGATTTGGGTTGAATCCTAAGCAAACCATGCGGCGGGGCTTGGAATCGGTGTATGTAAAGGAAGCGGGGGAAATCGCGGATATACTCAACATCATGACGGCGCATAAGTCTTTGCTCCGGTTTGAAAGCATCCGTGTGGAAAAGGAATTGCGCAATCATTTGAACCGCAAGGTGAATTGCGAAACCGCCAATTTGAATAAGACCGTTGCCGCCGCGCTGGGTCAAATTGAAACCATAAGGTTCATCCTGGAAAACACGGGGCCGGGGTATCTGGACAAATCCCTGGAGGAAGTGGCACAATTGCGCTTGACCCACGAAAACGCCAGCCTGGAAGAAATCGGTGCGATGCTGGAGCCGCCCATTGGCAAATCCGGCGTCAACCACCGGTTACGTAAAATACACATCATTGCAACAGAGCTTGCAAGAGAATAGGAGCAAACCAAAATGATTGAGCGTTCAATCCGGGTGCATTCGCTGTTTGAATCGGGGGAAGCGGCTGTGCTTGTGCAGACGGCCAGCCGGTTCAACAGCCGAATTTCCCTCATGCACGAAGACAAAACAGCCAATGCCAAAAGCATCATGGGCATCATTTCGCTGGATTTAAAAAGCGGCCAAACCGTGAGAATCATTGCCGACGGGGAGGACGAGCAATCGGCCCTGCCCGTGCTGGAACAGCTTTTGGGCACGTCATCCGAGCCCGCGTAGCCCATGTATACGGTATTTACTAACAATAATGCGGTGGCGGAGTTTTTCAAGCAAAAGCCGGAGCTCAACTGCACCGTAAAATGGGTGAACGCGCCGGCTATGGAAGTGCTGGTAGCCGCCCGGGTGAATATCCGCAAAGGGGCCGCGCTGATTAGCAATCCCCTGGTGGGGATAAATCTGCCCGTGGTGCAAGCCCCCGGCAGGAACCTTCGCTCCCCTGCCCCGAAGCAGACCATCGTAAACCCCTACCTCACCGTGCTGACCACCATGCCCAACGATACGGTGGATTTTCAGTCGGTAAAGCAGGTGGACGAGGCGTTGTCCCTGTACAAAAAAAACGCCAAACTGCGCTTTGTCGCCCACAGCGACGACGCGGTTCAGCATTTTCAGATGGTGGACATAAAATGTATGTTGCAACGGCTGTCGGAGCTATTGAAAATCGAGTTTGGCTTATTTCAGTAAGTTAGCTTGAATCGTGGATTATACATATTTATAGCCGAATATAGCAAATTCAATGAGAAACGGTCCCGGCAGAGCGGCACCCGAAACTGCAAAACGTGCAGTTTCGGGCGATTTTGCCGCGATAGGCGAGACCGATTTCGAATTAATTTGCTATAAAACGGGAACGGGCCGCCACAGCGCGGTCATGCCGCCAGCTTGAACAAAGTATCAAATTTGGTAAACAACGCCAACGCCCCACGTACCTTCAGCCCGCCAATCATAAACGCCTTTTGTGCGGTAAACTTGGCGTTGAGCACGTCCAGCCACAGGGCGGCATCCGCGATAACGGTGACATCCGGGGCTTCGGCAATGCCGTCGGTGTAGGTGCATTCCTTGCTTTGGATGGTCAAATATCCTTCGAAGGTTTCCGTTCCGTTAATGCTGATTTGGATGACAGCCTGGGTTCCCGCCGACAGTTGGGGCTGGAAATAATGGGGCAGGTTTTGGGTAAGCTGGCGCGCCGTTTTCTTACGGGCGGGCGCGGCCACAAGGGGTGTGATGGGTGCCAGGATTAAATCGTCGTCTTCGTTGATGAAATCATCTTCGCCCTCTTCCCCCGGCTCGGTGTATTTCTCCGCGAACAGGCGGGAAAGCTCCTCGATATCGCGCTCCTGTTGCTCGGTGAAGGCGTCCAGCCGCTTGTGTGTGTGCGTGGATTTGCCACTGGCCTTGCCGCCGCCGGATGGAACCGCTCCCGCAACCCCCTGGACATAGTCTTGGGGAATGATTTTCTTCCGGTTTTGGTGGACGGCGCGATAAAAGACCTCCAGTTCCTTGTCGATAAAATCCCGGATATAATCGCTTTCCTCCAAAGCCTCCATGTGGGACGCTTGCAATCCGATTTGCGTGGTATCATACCCGCCCATGTGCTGTACCACCCGGGAAAGGTATTGCAATGCCCCCCGCTCGCCCCCTTCATCTGAGACAACAATCAGCGCGCAGTGCTTGGCTTGGAGCAGTCGTGCGTATTCGGGCAACTCAAAGTATTCCAAAAATGTCTGCAAAATTGCCGACGGCGCGAAAAAGGAAGCCGAACAGGCAAGGATGATGCCGTCCGCTTCCTTTATGGATGCCATTTGCCCGTCCAGGTGGGCGTTCCGCACTCCGTCAAAATAGGGCGGATGCACCACGCCAAGATTCAGCTCAGACATTTCCACGCCCAGCTCGGCGAACACATCCTTGGTATACGCCAGCAACTTCGCCAGCCCTTTATCGAAATGGGGCAAATTCCCGCTAATGTACGCAATTTTCATCTAAATCGCTCCCGGAACGTTTCGTTATACTGTAGAATAGGTATAATTATAACAGATTTTAAAAGGTGGAGGCACTATACGTGAAAAAAATAATTCTTACCGGCGGCGGAACGGCGGGCCATGTCACACCCCACCTCGCTTTGCTCCCCGCGCTCAAGGAAGCGGGGTTCGAGGTACACTATATCGGGAGCCACAGCGGCATGGAGCGGGAACTGGTGCAAAAGGCAGGGCTTACATATCATCCCATTTACTCGGGGAAGCTTCGCCGGTATCTGGATGTGCGCAACCTTACCGACTTGTTCCGCGTGGCGCGGGGACTGGGCGGCTCCCTTCGCATCCTGCGCCGCTTAAAGCCGGATTTGCTGTTTTCAAAGGGCGGCTTTGTCACCGTACCCGTAGTATTGGCGGCAAAAATACTGGGTATACCCTGCGTAATCCACGAGTCGGACCTCACCCCCGGGCTGGCCAACCGCCTCGCCGCCCCCTTCGCGAAAAAAATCTGCACCGCCTTCCCGGAAACTTTGACGCGTATACCCGAAAAAAAGGGGGTGCTTACGGGGATTCCCATTCGTGGGGAGCTCTTAACGGGCACCCGCGCCAAGGGGCTTGCCTTGTGCGGCTTCCCCAATGCCGACAGGCCGGTGTTGCTCGTCACCGGCGGGAGCCAGGGCGCGGCGGCAATCAACGCCTGCCTGCGGGGAACCCTTCCCCCACTCCTTAAAAAATACCGCGTGATTCACCTATGCGGCATGGGAAACCAGATGAGCACGCCCCATGACGCCTTTTTCGGCTACGCCCAGTTTGAATACGTGCAGGAGGGCCTGGCGGACCTCTACGCCGCCGCCGATATCGTCCTCTCCCGCGCCGGCGCGGGTACCCTTTTCGAGCTGTTGGCCATGAAGAAGCCCCACCTGCTCATCCCCCTTTCAAGGGAAGCCAGCCGGGGCGACCAAATTGATAACGCGGCATCCTTCGCCAAACGGGGATTTTCTGCGGTTTTACCCGAAGAAGATATGACCCCGGAAAGACTCCTGACGGAAATCAACGCGCTTTATAAATCCCGCCATGACTATATTAACGCCATGACCGCCCAGGAAAATACGAATGGGATTGAACGCGTGATGGCGGTGTTACTTAACAAATAAAAGGTTACACCTTCTTTTTAATTCCGGCATCTTTTAAAATACCGTTCGCTGTGTGCCTGTTTTCAATTTTGTCAACAACAGCAAAGGGTCTATTGGTAATCGGACTGTACCACATTTTATGCGAGCCCTTGCCACGCCGAAGAAAATAGCACCCATTATCAGACAATAACCTCAGCACCTGCTTCGTATAATCAGCCATTACGCGGTAGCCAGCACATCCATACTGACAGTGCGGTCAACCATTAATTTAATTTTAACCTCACCATGATATCCAAGGTCATTTTCCGCTATATCATACAGGGCAATTTTTACCCTTTCCAGCAAAGCGTCAAAGGAGCCATGGTCCAGTGTCATGGCGAATTTGTCGTTGGATGATGTGGCAAGCCAAATCCGCTCGTCCTCATACCATGAAAATTCAACCAAAAATTCCATCACACCACTCCCTTTAGCACCACCACCGCCAGTGGCGGTAATTTCATGTGCAGACTATGTTGCCGTCCGTCGCAGAGGAACTCGTCGGAAATCAACGGCCCCGGATTCACAATCCCGCCGCCGCCATACTTCACGTCATCGCTGTTCAGGATTTCCTTGTATTTGCCGGGCGCGGGCAAGCCCACCCGGTAATCCACATGGGGCACCGGGGTGAAATTACATACAAAAATTAGATATTCGTAGGCCGGCCCCAGGGCTTCCTGCTCGGCCTTGGTGCGGCGTTTCTTCTCCGTCACGCGATAAAAGGAAATCAGGCTCCGCTGATAGTCATTGCAATTGAGCCAATGGAAGCCGCCGCCGTGGAAATCATTCTGCCAGCAGGCGCGCTCCTTGAGGTAGAGATGATTCAAGTCCTTCACGAAGCGGTGCATCTGGCGGTGATGCTCGTATTGGTCCAGGAGGAACCAATTGAGGGAGCGGTTCTCGCCCCATTCATCAAACTGGGCAAATTCCCCGCCCATGAATAACAGCTTCTTCCCCGGATGCCCCATCATGAAGCCGTAAGCGGCGCGCAGGTTGGCCATCTTCTGCCAGAGGTCGCCGGGCATTTTGTTGACCATGGAGCCCTTGCCATGCACCACCTCGTCATGGGACAGCACCAAAATGTATTTCTCCGAATAGGCGTACACCATGCCGAAGGTCAGATTGTGGTGGTGGTGCTTGCGGTAGATGCTGTCCTTGGTCATGTAGGTGAGGAAATCGTTCATCCAGCCCATATTCCATTTCAGGGAGAAGCCCAGGCCGTCCTCGGCGGCGGGGCGGGTCACGCCGGTCCAGGCGGTGGATTCCTCGGCTATCATCAGCACATGGGGGTGCGCCCCCAGCAAAACGGAATTCATATGCTTCATAAACTCTACCGCGTCGATATTTTCCCGGCCGCCATAGCGGTTGGGCACCCATTGGCCATAATTCTTCCCGTAGTCGAGGTACAGCATGGAGGCCACCGCGTCCACCCGCAGACCGTCAATGTGAAATTTCTCCACCCAGTACAAGGCGTTGGCGATGAGAAAATTCTTCACCTCGTTGCGCCCGTAGTTGAAAATCAGCGTCCCCCAGTCGGGATGCTCCCCTTGGCGGGGGTCCTCATGCTCGTACAGGCGCGTACCGTCGAACAAGGCCAGTCCGTGGGCGTCCTTGGGGAAATGGGCGGGCACCCAGTCCAAGATTACGCCGATGCCCGCGCGATGGCAAGCGTCCACAAAGGCCATGAATTGGTGCGGATTTCCATAACGGCTGGTGGGCGCGTAATACCCCGTCACCTGATACCCCCAGGAGCCGTCGAAGGGGAACTCCGAAACCCCCATGATTTCCACATGGGTATAGCCCATATCCTGCACATAGGGAATCAACTCCGCCGTCAGCTCCGGCCAGGACAGGAAACGATAATGGTCGTGCTCCACCCGCTTCCAGCTTCCGGGGTGAAATTCATATACGTTCATGGGCCCATCCAAAGGATTTTTGCGGGTGCGGTTTTTCAGCCATTCCCCGTCGCCCCAGGTATAGCCGTTGATATCGTAGACCATGGATGCGGTTCCGGGGCGCAGCTCGGCGAAGCTGGCATAGGGGTCGGATTTAAGTAAAATATCCCCCGAGGGAAGCTTCAGCTCAAATTTATATTTGTCATAGTTCGCAAGGCCGGGGATAAACAGCTCCCACACCCCGGAGGGCCCCATGGAACGCATGGGATGCCGCAGACCGTTCCAGGTGTTAAAATCCCCCACTACGCTAATGCGCTTGGCGTTGGGAGCCCACACAGCAAAAAGCACCCCGTCGATGCCCTCCACCGTCATGGGATGCGCCCCCAGCTTTTCATATATCTTGTAATGGGTGCCCTGCCCAAAAAGATGCAGGTCAAATTCCGAAACCAGCGGCGCGAAGGCATACGGGTCCCACGCCTCCCACTGTTGCCCATCGTGCCCGGTGTACGCCAGTTTGTAATGAAAATGGGCCGTCTTGGGCAACTGTGCCGTAAAGAAGCCCGCCCGATGCTCCAGCTTCATGGGGTGACGCGTGCCGTCCTTACCAATGACCGCGACTTCCTTGGCCTCTGGGTTGAAAACCCGCACCAGCGTATGGGTCTTCTTCCCAATGGTTGCTTCATGCATCCCCAAAATATGATGGGGGTCGGCATGGTTGCCTTCTACAACTTGCATGAGTTCGTGCATGTTGGTGGATATCATGGGCTGTTTTCTCCTTTTGTGGTAGAATTACCAATATAAACCGTGGAAATTGTATCAATACCCCCCATACTGGTCAACCCAATCCCGGAAAGGATGGTTTCAATGAAAAATTTCGCGCCCATACGAGCCGCATGGAAGGGGGAGCTTACCCCCCGCGAACGGTTCAGCCGCCAAATGCGCTTTCAGGACGTGGACCGTAGCTTTAACATGGAATTTGGCTACTGGGATGAAAATTATACCCAATGGGATATATTTGTGCAAAACGGCATCACCTGTGAAGAGGAAGCCAACGTGTTTTTCTCCTTCGACCCTATTGCCATGGTGTTTGGCGGGGTGTGGATGGACCCGCCCTTCCCGTACAAGGAAATCGGGCGCAACGGCAATAAGCTAATCGTCCAAAACGAGGACGGCCTCACGGCCCAAATCGCCCAGGACAAGCGTTCCTCCATCCCCCATTTTACCGATTCCACCATCAAAACGCCAGACGATTGGAAAAAAGTGAAGGAGGAACGCTTCCGGTTAAACAGCCCCGCCCGGAAAATGGACGTGGACGCGCTTATCCGAGCCCATCCCCCCGGGCGGGATTATCCCTTGGGCATACATTGCGGCTCCATGATAGGGAAAATCCGCGACATGCTCACCTTCGAAGGGCTGTGCTACACCTGGGCGGATTACCCCGACATGCTGGAGGACATGGTGGAGACTTGCTGTACGCTGGTGGAGAATATGCTTGACCAGGTACTGGGGCGGATTGACTTCGACTACGCCAGCGGATGGGAGGATATCTGCTTCAATTACGGGCCCATTTTGCCGCCCTTGTTTTTCAAGGAAGTGGTGATGCCCCGGTATAGCCGCATCCATAAAAAACTGCTCAACCACGGCATTGATATTTGGTATACCGACTGCGACGGCGATGTCCGCCCCCTGCTACCCATCTTTCTGGAGTCGGGAATCAACTGCCTTTTCCCCTACGAGGTAAACTCCTGCGCCCACCCCGGCGAATTGCTGGACCAATACCCCACCCTCCGCATCATGGGCGGCGTTGACAAAATGCAAATGATTGCCGGCCCGGCGGCCATTGAATCCTACTTAAAAAGTCTGGTGCCCTATGTAAAGCGCGGCGGGTTCATACCCTTCTGCGACCACCGCTGCCCCCCGGACGTAACCCCCGAAAATTATTTATTCTACCTGGACTTGAAGCGGGAGCTGTTTGGATAGCGCAAAAGCCCCCCAGCCCGCCACCTTGCGTTTGACAGGATTTGCCCCTGGGATTATAATGGTTGCCGCTAAGGGGTATAGTTCAATTGGTAGAGCGTCGGTCTCCAAAACCGAAAGTTGTGGGTTCAAATCCTACTACCCCTGGAAATAAAAACCCCGCAAAATCAACATTTGCGGGGTTTTTCCAAGAGATGTTGTCAAGCATTCTTATTCACTCTCATTATTCAAGGTGTATAGCCGAATGAAAAATAAAATATACTACGTTGTAATAAATGGACAATCAGATAATAATATTAGATATGCTGACTTTCAAAATCTTATTATAGATTTGGGGTTTATATTTGAACGGCAAAAAGGGTCACATGTTATTTATTACCATAATGGAATCGGCGAATTTATGAACATTCAACCAGACGGTAATAAGGCAAAAGGGTATCAAGTTAGACAATTACGTGGAATAATAATGGCACATGGTCTTTAGTTCATGGAGGTGCAATATGCAATATTCAATATTGATTCAATATGATGACATCGACAAAATATATGTGGCGTCTGTTCCTGAATTAAAGGGATGCATGGCTCATGGCGACACAAGAGAGGAAGCAATACGGGAAATACAAGAAGCAATACAGCTACAATTAGAAGTAATGCATAACAAAGGCATATTTATCCCCAAGCCCATGATTTATACAAGCCAACAAGCGGGTTAATGTACGAAACGATGCATGTTTTTTAATTCTTTTCGCACAACTAATTTGCCGTCCTTTTCTGCGTATATGCTAAACCCACAATTTTTATACAATGTTAAAGTTCCTCTAAAACCGTCTTGTATAAAATCTCTATGTGTATATGCTTCAACAAAGTCAAAACCCTCTGTGGCGGCTTCTTTGCAAATATGCTCAAGCAATCGCGTGGCAATGCCCATTTTTTGTACCTTTGGCGCAATCGCAAAACAAAAAACGGATTTTATTTTTTCGTCTGCTCTGCAATCCTCTACAGGAACACCCGCTCTGGTTTGCATATTAGCTATAACAAACTGGCAATTTGTCTTAGCGTTGGCGTTGCACCAACCGATTACATTATCTTCGCTGTAAGCTAAATAACCCTGTATATCGCCTTCCATTACGCGCTTTATGCCGTGCGTTCTGCGTTCATCCGGCGTTGGATACCAATGTTCGCCGCCGCCGTGATAAACTTTGTCATTGCAAAATGTCACACAATAACATTTATCACCTTTGTTTGCGTTGTTGTGCGGTGTAGTATCGAAAAAGCAAGCGTAATCATCCACATTGTTAGGTGTTAGCTTCCGTATTTCAATGTTCATTAAATAATTCCCCCCTTTTTAGTAACTGAAATAATACCATTAGTCATTTTTTAACTTTTCTCTAATCATGCTTATGTGTGTTTTGTTTTCTACATAATCCATGCGTTCTTTTACAAAATTAACTGAACCATGAATTGTATCAGGGTGTCTTGGAATCAACTGAACATGAAAATGGTTCGCTTTTGTATCACACATTGTACACAAATAAACCCTCTCGACATGTAATACTTCTTTTAATACATTCATAACTTTTTTAGCAAACACATAAACTGCCGCGCATACATCATCCGGTATAAAAGACATATCATGATAATGTTCTCTTAATAAAATAATCGTGTGCCCAACTTGGCGGGGTTTGATTTCAAAAAAACATGCTAATAAATCATCTTCATATAACATTCTTTCGGCTATGTCCTCATAAATGCCGCCATGTTCACGATTGTAACAAGTTGGGCATATGCCTTTTTCTCTCAAAGACTGCGCTGTTTCTCCCATATTTTTCCTCCGTGTGAATAGCTTCCAATATATTGCCGCAACAGCGGCGAATGTCTGCTTCCGATACCTCGCCCTTCGCGAAATCTGCTTGCAATTTCTTCAGGTACCCCTTCCCGCCCGGCATGATTAAATCGTTGCCGCTTTTCAGGGCCAGTCCGTTCTTTGCCATATTTTTTCCGGTGGAGAGCCAGTCGGTCATGACCACGCCGTTGAAGCCCCATTCACAGCGCAGGACTTTTGTGCACAAGTCGTGACTGTTGGGGGTGTAGGTGCCGTTTACGAGGTTGTAGCTGGTCATGACGGACTTCGCGCCGCCTTCCGTGACGGCGGTTTTAAAGCCGCGCAGGTAAATTTCGCGCAGGGCGCGTTCGGAGACGACGCTGTCGGAATGGTTGCGCCAGGTTTCCTGGTTGTTGGCCACAAAGTGCTTGATGGTGGCGGCGCATCCGGGAAAGCTTTGCAAGCCAATGGTTGCCGCGGCGGCCAGCTTGCCAGAGAGTAGCGGGTCTTCGCTGTAGTATTCGTAATTGCGGCCGCACAGGGGGTTGCGGTGGATGTTCATGCCGGGGGCCAGCCAGTAATTCCCGCCAAATTCCTTCATTTCCGTGCCTATGGCTTGACCGAAGCGTTCCAGCAAATCCACGCTCCAGGTCTGGGCTATGGCCATGCCCACGGGGAAGGCCGTGGCGAATTGGTAAGAGGGCCGGCCTTTGCTGGGGTCGGCGAAGACCCATTTCTTGAATATGGCGGGGATATGGTTCAGCATTTCCAGCATGGCGTCTGCGGGCTTGATTTTGCCCGAGGGGGTTATAACCGATGTTCTGCGCAACCTAAGCCCCGCCGGGCCGTCGCAAAAAATCACCTCCGGGATGCCCTTGTCCACAAAATCCCGCGTCGTCCTCCCCGCCGCGCCGGGAGCGGTCAGCCCTTTTCTGCTGGAGGAGAAAAATCCCGTTCCCACCACGCATTTCATCATGTCGTCCAAGGTGAGGGATTTCATCCATTCCTGTACCTTCGGGCTGTATTGGGGCTCCGGCAAGTCGTAGGTAATTTTTTTTGTGAAAAAATCATCGGCGCGGATGGTTAGTTTTTCGGTTGTAACGCACATTTCTTCGCGGGTGCCGGCTGGGGGGATTATTTCATCCAGGATGTCTGCCAGGGGGCAAATGGGCTTGCATTGCTCGGTGATTACGCGCTTGTCCAGGGTGGCCACCGCCACGGCCTCCGCTTGTCTGGAGGAAGAACCCAGGCGCAAAATATACTCCCCCGCCTCCAGCAAAAACGAGGAGGACGGCGTGTCGTATCCCGCCAAGGCGGCAAAATCAAAGGACATGGCGATGGTTTCGGCTTCGCCGGGTTGAAGGGTGCGGGTTTTTCCGAAGGCGGCAAGGCTCTGGTATTCCCGGGTGAGCCGCCCGTGGGGACAGCTTGCGTAGAGTTGGACGACTTTTTTCCCGGCGTATTTCCCGGTGTTGATTACACGTACTGACGTTACTATTTTTGTTTTCTCCACGGTTGAATGGACGTATTCGATTTTGAACTCTGAATAGGTCAGGCCATATCCAAATTCATATCTGGGCACCACCCCAAAACTGTCAAAATAACGGTAGCCGACATAGATGCCCTCCTTATAGTATTCCTTTATTTTGTTCTGTACGCGCTCCCCTTTGAAGTAACTGTATTCTCGGGCGAAAGGAATATCGTCATATTTTTTCGTCCATGTGCCGGACAAGCATCCCGAAGGCGAAATTTTTCCGGTTATAACATCGGCAAATGCATTCCCGCCCTCCATGCCCTGCTGGCAAAAGAAGACCACCGCGTTAATGCCTTCCATTTCATCCAAGGGGGTCAAATCCATGTAGCCGCCCACGTTGATGGCGATGATGGTCTTGCGGTAGTGCGCGGCCACCGTTTTTATGTTAGCTATTTCGTCAGGTTCCAGGAGGTAATCGAATTTTTCCAAACTGCGGTCGGAGCATTCCCCGGCTTGCCTTGCGATAACGTAAATGCAGGTATCGGCATCGTCGGAAATATCTGCTATCAGCGGCCCCACGGGATAACGGAAGAAATCCGCCATGATGTTAATGCGCAAGTCGTCGTCGCCGAAGGCCGCAACCCACGCCTTTCTAAAGAATTTGCGGTAAAACTGCTTCTTTTTCGCCGCCAGCAGGTGTACATATTCGTCCAGCCACGCCGGGGTGGTGATTTCAAATCCGGCACGGACGAGCCCCTCGCGGATAGTCACGGAATGCCGCTCGTTGACCTCACCACTGCCCGTCCCGCCTTTAATCGTGGCCGCCGCCCCCGCGCCGTATAGCGCAATCCGGCCAGGCGGGATGGGTAGCGTACCGTCGTTTTCCAACAGTACAATGCCTTCGGCGGCGGCCTGACGGGCGAGGTTTTGATGGGCAATTTCACGAGGCGAGGCTTCGGGAAGGCTGATTTCCGGCTCCCGCGCCTCCTTTTTCGAAAGCCAGTAGGCAAACCCAAATCCCACACCGGCCAGCGCGATGGCCAACATGCCCTCCAAGCCAAAGGTAAATCCGGGGTACAACAGCAACAAAGAGCCAAGGATTAAACCCAAAATCGCGCAGTACAGCATTTTGGGGAAACGCTCCAATATTTTTTTCGTAATTAAAATGCCCGCCAGCACCCCCAAGACCATGCTGACGACAAAAACACCCAGTACAACAATATCAAAGGTGGCCACCGCTTCAATGTAAATCGTATAAATGCCGAATACAATCATCATCAGCGACCCGCCCACCCCGGGGATGAGCATGGCCATGGAGCTGAAAAAACACGCGACAAAAAGCCAAATCAGCAGGGTTGGCGTCACACCCCCCAGTTGTTCGAGGGTATTGTTTGTCGTTAAATCCCCGCCGTAGAAGGCAAGGAAAAACATAAATCCCAGTGCCGCCAGGAAGGCAACGCCGTGCCAGATTTTCCCGGGGCCTGCCTTTGCCTTTCGATAAATCATGGGGATGCACCCCGACACCAGCCCGATGAAGGTAAAGGAAATTAATTTTCCGTGGTTTTCAAAGAGAAACAGCATCACATTGCTGATGCTTAAAAGACCCGCAATCCACCCCAGCAAAAAAATAATAATGGGGAGCAAATTCTTCTTCGCGGCGGCCTTGTTAATTGAATTGAAAAATTTGTCATACACATTGAGCAAAATCGCCACCGTTCCCGCACTGACCCCCGGAACGGGACTGCCAACCCCAAAAATCAGGCCGTACACAAAGCTTACAAGCCCTTTTTTCACGCTTATCTTCATTGTATGCCTCCGTTTAGTGGGAGTAGTTTGCCCGCCTCACCTGCGCGGAAGGAGCTCCTGACGAGGGGCGCGGACGCCACGAAGGCGAAGCCGGCTTCCCGGGCCGCCACGCCCCATGCCTCGAATTTTTGCGGCGTTACATATTCCGCCACACGGTGGTGGCGGTCAGAAGGCGGGAGATATTGCCCGATGGTCAAAATTGCACAGTCCGCCTCCCGCAGGTCGCGCATAACGGCGTGGATTTCTTCGTCGGTTTCGCCCATGCCCAGCATGATGCCGCTTTTTGTGCGGATACGGGGATTTAACTGCTTTATTTTGTGGATTATTTCCAGGGAACGGCGGTACCCGGCTTGGGGACGGACAATATCGTAGAGGGAGGCCACGGTCTCCATGTTGTGGCTGATTACGTCGGGGGTGGCGTCCGTTACGGTTTTGAGGGCGGCGAAATCCCCGGCGAAATCGGGTATCAGCACCTCGATGAGGGTTTCCGGGGTGGCCTTGCGGATTTCCGCGATGGTTTTGGCGAAATGGGCCGCGCCGCCGTCGGGCAAGTCGTCCCGCGTCACCGAGGTGATGACCGCGTATTTCAATTCCAGCGATTTTATCGCATTGGCCACGCGTTGGGGCTCGCCGGAGTCGAGGGGCTTGGGCGGGCCATTTTGAATATTACAAAAACGACAGCTCCGCGTGCAGTGTGTCCCCATAATAATAAAAGTCGCGGTTTTTTGGGAGAAGCATTCTCCTTGGTTGGGACAGTTGGCCTCGCGGCATACGGTGTTCAGGTTATTTTCGCGCAAAATTTTTTCAACATATTCCTGATTGGGGTTTTCAACATGGCGAAGGCGTAGCCAGTCCGGCTTGCGCTCCGGTGCGTGGAGGGATAAAAATTCGTCCCGGCTGATATTGCCCAGGTAGGGCTGGAGCTCTACGCCGTTGATGCTGTCGCAAAGGGCGTCGTACCGGAAGGGCTTGCCTATGAAGTGCCGCTCCAGTTCATTTATGGGGGCGATGCCCAAAAAATCCCCGCGAATGGCGCAATCCTGCACCACGCCTTTTTCTACATTTATATATATCCCCACTGTGCCGCCGGGGAAACGCTTGCTGTTGTGAAAAGTAAAATTCGGCGCGTGACCGAAGGTCCAAACAGGGTTCGCGTATTTGTTTTTATTTATTTTGTTTATTTCGTGAATGTCATTTTTTGTCAGGGAATATTCGATAAATTTCTTTTCGTGCAATAATTTGTGTTTTAATTTCGTTTTGAATTTGCCGATGGTAGTTTCGCTTAGGGAGTTGCGGGTCAAGCCCGCGATATCCTTTACATTCCCCACCCGACTGCGCACCGAGCGCACAGCCTTCCCCTGAAATTTTTTATTGTCCGGTTGCAGGACACAGGCAAGCTTTTCCAAATCTGTGTCATATAGCAGGGAACCGTGGGTGCAAATCCTGCCGTGCCTTGCGTATTGGGCCATGCCCGTGATTTTTTTCCCCTCCACGCAGATGTCATTGCGGCCTTCCTTTTTCGCGGGGATGCCCATGCCGGTCAATGCGTCCACGATGGAATCCGCGAATTGTTCCTTAGCGGATTCCGGTGAAGCGTGGCACGAAATCCAGGTATAAAATAACGTCCCCCCGTCGGCGTAAATCGCCCCTCCCCCGCTGGAACGGCGCGTAAGCTGAATCCCCTCGCGCTGTGCGAAATGCGTATCCACTTCGGCCTGGGCAATTTGATTGTTGCCCAGCATCACACACGGGTCAACCTGCCAGAGCATCATGATATCCGCTGTGCCGTGGACATGCCCCTGCATTAAATATTCCTCAAGCGAAAAATGGAAAGCGGCGTCACGGCTTTCCATTTCGATGAAGATAATATTATCCGCGTTCATTACAGCCTTGGCGCGTGTTCCAATAGATATTTTTCCGCTTCAACACTCCAAAGGCCATTATTTTGCTTGCATATATCCGCTAATGTTTTATAAAACGGACATTTTTCCCCTTTATCCGCAAAATCTTTTATCGCGGTGAGAGGCATGGAAATTTCATTGTAGATTAACTTTTTGAAGCCGGGTATGCCGGGCAGGTTTAGAATCGTTTCCGCAACCGCGTCCAGCCCCCCCACGTGGGAGACCAGCACCGCGGGGTTAATTTTCCCCGCCGCCGCCATGGCCAAGGCTTCTTTCATGTCGTCGATGTTGCCCGCGTTGGTGCCCACCACATGGGTGGCGTTGTAATGCACATTGTAGAAATTCAATTTCGCGGAAAACGCCGTATCCGCTGGCCCGGCAAAAAAATTAAGGCATCCATCGTTGGCCAGTATCGCGTCGGCTTGCTCCACCAGCCCAGCCAGGGGGAAAAATACGAAAACGTCATCGTACCCGCGCCCATGGGTCAGCTTCATGAGCTCTCCCACCGGGTCAGGGGAGGACGCGGGATTAAAATAAACCAGCTTTATGCCGTTTTCTAAGGCATTCGCCACAGTAAGAGCCGCCGCCGCCGCGTCAAGATTATCCTGCTTCACATCCGTAACCACCAGCAGGCCCGGCTTCCGGTCGCGGTGCAAAATATAATCAATATGGGCAAAGCCCATGGGCCCGCAACCCCCCAAGATGGCCATATTTCCGCCTTCTTTTATATCCATGTCGTGGATATATTCCCCTTGGCGGGTGTGATAATTGGCGCGGGTGGCCCCAATCACGCAGGAGAGGGGCTCCGTCAGTGAGCCGTGGAAAAAACCCTCCCCTTCATATAATAATACACAGCTCTGGTCAAAATAACATTTGGGGATAATCCCGTGGGTCATATTGCCGCCGAGGTGCGGGAAGGAATATCCCGCCGCCTCCATGGTGCCCTTCATCCCCGGTTGCATGGTGAATTTCTGTCCGGGCTGATATTGTCCGGCCAGATTTTGCCCCACTTCCACTATTTCCCCGCAGAACTCATGGCCCACAATGACAGGATTTTCATGGACATTGTCCGGCACGCGCTTGTGCGCGCTTCCCTGCTTTACCGCTTTGTAGGTGGACATACACGCGGAATCCGCGACGATTTTCACCAGCAATTCCTCCGCGCCTACGGGAGGTAGTTCAAATTCCTCCAGCCGCAAGTCGTCCACGCCATACAATCGAACCGCTTTTGTTTTCATCGCGCTCTCCCCATATTTGCAAAATGTTTTACGCGTTCCTTCAGGGCGGGATAATTGTGTATCGCCCCTTGGGAAAACAACCCCGCGCCGAAGCCCGCCTTCTCATGGCCAATCAACGCCCAGGCGGCGTCCACAAGATGCTTGTATTCCGCCCTTTCGAGCTCCTTGCACACGAAGGGCTGGAAGGGGGAATTGATGTCCTCGCCACAAATTTCGAATATTTCATGTTGCTCGCATAGTGTAATTAAACGCGCAAGTTGTTCACTTGTGTTCCTTGCCGGCATGTAGGTAATGGCTCTAAATCCGGCTTCCTTCAAAAAAATAATGAGTTCATCCAAAAATTCATCTTCAAATTTCTGCGTTTTTTTATCTCCTGTAATGGAGTCGCCCACATCACCCAAATAGGCATAGGCGGGAATCGCGCCGATTTCTTCGGCCAGGGAAATAAAATTCTTATAATCTGGCAATTCTGCGTCCGCGTCAAGGTAAAAATGCGCCATCATATCCGCTTTCAGCACGCCCAGCAAATAATAGGCGTACCACGCGTTGCCGGAGTCACTGAGCATTTGCAGGTTTTTTCCCCTTGCTTCGATGCCGAAATGGTCTTTCAAGAAAGCAATGGTAGCCGGGCCGGGGGCCACCTGCCCCATTGTTTTTTCCGCCAGCGCGAAGAGGATATGCCGCTCGGTAACTGAGCCGCCTTTTTCATGCTGGGAAAGGGGCAACACGTCCTTGTCGAAATCCATTGCCAGCCCCGCCCCTCGGACGAAGGCATCCAGCTTCTCGGTCATCCTCCGGTTGCGGATATTCCGCGCTTCCCGGTACGGCTTCAAAAAGGCGTCGGCCGCGTCGATTTTATCATGGGGGATGCCGTGCATGGCCAAATACGCCACCGAATCCTGGTCGGGATTGTTAATGCGCCGCCCCGCAAAGGGCGTGCCCTTGAAGCAGGTGCGCAACTCGAAGCCCACCGTCACGCCGATGCCCTCTTCCTGCCCGGCCCGGATAAATTCCCGCAAACCAGCCACACTGTCGTGGTCCATGATGCCGGCGGTTTGCAATCCGTTTTCCTTGGCAAGGCGCACCGCCGTCGCTGGGGTGTAGGGCGAAAAGGAATAAATCGTGTGGATGTGATTGTTTATCATTTCAGCATCACCTGCCCCCCCGTCACGGGAATGGCCTGGCCCGTTTCGTATTGTTGCTCCACCGCGTAGAAGATGGCGCGGGCCACGTCGGCGATTTCACAGCCGCGCCCCATGGGCACGCGGCTTTCGTAGTATTTGCGCACATCGGCGATGGTCTTCGCGCCCTTCACCTTGCCCGCGTCCAGATATTGCTTGAACAGCCCGTTCACCGGGTCCGCCCACAGGGGGCCGTCCAGGAAATTCCCCGGGCACACGGCGTTGACCTTTATGCCATACTCGATGCATTCCATGGCGAAGGACTGGGTCAGGCCAATCCCGCCGAACTTGCTCCCCGCGTAGGCAAAATTCTTATTACTACCCTCCAGGCCGGATTTTGAATTTATTTCAATGATATCGGCGGGAAAAGCCGGGGTGATGTCGTGCTGGCGTTTCATCACAGCGGCGGCGTGCTTGGCGCATAAAAAGAAGGCGGTATAGTTCACCGCCGTCACAAATTCGAAATTTTCCTTGGTCAACTCAAATAAATTGCCCGAGCGCACTACCCCCGCGTTGGAAATCAAAATATCCAAGCCGCCATAGGCCAAGACGGTTTCGCGCACCATGTTTTCCACGGAGGCTTCGTCGGTCACGTTGACCGCAACGGGAAGGGAACGGTACGCCCCATATTTTTCATTCAGCCCGGCGGCACATTCCGCCGCGCCCCCGGCGTTGATGTCAGCGATGACCACATACACGCCTTCGGCGGCCAAGGCTTCCGCGATGCCCTTGCCGAAGCCCTGGGCACTGCCCGTAACGATGGCGATTTTCCCGGCCAGGCGTCCTCCGGGGGATGCGTGGCAAGCCAATTCGACAACGCCCATGATCCCCACTACAACACGCTGGGGGGGTACGCCCCCGGATTTGCAATAATCCTGAAATGATTTTTTTATGTCTACATCCGAAAAATTGTTCTCCTCGCTGAGGGTCAGCTCCCCGTCCTGCGCCCCGGCATGGAATGTCGCCGTCGCCAGCCGCCCCATTTCCAGGGAATACAGCATCCGCAACGCCGGAATAATTTGCGTCAGCATACTAAACCCCCAGTTTAGCCTTGCGTAGTTGCTCCATCACGGTAAAGCTTTCAACCGGTACATGGCCGGGTAGCGGGATGATGCTTTCGTTTATCGCGTCCAGAATCCAGCCCGCCTGGGGGAAGAAAAATTCATCGAACTCAAAGGGCGGGGTTATCCAGTTTTTCGCACCCACCACCACCGGCGGCGCGTCCAAATCGTCGAAGCACAGCTCGGTTACATTCCGCGCAATGTCGCTCAGGAAGGAGCCCCGCGCACAGGCATCGGAGGCCAGCACCAGCTTCCCGGTCTTCTTCACCGACGCCACGATTTTCGTATAGTCCAGGGGGACAAGGCTGTACAGGTTGATAATATCCGCTTCCATGCCGAATGTATCCTTCAAAATCTCTGCGGCTTCCACGGCTTTGTACAGCGTCGCGCCGATGGTCAAAATGGTAATGTCCTTGCCCGTGCGCACCACGTTCACGTCGCCGATTTCCAGCTCGTAGGGCTCGGCGGGAACGCCGCCTTCCTGGAATTGCTCGCCCATATCATAGAGCCGCTGGCTCTCGAAAAATACAACGGGGTCGGTGCCGTTCAGCGCGGTTTGCATCAGGCCCTTGGCCTCATAGGGCGTGGCGGGGAAGCAAATCTTCAACCCCGGAATGTGGGCGCACAGCGCGGTCCAGTCCTGGGAATGCTGGGCACCGTATTTCGACCCAACGGAAACCCGCAATACCACAGGCATCTTTAAAATACCCGCGCTCATGGATTGCCATTTCGAAAGCTGATTGAATATCTCGTCCCCTGCCCTACCGATGAAATCGCAATACATAAGCTCTACCACCGCACGGCCCTCGCAAAGCCCATAGCCCACGGCACTGCCCACAATGGCGGCCTCGGAAATGGGCGCGTTGAACAATCTGGAATGGGGCAAAACCTCGGCCAGGCCGCGGTATACCGCGAAGGCCCCGCCCCAGTCCCGCACGTCCTCACCATAGAGTATCAACGAGGAATCCTCGTAGCATTTATCCAAAATGGGCTCAAAAATGGCGTCGCGGTAGTTGTAGCATTTCATCTTGCTCACGGGCTTGCCATTTTTAAGGGCGAACCGCTCCTTGCCCGCGATTTGCTTCACCCGTGAGCATTCCTCCTTGGGAATCAGCACAACCGGCTTTTCCTTTCCAAGGACGGGGATTTTCGTATTCGAAAACATAATGCGTTCCACGGCGGCGCGGTCTTTTTTCAAATCCATGTAGGGGGAAATCTCTTCGCTGGAGGCCCATTGGCAAATTTGCTTCATGCGTTCCCGGGTTTGCGTCCAGATGTCGTCGAAAACTCCGTCGGCGGCGACCCCCGCCTCCACCAGTTCATTGCGGAAAACCGTGCACGGGTCCAGGGCGAACCATTCGTCCATTTCCTCCTTGGAACGGTAGGCGTTTTGGTCCGAGGTGGAATGCCCGGAATGACGGTAAGTGACCACATCCAACAGCACGGGGCCGCCGTTTTTCTTAATGATGGCTTTTTTGCGTTTGTAAGCGTCAATTACCGCCAGCGGGTCGTTGCCCCACACCCGCTCGGCGTGCATCTGCTCCGCGTTCACGCCCGCGCCCAGGCGCGCCAGCATATCATAGGCCATGGTTTCGCCGCTGGTTTGGCCACCCATGCCGTAGCCGTTATTAAAAACATTAAAAATAATGGGAAGGCCGCCGGGCTTATCCTTCCACAGGGTATCAAACTGCCCCATGGCGGCGAAATTCAAGGCTTCCCACACAGGCCCGCATCCCAAAGAGCCGTCGCCGATATTACACACCACGATGCCCTTCTTATTGTTGCATTTTTTGTACAACGCGCCGCCGATGGACACCGGCCCCGAGCCGCCCACAATGGCGTTGTTGGGGTACACGCCGAAGGGCAGGAAAAAGGCGTGCATAGAGCCGCCAAGCCCCATATGGAAGCCGTTCTCCCTGGCGAAAATCTCCGTCAGCGTGCCATATATAATGAAGGTAATGGCCAGCTCCTTCACGGAGGAATGCTTGTATATTTTCGTCAGGGTCTTCAATATGCGCCCACCCAGGAAATTCTCCATGATTTCCATGAGTTCTTTGTCGCTTAGCTTTTCGATGCAGGACAGGGATTTCGCCAGAATTTCGCTGTGACTGCGGTGGCTACCGAAGATGAAGTCATCCTTGTCCAGCAGATACGCCTGGCCCACGGCGGCGGCCTCCTGCCCCAAAGACAAATGGGCGGGGCCGGGGTATTGGGTCTCGATGCCGCTGTACACACCCTGGGTTTTTATCTGGTTGAGCATATGCTCAAACTCGCGCAGTATCGTAATATCGCGGTAAATCCGCACCAGCTCCGCATCGGAAAAATCCTTCCGCGCTTGCTTTGCGGTTTTTTTGTAGCTGTTTACGGGAATGTCCTTGAAGGTAATTTTACCGGTTTTTTTCAACTCGGCAGGACTGATGTGCAGGGATTTGGGCATGATTTTTACTCCTTTTGGGAATTAATTAAAGAATGTTTCACGTATAATTTCACTCACCGTGGGATGGGGGAAGACCAGTTCCTTCAAATCGCCCACCGGCCAGCGGGACTCAATCATCATAGACGCCCCGTAAATCATTTCCGAGGCATAGGGGCCAATCAAATGCGCGCCGATGAGACGTTCCGTACCGTTTTCGATAAGAAGCTTACATAAGCCGTCGGCTTTGTCGTTCTCCGCCACAAAACGCCCGGAATAGCGCGTGGATAATTTTTTCACGGAAAAGGCCAGTCCCTTTTCCCGGGCGGATTCCTCCGTTTCCCCCACCCCGGCGACCTCGGGGGCGGTGTAAATCACCGCCGGAATCGCGTCATAGCGCATGGTGTCCTTTTTACCCAAAATGTGATTGACGGCGACCTCGGCCTCCCGGTAGGCGGTATGGGCCAGCATACTTTTGCCGTTGATGTCGCCTATGGCGTATACACCGGAAACATTGGTGCGCAGTTGATTGTCCGTGGGGATTGCGCCCCGCTCTGTGTGGATGTTTAATTTCTCGAAGCCCAAGTTTTGAATCGTGGGGCGGCGGCCTATGGCGATGAGCACACAGTCGGTTGACAGTTTTTCGGCCTTGCCGTTTTTCTCATAGGTAACGGAGCCGGGGGACAATCCGGTCACTTGGCACCCCAGCTTGAAATCAATGCCTCTATGTTGCATGTCCTTCAACAGGATGCTGGCGATTTCCGCGTCGGTGTAGCCGGCAATCTTTTCCGTCATTTCAATGACGCTGACTTTCGACCCTGCCGTGGCGAAGTAGGCCGCCATTTCCAAGCCCACCACCCCCGCGCCGATAACCGTTAACTTTTCAGGTATTTCCCGCAGTTCGAGGATTTCGCGGCTGGTTACGGCGAAGCCCTTTTCGAGCCCTTCCTTCAAGCCGGGTATGGGAGGAATCATGGGCTCTGAACCTGCGGCAAGCAATATATACCGCCCGCTGTATTTTTCCCCCGCCCCTTCCACGATAAAATGGGCTCCGTTTTTTTCGTTTATAACCGCAGTTGATTTTATTACGGATATTTTGCCCGCCTTCATCTTGCCTTCCACACCGGAGACAAGCATTTTCACTACCTTGTCCTTGCGGGTGACTACGGCGTTGTGGTCCAGCCTTACATTGTCGGCGGTGACGCCATACGCGCCGCCTTTTAAGGCGGTTTCGTAGATTTTCGCGGAGTGCAAAAGGGTTTTCGTGGGGATGCATCCTTCATTCAAGCACACGCCACCCATGGCGCGTTTCTCAAACAGCGTCACCGTCAGGCCGCCCTGGGCCGCTCTTTCTGCGGCCAGATATCCGGCGGGGCCGCCGCCGATAATCAGTACATCGCTATGCCGTTGGGACATGGCTTTCACCTTCTTATAAAGACATCATTAGCAAATCTATATTTTCCAGATTCTTGGCCAGATTGGCGGCAAACCGCGAGGCGGGTGCGCCGTCCACGGCCCTGTGGTCGTAAGTCAGGGCCAGCCCCATGCTTTGATACACCGCAATTTTCCCATTTTCTTCCTTCACCTTGGGGGAAAGTCCGCACACACCCAAAATCGCCACCTGGGGCGGATTTATCACCGGGGTGAACATTTCCACCCCCAGCGCGCCTAAATTGGATACGGTAAAGGACGCGCCCTGCAACAAATCCGGGCTGATGCTACCGGATTTCGCCATGTCGGCTACGTCCTTTGTTGCCGCCGACAATTGCAAAAGGCTCATTTTGTCGGCATTGAAAATCGTCGGCACCAGCAAGCCCCGGGGCGTATCCACCGCCATGCCCAAATGCACCCCGTTGAACCTACGCAAGGTATCCCCATTGACCAAGTGGGCGTTTAAATCGGGGTGGGCGGCCAGTGTCCGCGCAACGGCAAATATAACAAGGTCATTGAGGGAAATACCCTCAAGACCTTTGCCGGAATCTTTGAAACGCCGCCGTAGGCTTAGCAAAACCGTGGCGTCGCAGGAATGTACATGGGTGAGCTGTGCGATTTCCGTAAGGGATTTGAGCATGGATTTGGCGATAACCTTGCGGATGGGGGACATTTTTTCGTCGGTATATCCCGCGCCGGCGGCAAGAGAAACCCCCGAAGCGGCACCCGCCCCACCGATAAAACCGTCCTGCCTGCGGCCGCCGATGCCGTCCCCGGTTTTCAGCGTACGCGCCGCCGTCTGGATATCCCTTTCGATGACGCGTCCCCGGGGGCCCGTGGGGGTGACATATTGCAAATCCACCCGCAAGCGTTCCGCTAATTTTCTGGCGCGGGGGGACACGGCACCCACTATACCGGAGCCGGCTTGCACTGCGGGCGGCGCGGTTATGGAAGTCTCAGCTATGGAAGGCTCAACTATGGAAGGCGTGGATACGGGTGCGGGTGCAGATGCGGGTACGGGTTCGGATACGGGCGGGCTACCGGTCTTCAAACCGGAAACATCCTCGCCCGGTTGCCCCACGGCGCACACAACCGTCAAGCACGGCACCTCGTCGCCGCTCTGGAAAAAAATTTCAATGAGATGCCCCACTGCCGTAGACTCGCACTCAAAGGTAGCCTTGTCCGTTTCATAATCGAAGAGGATGTCACCCATCTGGACAGGGTCGCCGGGCTGTTTGTGCCATGTGCCGATAATACAGCTTTCAACCGATATGCCCGCCTTCGGCATCAATACACCTGTAGCCATTGCCCGCTCTCCCTTGGTGGATATGAAATTTTAGCCAGTTTAGCGAAAAAATTATAAGAATGCAATGACTACCCTATCCAGCCCCGAGTAATCCTTTTTTATCCGTACAGCCCCGAACCCTGCGGCGGTGGCCAGCTCCCCCACCCCACCGGGCCCGATTTCCAAAAATAATGCCCCGCCGGGCCGTAGTAATGCCTTCGCCTGGGGCAGCAGCTTGCGGTACAAGTCCATGCCGTCCACACCGCCGTCCAAGGCCAAGTGTGGCTCAAAATCCCGCACCTCGGTTTGCAAGCCGTGCAATTCACCCGTAGGGATATACGGCGGGTTGGATACGATGGCATCGAACCCCTGCCCCGGCTCCCGGAGTAAGCCCCCGGCCAAATCCGATTGCACAAAGCGTACCCGGTGGGCCACCCCATGCCATTCGGCGTTTTCCCTTGCCAGTGCCAGGGCGTCCGCGCTGATGTCCACCGCCGTTATTTCCGCATCCTTTAAAAATACCGCCAGCGAGACGGCAATGCACCCACTGCCTGTACATATATCCAGCACACGCAGGGGATTCAATGCCAGCACTTCCTCCACCAGCAGTTCTGTTTCCGGGCGGGGTATCAGGGCGCGTTTATCCACTTTAAAGGTCAGCCCGTAAAAATCCCATTCCCCCAGTATATATTGCAACGGCTCCCCCGACACGCGCCGCTCCAAGGCATTAAAAAAAACACGAGCTTGTTCCTCGGGTATATTTTCTTCCAATAACAATTGTAATTTATTTTTCCCGGTGATGTGCGCAAGTAAAAGCAAAGCCTCATGCCGCCCGATACGTTGCGCGTCCATGTAACTTGCTAAACCCCTTCTAAGAAGCGAAGCCTGTCCTCCAAGATATCGTCCTCGGGCGGGTTTTCCACATAGGTGGCGGGTTGCGTCACCTCGCCCACGTTGTAGCGTCCGGTCACTTGACTGCCTTCGTCCAGGATGAGGTTGGGGGTGTTGACGTCCCCCACCACCCGTGCCGTGGCGGCGAAATGTAGCTGGGTATCGCAATAGATATTTCCATTGACCTCCCCGGCCACCAGGAAGTAGCTGGAACGCACCTCCCCGGTGATGCTACCGCCTTCGCCCAGCACCAGCGAGCCTTGCAGTTCGATATTGCCCTTGAACTCGCCGTCTATACGCACCGAATCGCGCCCCGTAAGCCGCGCCGCCTCAATAGTTATCCCCGAGCCGATAACGGTATTTGGGGAATCTATTTCTGCCGGGAGTGCCTTTTTCGAACCAAATAACATATGTTCCCTCCACGCTCTGCGGTGTACTACGCAGAGCATTATAACACATTTCCGGCAAAAGCTATTGCATATCCAATAATTTTTCATTATTATTGTGCCGGATGTAAATAATTGGAAATGAGGTGCGCTATGTTGCACATTGATACCCAGGGTAAGGTCATGCTTGTTTCACCCAGCGTGGAAATAGACGCCCACAGCGCGGAACGCTTGCGCTCCGCCATAGACGCGGCTTTTGAAAAGTCGGCTTGCATGTATATGGTATTTGATTTTTCCCAGGTGAGGTTTATGGATTCGTCGGGTATCGGGATGCTGATTGGGCGGTATAAGCAGGCGGAAAAACGCGGCGGCGCGCTGGCTTTGGCCAACATGGGCGACGAAATGAACCGCTTGTATACCATTTCCGGGCTGGCGAAAATTATTAAAAGTTTCCCCACCACACAGGATGCCCTGGCAACATTTGTGGGAAATCCCGCGCAAGGAGGCATGAAACATGCAAACGCATAATGAAGGGAAAAATAAAACCGTGCTGGAAATGGAAAGCCGTTCGTGCAATGTTTCCCTTGCCCGGGTCATGGTTGCGGCCTTTATCGCGCCGGTGGACCCCGACGTGATGGAGCTCTCCGATATAAAAACCGCCGTCTCTGAAGCCGTGACCAACGCCATCATCCATGGCTACGGCGAGGACGAGGCCCATATCGTGCGTATGACTTTGACCCTTTCCGGGCGGTTGCTTACGGTGGAAGTCACCGACAACGGCATCGGCATCACCGATATCGCCGGGGCTCGCGAGCCGCTTTTCACCACCTTACCGGAGCTGGAACGCTCGGGGCTGGGCTTCACCGTAATGGAATCCTTCATGGACACTGTGGATGTCATCTCCACCCCCGGTGTGGGTACCACCGTGACCATGACCAAGGACATAAAAAGCAACGGGGCCGAACATGGAGCTTGACGCGAAAAGAGCCTTAATCGCCCGCGCCCAACAAGGTGACGAAGCCGCCGTTGAACAGCTCATCCGGGAAAACAGCGGCCTTGTTTGGTCTGTGGTAAAAAAATTTTCCAAGCGGGGCTATGAGCTGGACGACCTCTACCAAATAGGGGCCATCGGCTTGCTGAAATGCATCCGCAAATTTGACCTGGGCTTCGACGTGAAATTCTCTACTTATGCCATACCCATGATTATTGGCGAAATCAAACGCTTCCTGCGCGACGACGGCATCATCAAGGTTTCGCGCCCCATAAAGGAACTGGCGGCCAAGGCGCGCTATGTGCAGGAAGCCCTCACGGCAAAGCTGAACCGCACACCCACGCTAAGCGAGCTGGCAAAGGAAATCAACGTAGAGACCGAGGAGCTGGTGGTGGCCATGGAAGCCGGGCTGGAGGTGGAATCCCTATACACCACCATTTACCAGGGCGACGGCAGTCCCATATATTTGATAGACAAGGTAAGCCAGGGTCAGGATGCCGGCGAGCAGACAGTAAATATCCTCGCGCTAAAGCAACTCATCGGGCGGCTGAAGCCCAAGGAACGGCAGGTTATCATCCTCCGTTATTTCCAGGACAAGACCCAAATGGAAGTGGCCAAGGCCATCGGCGTCTCCCAGGTACAGGTGTCCCGGATAGAAAAACGGGTGCTCCAAACCCTGCGGGAGGGCTTGACTGCGGAGTAGACATTTTACACGTAATTTCCAGGAAATATTTCTCTTGCGCAAAAGGGCCCGTATTGGGTATAATACCGACACGGGCCTGGAATGCTCGACAACCTATTATTTTGAACCTACAGACGTGAAACGGGAGTCTTATTTATGCGTGAGGTACGCCGGGCCGCCTTGTAGCGGAGGGCGGAAATCACGCTGCGGACACCCACCTAGCCCTAAGGCTAGGTGTCAAAATATAGGACCGACATTCTGGGTTTTTTATTTTACCATCCCAGTTTGCGCAAATAGTCACGGCTCATCCGTGCCGTTTCCAGGGGTGGGCGTTCGGGGGAGGCGTCAAATTCAACGATAACCCACTGTGCCGCCACGTCCAGTGACGCTTGCAAAATGGCGGGGACATCCTGAATACCGCTACCCACTGCCTTGAAAGTGAAGCCGCTCATGGCTTCTTTTTTTGTTTCTGTGTCCGCGCCGATTAAGCCATAGGGCACGCCGGTGAAGTTTTCCCCCATGGTGAAATCCTTGATATGCACCAGCGGTGCGCGGTTTTTGTACTTGCGCAGATAGTCGGCAGGGTCGATGCCCACGAATTTTATCCAGCAGGTGTCTATCTGGGTTTGGAGCAAATCTGCCGGCACGCGCTCATAGAGTACGTCCAGCCCATACTTGTCACCGATTTTTCTAAATTCAAAGTCGTGGTTGTGATACAGGAGGGTGAGGCCGCTTTCCTTTGCCTGTTTTCCCATGGCTTCGATTTCGGGAATCATCCCCTCGAAATCCTCGCCGCCCGGCGCACGCTCCATGTCCAGCCACGGGATGACGATGTACGCACAGCCCACGGATTTGTAATCGGCTAAAACCTTCGCGGGGTCGGCGGCGATGACATCGTAGGGCACATGGGCGGATATGCAATGCAAATCGGCCTCCGTCAGCGCGTTTTTTACCTCCATGGGCGAATAATTGCCAAATCCGGCAAGCTCTACGCCCACATACCCCATTTCCTTCACTTGTTGCAGGGTCCCCCGCAAGTCGGCGGCAAATTCATCCCGCACAGAATACAACTGCAACGCTACAGGTAGTGACATGCTGTTCCTCCTTTTATGGTGATTGTAAAATGACGCGGTTTTCGTCGTCCATGTGTATGCGCAAGCGGTTGCCCTCCAGCCCCATTTTGTCTAAAAATTCCCGTGGGATTTGCACCCGCCCGGCTCGGTCCAGCACAGCCAGCTCGACTTGGGCACCCTTGCCCCCAAAGCCCTCGATGTTGGCCAATTGGTGGGCGTAGGACATAATAAATTCGCTGGATGTCTTGCCGTCGCGGATGGCCACCACCCGCTCCACCCGTTTTGAAATTTCGCGGTCGTGGGTGACGATGACCACGGTGGTGCCCAGCTCCCGGTTGACGGCGCGGAACATATCGAGGATGGCGTTGGTGGTTTTGGTGTCCACACTGCCGGTGGGTTCGTCGGCCAGTAGCACCGCCGGGTGATTGGCCAGGGCCAAAGCGATGGCCACCCGTTGTTGTTCGCCGCCGGATAGCTGGCCCAACTGGTGGGTAGCCCTATGCCCCATGCCCACCAGCTCCAGCAAATCCCTGGCGCGGGCTTTTTTATTTTTCACGGGCCGGGCCGTATTGAACTGCATGGGCATCATCGTATTTTCCATGGCGGTGAGGTAGGGGATGAGATTTCTGGCGTTGTTCTGCCATACGAAGCCCACGGTGACGGTTTTGTACGCCACCAAATCCTTTTCCTTCATTTTAAATAAATCCTTACCGTCCACGATGAGGGAGCCCGCGCTGGGCTTATCCAGCCCGCCAATCATATTGAGTAGTGTGGACTTCCCACTGCCCGAATTGCCTATGATGGCCATAACCTCGCCACGGGCAATGGTCAAATCAAGCCCCTGCAAGGCAAGCACCTCGATGTCCTTGGTCTTGTATATTTTGACCAGGCTTTCCGCGACGATTACGTTGTCAGGGCTCATCCCGCCCCGCCCTCTGCGATTTCCCCGTCGGCCAGCTCGTACACCTTGTCGGCCACTTCCATCAGGCCGGGGTCGTGGGTGGTCATGACGATGGTCGCGCCTTCGTGCTCGATTAAATCCTTGAAAATTTTTATCACCTGCAAGCCCGTGTTGGTGTCCAGCTCTGCCGTGGGCTCGTCGGCGAAAATCACCAGGGGCCGGTGTGCGATGGCGCGGGCGATGGCTACGCGCTGTTGCTCGCCGCCGGAAAGCTCCGGGGGCAAATGATGCATCCGCCCGGCCAGACCCACCCAGTCCAGGCAAGCCTCCACCCGCTTGCGCCGTTCCCGCGCCGGGTAGCCGCTGATGCGCAGGATAAATTCCACGTTTTCGTACGCGGTCATCATGCTTACGAGGGCCACCGACTGGAACACAAAGCCCATCTTCATCCGGCGCAATGTGTCCCGCTTGGCCTCCGACGCCGCGCAGAGGGAAAGCCCATCAAAAAAAACATCCCCGGCCGTGGGATAATCCAAGGCACCCAGAATGTTCATCAAGGTCGTCTTGCCGCTACCGGAGCGGCCCTTTAATACCGTAAGCTTCCCCTTGGCCACGGCCAGGTCAATGCCCTTCAGGGCCCAGAAGGTATCGCCGCCGATGGGGAAGCCGCGCTTGACGCCGGTAGCGGTGATAATCACCGCGGCATCACCCTCCGCACCAGTGCCAGCAACGCCCGTACCGGAAGGGGCTCCATTTTGCCCGCCACTTTTTTCAACGCCTTGCGGATGGGGATGTATTGGGGGCAATTTTTCTCACATTTGCCGCAGTGGTTGCATTTTCGGGGGCTGGCGGTTTCCTTGCGGATGGCGGCGGTAGAGGTCATGTACAGCGTCATGCCCGTGATGAAGCCCTGGGCGTATCGCGTGTTGTAGGCCGAGAAACAGGCGGGGATGTTAATGCCCATGGGACAGGGCAGACAATAATTGCATCCCGTGCAGTTGATTTTATAGGACTTGCGAAATTCTTCGATAACTGCCGCGTACACAGGCGCGTTGGTGTCTTCATTGGGATTTAAATTGTCCATGGCTTTCAGGTTTTTTTCCAGCACGTCCGTACTGCTCATGCCGCTGAGCACCACGGTTACTTCGGGCTGGTTCCACAGCCAGTGCAAGGCCCATTCGGCGGGGGGGCGTCCGGGCACCGCTTTCTCGAAAATATGTACCGCTTCCTTGGGCAGGCCCGTGGCCAGCCGTCCCCCCAGCAACGGCTCCATTACCATTACCGAAACCCCACCCCGGGCGGCGGCCTCCAATCCCCTGCGCCCGGCCTGGTAGTTCTCGTCGTAATAATTATATTGAATCATGCAAAAGCCCCAGGCATAATCCACCAGAATTTTCAAGAAATCGTCGCAGGTGCCGTGGAAGGAGAAGCCGACATTACGGATAAGGCCGGCCTTTTTCTTTTTCGCCAGCCAGTCATCCAGACCCAAAGCGCGGAACTTATCCCATTGCTTGTAGTCGGTGATGCTGTGCAGGAAATAATAGTCTATGTAACCGGTTTTGAGCCGTTTCAGTTGCTCGTCGAAGAAGCGGTCGAAGTCCTCTGTGCTTTTGCACATGAGCAAAGGAAGCTTGGTGGCGATGTATACCTCCTCGCGCTTTTTGTGCCGCGCCAGGATATCGCCCAGTGTTTTCTCACTGCCGGGGTAGATGTACGCTGTGTCAAAGAAATTGACCCCGCCTCGAATGGCGGCCAGAATCATGCGCTCGGTTTCGGCCTTATTGCCGGGGAAGCGCATACAGCCCATGCCCAGCATGGATAGTTGATTGCCCGAAGCCTTGTCTTCGCGGTACTGCATAGGGTATCCCACCAAGCACTGCAAAATTTGTGAATATTATTATAGCATAATTTACGCGGTATGCTATAATTCCGGCGACATATGCATTTGCTACATATTTCCCCCGAGGTGTTCCATGTCCGGCTATACCCCCATGATGCAACAGTATTTTACGATTAAGGAAAAATTCCGGCATTGCATTTTGCTGTTTCGCTTGGGCGATTTCTTTGAAATGTTCTTTGAAGACGCGAAAACCGCGTCCCAGGCGTTGGGCATCGCCCTTACGGCCAGGGATTGCGGCCAAGAGGAGCGCGCCCCCATGTGCGGCGTACCCGCCCACGCGGTGGACGGCTATATAGCGCGGCTGGTGGCGCAAGGCTTCCATGTGGCTTTGTGCGACCAGGTGGAGGACGCGAAATTCGCCAAGGGCATCGTCAAGCGCGACGTGGTGCGGGTCATTACCCCCGGCACGGTGACGGACGCACAGCTCCTGGAGGAAAACCGGCACAATTACATAGCTTGCGTCCACCACGAAAAGGATACATACGCCATAGCCACGGCAGATATTACCACAGGCTTGTTCATGGTCACGGCCGTACCCGACAGCCAGAAAATGACCGACGAGCTGACCCGCATCGCCCCGGCGGAGATTCTCCTGCCCGAGGGCTTCCCCTTGACGCGGGTGGTGGAAAATGTCACCGGACTGAAGGCCACCCCCGTCCCGGCGTGGACATTTACCCAGCACAACGCCTTCAAATGCCTAACCGAGCATTTTTATACCCTGCACCTGGAGGGCTTCGGCCTGTCACATCACGCGCCGGAAATCCCTGCGGCGGGGGCATTGCTTTCTTATCTGGCCGAAACGCAAAAGCACGCCCTGGCGCAAGTCACGGCGATTAAGCCCTACACACAGCAAAATTATATGGTGCTGGACGCCCCTTCCCGCCGCAATTTAGAACTCACCACCCGTATGCGGGAGCCGGGCAAGAAAGGCTCCCTCCTGGGCGTGCTTGACCATACGAAAACCGCCATGGGTGCCCGGCTTTTGCGCAGCTGGGTGGAGCTTCCCCTACTCTGCACCGAAGAAATCAACCGCCGCCAGCAGGCCGTGGCCGAATGGCATGAAAACCCCCTGCGCCGTGCGGACTTGCAGATACGCCTTCAAAACGTCCACGACCTGGAACGGATTATGGCCCGGCTGGCCGCCCGCAACGCCAACGCCCGGGACTTAGCCACCTTGCGGGCTTCCTTGCATGATTTACCCGCCGTCGGCGCGTTGCTTAGGGAATGTAAAAGTGCCGCGCTGGCTGAAATTTCGCGCACCTATGATAATTTGGCCGACATACATGAAAATATCGCCGCCCGTATCGTGGAAGCCCCGCCCCACAGCACCCGCGAGGGGGGGATGATTCGCCCCGGCGTTAATGCGCGGCTGGATGAGCTTAACGGCATCCGCGACAACGCCGCGGATTTCATAGCGCGGTACGAACTGCGCCAGCGGGAGGAGACGGGCATCCATTCCCTCAAGGTGAAAAACAACCGGGTTTTCGGCTATTACATTGAAGTAACCGCCGCCAATCTTTCGAAGGTTCCCCCCCATTACAACCGCAAGCAAACCATTGCCAACGGCGAACGTTACACCACCGCCGAGTTGAAAAAATGGGAGGAGGCCATATCCGGCGCGGAAGAAGAAATCACTGCGCTGGAGTATGACCTCTTCGATGCGGTGCGCCGGGAAGTGGTGGAGCAAATGACACGGGTGCAGTTCACCGCCATGGCCTTGGCTACCCTGGACGCGTTGCAATCCTTGGCCGAGGCCGCCGACCGGGGGCGTTATGTCCGGCCTATAGTGGACAATTCTACGGAGATATATATAAAGGAAGGGCGGCATCCGGTACTGGAAAGTTCCGCAAGCGACAACACCCGCTTTATCCCCAACGATACCCACATGGGGGACGCCACGCACCGCCTGTCCGTCATCACCGGGCCCAATATGTCGGGGAAATCCACCTACATGCGCCAGGTGGCCCTCATTGTGCTGATGGCGCATATCGGCTCCTTCGTCCCGGCAGAGGAAGCCCGCGTCGGCGCGGTGGACCGCATTTTCACCCGGGTAGGCGCGTCGGACGACCTGGCCACGGGGCAGAGTACCTTCATGGTGGAAATGACCGAGGTAGCCAACATTTTGCACAACGCCACCCGCCACAGCCTGATTATCCTGGATGAAATCGGCCGGGGGACCAGCACCTACGACGGCCTATCCATTGCCTGGGCGGTGCTGGAGCATATCGTCGAAGGCATCGGCGCGAAGACCCTCTTCGCCACCCATTACCACGAGCTGACCCAGCTTGAAAGCCAACTGCCGGGGGTGCTTAATTTTTGCTTCACCACCCAGGAGCAAGGCGCGGATATCGTCTTTTTGCGTAAGCTGGTACGCGGCGAGGCCGGGCAAAGCTACGGCATACATGTGGCACGGCTGGCGGGCTTGCCCAAAACCACGCTGGAAAGAGCGGAAAAGCTGTTGCGCGAATTAAACCCTGTGGCGCGGGGTGACGCTTCATGAGCCCCAGGTATACGATTTTCGCCATATTTTGTTTTATGGGGCTGGCCTTGGTGATTTTTACTACCATTACGGTGCTGACCCGCATAGAGACAGAGCCCGTCTATGACACGGCCCGGCTGGAGACATTTGATTTATCCTCCCGCGTGGCCCGTTTACAGCTGGAAGCCTTCGACGCCTTTCCCCGGGCGTTGCTTACCCCGGCGGATTTTGCCCAGGGGGTACATAGGGTGCCGGTAAGGCCAAATCAGGAGCTTTACGCCACCTACAGGCTTTTGCTTCCCTTGGAGCCGGGGGTAATATACGGCCTTTCCGGCTATTCCGCTTTACATGCCATGGCTATTTGGGTGGATGGGGTTTTGCGGTATTGCGTTGGCGTACCCGCCGACAGCCTGGAGGCCATGACCGCCAGAACCAGCCACTTCACTTTGTTCTTTGTGGCGGCACAGGGCTATACGGAAATTGTCATCCAACGCTCCAGCTTTGTCCACGCCCGGGGCGGAAGCCTCAATCCCCTGTTCCTTGGGGAGCAAACCCTAATCACGAATATAAACCGCCGCACCCTTGTCAATATTAATATCATGCTGGGTATAATCGCGATATCCTTCCTTTATTTCGTGGGCATGTATTTAATTTTCAACAACCGGAAGCGTTGCTTGTACGCCGCCCTCATTTGCTTGATGATGGTGTTGCGCACGCTGATTCGGGAGCATGTGCTGATTACAACCTTTTTCCCGGAGATAAGCTGGGAAACCGTGCACCGGCTCAGCTACCTAAGCACCAATGGCTTTATCATCTTTGCCATCTTATTTATGAACGCCATGTTTATGCGCAATGTCGGGAAAAAGCGGCGGGGCTTCAACCGGGTTTTCCTTGTACCCGCCATAGGATATTTCATTGCGCAGTCCATTTTGGTACTCACCACCCCTACCCCTTTCTACACGCAATTCCTTGTTTTCTTCAATATCATGTTCACGGTGATTTCTGTGTCTATGCTGGGTAATACCGTATGGATTATTATAAAATTCCCTGCCATGAGAAGTGTCGAGCATATTCTGGTATTCATTGCCAGCACCACCAGCGTATTCTTTGGCGCGATGGAATCCCTGCATTTTGTATTTAACCCCACCTTAATGGGCGTAAACTACCTGCAATTCGGCACCTTGGCCTTCATTGTGATTAACGCCGCCGCGCTGGGCATCCATTTTGTCCAAACCCAGGCAGAGCTGGTGGCGGAGCGGAACCGGGCCAGCGTCGCTTTGGCGGCCAAAAACGCCAAATCCGAGTTCCTTGCCAAGATGTCCCACGAAATCCGTACGCCCATGAACGCGATTCTAGGCATGACCGAGCTTATCCTGCGGGAAAAGCTCTCCAACAAAGTACACGACCAAGCCACGATAATCTACAAATCGGGCGGGTACCTGCTGTCTATTATCAACAACATCCTCGACTTAACAAAAATCGAGACCGGCCATATGGTGATTATCAAATTCCCGTATCGCTTCCTTAATATGGTGGAGTATGTAACGCAAATCATCCAGCTGCGCCTGAAGGATTCCAAGGTGAAATTTAGTGCGGACATCGACAAGAATATACCCCCGGTGCTTGTGGGGGACGAAGTGAAATTGCAACAAATTCTCATCAACCTACTGGACAACGCGGTCAAATATACCCGCGACGGCGGCATCACCCTCACCATAACGGGGACACCCTCCGAGGCGGGGGTTTGCGTGCTACACATCCAGGTAAAGGACAGCGGAATCGGGATTGACGCGGATAATCTGGACAGGGTGTATGATATTTTCACACAATTTGACCTGGAAAAGAACCACAACGTGGAAGGCACGGGGCTTGGCCTTGCCATCACCCGAAGCCTGATACAGCTCATGGACGGCACTATACAAGTAGAATCCGAATATGGGCTGGGCAGTGCATTCTTAATCACCTTGCCACAGGAAATCGGCGAAAGCGAAGCCATACCGGAGATAGACGCCCCGACCATCTTTACCGCGCCGGAGGCCCACGTTTTGGCCGTGGACGATGTAGAGATAAACCTTACCGTGGTGGAAACCATGCTGGAGCATTTCAAAATAAAGACCACCCTTTGCCAAAGCGGCGAAGAAGCCGTAAAAGCCGCCCAAGCCAACCATTTTGACCTAATCCTTATGGACCATATGATGCCGGCAATGAACGGAACCGAAACCATGCGCGCTATCCGTGCCCTGGAAGGCAAGCAAAAAATACCCATCGTCGTCCTCACCGCCAACGCCATCGCCGGCTCAAAGGAAATGTTCTTGAAAAGCGGCTTTGATGACTATCTCTCCAAGCCGGTAGACATCGCGCAGCTAAGCAGCGCGCTGGCGAAATGGTTGCCGGAGGGAAAGATAAAAGAAAAGGGCGAACGGGGGAAAATTTGACACTCTGGGAATAGATTTGTATAATGCCCATGATTTCCGGCTCAAAGCCCGAGTGGCGGAATGGCAGACGCGGCGGACTCAAAATCCGCTCCCGGCAACGGGGTGGGGGTTCAAGTCCCTTCTCGGGCAAAGCTTACAAATAATCCGAACCATAAGCCGAAGATAAAATTCATCGGCGAGGGGTTCGGATTTTTGTTAATGAAAAAGTCGTATATATGCCGATGTGGTATACAAGAGCCACGATAACACCGGCGGAGGTATTTTATGCGTGTTGAAAAGTCTCAGGCTTTTTGTTCCGTGTTGAATCGGTATAACGAGAGCCCATCTCCATCGAATGACAGTATCCAAACACAGCGCGATTCCACTGGATTAGACAGTCATCTCAGTGTAAGAAATGAAGTGGGGGGCTTGTTTGCCACTTCGGAGGAGGACAAAGCGTTAGTGGAATCGGTTCGCCGGTTTTTGGGCTTAACCGACCGTGACGCGGTTAGAATCTTCGTGGTGCCAAAAGGCCAGAATCGTGTGCCGGTAGGAAGTTTTCTTCAATCAAATACATCATCTCCCCGCACGCAGGAACTACATATAAACATTCGTTCCGTCAGAGGCCGGTTGCGGGATTTTGAAGCGGGTATATTCGACCCACGTTTAACGGACGAAGAACGCAACGGATTAATCAACTCCATGCAACGTAGCCTTGAAGCGTATGAGCGGGCCTTGACAAAAGAAATGGCGCGGCTTGCCGCCATGCCGCGTTCAGGTGTTATTGTCGTTGAGCGGGAGCAGTAGGCTATAATCGCAACAGTTGCCCAGATACAAAATGTCGGTTAGAATGGGTGCTAATAAATTTTGTTTCAGGCTGGGATGAGCCTGTTTTTTCTTTGTAGAGCGTTTTTGAGGGAGGATTGCATGAGCGACACGCGGAAAACGGTTATTTTAGTGGACGATGAGGTAACGAACCTGGCCATTGGCAAGAATGCCCTGGCCGGTACCTACAATGTGTTTACCATTAACTCCGGCATGGTACTGATGAACATGCTGGAGAATGTAAGTCCCGACTTAATTTTGCTGGACTTGAATATGCCGGGCATGAACGGCTTTGAGGTGATAAAACGGCTCAAGGCCAACCCCAAGACAGCAAAGATACCCGTGATTTTCCTTACGGCCATGACCGACGAGGCAGTGGAGCTGGAGGGCTTGTCGCTGGGAGCCATTGACTTCATCCACAAGCCCTTCTCCACACCCTTGTTACTTAAACGGCTGGATGTCCATTTGCTGGTGCAGGACCAAACGCTGGAGCTGATTAACTTTAACGACAACCTGACACAGATGGTGGAAAGGAAGACCCACCAGGTGGTAGAGTTGCAAAACGCCCTGCTTTCCACCATGGCGGAGCTGGTGGAATACCGGGACGAAATTACCGGCGGTCACATTGAAAGGACGCGGGATTATATCAAGGCTCTCCTTGATGGAATGAAGGTATATGGCGTGTATGAATCGGAGGCTTCGGGGATGAACGAGACCTATATCATGCAATCGTGCCAATTGCATGACGTGGGTAAAATCGCCGTAAGCGATTCTATTTTGTTTAAGCCGGGCAAGCTTACCCCGGAGGAATTTAACGACATGAAGAAGCATACCACCTTTGGCGAAAAGGTTATTTTGAACATAATGAAAAAGACCTCGGAGAGCGATTTTCTGGAATATGCCCGCATGTTTGCCGCCTACCATCACGAGAAGTGGGATGGGAGCGGTTATCCCTATGGGCTGAAGGGCGAAGAAATTCCCTTGCCGGGGCGCATGATGGCTATTGCCGATGTGTATGATGCCTTGGTTACGGCGCGGCCCTACAAGAACGCCATGTCCCACGAGGACGCGTTGAAAATAATCCTGGATGGCTGTGGCACCCACTTTGACCCGGCCCTGATAAACCTGATTCAAAAGATTCATCCCATTTTCCGGCAAATTGCTTTTGAATCCGTTGAGAAGACGGATAAACTGCAAAGAGCCAATGATTACATCGAGGTATAGCCCATACCTAACTTATAAAACAGCCAGGGCATTAGACAGGGGGAACCAATTATGGTTAAGAAATATCGCAGTGTCACCTTTACACTTGGATTTATTTTTCTTGGCATCATTATTTTCGCTATCACAGGCGTGGTGTGGATTCGCGCAACCCAGACCAACGCGCAGATGCAAAACCTCATCGCCGAACGCTTAAAGGGAAATATCAATACCACCTTGGGCACCTTTGAAACTGTGCAGGAGCACACGCTGGGCATATTGGATATTGTAGCCAATCTGCCCCGGGTGCACATCGCGCTAACCCCTTATGAGCACTATCAGCCCTACCCGCTCAGCGACAGCCTGGACGCCTTCATGGGCTCGCCCCTGTATGAAAACATTTCTGTTTTTGATACGGATTTGCGCCTTATGGGCCAGACCAATCCACACTCCGAAATTTTCCTTTCCGAAATGTTTATCGAAAACGCCGTCCGGGCCGGCATGGGCATGTCCCATATTTCATATGCACGGATTAACCCCTTCACGGGATACGTGCAAAAGCTGTACACCCAGCCTGTTATACGCGACGGATATGTGTACGGGCTTGTGGCGATTTTGTTAAATACCCAACGGCTGGACATCTATTTACGGGATTTCATCCACGACGCGGACAGCTTTGTCAACGTAGCCGACGCCTCGGGTACGCTATTCTTTTCCAACCGGGCCAGCTACATCGGAATGCATGTGGATGACCTGGGCGTGTACGAAGCCTTTGGCAGAATCCCCATCAATGAAGTTTTTGTCCACACCTCAGCCATCACCGGCGTGGATAAAATCGCGTACATCGAAATTGAACCCCACCTGAACTGGACCATCGTTAGCTTTTTCGACGCCCATTCCGTGGAAAGTACCACCTGGCTGGTATTCGTCTCGCTGTTGCCCACGGTTTCCGGCGTTACCCTTGCGGGATTTTTGGTGCTGATTATCATTGTGCGCACCTTGAAGCCCCTGAGAACCCTCGCCCTTACCGCAAAGGAAGTAGCCGAAGGAAATCTGGATATACAATTTACCGTACAGCGTAACGACGAAATCGGGCTTGCATTCGATTCCTTCGAGGAGGTGGTGACTTCACTGAAACGGCTAATCATCGAGGCGGAGAGCGCGTCGAAGGCCAAGGGGGATTTCCTTGCCAAGATGAGCCACGAAATCCGTACCCCCATGAACGCCATCATTGGCATGACCGAGCTTATCCTCATGGAGGAGCTTTCCCCCAACGCCCGGGACCAAGCCACTATTATCAAAAACTCCGGCAACCACTTGCTGTCGATTATCAACGACATCCTGGACTTTTCAAAAATCGAGAGCGGTAAAATGGAAGTGGTGGAATCGGAGTATCTGTTCCATTCCACCATAAATGACGTGGTAAACATCATCAACACGAAGATGATTAACCCCAAGGTGAATTTTGTGGCCTACATGGAACGCAATGTACCCAACCGGCTCATAGGCGACGAGGTGCGCTTGCGTCAGGTGCTGATTAATTTGCTAAACAATTCCGTGAAGTACACCCGGGAGGGGCGCATTACCCTGGATGTATCCTGGAAGAAAACCGAGGAAGACAGCCTTGTTTTGACTGTCCGCATCAAGGATACGGGCATCGGCATAAAGCCGGAGGATTTGAAAAACCTTTTCGGCGAGTTCCAGCAGTTTGACATGGAGAAGAACAAAAACGTGGAAGGCACGGGGCTTGGGCTGGCCATCACCCACAACCTGGTACGGCTCATGGGTGGGCATGTCGCGGCGGAATCCACCTATGGCTTGGGGAGTATTTTTACCCTCACGTTGCCCCAGCGGTTCGTCCTTGAGGAATTTGAGAGCCATTGGGAGGAAGCGGAATTGGATGATTCAGGAAACAATATACTGCTGACCGGCCGCACCCGCTTGGAGGAAACCCTCAAGGAAAAGAGTATTGAGCAGTTCCGCATCCCTTCGGCAAGAATCCTCGTGGTGGACGATGTGCCCACCAATCTGCGTGTGGCACAGGGCTTGCTGGCACCCTATGAGGCTATGGTGGACATATGCCTTAGCGGGCGCGAAGCACTAAAGGCCGTTACGCAAAAGCATTATGATATTGTGTTCATGGACCATATGATGCCAGACATGGACGGCTTGGAGGCTACCCGCACCATCCGCGAAATGCAGGAGGGCAGGTTTGCCAAGCTGAATATTATTGCCCTCAGCGCGAACGCCATTGTGGGCGCGAAGGAAATGTTTCTGCTCAACGGGCTGAACGATTTCCTCTCCAAGCCCATCGAGCTGGATAAGCTCAACGCCATACTCGCGAAGTGGATTCCCGCAGAGAAGCAAATTCGCGCCGAGGTCGTGCCCCCGCCGAAAGAGGCCCCCGCCGAGGAATTAACCATAGCGGGCATTGATACAAAAAGGGGTCTAACCCTTTCCGGCGGGAACAAAGCCGTTTACCACGATATCCTTACCCTGTTCCATCAAGATATCGAAGCGAAGGTGTCCCAGCTTACCAACGCGGCCAACAGCAACAATTTCAATTTGTATAACATCTACGTACACGCGCTGAAATCCGCCTGCGCCAACATCGGCGCGCTCACCCTTTCCGAGCAAGCCGCAAAGCTGGAGGCCGCCGCCATACAGCAAGACCTCTCCTTCATTCATATGCACAATCCCGCCTTGTTGAAAGGCTTGGTGGCCTTGCAGGAAAGCATCGGGCAAACGTTGAACCTGGAAAAAGATGAAGCAACAGATGATTCGGCCCAAGAAGATTATGACCGCGACGCGCTACACTCCGCCCTAAGCCAGCTCAAAGTAGCCCTGGAAAGCTACGATGCGCTGGCCATCGACGAAGCAAATAAAACAATAACCGAATTTGCCAAGCATCCCTCGCTGAAGGAGTTGCTCAAGGCATTATTAGACAATGTATTTGTGGGCATGTACCCGGATGCCATAGGACAAATAAATAAAATTATCGAAACGGAATAGCGGGCTATTATGCCCACCACATCTGCGCGGCGGGTTCGTACATGAGAATGGGCTTGAGGAAGTCGATGGCTTTTTCCAGCCCTTCTTCTATGGACATCAGGCCATCCTCGTGCTCAATGGAAATGGCACCATCGTAGCCCATGGCACGCAAAGTGGAAATCATGTCGCGCCATTGTTTTTCGCCGTGGCCGTAGCCCACGGTGCGGAACACCCAGCCCCGCCCCAGGAAATCGTCGTAGCGGGTGGTCTCCAGCACGCCGTTGACGGCCACGTTGGCAGGGTCTATGCGGGTGTCCTTGGCGTGGAAATGGTGAATCGCGCCCTTCATGGCCTTCAGTGCCTCCACCGGGTCTATGCCCTGCCAGAAGAGATGGCTGGGGTCAAAATTCGCGCCGATGGCGGGGCCCACGGCTTCCCGGAGTTGCATCAGGGTACGCGGATTGTACACGCAGAAGCCGGGGTGCATCTCCAGGGCGATTTTGGTCACGCCATAGGACGCGGCCAGCGCGGCGGCTTCCTTCCAGTAGGGTACCAGCACCTCGTCCCATTGATATTTCAGGATTTCCAAAAAATCCGCCGGCCACGCGCAAGTCACCCAGTTGGGGTATTTCGCGCCGGGATGGTCGCCGGGGCAACCGCCAAAGGTGATGACCGTGTCCACGCCCAGTTTTTGCGCCACTTTACAGGTGTTTACAAAATCCTCGTGGTCCTTGTCCCGCACGGCCTTATCCGGGTGGACGGGGTTGCCGTGTACGCTCAGCGCGCTGATGGTCAGGTTGTGTTTTTTCAGCGCGGCTTGGAGCGTATCAATAACAGACGGGTCGGATAAAGCCTTCACCGGGTCCAGATGGGCATTGCCCGGGAAGCCCCCAGTGCCGATTTCCACGCTCTGCACGCCCAAGCCGGCAAGATAGGCAAAGGCTTCCTCCACGGATTTCCCGCTAAGGGGAACGGTCAAAACGCCCAGCTTCATACGCGTGCACCCTTTGCGGGTCTGCCTCTGGTGGCTTTTACCGGCTTGGGCGGCGCAAATTCCACCAGCTTGCCTGTGGCCGCAGATTCATAAATGGCCTCCAGGATTTCGGTTACGACACAGGCTTGCTCCGCTTCCACTACCAGCGGCGTGCCTTTTTCAATGGCGTTGATAAAGACCAGCTGCTCGTCCACGCCGGGGTCGCCGCTGGCACCGTCATAAAAGGCCACGCTCCCCGCCCGCAGTTCCGGCTTCTTTTCATACAGCAGACCGAAGTCGTCGCCATTGTAGCGCACACCGTCGCGCATATCCGCGCCGGCCTTCGTGCCGCACAGGGTGGTTTGCGCTTCGAAGGCGTCCACCATGTTAAGGGCCCAGCTGGATTCCAAAATAATGGTCGCGCCGTTTTGCATGGTGATAAAGCCGAAGGCGGAGTCCTCCACGGTAAATTCCTTGGGATTCCAGGGGCCGAAGGCGTTCCCGCACACACCGTTGCCGTTAAGCTTCTTATACGTGTTGCCCATGACGGACTTGGGCGCGTAGTTGTTCATCAGCCACAAAGTCAAATCCAACGCGTGGGTGCCAATGTCTATCAGGGGCCCGCCGCCCTGTTCCTCCTCGTTGAGGAAAACGCCCCAGGTGGGCACGGCGCGGCGGCGCAGGGCATGGCCTTTGGCGAAATAAATCTCGCCCAAATCGCCGCGCTCCACACTGGCCTTGATATTCTGGCTGGCGGCGGCGAAACGCGTCTGATACCCGATGGTGAGGACTTTCCCGGTGCGCTTCGCGGCGGCAACCATGGCGCGGGCTTCCTTGGCGGTTTTGGCCATGGGCTTTTCGCACATGACATGCTTGCCCGATTCCAACGCGTCTATGGTAATGACGGAGTGGGACTTGTTGGGCGTAAGTACATACACCATGTCCAGAGCCGTATCCTTCAACAGTTTTTTATAATCGGTATAAACCTTCGCGCCGGGGGTGCCATATTCTTTGGCGGCCTTGGTGGCGCGCTCCTTTACGATGTCACAGAAAGCCACCATTTCGGCCCTGCCCGTTTTTGCCAGATAGGGCATGTGCTTCCCGTTGGCGATACCGCCACAACCGATGATACCCGCTTTAAGTTTTGCCATGAAAACCTCTCCTTTTTTTTGTGAATATTGTATAATGAGAAAACACAATACGCAAGACGGGTTGGGAGGAATGCACATGAAAATCCAAGCATCCGCAGAAGATTATCTCGAAGCCATCTGGATACTTTCACAGAAACTCGGCAAGGTACGGTCAAAGGATTTGGTGGCCCACATGAATTACGCCAAGCCCACCATAAGCATCATCGTGAAGAAATTCAAGGACAACGGCTACATCACCATCGAAGACGAGCGGTACATCACCCTTACGGAAAAAGGCGCGGAAATCGCCCAGCGCATCCACCAGCGGCACGTACTCCTTTCCCAGGTGCTTATCGCCCTTGGGGTAAATGAAAAACAGGCATACGAGGATGCCTGTAAAATTGAACACGCCATTAGCGAGGAAAGCTATACCTGCATCAAGGCCCATTTTGAAAAATGGGTGCCCCCTACCGGTGATGCAACAAAAAGTCAATAATATTCATAATTTTAATGCCGTTCACAGAGGGGGGAAGGCCCCTGTTCATGGTCAGAATCATTTTCTCGTAGTTGTCGTTGATGGCCTCCAGGGGCTTCAACGCTTTTTTCAGGCTTGCCTCGTCGGGGATATCGGCGGCGATTTGATAGTATTTCCGGTCGGTATAGGAATCGGTCATAAAGTCGATTTCGTAATTGTTTTGCTTGCCCAGGTATACCCGGTCGCTCTTGCGCACCAGCTCGAAGTAAATCACATTCTCCAGCATGGTTTTAAATTTGATATTGGCGTGGCCCAGCAAGGCACCGCACATGCCCGTGTCCGCAATGTAGTATTTGCCCAGGGTCTTCAGATGCTGTTTATTTTTTATGTCGTACCGCTTCACGCCATAAAAAAGGAATGCGTCCTCCAATATGTTCAAATAGTTATCTATGGTTTCGCTTGTGGTCTTCTTGCCGCCGGCGGATAAATGGTCGCTGATTTTTTTCGACGAAAAATTGCTTCCAATGTTTTCCGCCAGATACTGGGCCACACTGCGGAGCAAGGCGGCGTCGCGCACGGTGTTGCGCTCGATGACATCCCGGGCCATGGCCGCGTCAAACATGTCCAGCAAAGCCGCGTTTATCACCGTCTCGGGCATTTCCATCCCGGAAATGGCGGGCATCGCGCCATATTTCACATACTCGTCCCGGAATTTCATCTCCACCAGCTCGTCATAGGTGATGGGGCCGTTTTCGTTGTCTATGGGGTTGAACAGTACATATTCCTTGAAGGACAGGGGAAACATTTTTATCCGCACGAACTGGCCGCCCAGAAAAGCCCGGTGGGAGGCGGGCAATTCAATGCCGGAAGTGGTGAGGTAGATATCCGCGTTGCATTCAATCCGTAAATTATTGATGTGCCGCTCCCAGTCGGAGACCCACTGAATCTCGTCAAGCAAAACATATTTTTTCTCCGTGTCGCTTGTGTGCGAGCGGATATACTCATACAAGGCTTCGCCGTTTTTCAAATGCTTGTGCTCCGCAGATTCAAAGCCCAGGTATATTACCCGGTCCTTGGGGATGCCGCTGTCCGTCAGGTTGCGCTTGAACTGCGCAAGCAAAGTAGACTTGCCGCACCGCCTGACCCCGGTGATTAATTTGACTTGTTCCTTGTCCTTGAAGGCAAGGAGATGAGAAAGATAGGTTTTACGGACTTTCATTTTCCACCTCATTTTTATCGCAAGGCAAATAAAGATATGTATAAATTTGGGGGATGTTTTTCGGAAGTATACTACATAGTGCGTGAAAGCGCAAGTTTATTCGGCTGTGGGCGAAAAATATTTTACACTACCTTGAAGATATGGGCAAAGAAGAAGGGTATCCGCGCTTGGGTGCCGTTTTTCTTTGCGATAAAGAGCAGTTTGATAGAGCGTAAAAAGGGCATGGGGGCCATCACCAGGGGATTCACCTTCATCAGGTGGCACAGGGCGTTAGTGGTGGCGCAGAGGTCGTTGCAATAGCCGCTGAAATACACATTTTTCCTGCCCAGCCGCGCCACAAGCTTGTCCCCCGCTTCTTTTATAGCGCATTTGCCCACCACAAGCACCCGGCCCTGGATGGCGTCGATACACTCCGGGGTGTGGCCCTTCCCCATCAGAATCGTAAAGCCGCCCTTGCCGTGGTAGTCATAGGCAAGGCATTGCAACAATGTCAGGGGATTGTTTTGGCAACCCTCCCGGCAGGTCCGCTCGGTGCCCTTGATGATTGTTACGTCCTGTGGGTATTTGGGGTACAAATCCCAGCCATAGCTCTTGTCGAAATCCGCAATATCACCGATGATTGCGACATCGTCAAGGCTTTTCACGCCCATGCCATGGCCGCGCTCCACCGCGATTTGCAAATGGTGGGCGTCCTTTTCCGGGGTCAGGCCGAAAAGCTTGGCACCCACTAGGTCGGCGGCAAGGACATGGGTGCTTCCGATGAGCACCTTGAAGGGCAACACGCACTTGTCCGCAAAGGCCGTCACCGGATAATGCCCGTGGATGGTAGCCTCCACCCCTTCGATGAGGGTGAAGTCCGGCCGGATAAAATCCAGCATATCCGCAAGCTTGCTGGCCAGATTATAATTGTGGTCGGCGCGGCGGTCGGCGGGCTGGGGGAAGGCCCATTGGTTCTTCACCCCCAGCGTGACCCCGGCCATGGAGTGGGTTTTCAGCTTGGGTAAATTGATATATAAATTTTCGTCTGCACGGTCAATAAGATTTTCCGTCACAAATTTGGGGATGCGGAAGGTGGTTTCTGCATAGCCCCCCTCTTCCGAAGCTTCCGGCCTTTTGCCCCGGAAAGTGAATTGCGTATTTTCTTCCTCGTCGAGGTATACCTCCCTCACGCCGTATTTTTTGCACACATCGCTATAGCCCGTCAGCGCGAACACCATACGGGTGAAATTGCTCTGGGTGCAATTCTCGAAGAGGAAAATCCGGTTCGCGCCCTTGCTCCGCCAGTAATGAATCACGGCCTCCACCAGCTCTACCCGGGTGTGGCTGTAGGGCTTCGAGTCGATGGCGTTGGGCTTGATGTACACATCACCGCTGGACTTCAGCAGGGCTTTGCCCCCTGCGGCCTCGAATATTTCGGCTACGGCGGAAAAAATTTCATCTTTCATCGTGGAAGAAAGGGGCTTGTACTGCGTGAAGGATTCGGACTGGTGCGGGGATTGCAGACGTTTTACGGTTACGCTCGCGGCCTTGGCTGACATGGATATCGTCCCTTCGGGGTAAAATGTTTCAACTGTATCTCGCTTATACTACATTCTTGACAATTTCATTGCAACTGTGGTATTCTCCGCGAAACAAAGCGCGGACGCGCTTTTTTAGTGCCGTCTGCGGCTTATTTTGTACCGCGCCAATGAAATAATGAGAGTGAGGGATACCTATGCGCACCAAGATTACCCTGGCCTGTGTGCCGTGCAAACAGCGCAATTACAGCACCACCAAGGACAAAAAAAAGCACCCCGACCGCATGGAGGTTAAAAAGTTCTGCCGTTTTTGCAACGCCCACACCGAGCACCGTGAAACGAGATAAGGGAGGGCATTATAATGGAAGAAAATAAAAAGTCCAAAAAAGAAGCCGACCACAGTCCCGACCCCGTCAAAAGCATCGTCAATGAGTACCGCACCGAATTTCGCCGCATTGTCTGGCCCTCCAAGCCAATCCTGTTCAAGCATACCGTGACGGTTATCGCCGTTTCTTTGCTCTTCGGCGCGTACATCGCCCTTTTGGACGGCATATTCAGCTTTGGCTTGCGCCAGTTTATCGGGCTGGTTGTGTAGGTGCGGCCATGACGGATACCATTAATCAAGCCACCCTGGAAGTCATGCCCGAAACCATGGTTGACACCATCCACCCCGACGCGAAGTGGTATGTGGTGCACACCTATTCCGGCTATGAGAACAAGGTCAAGGCGAATATCGAAAAAATCGTGGACACCCGTGGGATGCACGATGTCATCATCCAGGCCGTGGTTCCCGTGCAGGACACGCTGGAAATCAAGAACGGCCAGAAAAAAATCGTCCAGCGTAAAATCTACCCCGGCTACGTCTTGCTGAAAATGGTCATGAACGAGGACACCTGGTATGTCATCCGCAACACCCGGGGCGTCACCAGCTTTGTGGGGCCGGCCAGCAAGCCCGTACCCCTCACCGATGAGGAAATCATCGCCATGGGCGTAGAAGTCCCCGACTTCGAGCTGGACTTGAACGTAGACGAAACCGTACGCATCATCGCGGGCCCCTTCGAAGGCTCCATCGGCAATGTGCGCGAGGTCAACCACCAGAAGAAGACCGTCACCATTGCCCTCAGCGTCTTTGGCCGCGAAACCCAAGTAGAACTCGATTACCACGTTTTGCAACGCATGTAAAACGCGGTTTTGAGATATTCAGTGGGAGGGTAAATACCCGAAAGCCTGGCAAGGCCAGCGCGAAGCGCGTTTGCCGCCCGCCAGGGCACCACAAGGAGGAAACCGAATGGCAAAGAAAGTCACCGCTTTGGTCAAATTGCAAATCCAAGCGGGAAAAGCAACCCCCGCCCCCCCCGTGGGGCCCGCGCTGGGTCAGCACGGCTTGGCGATTCCGAACTTTTGCAAGGAATTTAACGAGCGCACCCAGTCCCAAGCCGGCATGATTATCCCCGTGGTCATCACGGTATATGCCGACAGAAGCTACAGCTTCATTACGAAGACCCCCCCGGCGGCGGTACTGCTCAAGAAAGCCTGCGGCATTGAAAAAGCCTCCGGCGAGGCCAACCGCAACGCCAAAGTCGCAACCATTTCCAAAGACGAAGTGCGCAAAATCGCAGAGTTGAAAATGCCCGACCTCAACGCAAGCGACGTGGAATCGGCCATGCGCATGGTAGCCGGCACCGCCCGAAGCATGGGCATTGTCGTGCAGGAATAGGAGGGCTGACAGATGAAAAAAGGGAAAAAGTATATCGAGGCCGCCAAGCTGGTGGATAAAATGAAGCTCTACGACGTAAACGAGGCCATTGATTTAGTACAAAAGACCAGCACAAGTAAATTTGACGCCACGGTGGAAGCCCATATCCGTTTGGGCGTAGACTCCCGCCACGCCGACCAGCAGGTGCGCGGCGCGGTAGTTCTCCCGCACGGAACGGGCCGCACCTTGCGTGTGCTCGTATTCGCCAAGGCGGACAAGGCCGTGGAAGCGGAAGCCGCCGGGGCCGATTATGTAGGCGCGGAAGATATGGTGTCGAAGATTCAAAACGACAACTGGTTTGAGTTTGACGCCGTGGTAGCCACCCCGGATATGATGGGCGTGGTGGGCCGTTTGGGCCGCGTCCTGGGGCCCAAGGGCCTGATGCCCAACCCCAAGGCCGGAACCGTTACCGCCGACGTGGGCAAAGCCATCGCCGACATCAAGGCGGGTAAAATCGAGTACCGCCTGGACCGCACCAATATCATCCACGTTCCCCTGGGCAAGGTAAGCTTCGGCACGGAAAAACTCACCGACAACTTCCAGACCCTCATGAGCGCGGTCATCAAGGCCAAGCCTTCCGCCGCCAAGGGAACGTATTTAAAAAGTATCACGCTGGCCTCCACCATGGGCCCGGGTGTGAAGGTCAACCCGCTCCGCGTGAACGACTAGGAGGCACAACCATGGCAAAATGTGAAGTATGCGATAAAGGCATCCAAACCGGGCACCGGGTTAGCATTACCCGCAGTCAGGTTTCCCGCCGCGCCAACAAGATTTGGCGTTCCAATGTGAAAAAAGTGCAGATAGTGGAAAAAAACGGCGCGGTACGCCGTGCCAAAGTCTGCACCCGTTGCCTTCGCTCTAAGAAAGTGACCCGCGCGGTGTAGGCAATTAGCTTTCCAGCACTTCCTCATGCACAGCGACATAACTCAGCAAATCGTCGCGCTGGTGGTGCCCACAGGCATCATCCTTGGCCAAGGTTGACTTGGCGGCAATGTGCAGACGCGTGCCCGCTTCCTCCTCCCCTACCCCGTCTTCCACGGCACGCAACCACGCTTCTGCGGCGAGCCTGACCTCGTTGCAACCGCCGGTACAGTCCCCGATATTGATATCGGTCAGCCTTTTAGCCACTGCGGTCATTTTATCAATTCTGCTTTGTTCCATAAAAAACACCCTTCCCAAAGGAAATAATGCTTAGCTTGCCTTGGGGAGGGTGTTTTTATACTTCGATGTTTGACAAGCGGCCATGTGTATAATATGATGAGAATTGCTGTGACGGCGAAGTCACGGCATTGGAATTGCCAAAAAATTGAATATTTATAGAATGTGGTGCGCGTAGTCTGCGGCTCGTATGAAGCTGTGGAGGGTACGCGATAATAGGGAATCAGGTTGGAATCCTGAGCAGTCCTGCTACCGTATTGACTAGCAAAGTTTCTCGTTCGGTTGCCCCGAACAGCCATTGGATATTTTTATATCTGAGAAGGCGAAGCTGAAGCGATAATGTCTAAGTCGGGAGACCTGCCCCATTTTGACGGCTCATTGCCGTTGCTATAGCGACTCCACAGAGAATGGGGCGGTATGGATATTGTGGGTGTGCCCAGCGATGGTTTTGCCATCGTTCCTTTTTCTTACAATATACAATCCCGGTTCATTGCGATGTGGTTCGCGTTGGGTCGGGATTTTTGATTGGGTGCTGTGTGCCGGTGGCACACGTTTAGCACCGCGAAGCGTGGAGGAATTATAGTGGACAAGTATGTCACCGGGATAAACCCCATCAATAAAGAAGCGATGCAAGCGGCGCAGTCCAAGCTGGATGGATTAGTAAAGCCTCCCGGCAGTTTGGGTGAATTGGAAACTATTGCGGTAAGGCTTTCCGGCATTGGCGGGCAGATGAACTATGACACCGCCAAGCGGTGTGTGATTGTCATGGCATCAGACAATGGCGTTGCAGAAGAAGGCATTTCACTCGCGCCACAATCCGTTACATATATGCAGACCATGAACTTCACCAAGGGGATTACCGGGGTAAATGTTCTCGCCAAACAATTTAATACAGACTTAATTATAGTAGATGTAGGTGTGAACGGAAACATCGGCCATCCTATGATTAAAAACAAGAAGATTAGAAATGGCACATGGAATATTGCCAAGCAAGCCGCTATGACCCATGACGAGGCTATAAAAGCCATAACGGTGGGTATAGAAACCGCTATCGAAGCGGCGAATGATGGGTATAAGCTAATTGGCGTTGGTGAAATGGGCATTGGAAACACAACAACGTCGTCGGCGGTTTTGTGCGCCCTTTCAGACACGACACCGGAACAAGCCACCGGCAAAGGCGCGGGATTAAACGATGAGGCCCATCGCCGGAAAATAGCAGTCATACAAACAGCCTTAAAACACAACAAGCCCGACCCGGCAGACCCGGTGGATGTGTTGGCAAAAGTGGGTGGCTTTGACATTGCGGCAATGGCTGGCGTTTTTATTGGCGCGGCATATATGCGTGTGCCTGTGGTAATTGACGGATTTATTTCCATCGTTGCCGCCTTGGTTGCGGCGCGCCTGAATCCCCTTGTTAAGGAGTATATGTTTGCTTCTCACGCTTCCTTTGAGCAGGGATATAAATATGCGGCACAGCTTTTGGATATAAAGCCCTGCCTTCACCTTAATATGCGGCTTGGCGAAGGAAGCGGTTGTCCGCTGATGTTTGTGCTTATGGATGCGGCTTGTGCAATTATGCGCGACATGGGTACGTTTGAGCAAGGCAATATAAGCGAGGAATATGTGGAGGGTATAAAAGATGCGGATTTTCATATCGGGGGGCTGTAAAAACGGAAAGTCCACTTATGCCCAGAAAATGGCGAAAGACCAAAGTAATCCTCCCCATCCGCTATATTACATCGCCACCATGTCTGCCAAAGATAAAGAGGACGAGGAACGCATTGTTAAACACCAAGCGGAGCGGGATGGCTGGGGCTTTACGACCATAGAACAACCTCGAAAAATAGAGGAAATATTGGATAAACATGACTGCGAAGGTTCATTTTTGCTGGACAGCCTCACGGCATTGTTGGCAAACGAAATGTTCTCAGCCACAGGGGATTTTGATGGAAGTGCCTGTGAGCGGATTGCCGCCGGATTGGAAAAAGTATTAAACCGTGTGCAAAACATGGTCATCGTTTCAGATTACATTTACAGCGATGCCCATATTTTTGAATCACTAACAGAAGAATACCGAAAATCACTGGCGGCCCTTGACCGCTTGGCGGCGCGACATTGCGATGTCGTGTTGGAAGTTTCATACACGCAGATAATCACACACAAAGGCAGGGATTTGTTTAATGCGATTTATTAGGGGCTTTTACATGGCATTGGGAATGTTCTGCGCAATACCCCTACCCTTCCATATTTGGGATGAGAAGCTGACCGCCATCATGGTTTCATCCCTCCCGGTGGTTGGGTTGATTCTTGGCGCGATATGGTGGGGTGCCGGATTGCTACTGCTTGCGCCAAATTTCCCACTCATAATGGTGGCCGCACTTATGACCGTCGTTCCGTTTTTTACGGCAGGGTTCATCCATTTGGATGGATATATGGATACAAGCGATGCGCGGCTGTCGCGCCGACCACTGGAAGAAAAACTGCGCATTTTGAAAGACCCAAATGTGGGTGCGTTTGCCGTTGTGATGCTTGTAATTCTGTTTTTATTACAGTTTGCGGCGATGTATACCATCGTGGAAAATGGGCGGTTTTTGGCATTGCTGATTACCATATGTGTGCTGTCAAGGGCTTGCTCTGCGTTTTCTATATTCTTTTTACGCCATATGCCCATCAGCAATTACAGCGCGATGCTGGGGCAAAATGCCGGCACAGGAAATAAGGTTTTCATCATCTTTATCGCCATTGGCGCGGTTGCCCTTTCCTATGTATACGCCGGAACTTTCGGTCTTATTGTTTCGGTTGCGGTGATTGTAGGTTATGGCGCGGCAATCAGAATCGTGTACAAAGATTTCAATGGCATATCCGGGGATTTGCTGGGATACGCGCTTGTTATAGGTGAAGTTTGCGGGCTTATTGCACTGGCTCTGTTGCAGGGATTGGAGATGCGGATATGGTTTTAATTTTTGGCGGCGCGTACCAAGGAAAGCTGGATTACACCTTGGAGCGGTTTGGACGTTCAAAAGATGATGTGCATTTTTGTAATGACACGGATACCGATATGCCCAAAGGCAAGACGGTTGTTTACGAGATAGACAAATGGATGCTTGCGATGATAAAGAAAAATGCCGATGCCACAGAATCAATAAAGCAGTTTATAACAGAAAACCCGGACGCCATTGTCATATGTAACGACATTTCCGGCGGCATAGTGCCGATTGATGCCACCTTTCGGAAATGGCGAGAGGCGGTGGGCAGGGCCATGGGGCAATTGGCACAAAATTCCGGTGAGGTGGTGCGGCTGTTTTGCGGAATACCAACGATATTAAAATCCATTTAATCCGCCACGGCAAGACCCCCGCGAATGAACAGAAATTATACTGTGGCGCGACAGACCTTCCCTTATCGGATGCGGGGATTATAGAACTCGTGGAATTAAAAGAGAAAGGCATATACCCAAAATGTGCAGATTTTTATTTCACCAGCGGATTAATGCGTACCGAGCAGACACTCGATTTATTATACGGCTCTGTTCCAAGGGTAGCCATTCCACAGCTTGCAGAATTTAATTTTGGCAGTTTTGAAATGAAAAGTTACGAGATGTTAAAAGAGCAAGATGATTACCAAGCATGGATAACCGACGAAGCCGGGGGCGTTTCTTGCCCCGGCGGTGAAAACAGGCAAGATTTCACACGCCGCGTTTTACAGGGGTTTGAAATGCTGACAGAAAAATGGCAAGGCGATTTATTTGTAGTGTGTCATGGCGGTGTAATTGTTTCCATCATGGCGCATTTATTCCCCAATACCAAAAATTTCTATGAGTGGCAGCCACAACCGGGGCGAGGATATTCCATTGTTCCCGATGGGCTTAAACTATATCAACCCATCTAAAGGAGAGATTTCCAAATGCTCAAAAAAAGAAGCCTCATCACGCTTCTCGGCTTGCTGTTAATCATGGCCATGATTTTCACAGCCTGCGGTGGTAACAACTCCACCCCGGTCGCAACACCATCACCAAGCCCCAGTCCAACGGCTGAAGCAACACCTTCCCCAACCCCGGCCGCAACACCTACACCGGAAGAACCTGCCCCGGCGCGAGTGCGACCCGACACCGACCGGGAAGGTTATGCCATCTCCCTGCCCGATGAAATCAACACAATTATTTCCATCGGGCCGTCTAACACAGAAATCCTTGTTGCTTTGGGATTAAGTGACAGAATTATTGCCGCTGATATGTTCTCGGCAGACGTTGTGGGAATACCCGACCGCATTTCCACCGAACTGGACATGATGGGACTTGATGCAGAGTATATTGTCAATTTAATGCCCGACCTTGTGCTGATAACAGGTATGACAAGGGTTGGCGGCGATGACCCATTGGCCCCTGTTTCGGCGGCGGGTATTACGGTTATTTATATGCCCATCAGCGTAAGCATAGCCGCCATCATGGAGGATATACGATTTATTGCAGCCGTGATGGAAGCCAACGAAGCCGGGGAAGGCATTATTTCTACCATGCAAGGGTCAATAGATGAAATTGGTCAAATAGCCGCCACCATTGCGGAGACGCGGACGGTCTACTTTGAAGTTTCCCCCGCGCCGTGGATGTTCAGCTTTGGCACAGAAACATTCTTGAATGAAATGATTGAATTGGTAGGCGCAACCAATATTTTTGCCGGCCAAGTAGGCTGGATTCCTGTTACGGACGAGGTGCTTCTTGAGGCAAACCCCGATGTAATCCTTACTTCCACGGACTTCCTGGATGACCCCCTTGGCGAAATCATGGAAAGACCGGGTTTTAATGTAATTACAGCGGTGCAAAACGGCGATGTGTTCCAAATTGATGCCAACGCCAGTAATCGTCCGAGCCATAACATTGTAATCGCTTTGCGGCAAATAGCGGAGGCAGTATTCCCCGAATATTTCCGATGAAAACAAAAATAGCTATTGCTGTATGCGTGAGCGTTGTTGCGATACTTTTGGGCATTGCAATTGGAAGTGTAAATATCCCTCCCATGAGTGTATTGCACATAATTGGGCATAACGTGTTCGGGTTTGAATTGCCCGAACACGTTACCCCTGCTCATGCCGCCATCGTGTGGAATTTGCGTTTGCCTCGCGCTGTACTGGCTTTTATTGCGGGTGCGGCATTATCTGTGAGCGGCGCGGTTATGCAGTCGGTTTTACGAAACCCGCTGGCTTCGTCTTACACGCTGGGTGTATCCTCCGGCGCGTCCCTTGGCGCGGCTTTGGTCATTTTCATGGGTGTGGCTTTGCCGTTTTTACCCATGCTGACTTTGCCGATTTTGGGTTTCGTTTTTGGGCTCGCTACTATTTTAATCGTGATGGCGATTGCGCGGCAGTTGGATGTTCGCATGGAGAACCACACCATTATTTTAGCGGGCATGGTGTTCGCGCTGTTTATTAATGCCATTACAACACTAATGTTCGCATTGTTTCGCGAAAACGCGCAACGGATGATATTTTGGCAAATGGGCAGTTTTTCCATGCGCGATTGGCAGACCGTGTATATCCTCGCCCCTGTCGCATTGATTGGCATCTTTTTCATTTCACGCTTCAAATGGGAATTGGATGTCATGACCTTTGGCGAAGAGCAAGCGCAAACCATCGGTGTGAATATTCGGCGCGTGAAGCTGACTTTACTGATTACAGCCGCCGCTTTGACAGGAAGCACCATTGCATTTGTCGGCGTTATCGGATTTGTGGATTTAGTTGCCCCACATATCGTTCGGAAGATTTTTGGCTCGGCGCATAGGCACGTTATTCCTATGTCTGCTGTGCTGGGTGGCACTTTTATGGTACTTGCCGACCTTGCGGCACGAACGGTGACATCCCCCGTTGAACTGCCGGTGGGTGCTGTTACCGCTTTAATCGGCGCACCGTTTTTCGCTTACATTTATTTCAACAAAAGGAAGGAACGAGCATAATGGCAAAATCACTCATGATACAAGGTACGGCTTCCGGCGTTGGCAAAACCATACTCACACTTGCATTGTGCAGAATTTTCAAACAAGACGGATACTCTGTTGCACCCTTTAAGGCACAGAATATGACAAATAATACTTGCCTAACTGCCAACCGGGAAGAAATCGCCATTTCGCAATGGTTACAGGCATTGGCGGCAGGGGCAGAACCAACCCCCGACATGAACCCCATTATTTTGAAACCCTCACCACAAAAATCAACACAGGTTATTCTAAATGGTAAACATTTTGACAACATAAATGCCTATAACTTCAAGGAAATTAAACAAAAATTGGTGCCGGAAATTATGTCGGCGTATATCCGTCTCTGTAATAAATATGATGTGATTATTATTGAAGGCGCGGGAAGCCCTGTGGAACTAAACCTAAACAAAGATGATATTGTCAACATGGGCATGGCAAAAAGAGCAAAATCCCCTGTTATATTGGTGTCCGACATCGACCGAGGCGGCATTTTCGCTTCCCTGTTCGGCACAATTAGCTTAATGGACGAAACCGAAAAAAATTATGTTAAAGCTACCATAGTAAACCGCTTCAAAGGCGAACCTTCATATTTTGCCGATGGAGTGAAAATTCTTGCAGATATAACCAATCGCCCCGTTGCCGGGGTAATCCCTTACACCGAAATTAATCTGCCCGAAGAGGATGGTCTGTTTGATAATGACGTAAGCTTCGAGCCATCAACAGATTTTGAGGCGCAGTTTAACCATATAGCGGAAAATGTACGCAAATCTCTTGATATGGAATTGATACACAAAATATTAGAAGAAGGTGTGGAATAATGAAATTTGTTGCATCTTACAGCGGCGGCAAAGAAAGCGCGTTAGCTGTTCACAGAGCCATAAAACAAGGGCATGAGCCGATTGCCCTAATCACAACATACAACACCGATGCTGACCGTTCCCATTTTCATGGATTGACAGAAGATGTATTGGACAGCGTGTCAAAATCGGTAAATATTCCGCTGTGGCTAATAAAAACAAGCGGCGAAGAATACTTGCAGAATTTTGAAAAGGCATTACAACGTGCCAAGGAACAAGGCGCGGAAGCCTGTGTCTTTGGTGATATTGACATCGAAGGGCATTTGGAATGGTGTACCGAAAGATGTAAAAATGTTGGTATAGAGGCATTATTTCCACTTTGGGGCGAGAGCCGGAAAGATGTCGTATATGAAATTATCGACAGCGGTTTTGTTGCAACCATATCCATTGTAAACACTAAATACCTAAGCGATGAATTTTTAGGGCAACAGCTAACTAAAGAAGTCGCGGAGCGTATCGCTTCCCAAGGTGCAGATATATGCGGTGAAAATGGAGAGTAGCATACATTTGTTTCCGATGGCGCAATTTTTAACCACCCGGTCGCTTTTGCCTTTGGCGAAAAAATAACAAGAGATACCTATGCCATGTTGCCTGTAAACAAGATATGATTTTTACAGAAAATTTTGCGATTGTCATAATAATTGCATTTCTACTCGACAGCATTATTGGAGACCCGCAAAACCCCATCCATCCAATACGGCTTATTGGAAATTGTATCTCTTGGGGAATTAAGGCGTTCAAAAAGGTGAAAGTGCAAAATCACGCCATCCAGTTTATAGCCGGAATGATTTTGACAATAACTGTTGTGTGCCTTTCTTTTGTGGCTACAAGGCTTCTCACATGGGGATTTTATCAAATCAATTGGTGGATTGGCTTAGTTGCCGAAGCTGTAATCTGCTATTTCCTAATTGCGGCAAAGGCACTCAAAGTCGAGAGTATGAAAGTGTACCACTCATTAGCCGCAGGGAATTTGCAAGAGGCGCGAAAAAATCTGTCATGGATTGTTGGCAGAGATACACAAAACCTTGATGAACAAGGCGTTACAAAAGCCGCTGTGGAAACGGTGGCAGAAAATTTATCGGATGGCGTTATTGCCCCACTTATATTCATCTTCATCGGAGGCGCACCTTTGGGCATGGCTTACAAAGCGGTGAATACATTGGATTCCATGATTGGTTACAGAAACGATGATTATGAATATTTTGGCAAGTTTGCGGCTCGTTTAGATGATGTGGTGAATTTTATTCCGGCGAGGATTTCCGCATTGCTGATGATGGTGGGAAGTATATTTGTTGGCGGCGATATAAAAGGCGCGGCTCGAATTTATGCCAGAGACCGAAACAACCACAAAAGCCCCAATGCCGCACAAACCGAGTCCGTTTGCGCGGGTGCGCTTGGCTTATGCCTTGGCGGTGACAGCTATTATCGCGGTGTTCTCGTCCATAAACCCACAATCGGTGATGATGTTAATGTTCCCGACCCGAAGCATATCAAAGCCGCCAATCGTTTAATGTACGCCGCTTCCGTACTTGCGGTGGTGGTGCTGGCGGCAGTCGGCTTCGTTCTGAGAGGATTTATTTATGTATAAATACAGCCACGGTGGAAATGCCGTTTTTGAACATGGAAATGAAGGCATCATTGATTTATCTGCCAACATAAACCCGCTGGGTGTGCCGGAAGGGGTAGAGTCCGCGATTATCCGTGAATTTCCAAATATCAACCGCTATCCCGACAATTTCAACACTTTACTGTGCGAAAAAACAGCAGTATTTGAAGGCGTAAAGCCAGAATGGATATTCTTTGGTAATGGAGCATCTGACATTATTTTCCGCTTGCCGAGAGCAATGAAGGCAAAAAAAGTAATGGTTTGTGCGCCTACTTTTGCTGATTACGAAAGGTCGGCACAATCATATGGCGCGGAAATATGCCGCCATGTTATGTATCGGGATGATGATTTTACACTGGATGGTAGATTTATTAAAGCTGTGCAGAAAGAAAAACCCACTCTTATTTATGTATGCAATCCTAATAATCCCACCGGCAAGCTAACAGAGGCTCGGTTGATTGGCGAATTGCTGGACTGCGCCAAGCAAATCGGCGCATGGGTTGTTGTTGACGAATGTTTTATGGATTTTGCGCAACAGGCGGTTTTACATACCAGTAAAATCTACCTTGAAGAATATCCAAATCTCGTTATTTTGAAAGCATTTACAAAAATGTTCGCTTTGCCGGGTATCCGTCTTGGTTATGCCCTATGCTCAGATGAAGCCTTGATTGACAGTTTATATTTTCATGGAGCGGATTGGGCTGTGTCTAATTTAGCACAGGGGGCAGGGCTGGCGGCACTTGATGGCGCGGAAGATTTTATCAAACGAACAGTAGCATTTACATCCACCCAAAGAAATACATTAGTGAAAGAACTGGCACGGCTTGGATACAAAATATCTACTTCCGAAGCCAATTATATATTTTTTCGGAATCCGCACCCTTTTGATTTGCGCGAAAAACTCGATAGAAAAGGCATCCGCATCCGCGCTTGCGGGAACTACCACGGACTGGATGACAGCTATTACCGAATTGCTGTGTCAACAGCAGAAAACAACAGCAAATTGTTAGCTGCGATGGGAGATATTTAGATGAAGAATAATGAGCGTTTTTTCAACAACAACGAATGCAAACATTTTCCATGCCATAATGCACCGGAATCAGCGCGGTTTAATTGCCTGTTTTGCTACTGCCCCCTTTACCCGTCAGATGCGTGTGGCGGCAAATTTATCCGTAGCGCAAGAGGGCTTAAAATTTGCATAGACTGCCATCTGCCCCATGTGCCGGAATACTATGATGTAATCATTAAAAAGATTATTGAAGCAAACGCTGCCGGATAGATGGGGATGCACATATGACGTTACAACATTTGAAATACTTTATAGAAATAGCAAACTGTGGCTCTATCAGTAAAGCCGCCAAGAACCTCTATGTTACCCAGCCCAGCCTTTCCAGTGCAGTCAAGGATTTGGAAGGGGAAGTGGGCATTGAACTTTTTTCCCGCACACCCAAGGGGATTAGTCTTACCACGGACGGAATAGAGTTTTTAGGCTATGCGCGGCAAGTGATGGAACAGGCGAGTCTTTTGGAGCAGAGGTACTTGCATAAAAAGCCATCGCGCCGTTTATGCTCAATTTCTACCCAGCATTATGCCTTTGCGGTAAACGCCTTTGTAAACATGGTGAAAAAAAGCGGCGCAGATGAGTATGAATTTACCCTGCGGGAAACACGGACATATGAAATCATAGCGGATGTAAAAAATTTACGCAGTGAATTGGGCATTCTTTACATGAACACATTTAACAGAAAAGTGATAGAAAAACTGCTCTGTGAGAATGGGTTGGTTTTTTATCCGCTATTTACCGCCGAGCCACACGTTTTTATCAGTTCGGCAAACCCCCTTGCCGCCAAGGAATATGTAACAACACAGGATTTGGCCGATTACCCGTGCCTTTCCTTTGAACAGGGCGAGTATAATTCCTTCTATTTTTCGGAAGAAATTTTTAGCACAGCGTTTAGCAAGAAAAGCATCCGTGTGAGCGACAGAGCCACCATTTTTAACCTTATGATTGGGCTTAATGGCTACACCATATCAACAGGCATACTTAGCGCGGATTTGAATGGTGAGAATATCATTGCCGTGCCTTTGAAAATTGACGATTTTATGGAAGTGGGCTGGATTGCACACGGTTCGATTCAGCTTACCAAGCAAGCGACCCTATATCTCGAAGAATTAAAATCTGTTGTGGCAGAATACGGGGTTATAGTCCAAGACTATACCCATCCATAAAAAACAAGCGTTACCCTATATGTCCTCGTTTACGTCATAATATTAACATCACAACATTCCCAAAGGAAAAATACGAGGAGGGTTCACCCATGAGCCAAAAGTTTCAAATTGTAGGCAGTTTACTGCGCCCCGCTGATTTGCTGAAGTACAAAAGGCAAATCGAACAAAGCGACAGCATTACTTACCCATTCTATAATGATTTAACCGGGTACGAGGCGTGCGAAGCCAAAGCCACCGAAGATGTTATCGCCAAGCAAATCGAACACGGTCTTGATATAATCAGTGATGGCGAATTTTCCAAATCCCTGTGGCATTTGGATTTCGTTTGGGGGCTTGCGGGCATCGAGCGGCGTATTGCCGAGCATGGATACTTCTTCCGTGAAAAAGGCGAAACCGACAAAGGTAGCTTTGAAACCCGGCGCGACATTGGCTTACGCTTCCAAGGCGCGTTTAGCGGGAAAAACCATCATTGGATTAAAGTGTTTAAGCGGATGCAAAAATACGCAAACGGTCACGCTACAAAACTGTGCATCCCTTCGCCTTCTCAAATGTTCGGTGAGTTTTCGTGGTCAAAAAATATCGTGGATAGGCACTCATATTACGCTACGCCGGAAGACTTGAAACAAGGCTTGCTGGGAGCGTACAAGGAATTTGTGGAGGAATATGCCGCCGCAGGGGGTAAAATCCTTCAAATGGACGATTGCCTGTGGACGATGTTTGCAGATGACAATCCCAACAGTCCATTCACAGGCACGGGCATCGACCCGGACGCGCTGTTGGCAACCGCCTCAGAATTTGTGGCAATGAATAATGAAATCATTGCCCTCGGTCATAAATTGGGGCTTAAAATGTGGACACATAACTGCCGAGGCAATTATGCATCCAGAAACATGGGCGGCGGTTCGTACCTTAAAATTGCCGAACTGTTCTTCAAGAGGCAAAACTACGACCGTTTTTTTGTGGAATGGGATGACGAAAGGGCCGGCTCACTGGACGCACTTTCCCTGTTTCAAGACAAGGCAGAAATTGTATTGGGCTTTATGTCCAGCAAAATAAATACCTTAGACGATGAAGCCCGCATTATAAAACTCCTTGACGAGGCTTCCAAAATCACGGGCAAAGACCGCCTTTTCCTTTCGCATCAATGCGGCTTTGCATCTTGTGACGGTGGTAACGAACTCACCGAAGCCAAGCAATGGGCGAAGATAGACCAAGGGCAAAAAATAGCACTGGCATACTGGGGTGTGTAAAAGTGGCTATACATTCGATTTACGGCGGATGCGGTGGATAATTGTCCATGCGAATATATAAATTAAAGCGGGTACTTGCAACACTAGGAAAATTAAAATAATGCTGTCTACTGAAACGAAAATTCCGGGAGCCTGTTGAACGGCACGGAGGGCATTGACCCGTTCAATTTCCATCCACGCCGCCACAAACAATGCCGCACCAATGCCAGAAAGCACACCCGGAATAATTAACCAACGTCTGCGCCCTTCCCGCAGAGCCAACCTCACTTGCATTATTCCCAATACTGCCAATATCCCCAGCACGGCAACCATAAAAAATACAAGCATTATATGCCCCGACACTTTCTATATATCAAAGCGAATACGGTAATAGTTACGGAAATGACAAGTGGAAGGGAAGCTATCAACCCCTCGGCAATGGGCATCCCCCATCTGCCACCTGCGTTACTTTTTTGTCTTGCTGTTTTTTTAGTATCCATGACTTTTCCTCCCATCCAAAATGAGTGATTTTACTCTACAACGCTAATATTTAATTCAGCCCGTAATCCACTCGGGCTATCCATCATTCTTTCTGTCAACGAAAACCCGCCTATAACAGCGATTGTGTATTCACCTGCGGGAAGTCGCAAATCATCTTGCGCAAAAAAATTCCGCCAAAAATCAGCATCAGGGTCATCGGCACTCCAACCGCCACTCTTTTGAAACTCGAAACGATAGACCTCACCCCTTTGTAAAACCGTTTCTACCAACACCTCAACAACAGCACCACCCATATTAAAGGTGTTTCCGTCCGTTATAGTAAAGATGATTGATGGTATGCCGTGCCATATAGTTATCTCGTCATAGTCGCCGATATATTCAAGGGTTGCCCATATTTGAATTGTGTCTGTTTCTTTATAAATTCTTTGGTCAGCAAACAGGCTCAACACAAAGTCATTGCTGGTATGGCTTGCGCTAAAAGGCAACGCTATCCATACAGCTACTCCTTTTTGAGTATGAAATGCAATCACTTGCGTACCAACTTCCAAGTCAGATAGCGAAACTTCTGACCTTGTTACGCCATCTTCAATCCTCACACGAACTTGCGGGACAATCCCAGAATCGTATGCCGAACCTCGAAGCTGCAAATATCCACTCCCGTTATTACCCCTATCAAATGTAATATTTTCAACATATCCAATAAAAGAATAATATTGTTCGTATATAGTGGGCGCATCTGCATTCCTCGCTACAGGTGTAACGACGCCATTATCGCTAATGTCAATAATCCTAGCATCAAATGTAGGATGCAGAAGAATCGGTCTGATAGCTTCACCGCTACAGCCCACAAGTACCGCTAACAGCAGACATAATGTTGCTCCCAATAAAATTATTTTTTTCATCATGAAACACCTCCATCTATATAGACGTATCTTTTTGAATTTTGTTCCATAGGATTTTAACTTCTAGCGATTCGGCTATAACTTCAATGGGCGTGTGGCATTTGCAAGGTAGATATTTTATCGCATTGCTTGAAATATACATCACGTTCGCGAGTAAATAAGCCATACTCAACAAAAAACCGCCGAACCATACAAAAATCATCATAGAAATCAATTATCTTGTGATTAACTTCTTTTTCACTGTAAGGCACGCCCTTGTCAAATGAACGGCATATTTCTTCAATGAGTATTAGCTTCTTTTTTAGTTGTGCAGGCATTTTTGTTATCTTACCTTTGGGCATAAAAGTAGAAAGAATTTTTTTACGGTATTCTGCTTCCCGTTCATCTCCAACAGCGTCATGCGCTTCGCCCTGTATTAAATCCAAGATGCTGTGTGAAAAGGCATCAGGACAAAGCGAATACATAGAATAATACTGCTCTTTGCGGGATTGTACCGCACCAATTTCTTCTAATTTTTTCATGTGACTAGAAATGGTTGCAGATGAAAGATTTAGCCTTTCTGCAAGTTGCTCAACATACATATCCTCACGGCTTAATGACTTTAAGATACTTAGGCGTGAAGCATCTGCCAAACACTTGAACAAGCACAAAACATTATTAGATTTCACATTGACCTCCCTGAGTTCGTGTTGTTTGTTTTTGATTATATACTCATCTAATCAATTTGTCGATACTATGTTTTTAATTGCCTATTCAGCTATAATTTGAGCTCGGCATTACAATCATGTTACACGCATTGACAAACAGAACGTACGTGCTATACTGCCCTCGTAACAGCCGTAAGGCCGCCGATTGCCAAGGACGGGTTTTGCCATCTTCGGAAGGGGTCTTGTGCCCTGAAACGGACCGCACCGCGCCACGCCGGAACCCTTATATACTGTTACACCCCAAGCCTTGGTCAGCTTGTACCACCTGCATCACCCGCACCACCCGTGATATGCGCATATCCATTGAACAAAATATTCAAGCAAACCCAAGCAAGCCAGACCAAGGCAATGCTTTACTTTGTATGACCAAGGCAAAAAAAGCCGTTTCGCTTAGCGATTCGGCTTTTTTGTGTGTAATACTACTCTCCGGTAAAGGCGAGGAAGTGCCGCCACGGCGCACCTGTTGCATTTAGTCAAGGGCTTTTTCATATTTCAAATAAAAAAGGCGTAAAAAAGCCCGTCAAAAGGGTTAATCTCTTGTCGGGCGGGCAACACTTGTGGCTTTTTTATTTAGTTTCCAGTTCTGCAAGTCTTTTGCGGAGCATTTCGTTTTCGGCTTCTGCCTGTTCCGCTCTGTTTTTTTCTTGTTCTGCTCTCTGCTTCATCAGTTCATAATCTCTGGCTCTTTTGTTGTGAAGCATAATATCATCTTGCCTACGCAGATATTCTTGTCGAGTCACTTTATCCTCGCTCAACCTTACTAATGCAGAAACAGCCATGCCAATTTCCTCCTGTTCTTTGCATATATTTTCAATTATTGACTTATCCTCAATATCCTTTTCTGTTATAATCGCAAGCCAGCTTGCCAACATAGTTTCGACGGTTTCGCCTTTTCCAATGCCGCCTGTTTCGTTGACGGCTTTCACAAATGCCTTCATGTCAATATAGTGCAGTTCCAAAGCATTTGAAAAAATGGTGTGGTCGTCTATATCCATTATCTTGCAACATTTATGGATTTTTTTACTTTCGCCCTCGTCCAAAGAACCGTTTGCAAAAGTCACACAAATAACAGGCGGTTGTGTTGTGTACGCTTCGCTGGTTTTCAATTCCTCGCCGTAAGTTCTCGCCCATGAACGTATCGTTTTATATTTTAGGTCGTCAAGGTCGTATAAGTGCATCTCAATTAAAATAGTCGTGCCATCGTCCAGTTGCGCCCGAATATCCAGTATCGACAGTTTATCTTCTTTCGAGTGCTTTTCTAAGTAAGGATTTATAACCGTAAGGGATTTTATTATGCGTGGGATTTTCTTGTTGGCGAATATGGCGTTAAGCAATGAAATTAGAAACAGGGTATCGCCTGTACCAAATATTAGCTTAAATGCGTAATCTACCCGCAAATCCATGAGTAGCGAGTAATTAATTTTGATTGTTTCAGTTTTGTTGTCCATAGGTTATTGCCCCTTTTGGTTGTCTATCATTAAAACTCACTAATAATCTCAATAATCACGAAACAGCGAAATTTTTATCTGTCCACGGCGTTATGCTTATTTTCCTTTGCTTTCCGTAAAGTACAAAACGGGAAACAGAAATAACACACCGATGACGAACCAATCTATTCCTGTAACCCCAATTAAATTGGTTACTGACAGTACAATTCCGACTATGCCGCTAATATAGTTCGCTACTTTTGTTCTTGAAATTTTTGACGGATTTTTCTTTTTCTCATCGCTTATCTGATTTTCCATCAACACACCCTCCGAAAATATAAATTTCACCATCAGCACCAAATGAAGTGCTTTGGTGTAGAAAACAAAATTACTGTGGCTATCTATCATTCCATTATGCCCGAAATGATGTTCGATGTAAAGACATTTTGGAATTTTCCTACAGGGAACTTCCGCAAGGGCAGTATACTATATTTTTGCCCTTACGGAAATGAAAATAAGCGGCTGCAATTCCCAATCCTGTGAACGCTGTTTTTGCCGTTGCGGTGCTTTGGGTTTGTGTTCAGGTGAAAGGTAATCGGCTTGTATATTGCCTTGTTACGTTAAAATTTTCATGATAGAATATGCATATAATTTTATTTTCAAGAGGTGATAACCATGTTAATAAAGCCGTCTACCGCGCTCCGAAACGAATACAATAGCATAGCCATGTTGTGCAAAGAAAAGCATGAGCCTGTATTCCTCACGAAAAACGGAGAAGGCGATTTGGTCTTGATGAGCATTGAAGCCTATCAATATCGCGAGGAAATGCTTGACTTGCGGGAAAAACTACTCTCTGCGGAAGCCAACAGGTTATCCGGCGCGAAAACGTACACCATAGCGCAAGTGAGTGAGCGTCTGCGAGGTTTGATTGATGGAAACATATGATGTCCAATTCATGCAAGAAGCATTAAATGATTTGGAAGAAATAGTCTTGTATATAGCCCAAGACAGCCGACAAGCCGCGCTTCGTATGCACGATAAAATAATCGAAAAGGCTAGTGACTTGTCGGTATTTCCGAAACGTGGGCGACTTGTTCCCGATAAAAAGATGGCAGAGGCAGGATATCGGATGTTGGTGATAGAGCCGTACATAGCGTTTTATCGTGTTCTTGAGCGTAACGTTTTTATTTATCGCGTATTGCATGGAGCTACGAATTATCCACTGTTGCATATAATACTACTCTCCGGTAAAAAGCAGACACTGGCGCGTGCTTTTTCCGCAATGCTTCGTTAGCACCTCCTTACGCACCGCTGGTGCGCCGCGTCGGCACTTCCTCGCCTTGCGATAAAATCCTCGCGCCATTGTCTGCTTTTTACCGGAGAGTAGTATAAAAATAATGCAGGGCTTTGAGGAGGAACAGTAAATGAATATATCTATGTGTGGAATTGATTGCGATGCGTGCAATTTTAAAAAAGAAAGTAAATGCGAAGGTTGCCGTATATCTGCACCAAAAGGTGAATGTGTATGGGGTGGGAGATGCGAACTCCATGACTGCGCTACCGAAAAAGAACTACCTCATTGTGGAAAGTGTAATGATTTTCCATGCACAAAATTGGTTGAAGCGCACAAAAATGAAAATCCCGATGGCAATGGCATTGAGATTGAAAACTTAAAAGCACTGGAATAAAAACGTAACGAGCGCACTGTTATCCCGTTTTATTCGGCTATAATTTACCGGCAAGAGGTTTCAGCAAAACTGCCATTGAAATAAATCCTATCGCCAGCGCAGTATTCGCAAAGGAACTTAACCGGGTAAGCTGCACCGGGCCTATGGGTCGAAAAATATAGGAAAGCGTGCTTATATTGATGGCCGCTGGGTTGGGTAGCCATAATAAGATATGATTTAAGATAACCGAAAAGAAAACGGTCACTACCCCTGCGCACAGAGAGAACATAATGGTTTCAACATATTCATGTTTGCGCAGTGTACGCCACGCCTGTAAAAATAAAAGTGTCGATGCTACGGCTAATACCGTAGCCAATAAAATCCGCGCTCGGATACCTATACTTTGCACAACGCGGTCAATGTCTACGATGTTGTAATCATCGGGATTAACCCCTAGATGGTTGCGCAAGATGCGCACTGCCGTAGCGGAGGCAAGGGGGTCATGTGCCTCTGTGCGGATATACAATGTTGAAACAGGTTCATCTGTGGCCATGCGCCATGCGGTGGTTTCGCCGCCCATTTGTACAATGCCTCCCACGGTGTGTGCATCATTCAATTGAATTTCCAGCCCTACAACGTCTACGGTGTTGCCGAAAAGTTGCCATGCCAGCTCTTCGTTCAGTACGATGTCCGTTGTTCTGTGCGGTGCTGTGCCTTGGGTAAAATCCAGTCGGTACATATCGAAATACCCCGGTGATATTTGGTAAATCCATCCCACGGCACTGCGATAATCGCTTGCCAATACTTGTCTGCTGCGCGACACGCCTACTATGTTATGTGCCGGGAAATGTTGCGCCAAAGCGTCCACCCGCGCCCGCGGTATGTGATAGCGTACATCCGAAATCCGCGGCGTAACCATCACAACGCCTTCGGCGTAAAAATGCCCGGCAGTCCGTTCCAAGGCGAATAGTAAAATAAGCGATGCGGCCAGCACCAGCGCGCAAACAGCCCATAAGAGTACGCGCTTCATACGCCGCCCACGATACGTACCCGCGCACCGGGATATACAAATAAGTCGCTGTTTATTACGATACCGGTTTCGGGCATATTCATACCCCATTGTGCAGTTATGGCAACATGTGTAAAGCTTCGCCACCCCGGCTCCACGCGTAAAAGGCGCAAGTAATAATGGCTTCCGAAGCGACGCGGTACGGCTTCTACATACAAAATAAAATGCCCGTGTTCATCCTGCCGCAAGCCTGTAATGGGGATGGTATTTGCGCCCGGCTCGGCCAGTGCCAACACGACACGAGGTACAGAAATATCCGCCAGCGTCTGGGAGAAAAAGGTGAGGAACAACAAACACGCCACAAACACTACCGTGAACCGTGTTAAAATTTTCTTGTACGTCATCGCTTCCCCTCCTATTTTAAGCCTGATATGCACATACCCTGCATCGTCTATAATGGTTGCAAACGGTACGAAATTGCGTATAATACATGAAGCATAAAAACTGAAGGGATGATACGTATGACCAAATCAGCCAGCATCAATGTGCGCCTATACCCGGACTTGAAAAAAGAAGCGGAGGGCGTTTTTGACTATTTCGGCTTATCCTTACAAGACGCGATTACCGTGTTTTTAAAGCAATCATGCAACGTCGGGGGCTTCCCTTTCGAGATGAAAAAAGAGCCAAATGAAGGACGCTGGAATGACCCCGTTAGCCTGGCGGCACTGGAGGAAAGCAACCGGATTGTGGCGAATCCGAGTGCGTATAAATGGCACGATAATGTTGACGCGCTTTTTTCCGACCTGGACGCGGAGGACGATGATGAGTAAACGAAAAATTAAGGAATCCGCGCTATATAAACGTGACTACAAAAAAGCAAAAAAACAGGGGAAAAACATAATCTTGTTGCGTGAAGTCATCACCCTACTCGCCAACGACATACCCCTGCCGGACAAACACCGCGACCATGCCCTAACCGGCAACTGGCAGGGCCACCGCGAATGTCACATAACGCCCGACTGGCTGTTGGTTTATCGCAAAACCGATACAGGCGGGCTTCTTCTTGTATTGGTGCGTGCCGCGTCGCACAGTGAATTGGATTTCTAACGCACTGCATCATTCCCACAACCACAGCGTAATCGAATTATGAATCATCTGCGCAAAGGTTTCTGCGGTGATGGCACCTGCCATAAAGTTCGTCAAATTCACTGCGTCCGGCCCTAAGAACACCCCGTGGTCTATCATGGGTGTGACCAGCACCATGGGCATTTCGTTCAATTCGGCGAGGCGTGCCATGGCCGCGTCGATGTATTCCTCTCGCGGGGCGGAAAAATTCCAGTCCATGAAGCGGCCATACTGTTCCGGGTTGGCGGCATATCCAAACATGCGGCGTGGCATATCGGCATTGGCGCGCAGGATGGGGGTGGCAATGGATAGCCCCGCCCAATATGCCCGCATACCAAACCCGGGAATGGTTGCCGCACGGCCCGTGGCATGGGGGTACTCGCGTAGCAGATAGGTGATAAATTCCCAGGCCAATGCGGGCTGGCCAGCTGCGGTAATGGAAAGGGTTGCCCATGCCGCTGTCATGGTAGTGTCGAGCAGAAGCCGCCCCATTTCGTCTGCCAGGGGTCGATATTCAACGAAAAGATTTTGCGTGCGGGGGAAAAACGCATTGGCGGCGGAAGTGCGGAAAGACATCATTTCAAATATATAATGATGCATGTAATCGGCAAAGAAGCGCACCCCGGGCGCGTTGACAATCAGGGGCCGGGAGAGGCTGGTTCTATCGTCAAACACACGCTGTATCAATTCCAAATGCGTGACAAAACGCGGGTCGGTCAAATTTGCCGTGCGTGTGTCCCAATCAATGAAGGGTACCATGGCCGCACTGACCGCGCTCCAACGGTCGAAGGCGACTTCCATGCCTATTTCCCAGTGTGCGGTCTCCGGGTTGGTGCGTGTGCGGTCGTAGATTTCCAGCATTTCGCGCAGGGTGATGGTGCCCCGTGCGGTGTGACTGGCGATTTCGTGCTGGGGTAAGCCCGTGTTGATGCCCACCTGGTGAAGTGTGAAGGCCGTGGGGAAAAGATATAGCCCGCCGTCAAATTCATAGGCCGCCAGCACATTTTCAAAGAAATCTCCACGGTTCATGTGCGCGCAAGCGTCTATCAGCGTGTATATATCAGCCAGAATGCCGTTGCGTGCCATGGCGCGGAGGTTCATCCACGGTGCGATGAAAATATCCGGCCCCTGCCCTGCCATTAATTCGGTTTGTAATCGCATACCCCGTGCTTCCGCACCGGCAAAATCATTCCATCGCCAATCGTCCATCACCAATTCGAAGGCATACCCTTTGCCGCGTGCTTGCCAGCTTGCGTTCATTGCCGCCGCCGCCTGTTGAAACATGGCGGAATGCCTTTCGTCTGCGTGAACCGTAAGGGTTTGCACATGGGTAGCGGGTTCCGCTACCGGCGCGGGGACATATGCCTCAATGTATATTTCCTGCCCCAGCCACTGCATTATGGCGTCTTCCATGGCAACCACGGCGGCGGTTGCATCCCCACTGCCCCGCATGAAATCCATATAGACGGGGGCGAGGATTTCGAGGGGCATAATCACCGTGTGCGCCAACTGCGCGATGGGCAATTCTGCCAGTGCCAGTATGCGGTCGGTGGCGGTGGTGATGGCGTCCGATTCGCTGGTGGTTATCGGACGCAAAGACGCGCCTATATCCGCGGCAATGCCCCGCGCCAGATAGGGCCGTGCGTGTTGCCGCGAAATGTGAATATTTCCGTTGCGCCCGCTGTGTATACTTATCGCCATTTCCTCCAGCAACGCTTCGATGAAGGCCCACGCTACATCGGGACAGGCTTTGGCACTTACCGCTATCACCGGCGACAACGAATGATTCACCAATGCACCGCGTTCATCGGTTATGGGAATGTAGTGGGTAAAAAATTCCCGTTCAAAGGGGAAAAATGCATCCGATACCGCGTGGGAACCCATGGGCGGCACATGAAATACGGTGTTGCTTTGCAGGGATTCCATTACATCGAGGGGCGAGCCTTCGTGGACATGTGCCAAATTCGCGTTGCCATACATATGTGCGCGCAAGCCGTCCAATAGAGCCGCCGTGCTTTCCGGGAACGCTACCGTACCCGCTACGATATCCAGCGCGTAGCTAATTTCCGGCTGTATTGCCGAGCCCAGCCAATACATATTCATGAAATAATAATCTGCAAATTGCGGGTGTGCCGTAACCAGCTCTACATAAATTTCCAACAATTGCAAGGCGGAGGCCGTTTCCAATGCGGCAAAGCGTGCCACAATTTCTGCCGGCAAATCGGCGTTGATGCCCACCATGCTAAAACGGAAGCCCATGGGCATGGCATACAACCGCCCGTCAAACTCAAACCCGGCCAGCGCGTTTTCATAAAAACGCGAACGCTCGGGGATGATTTCATTGATATCCATCAGAAAGCCCCGCTCAATGAAGGGGTACAAATGGGAATCCACCACGAAGATGTCCGGCCCCATCCCCGCCGCAAAAAGTGCCAGCCGGTGGGGGTGGTAGTGGTCAAACTCCGATATAAGATAGGTGGTTAAAGCAAACTCCACCTGATGGGAAGCACGCAGGGTTTCGGCGGCCGCTTGCATGTGCTGGTTTGCCAAATTAAATATCGGCGCGAAAAGGTGCAGTGTCTCGCCATAAAATTGCAATTCGGGTTCATATACATTTTCATCGGGTACCTCGTTGCGCTCACGAAAGTTAATTAAAGAAAAGACGATGGCCCCCGTCACCATAAACACCGTACATAAAACCAAGACCCAGCGTTTAGGTGAGGTTTTCGTGATGATATTTTTCAAGCGGCTTTTCATGTTCTTGCCGTTGCCGGTCAGGGCATAGGCCAATGCGTCCCGCACCCGTACATCCTGCCATGCCGTGTTCAATAATGTTTTGCCATACTGCGTGCGCGTTTCGTCGTCGGAGTGGCGCAATACGGCATCATCACAGGCTTTTTCCGATTCATCCAACGCAACGCGGTTCATCAGGTGTACCAGCGGGTTAAACCAATGCACCGCCACCGCAAGGAAGTACAACAGCCGCGTAAGGATATCGCCGCGTTTTATGTGTAGCATTTCATGCAGGATAATTAACCGCTGCGCTACATTGTCCACATGCAGTAAATAGGCGGGCAACACAATCACCGGGCGAAAATACCCATACATTATCGGTACGGTGAGCTCACTGTTCGCCATCAAGCGCACCTTGCAACCTACACCTGCATAACAACGCATACGAATAAAAAGGTTGTACAGCGCGCCGGATGTTATCTCATTATTGTTTCGCTTCGTCTTGCGGATGAAATGTACGTGGTGGATTGCGTGAAACAAGACAAAACCAACGGCACCCACCGCCCATATGGAAAACAGCAGTAGCCATATGTTTTCGCGCATCATTATTAGCGTAGTGGCGTGTGCTGTATCGTCTGCCGGGGCTGGTTCCCAATAATATACAATCGGTATGGATTCTATTGATTCCGGGGCTTTTATTATATGGGTTGGTTCTATTGGTTGAGGGCTGGGGGCGTATATCGCATAAACCGGGTCTGCCGGGCGTTGTGCAATATAGGGCATACCGATGGCGGGTGCGGGGTTAATATTGTGCTGGCTATGCGCCCATTCAAAATCGAAAAACCCCTCGGTGTGCGGTACGGTTTCGGCGTGTTGTAGTCCCTCGGTTTGCGGCAAGGTAAAAGTCAACAGTGCGGGGCGAAAAGGCATGAGTAAGCCCACCGCCACAAGTAGCCAGCATATATGCCGCAGTGCAGGGCGCGTCTTATTAGCGAACAGCTTGCCAAACAACAGCAAAACCACTACAGCCCCGGACATGAGCAAGGATGTTTCCAGAATAAGTTGTATTATCCGTTCCATGGGAAGCCTCCTATTCCTCGGTGTTCTCTCTCAGCCACGTTTCGATTTCCGTCAAATCTTCTTTCGTGGCCTTCTTGAATAAAGCGTTCATCAGCCGTGGCACGGAATTTTTATGAAACTTCTGAAAAAACCAGCCTGTTTCCTGGTTTAAGTACGTTTCTTGGGATACCAGCGGCGTGTAGATGCGTTCCTTCCTTCCCTGCTTCGTGGTATACAAAAACCCTTTTTCCACCAAACGGGCAAGGAGGGTGTACACCGTTTGCACCGTCCAACTGCGCTGTGGCACGGCTAAAGCGGTAATTTGGTTTATGGTAATGGGTGAGGGCTGTTCCCATACAATTTGCATAATGGTGAACTCAGAATCGGGTAACTGTGGTAAATTTTTCATATCCGCCTCCTGCGTCTTACATGAGTATCATTTACTGGTGTATGTACCTATCGTTACATGCGATAATGTAGGGTTGCTTTATCTTACATTTGTCGGAATAAATTGTCAACCTGTTAAAATATGTCTTGTGATTGATATAAAAAAACCTCGAAACATGATGTTCCGAGGCAATATAGCAAATTATAGCCGAATAAAACGGGAACGGTTCCGCCTATCGCGGCAAAATTACTCCCCTATTCTCTTCCCGGGTTTAACCAGGGTACGGAAGTCCCCCATAATGGCGCGGGGTACGGGGATATCCAGCATGGTGATTACGCCGGGGTCGGCGTTGATGGTTTGCGGGATGCAATTGATGCACATGGCGATGGTGCCAAGGCCGCCGTCGATTTCCGGGGTGATTTGCATACTTATGGGCGGGTTGCCCTGGAGTTCAATGTAGTCCCCGGTGTGTGTGCCTTCCATTTCGGGCTCGATTTGCTGGGGATGGTACATGTCGATGATTACCTTGCCGTTTTTCAGCCCTTGGCCCGTCATATTTACCCCCGCCAGATGCCCGGCCGGGGCGAAGCCATAGGGGGAGGTACGGTCGATGGAGGTGACGATGGGCTTCATTTGTTGCTTAAAGCCGTCGGTTTCAAGCCCCATGCCCGTGGCAATCATGGCCACCGATTCCGCGAAGCCCACATGCCCGGCCAATGTCCCATCGGCCACGCCCTTGTCAAATTCGGCTACGGAAATGCCTACGCCCTGCTCCTCCATTACCGCTTTGCCGAAGGGTGAAAGTGAGTTGACCCGCTTGCACATGACGGATTCCACGTCGGTCATGGCACCGGAAAGGCAGAGCGCGAGCAGGTCCATCACCAGCCCGGGGTTGATGCCCGTGCCCAGCACGGAAACGCCGTGTGCCTTGGCCAGTTCGTCCAGCTTCTTGGTCAGCTCCGGCTCCTGGGCGGCGGGGAAGGCCATTTCCTCTGCCGTGGAAATAACATTGACCCCCAGCTTGATGAGGGCTTCCATTTTGGGGAAGGCTTTGGCCGTGAAGGAATCCGTGGCCAGAATGCACACGTCACAGCTCTTGGGCTGGACGGCCTCTTCTATAGAAGCTGTGATTTTCACGTCCCCTTGCGCCGCACCGGAAATCCCCAGTGCCTCTATGAATCCCTTGCCCACCAGCGCGGGGTTGATGTCGCACACGCCGGTAATTTCCACGCCTTTTTTGGTCAGCAGTACCTTGGCGATACCCTGACCCATGGCACCGAAGCCCCAAAGGGCTACTTTTATGTTGCTCATATTGTCACCACCGTTCCCGTTTTTCCTTCCAGCGCGGGGATTGCCTTATCCAGCGCGGTTATAATGGCTCGCTTACCCGTCTTGGCGAATTTCACCGCCGCCTGTACCTTGGGTAGCATACTGCCCGGGGCGAAATGCCCTTCGGCGATGTATTTTTCCGCTTGTGCCACGGTAATGTTGCCCAGGTTTTCCTGGTTGGGCTTGCCGAAATGGATGGCGGCCTGCTCCACCTCGGTGAGAATCATCAGCACCTCCGCGCCGATTTCCTCCGCCAGTTTTTCCGCGGAGAAATCCTTGTCGATGACGGCGGCCACACCCTCCAAGCCCGCCGCACCCTCGATGACGGGGATGCCGCCGCCGCCGCAGGTAATCAGCACCGTGTTGCCCGCCAGCAAGTATTTTATGGTGTCAATTTCCTGGATGCGCATGGGGAGGGGCGAGGCGATGACCCGCCGCCAGCCACGGCCCGCGTCTTCCTTCATTGTATAGCCCTTTTCTGCGGCCAGGGCGTCGGCTTCTTCCTTGGAATAAAACGCGCCGATGGGCTTGGTGGGATTGGCGAAGCCGGGGTCGTTCTTATCCACCACCACTTGCGTCACCAAGGACGCCACCGGCCGCTTGATGCCCCGTTTGTCCAGTGCCTTGCGCATTCCTTGCTGGATGTGATAGCCGATGTAGCCCTGGCTCATGGCCCCGCACACGTCAAAGGGCATGACGGGGGTTATGTCCTTGGCGGTTTCGCTGGCCAGCAAAATCCGCCCGATTTGCGGGCCGTTACCGTGCACGATGGCGACTTCGTAGTCCTTTTGCATCATTTCTGCGATGTATTCACAGGTGGCGTTTACCGTTTCCAGCTGGGCCTGTGCCGTGGCCGCGCCCTTGCCCGATTGCAACGCGTTGCCCCCCAGGGCAATGACTATCCGGCTCATAGCGTGGCCACCAAAACGGCTTTAATCGTATGCATCCGGTTTTCCGCTTCGTCGAAGACCACGCTGTGGCGACTGCGAAATACTTCGTCGGTCACTTCCCGTATGTCATAGCCCAGTTCTTTTTGTTCCTTCGCCATTTTTGTCTCAAAATCGTGGAAGGCGGGGAGGCAGTGCAAAAACAGCACCTCCGGGTTGCCTGTTTTCTTGAGCATTTCCATGGTGACCTGGTAGGGGGTGAGCATTTTCACCCGCTCGGGGATTTGCGCTTCCTCGCCCATGGACGCCCACACATCGGTATAAATCACGTCCGCGCCCTTCAGGCAGGAATCGTCATGGCAGACTTCGATAGTAGCTCCGGTTTCTGCGGCCACTTTGCGGGCGGCGGCCAGCACTTCTTCGTCCACCTTCATGGTTTCCGGCCCGTGGGCCACGAAATGCATACCCATTTTGGCACAGCCATACATCCAGGCATAGGACATATTGTTGCGGATATCGCCGCAAAAAATCACCTTCACCCGGTTCAGGGGCTTGGCGCAATGCTCCTCAATGGTGAGTAAATCCGCCAGAATTTGCGTGGGGTGGTCCACGTCGGTGAGGCCGTTCCACACGGGCACGCCGGAATACTTGGCCAAATCCTCTACAACTTTCTGCGCGAAGCCACGGTACTCGATGCCGTCATAAAACCGCCCCAGCACCTTGGCGGTGTCCTCCAGGGATTCCTTCTTGCCCATTTGGGAACTGCCGGAGTCGAGGAAGGTTACATGACCCCCTTCGTCCGTGGCCGCTACCTCGAAGGCACAGCGCGTACGGGTCGATGCCTTCTCAAACAAAAGCACGATATGCTTCCCCCGTAACCTGTCGCCAATCAACCCGGCGCGTTTCTTTGCTTTCAAATCATGGGACAAATCCAGCAGATACCGGATTTCGGCGGGCGATAAATCCATGAGCGTGAGAAAGCTCCTGCCCTTCAAATTGACTGCCATCTTGCATTCCACCTTCCATAGTAATGGGTAATATTTTGTTTTACAATGCTTATTTCCAACGCTTTAACGTGGGGAAAAATTTCATCATTTCCCTTTTAGCGGTTTCTGCATCAGGATAACCATCGGGAAGCGTTTCGCTTTTCACACGCCAAGGGACAGAGCTGTCAACCATTTCTTCCATCGTTTCATCAGGCTTGCCGAAAGCACCGTCAACCCAGCAATATACTTGCAATAATCTTCGTTCTTTGAGCCGTCCGCATTCGTACCGTAATTACCCTCAATAGGAAAGTAGCTACCGCAACTTTGACATAAAAATTCATTCATTTTTCAAAACCCCGATAGTATAATATTTTCTACTGCAAATTAATTATAACATGGAAAAATGGCAAGCAATAGCAAAAATTTTCCCTTTGGACGTTAGCGGTAGCGTGTCCATACTATACCACAGCTTGCCTGCATATGGTCTCCCCTTTCGTGGGTTGGCCGTAAGCATTATAGCATTTTTGTAATACCCCCTTTGCCTTTTCCGCACCTTTCCTGTACAATGAGACCCGGACAATTTATAAGAATATGTCCGGGTTATTTTATTGTTATCTTACCCAAGAAAGGAAGGGGTTTTCATTCATGGAAAAAAATGAAAAGGCTTTGTACGCCGAGTTGGATGCCTACATCGACGCGATGCCTACAAAGCAGGGCGCACTGATATCGGTGCTGCACAAGGCGCAGGATATTTTCGGCTATCTGCCCAAAGAGGTGCAAACGCATGTGGCGGACAAGCTGGATGTCCCGGCGAGCAAGGTGTATGGGGTACTTACGTTTTACTCGTTCTTTACGATGACCCAGAAAGGCAAGAACCGCGTGAACGTCTGTATGGGTACGGCTTGCTTTGTGCGGGGTGCGGACAAGATTCTGGAGCGGTTTGAGCGGGACTTGAACATGAAAGCGAACACCACTTCCGAAGACAAGTTATGGTCGCTGGACGCGTTGCGTTGCATCGGCGCGTGCGGCCTTGCCCCGATTATTACGGTCAATGGCAAGTCCCACGGGCGGCTGGTGGAGGACGATGTCCCGGGCATCATCGCATCCTGTCTTGAAGAGAAGGAGGGAGCATAATGGCGAAAGTTAATTCGCGGGAGGAGCTAAAGGCCCTGCGTGAAAAATACCGCGACAATGTGATTATGCGCTTGGTTTCCGATAACGCGGCAAGCCGGGTGGAGATATTGTGCGTTGTGGGGAAATGCGGCACCGAAGCCGGAGCCCGCGACATCATGAAGGTGATTTTCGACGAGGTGAACGCCGCCAGACTGGAGAAGGTATCCGTGCTGGTTGCGGATTGCTCCTATGGCTGTGACAACGCCGACGCGCCCAAAATCGACGGCAATTTTGCCTGCGGCAGTGACAAGGTGGTGGACGTGGTCTTCCCCGGGGAGGCACCCGTGCGCCATATGAAGGTGGACGCGGCGAAGGCTAAGGAAATTGTGCGCGGCATCGCGGCAAGATTGGAGGGGCAACATGCATAAAACGAGATTGCAAATTTTAATATGCGGCGGCACGGGCTGTATTTCCTCCGGCTGTTTGGAAGTGGAGGACGCGCTGGTTGCCGCCATGGAGAAGCACGGCATCCGCAACGAAGCGACCATATTAAAGGTGGGGTGCTTCGGCTTCTGCGAGCAGGGCCCCATCGTGAAGATTTATCCCGACAACACTTTCTATGTACAGGTGCAAGCCCAGGACTGTGAGGAGCTGGTTACAGAGCATCTGCTCAAGGGCAAGCATGTGGACAGGCTGTTGTTCAAGAGCCCCCTCACCGGGGAGCTGTGCCACCACCACATGGATATGGCCTTCTACAAGACCCAATTGCGCATCGCGCTGTACCACTGCGGCGTGGTGGACCCGGAGAACATCGAGGACTATTTCGGCGTGGGCGGCTACGAAGCCTTGGCCATATGCCTTACCGAGCATTCCCCGGAGAAAATTATCGAAATCATCAAGGAATCCGGCTTGCGTGGGCGCGGCGGCGCGGGCTTCCCCACAGGCTTGAAATGGGAATTTGGCCTGAAAAACGCCAGCGACAAGAAATATATCATCTGTAACGCCGACGAGGGCGACCCCGGCGCGTTTATGGACCGCAGTATCATGGAGGGCGACCCCCACGCGGTGCTGGAAGCCATGGCCATCGCGGCCCGTGCCATTGGCGCGGACGAGGGCGTGGTGTACATCCGTGCGGAATACCCCCTGGCGGTAAACCGCTTGAATGTTGCCATCAACCAGGCCAGGAAATACGGCATGTTGGGCGAAAATATCATGGGCAGTGGCTTTAACTTCGACGTCCATGTACATCTGGGTGCGGGTGCCTTCGTGTGCGGTGAGGAAACCGCGCTGATTAATTCCCTGGAAGGCTTGCGCGGCGAGCCTCGCCTTCGCCCGCCCTTCCCGGCGCAAAAGGGCTTCTGGGGCCAGCCCACGGTAAACTGCAACGTGGAAACCTACGCCTGTGTACCCCTGATTATCACCAAGGGGCCGGATTGGTTCAAGAGCGTGGGCACACCGAAAAGCCCCGGCACCAAGGTTTTCGCCCTGGCGGGTAAAATCAATAACGTGGGTCTCATCGAGGTTCCCATGGGCACGACTTTGCGCGAGGTTATCTTCGAAATCGGCGGCGGCATCCCCAACGGGAAGAAATTCAAGGCCATCCAAACGGGCGGGCCCTCCGGCGGCTGTATCTCCGAGAAGGACCTCGACGTGGGTGTGGACTTTGATACGCTGACCGCCATCGGCTCCATGATGGGCTCCGGCGGTATGATAGTCATGGACGAGGACGACTGTATGGTAAACATCGCCAAGTTTTATCTGGAGTTTACCGTGGAGGAATCCTGTGGAAAATGTACCCCCTGCCGTATCGGCAACACCCGTATGTACGAAATCCTTGAGCGCATCACCAAGGGTCTGGGCAAGCCGGAGGATTTGGTGGAGCTGCGGGAGCTGGGCCAGACCATCAAGGACGCGTCCCTGTGCGGCCTGGGCAACACCGCGCCCAACCCGGTGCTTTCCACGCTGAACAATTTCATGCACGAGTACGAAGCCCATGTGCTTCACGGCAAATGCCCCGCCGGCGCGTGTAAGGATTTGGTCAACTTCGTCATCACGGAAAAATGCATCGCCTGTGGCCTTTGCGTGAAGGTATGCCCGGTGAGTTGCATCCATCCCACGGGCACGGAAATGCCCAATGGCAAGAAGAAATTCGTCATCGACCAAGAAGAATGCATCAAATGCGGCGCGTGCATACCCAAATGCCCGCCGAAAATTGGCGCAATCATAAAAGAATAAGGAGGCGGCTACAGCCATGGTAAACATAAAAATTAATAACCTAGCCGTGCAAGTAGAAGCCGGCACAACGATATTGGAAGCCGCCCGCAATGTGGGCATCACCATTCCCACCCTCTGCTACATGAAAATGGAAAGCGCGGGCTGTGACAACGCCCCCGGTTCCTGCCGCGTGTGCATGGTGGAGCAGGAAGGCCGGGCCAATCTCATCCCCGCCTGTGTCACCGTGGTGTGGGAAGGTATGGCCATCCACACCAACACCCCCCGCGCCATCAAGACCCGCCGCACCGTGGTGGAGCTCTTCCTCTCGAACCATCCCAAGGATTGCCTGGTGTGCGAACGCAACAAGAACTGCGAGCTTCAAACCCTGGCCGCCGAGTTGAATATTCGGGAGAACAAATACGACGGCAAGATGGCAAAGCACGAGAAGGACAGCTCCAGCATGAGCCTTATCCGCGACCCGGAGAAGTGCGTATTGTGCCGCCGTTGCGAAACGATGTGCAACGATGTGCAAACCGTGGGTGTATATTCCGCCATCAACCGTTCCCTGGAAACCACCGTAAGCACAGCCTTCAACGCCCCGGTGGCGGATTCCACCTGTACCTTCTGCGGGCAGTGCGTGAGCGTGTGCCCCACAGGCGCGCTCACCCAAGCCAATCACACCGCAGATGTGTGGGCCGCCCTGGCCGACCCGGACAAGACAGTCATCGTACAGGCCGCCCCCGCCATCCGCGTGGCCCTGGGCGAGGAATTTGGCATGGCTTCCGGCGCACGGGTCACGGGCAAAATGGTGGCGGGACTGCGCCGCCTTGGCTTCAACCATGTCTACGACACCAACTTCGCCGCCGACCTCACAGTTATCGAAGAGGCCAACGAGCTTCTGGAGCGCATTAACAACGGCGGGCGGCTCCCCATGCTCACCAGCTGTTGCCCCGCGTGGGTGAAGTTCATCGAGCATCAGTTCCCCACCCTATTGGATGTGCCTTCCACCTGCAAGTCCCCCCACGAAATGCTGGGCGCGATTGCCAAGACTTATCTTGCGCAAAAGCTTGGCGTTGACCCCAAGAAAATGGTGGTGGTCTCCATCATGCCCTGCCTGGCCAAGAAATACGAATCCTCCCGTGAGGAGCTGGGGCAAGGCGTAGACTATGTACTCACCACCCGCGAGCTGGCATCCATGTTCCGCGAAGCGGGGCTCAATTTCCATGCCCTACCCGACGAAAGCTTCGACCCCATCATGGGCGAATCCTCCGGCGCGGCGGATATCTTTGGCACTACCGGCGGCGTCATTGAAGCCACGGCCCGCACGGTGGTACACACGCTAACGGGCAAGAACCCCGCCAACGTAGAATTTACCCAACTGCGCGGCACAGACAACATCCGCGAAGCCACGGTAAAGGCCGGCGACACCGAGCTGAAAATCGGCATCGCCAACGGCTTGGGCAGTGCGCGGAAGATGCTGGAAAACATACGCGACGGCAAATCTACCTACCACGCCATCGAAATCATGGCTTGCCCCGGAGGTTGTGTGGCCGGAGGCGGCCAGCCCTACCACGGCAACGACCAAAGCGTAATCAAAGAGCGCGCCGCGTCCCTATACGCCATCGACGGAGAAAAGAACCTGCGTGTAGCCCACGAAAACACCGAAGTCAAAGCCCTCTACGCCGAGTTCCTGGATAAACCCGGTAGCCACAAGGCCCATGATTTACTGCACACCTCCTATGTAAAACGGGCGAAGGTGTAGACGGATTCGATTCCACAACCAGCCCAAATATTTCAGAGGCTTTGCCCTTCGGGCCCAGCCGCTTCGCGGCGTTCGGAGTGCCACTGGCACTCCTCACCCCGAACCCCACGCGCTTTTGAAAAAGCGCGACCAAAACTTTACTGAAAAAGCCGCGAATGCGGCTTTTTTGGTAGGTTTGGTCAATGCTAGAGCTTGTGTTGTCAAGGTAGCTTTATAATATCTGAGCATATGTTAGGCCACTCTGCATGAATACCGTATGTGGTGGCTCTGCCCCCACGCCCCCGGCCTCCTCCAAAGAACAGAAACTTGACTCTTGAAAATTGGAAATACTAAGTTGCAAAATGTAAAAAGTTCTTGACATTTATTTGTGAGCCAGTATAATAGTAAATGTAAATAACTTTTAACATTTTGGAGGTGTTCGTTTGAAAAAGCCATTAGACGAAATGGAGCGGAGCATTAAGCTCAAATCACAGTTATTCGCCTATAGGATAACAATGATTTTATTGTGTGCTTGGGCTTTGTACGAAATCTACTTGGCGTTGTTTACATCAGCACAACAATTTAATTTAATGCCTGTGATAGTTTTAACTGTTGCCAGCAATGTTCAGTATTTTTCGGAGTTAGTGCTGAAACGAAAAATGGTTTTAGGTGATGAAGAATACAAAGAATCTAACAAGATTGTGAGGGCGATTATTACAATATTGACAATCCTTATAATTATCGCTTCTGTCGTTGCATTTATTTTTATTAACAGGAATTGAGCGTGATTATAATGCGAAACGACATAAAGACATTGAGAAAAAAAGCTGGATTGCGGCAGGAGGACTTGGCAGAGAGATTAGGCGTTAGCAGACAAACAATCATTGCGATTGAGAACGATAAATATAATCCGACTTTGGAATTGGCAATGAAATTAGCAAAGCAGTTAGGCAAGAATGTGGAGGAGATTTTCTTTTTAGAATAAAAATTAAAGGCGCGGTAGCCGTCAATAATGGCAATTGCCGCGCCTTTACACTTGCAATAATCGAGGATGTGAACGACAACGCCCATGAACAGAGATATTTCTCCTACTTCATGGGCTACATTTATGCCCAAACGGTGAAAAAACTCTTGACAAACATCAACGACGAAGGTGCGGGAGCGTTGGAGTATTTCAAAACATCACCTGAATATTGCAAAAAGGGCATTCTCCTGCCTTTTTATCAGCACGCAATTAAATATGCGTTTGAAAATGGAATGCGATTTGTAATTGGATACAGATATATGGATTGGGATATAGATACGTCAAACGGTTACAGTCTTTATGATGAACTTGGCTTTCCCCGCTTGTATTAACACCAAACCCTTATTTCGGTACTTTTTTCTTTCGGGGTTTTGGTACAGGAATAACAGGCTCTAATGCAGACACGACAGCAAAAACTAACTCCCGATTGTCAATATCAAGAATATAATGCTCCTTCGCACCGTTGTATGGACAGCCTTTCTCGGCATCAGACATTAAATCATCTAAGCACGGTAAAATCTTGACGTATACCGTATTATTACAGACACCTAAAAGAGGTTTGTCGTTGACGTAAACCATGTATTCACCAAACATTTTCTTGTAACGAATCACACCGATGCCGTTAATCTGACCGCAGACGTATTCGATAAAATCAAGATTTGTAGCCATTTTACGCCCCTTTTCGTTCTATTTATTAGATACGGCTATTATAGCCGTATAAAATGGGAACGGGCCGCCACAGCGCAGTACAGCATCCGCCATGCTACGTCAGCCGTTCCTAGCGCACCCCCCGGTGCGCGTCGTCACGACTTCCTTGCCTTGCAGACACTGTACTGCGCTGTGGCG
>Ga0209755_10000064_pt1 | contig 189602 bp, 213 predicted proteins | sample TergutCo191P1_FD_187301 | JGI IMG/M metagenome (GOLD analysis project Ga0209755, IMG submission 187301) | Cornitermes sp. P1 segment gut microbial communities from Petit-Saut dam, French Guiana - Co191P1 (SPAdes) (version 2) | ecosystem: Host-associated > Arthropoda: Insects > Digestive... | reverse complement strand
TTACAACAAAACAATTAGGAGAATTAGCAGGGCTTGATACTAAAACGGTTAATCAAATAGAAAAAAGTATAGGCACTGCTACTGATATACGAACTTTGAATAAATATTTGGGTGCTTTGGGCTATAAGCTTGAGGTTGTCGAGGTTGATTGAAGGTTAAAAAACCGCCACCCGCCGTCACCCCGCATCAAGCGCGGGGTGACGGGTCAATTATCCACAATATAAAACCGCTGCAAAGATAAAATTGCAGCGGTTTTTGGCTAGTTTTTAATTATGCTTGCGCTTCAACTGGATAGACAGACACTTTTTTCTTATCTTTGCCCATGCGCTCATAGCTCACTCTGCCATCTACAAGGGCAAAGAGGTTGTCGTTTTTGCCGCGGCCCACATTGTTGCCTGGGTGGATTTTTGTGCCGCGCTGGGTGTAGAGAATGTTGCCAGCACGCACAACCTGACCGTCAGCACGCTTGGCACCAAGGCGTTTTGATGCGGACTCGCGCCCGTTTCTGGAGGAGCCAACGCCCTTTTTAGATGCAAAAAATTGCAGATTCATTTTAATCATAATAATCACCTTTTCTAATTATTCTAGCTTTCTGTCATTGTTCTAATTCTAATTTGTTTTGGATATTCTTTCTTAATCTGCTCCAGACCGTAAACGAAATGGTTAAGGATTAGGGCAGTGGCTTCGTGGCGCGGGTCAATAACTGCAAATTCAATCATCCCGCCGTTATACTCATATTTGAGCAGGCATTTGACCTTTAGCTGGGATTTGATAAAATTAACGCAGGTAATGGCAAGAGCTGACACCCCAGCACATACAGTGGGGTCGCCATGGCTTATAATTTTGAAGCGAAACACATAGTCGCCTCTTTGATAAATAGACACTTTAATCATAATATAACCCTTTTAAGCGTTTATTGTCTCGATTTTAAGTGCTGTAAACGGCTGTCTATGCCCTTTTTTCTTTCTGTAGCCCTTTTTGGGCTTATACTTAAAGGCAATGACCTTTTTATGCTTGCCTTGTTCCAGCACACTAGCTTCTACAGTGGCACCTGCCACATAGGGCGCGCCCGCCTTGCCTGACACAAACAGCACCTTGTCAAACGTGAACTTGTCACCTTCATTTGCTTCTAACTTTTCCACCTTAATGGTGTCTCCTTGGGCAACCTTATATTGCTTGCCGCCTGTTTCGATAATTGCGTACATTAAAAATCACCTTTTCCTTAAAAGATACTCACCAGCAAAGGCTTTTGGATTGACCAAAAATTAGACCTTTGTCTGTGTGGTTGATACATAACCCTGACATTCTACCACACTTAAGACAGATTGTCAATACCTAAGTTTAGTTAAAATTTGAATTTATTTTGATTGACAATTATAAAATATCGTGATATAATCATTTTACAATTTGGGAGGTGTATTTCATGAAAAATTTCAGAAGGTTATTTATGATTTTTGCAGCTGTGTTTTTGGTTGCCTGCGATTATGACGAGTTAACAGGTGATGTGGGCTATGTGGGTGATATTACAGAGGTTTTAACCGACCCCGCCCCGCCATATGAAGTTGGCACTGTCCCTGTTTTCCCATATTTTGCGCGTCCAGAGCAACCCTTGCAAGACTTTCATCCGGAAGCTTTTCAGATTGTAAGCTTTCTTGAAGCCACCCATGCCAATTTTGCAGTGGATGGCAGAATCCCAGCCGGATATGACAATGCCCGTGACGAATATTTGCTCATTACGCAAAATTATATGACACATACAGAGTTTACCCTGCAAACCCAGCGTTTTTTGGCAAGCATGAACGATGGGCACCTAAGCCGCACATTTTTAATGATTGATTGGGAAAATTTTCAGCAGACTTTGTTTCAAGACGGCTATTTTACTGAATCTACTTTTTTAGCTCGCGGGGACAGGCTGTTTTTGGTGGGAGATGACGGGCGTATCACCGACAGGGAAGTGATGTCCATAGGCGGAGCTTTAGTGCCACATCTATTTCACACAATTGATACATATTTTGGCAGATATAACGAAACAGGCAGGGAGAGGGCAAGAGGGCGTTATGCAGCGTCTGAGCTTATGGTCCGCCGCGCAGGCGGGCGCGTTGGCTATGACGTGCGGGTTTTTGTAGAGGTGGTTTTTCGTGATGGCGAAAGCTTAGTCATGCCCATGCACTCGCTGCACCCCACCCGCTACCGCGACCCGTCCATCCAGCCGCCCTATCATGTGCGCCATGAAATGGTGGGAGATGTGATGGTTATTGCACTTCCCGCGGTTTTGCAGCTAGGTCCAAATTTAGATGAACTAGTAATCGCAATTGAAAATGCCATAGCAGAGGGCATACGCAAATTTATACTGGATTTGCGCTCGACCCCCGGCGGCAACACCCATTTTGGTGATGCTGTGCTGCGCGCTATGGGCATCACACCTCCCGCCCATGGGAAATATCTGCGTGTGAGCCCGTATATGCACATAGACGGTTTTATCGGGATGAGATATTTTAGCCATTTGAGCGAGGATTATATGCGAAACAGCACATTGATATATGTACCAAGAAATCAGGCTGCTGCCGCAAACCCATATGGTGTCACCGTGGCAGCCCTCACCAGCCCCCGCACCTTTAGCGGCGGCACAACCTTAGCTGTGGAGGTCCAAGATGGGGGCTTTGGTCCTGTAATTGGCGAGCCCTCCGCAACCGCGCCCACAGGTTATGGATGGGGTACAAATATGTTTGGTCCGCTTTCAGACCTGCAAATCCGCCCCCATGTCAGCCTGTACCTGCGCCCAGACCCGAGTGCCGACCAACTGACCCTACACCCCGATATACTTGTGGATGAACAAGACGCACTAGAAGTTGCCCTAGATTTTATGGCAAACCTGCCGTGAATTTAGACTGATGATGAGCCCAACTTGTCACCCCGCGCTTGACGCGGGGTCCCCTCAAGTTCGCCAAATGACTTGTGCAGTGAAGAAGCATTCGGCTAAACCGATGGGATTGCGGGTCGTGCGCTTTGGCTTTGCGAAAGTGGGCTTCGCCCAGTTTGCCGTTGATAGGGTCTGTCGACACTAAATTTCTGGAAGTATTTTTGAGTCGATTTTTCGCCAGTCGCAGGAGGCGACGACGAAGTGTGCCCAAAGGCACATGAGGATGAGCCGAGTGCAAATGGCGAAAATATAGCGTTTGTAGCTTGCGCCCACCATCTGCGAGCCGAAAAGCCGCGGCTTTAAGCGGTTTTCGGCGAAGTAATAGGTAAGCCCCTAATATTGCCCTTTGCAATTTATGGCGCGTCCATTGCTAAAGGCGATATTTTGTGGTTTGTCCATACGGACAGTGTTTTGCCCAAAGCCCCTCTTGTCCATATCCGAAGGGTTTTTTCCAAGGGGCACCGTATTGGCTGTTTCCCCATTCGCTTTTGTGATTGCCTTTGGCGACCAAGCTATGTTTATGGAGCGTTCACTTTTTGAGGAGCTTGGCGGCTGCGCCTGCTGCTAGGGGACTGTCCCATGATTTTGGGGACTGTCCCCGGGGAGGGCGGATTCGGCAGGGGATTGTTGGTGGGGGATTTGGTTAAACAGGGGTTTGTCCGATGTAGGTTCGATTCCTAAATTTTTTAAGGCAAAGGCTAGGATGGCACCTGCCTCTAAGTTTTGGTTTAGTAGAGTTTTGGGGTCTTTTAGCATTGCTATATACTCAGCGATTTGGTCAATTAACTCAGCGCGGGGCAGGGCAATCAACTTGTTATATTCTGCCATGCCTAGCTTGGTTTCTTGTTCAAGCTCCAGGGCGTCTGTGCCAATGATGCGGGCGCGCGCACGGCGCAGTATGGCAAATTGCGCAAGCTCTGTCAGCGATTTGTCCGTTACCGCACGGACTAAGTAATGGTTTTCGGCATGCTTTAGGTTTAGGTTGTCTATATCAGGCATATGCCGCTTCCTCCTCTAAAAAGTCCACAAAAAGGTCGATTAGGTGGGAGTGGGTTATGTTTTTCTTTAGCACATAATAGAATTTGTGGGCAGGTAGGGGCACTTTGGTGTGCAAGGGCATTACCGCGCCAATTTTGATATAGCTTGTGGCAGCATATTCAGAGACTATGGCAAGCCCAAGTCCGCTTATTACTGCATTTATAATGCTTTGGGTATTGTCAAAGCTTATGCAGGTTTTTATTTGTTTTAGGTCAATGCCTTGGGTAGCAAAATGGTTTTCGTAAGTGCCGCGGGTGCCTGAGCCTTGCTCTCTTGAAAGAAATTGGAAATTGTATAAAAGCTCCTCAAGGCTATAGTCTTTTCTTGGGCAAAAACCAAAGGAGTGCGGGGCAATGAAAATCATTTCCTCGGACATAATTTCTGTAAAGTCGCATTTATCCTCTAGCTCTATGCCGCCTGTAATGCCTATATCTGCCCTTTGGGCGGCTATGGTGCGGGCTGTTTCAAGGGTGCCTGCTTGGCGGATGTTAAAGTGGATGCGGGGATAAAGTGCTGTAAAGCGCGCCAAAAGCTCAGGGAGAATGTATTGGGAGGGAACGGTGGAGGCTATGATGTTTATTTCTCCTGATGTGTCACCTGACAGGCTTTTAATGCGCTGCATGGCGGTGTGTTTTAGGGATATTAGCTCTTTTGCGTGGCTGTAGAAAATGCGCCCTGCCAGTGTCGGGGACACCTCTTTTGTGGAGCGGTTTATAAGTGTCACTCCAAGCTCTTTTTCCAGCCCGCTTACATAGGTGCTGACTGAGGGCTGGGACAAAAAAATCGCCTCGGCAGCTTTTGAGAAACTACCATGCTCAACTACTTTTACAAATGCTTCCAATTGTCTAAAGTCCATATTCACTAATCTCCTTTATAACTGAAAGTATTTTGTCTATTTCATCTGCTGTGGTAAGGTGCCCGAAGGAAAAACGGACCGTGCCGCCGGGGTATGTGCCTAGGGTGTGGTGGGCATCCGGGGCGCAGTGCATGCTAGCACGGGTCATTATGCCAAAGTCCCTGTCTAAAATGGCAGCCACCTCGGCATTGTCCCAATTTTCAAAGTCAAGGGATATAACGGCTATCCGCCCGTCTATGCCCTGTTTGCCCGCAATGTTCACTCCCGAAATTTTATGAACACCTTCAATAAATTGTTTTGTCCGCTCCATTTCTTTTGCATGAATATTTTGGATGCCTATTTTCATAATGTACTCTAGAGCGGCTTTAAGCCCTATTATGGCTGGCAGGTTCATTGTGCCTGCTTCAAATTTGTCAGGCAAAAGATGGGGGTGGGCGGAGGATGTGGACTTAGAGCCTGTGCCCCCTGTTATTTGCGGCTCTATTTGCTCTGCAAAGTCCTCTTTGATTAAAAAGCCCCCAAGTCCTTGAGCTGCCAAAAGCCCTTTGTGAGCTGTAAATGTGATGCAGTCAGCTTTTTCAAAGTCAATCGGCAAGATGCCAGCGGTTTGGGCAGAGTCAATAATAAGCTTTATTTTTGCTTCTTTGCAGATTTCATAAATATCCTCTATAGGAAAAATTGTGCCGCATACATTGGATGCGTGGGTCATTACAACGGCTTTTGTGGCGGGGGTGATTAGGGCTTTGACAGCATTTGGGTCAAGGGTGCCATCAAGGGTGCCAGGGGCTTTGGAGTGGGTGACGCCAAGCCCGGCTAGGTCGTGCAGGGGGCGCAGCACGGCATTGTGCTCCATGCTGGTAGTGATTACATGGTCACCTTCTTTAAGAAAGCCCTTTAAGACCATGTTAAGGGAATATGTAATGCCTGGGGTAAACACAACCAGCCTAGGGTCGGGGCAGTTAAATAAATCGCATAATAGCTTGCGCACCATAAAAACATCAGATTGGACTGAATATGCCGATTCATAACTGCCGCGGTTTATGTTAAATCCTCCGCCATCTAAAAAGTTTTTCATAGCATCTGACACGAGGGGAGCCTTGGGGAAGGATGTCGAGCCGTTATCTGCATAAATTTTCTTCATTTGTGCACCTGCTTTATTCAAAATTTACTTTATTCATATTATCAATTATATTTATTATACATCCTAATAAAAGTTTTTGCAAGGGTAAATTTTTTTCCACAAACTATATACAAATTTATGTAAATATGGTAAAATATTTATGAGGTGATGTTATGCGAAAAAAAGAGATAATGGCTATGCTTTTGGCAGGTGGCCAAGGCAGCCGTCTTGGGGTTTTGACTAAGACAAAGGCCAAGCCTGCGGTAAGTTTTGGCGGAAAATATAGGATAATTGACTTTCCCATGTCAAACTGCATAAACAGCGGGGTGGACACTGTTGGGGTGCTTACCCAGTACCAGCCCCTGCAGCTTAATCGGCATATTGGCATTGGGATTCCTTGGGATTTGGACAGGCGGTTTGGGGGCTCAAGCATTTTGGCTCCTTATGTGAAGGAGGGAGAGGGCGGCAACTGGTACAGCGGCACAGCAGACGCAATTTATCAAAACATGAATTTTATTGACGAGTACAATCCTACATATGTGCTTATTTTATCAGGTGACCATATTTACAAAATGGATTATGCAGCAATGCTTGAACATCACAAAAAAAATGGGGCAGATGCCACCATTGCTGTGCTTGAGGTGCCTTGGGAGGAGGCAAGCCGCTTTGGCATAATGAATACAGACGAAAATGACAGAATTTATCAGTTTGACGAAAAGCCAGATGAGCCTAAAAGCAATTTGGCATCTATGGGTATTTATATTTTCAATTGGGAGTATTTGAAACATGCCTTGCAAGAAGCGGACGAGCGTTATCGGGACGCGGATTTTGGCAAGCATGTTATTCCGATGTATCTTGAATATGGCAAAAATTTATATGCGTGGCGGTTTAGCGGGTATTGGAAGGATGTGGGGACAATTGAGTCATATTGGGCTGCCAATATGGACTTGATTCAGACCATTCCTGAATTTTCGCTCTATGAGAATTTTGCGAAAATTTACACATCCAGCGAAAATCAGGCACCTCAGTATACAGGCAGGTGGGCAGATATTAAATCAAGCCTTATTTCTGAAGGATGTGAGGTTTATGGAACAGTTATAAATTCAATGCTTGGTCCTAATGTTAAGGTGTTTAAGGGTGCTGTGGTTAAAGACAGCATTGTTATGGAGGGCACTGTCATTGGGCGGGATGCGGTCATTGAGCGTGCCATTATTGATGAGGGTGTGAGTATTGGCTCAGGTGTGAGTATTGGCATTGGTGAGAATGTGCCTAACAGGCTTAAACCGCATATTTATGATACTGGCATTACAGTTGTGGCAGAAGGCAGTGCCGTGCCTGATGGGGTGGTCATTGGCAAAAACTGCGTAATTTGCGGAATTACGGTGTTTGATAATTATGATGGCGGCAAGCTGGCTTCCGGCGAGACGCTGGAGATGCAGGTTTAAAGGGGGGAGTGCAGATATGAGAGCTATTGGAATCATCCTTGCAGGCGGACAAAATGAAAAGCTTGGGGAGTTAACAAAAAACCGCGCCACGTCAGCTATGCCTGTGGGCTCAAGCTATCGGGCTATTGACTTTTCACTTAGCAATATGGTTAATTCTGGCATTAATAAAGTGGCTGTTATTACCCAGTTCAATTCCCGCTCGCTGCATGACCATTTGAACTCCTCAAAATGGTGGGGCTTTGGGCGCAAGCACGGTGGGCTGTTTGTTTTCTCGCCATTTTTGACCAAAGACGGTCTGCCGTTTTTTAGAGGGACTGGGGATTCGATTTTCCAAAACATAAGCTTTTTGAAACGCTCAAACGAACCTTATGTGGTCATTACCAGCGGAGACGGCATTTACAAAATGGACTATAACCGTATAATTGACTTTCATGAACAAAAAAATGCCGACTTTACCGTTGTTTGCAAAGAAGTGGGCGACATGGATGTGCGCAATTTTGGCGTGGTCAGCCTAGACGAGCACTATCGCCTTATCGAATTTGAAGAAAAACCTCTAGAAGCCTTTTCAGACACCATTTCACTGGGCATCTACGTAATCAAGCGTGAACTTTTAATTGAAATTCTTGAAAAAAACAACAACGAAGGGCGGCACGACCTTGTGCGGGACATAATTGCAAGGTATCGCAAACGCTTGAACATATTCGGGCTTTTGTACGACGGCTACTGGTCAACAATCAACACCACCTCAAGCTATTATAACATAAACATGGACTTTTTGCGCGCCGACATCCGTGCTAACCTATTATTAGAAGAGCCTTTTATCGAAACCAAAAATAAAGACGAACCTCCCGCAAAATACAATTTTAACAGCAGGGTCAAAAACGCCCTTGTGGGCAGCGGCTCCATCATTGACGGCACCGTGGAGGATTCTGTGCTGTTTCGCGGGGTGCGCATAATGGAGCGGGCTTTTGTTTCAAATTCCATTGTCATGGAAGGCTGCGAGATTGGGAATGACTGTGTGATTGAATATGCCATACTCGATAAAGAAGTTGTTTTGACAAACGGAATTACTGTACGTGGGACGGCTGAAAATCCCCGAATAATCCCAAAAGGGAGCGTTATTTAACTCCCTTTGTGGTAGTCAAAATTTTCTATTGTGCCAAAAGCTTTGGCGGTGGACCAGTGGTAGGGCTGCAACTCGCCTAAGGGCACGAATTTCAGGCTGTTGTCAGGAGTGGTCACGGCGCACATCACATCAGTGCCCCAAAAGCGCAGCCGCTCCTGACAAACGCCGCAGGAGGTGAGGATTTCACACTCCTCGTTTTCGTCCGCCCGCGACACACACAGTATGTGAGTCACGCGCTTGTCGTGTTTATAAGCCTCAATCATAGCCCCGGTTTCTATGCAGACATTAAGGGTCGTATTCATTTTATCAATGATATTATCAAGATAAATGCTGGTAAAATAGCTGTCATCCTCGGTGCGGACCACCCCAGCACCGCCCCACCCTTTTGGGAATCTCTTGTTCACAAGCTCGACTGCCATGTCGAGCATTTTTTGTTCAATTGACATAATCATATCCTCCTTAAAACATGAGTTAGGTAAAAATAAACTGCCACCACCCCGAGCTCACGCCATTCCAATTTGGTGAGAGCCATGAAATACAGCGATAGGACGTCTCCCCACACCCGTCACCCCGCGCTTGACGCGGGGTCCCCTCGGTTTAGCCGAACATTTCTTCGCTCTAAAGTCATTCGGCGAACTTGAGGGGACCCCGGGTCAAGCCCGGGGTGACGGTGGTTTGCTGGTTTTAACTTTATCGAACTCTGGTTGGTAAGATTAAAAAAATCCGCCAAATCCGCCAAACCACCACGGAAGCGAGGCACCAAGTATCAACGCAGCTATAATTATAAGAACTTTTTGATAGCCCCTTTTTCCAGATTCCCGCGCTTTGGCAATTTCGTCAAGAGTTTCGCCCTTGTTAAAGGCAGCAATTTCCTTAAAAGTCTGCACGTCATACTGCTTTTTGATTTTTTCCGCTTTCATGCCAAAGTATTGGGAGATGGCAAAAAGGGCAAAAGTAACCACAAGACCAGGAATAAGAGGAATAAAGCTCAAATTCCACGTTGCAATAAACGCACCAATAGCAATGACTAAGAAGATAGCCATTATATTGGCACTGCGCTTCAGCTTCTTAATATCATTTTGCTCAATTTTTTGTTCCATAATTTGTAAATCTCCTTTCACCAAATTGTCAACAGTCATGTCAAAGACTTGGGAGAGCAGGATAAGGCTATGCAAATCGGGATAGGATTTTGAGTTTTCCCAGCTAGAGATTGTTTGCCTTGTCACATACACCCTCTCGCCAAGCTCCTCTTGCGACAAGGATAATTTGTTTCGCTCCTCCTTAATCACTCTGCCAATATTCATTAGCCAGTACCTCCCCTCTCCATAACCATACAACATCTGGCGAAAGTTTTCTGTCAAAAGTTTTTGACATCCGTATAATTCGGGATGTCAAAAGGTCTTTACATTGATTATAACTGAACTGGTAATTGTTTTAACTTCCATATTTCGTCTGCATACTGTAAAATTGTGCGGTCTGACGAGAACTTGCCTGCTTTTGCTACATTGATTATTGCCATCTCTGCCCATTTTTGGCGGTCGGTGTATAGGGCGGCAATTTGGTCTTGGGCTTGGGCATATGCTGCAAAGTCTTGTAGAACATAGTATTCGTCGGGGGTTTGACCGCGCCAGCCGTTTAGCAAGGCTTCGTAAAGCTCGCGAAAACGCTCAGGGTCACTGGATAGTGAGCCATTTATCAGCATGGTCAGGACGTGGCTTATGTCAGGGTTCATGTTGTAGATGTCCCATGGGTTGTATTTGCCGCTTTCAGTGAGCTTTGCCACCTCGTCAGCACTCATGCCAAAAATTACTATGTTGTCCTCGCCAACTTCCTCATAAATTTCAACATTCGCGCCGTCCATTGTGCCTAGGGTGACTGCCCCATTTAGCATAAACTTCATATTTCCTGTGCCTGATGCCTCCTTGCCTGCTGTGGAGATTTGCTCGGACACATCAGCGGCAGGGATAAGCTTTTCAGCTAATGACACCCTGTAATTTTCCATAAAAACAACCTTAATGCGCCCTGAAATGTCAGGGTCGTTATTTACAAGCTCTGCCACAGAGTTGATTAGCTTGATTATAAGCTTTGCCCGGTGGTAGCTGGCAGCTGCCTTCGCGCCGAAAATGAAAGTGCGGGGCGGCACGTCAAGCCAGGGCTGCGCCTTTAGCTTTTCATACAGGTGCATGATGTAAAGAACCTTTAGCAGCTGGCGTTTGTACTCATGCAGCCGCTTAATTTGTATGTCAAAAATCGAATTAGGGTCAATTTCAATGCCCTTATGCTCACTAATAAACTTTGCAAGCTTGAGTTTATTTGCCTGTTTAATTTCCATAAATTTAGCGGCAAATTCAGCGCAGCTTGCCTTTGGCAAAAGCCCTTCAAGCTGGGGCAAGTCCTTGAGCCACCCATCCCCAATTGTGTCTGTGAGAAGCTCCGACAGTTTAGGGTTGGCGTGCTTTAACCATCTGCGCTGGGTGATGCCGTTTGTTTTGTTGTTAAACTTTTCAGGATAAATTTCATAAAAGTCTTTAAGCTCTTTGTTTTTCAAAATGTCAGTGTGCAGTGCCGCCACCCCGTTGACGGAAAAGCTGCCCACAATTGTCAAATACGCCATACGCACATAGCCATCAGCTATAATTGCCATATCCCGCACCTTTTCAGGGTCGCGCCCAAACCACGCCACCAGCTGGGCGCAAAAACGGCGGTTGATTTCCTCAACAATCATATAAATCCGTGGGAGCACCCTTGAAAACAGCTCTGTTGGCCATTTTTCCAAGGCTTCTGCCAAGGTGGTGTGGTTTGTGTAGGCACAGGTCTGTTTGGTAATGTTCCACGCCACATCCCAGCTCAGTCCCTCCTCGTCCATCAAAATCCGCATAAGCTCAGGCACAGAAACGGCAGGGTGGGTGTCATTAATATGCAGGACAACTTTTTCAGGCAGCAATTCAAAATCATCATGCTTTTCCTTAAAACGGGCAATTATGGTTTGCAGAGTTGCCGACACAAAGAAATATTGCTGGCGCAGGCGAAGCTCCTTGCCTGCCACCGTGTCGTCTGCCGGGTACAGCACCTCAGACAGGGTGCGGGCCAGGTTTTGCTCCGCCACCGCCTGCGCATATTCCCCTTGGTTAAAAGCTCCTAGGTCAAATTGGTTAATCGCCTCGGCTTCCCACAGGCGCAGGGTGTTTACCGTGTTTGAGGCATAGCCCGGCACAGGGTAGTCATAGGGCACAGCGCGGACAGACTGGGTGTTTTCCTGCACAAAGGTATATGAGCCATCTGAATTGCGGTTTGCCCGCACCGTGCCGCCAAAATGCACCTGACACGCGTATTCCTTGCGCTTAACCCCCCAAAAATCTCCCCGCTCAAGCCAGTTGTCAGGCTTTTCTACCTGATAGCCATTTTCAATCTTTTGCTCAAAAATCCCGTACCTATAGCGAATACCCGCTCCATAAGCCGGCAGAGAGTGGGTTGACAAAGAATCCAAAAAACACGCCGCCAGACGCCCCAAGCCGCCGTTTCCAAGCCCTGGGTCCCGTTCGGCGTCCTCCACCGCGTCATAATCCAAGCCAAGCTCGTCAAAAACTGCCTTAACCTCGTCCTTCACCCCAAGGCTAATCAGCGCATTGCCCAAAAACCGCCCCATTAAAAATTCCATAGACAAATAATACACTATCTTGGCGTCTGCGCGGGCATAGGCGTCATGGGTGGCAATCCATTTATCCGTGGTCAAATCCCGCACTGTAAACGCCAAGGCCTCATAAAGCTGGACATGACTTGCCGCCTCAAGCCCCCGCCTGGTCATAATCTTCACATTCTCAACAAACTTTTCCTTAAATCTCTCCTTCAAAAATCCCATAGTAATTTCTCCCATATTTGTATTTTTATCTATTTTACCTTGTTTGAAAATAAATGTCAATAGTGGTATTGATTTGTGCGCTCGCACATGGTAGAATGGTATGAGGAGGAAGGAGGGCAGGGCATGACAAATATCGAAAAAACCAAAAAGCTTGTTGGCATTATTAACAATGTGCATATGCAGTATTCGCAGGATTATTTTGAGAGCGGAAAGATTGAAAAAATCAATTTGTCAAAGACATATGTACCTTTGGAGCATATTTTGCGCTACAGGCTAAATTTGCATGAGAGCATAAATGACTATCTTATGTCTCAGGACTTGGACGGCATTACCTATTATTATCGGGTTAAAACGTCGGAGAGCATATTGGATAAAATTGAGAGATTTTCCGGGAGTGATGATAAATATCCTGTAAATAACTGGATGAATGATATTTTTGGGGCGCGGGTGATTTTGAGCCGCTCAGAGATGGACGAGGTGCAGGAGCTTTTGTATGACTGGCAAGAGGAGCTTTCGCTCAAAAATTGGTATTTTAGAGATAAAGATGATTATAGAGGTTTGCATGTTTATTTTAAGAATGACGACAGTTTCCATTTTCCGTGGGAGCTACAATTATGGGATGAAAGCGATGTAGAGAAGAATGTACAAAGGGGGAAAATAGGATGAAAAGATATGCGTTAATTAGTGTGTCGGAAAAGAGCGGGGTTGTGGAGTTTGCGCGGGGGCTTTTGGGGCATGGGTATAGCATTTTGTCCACAGGCGGCACGCATAAATTGCTGACGGATTCGGGGCTTTCGTGCACCGAGGTGTCGGAGGTGACAAAGTTTCCTGAGTGTTTGGACGGGCGGCTAAAGACCCTGCATCCTGTGGTGCACGGCGGCATTTTGGCGCGGCGGGACGTGGCGGCACATATGGATTTTCTGGCAGATGCTGGGATTGATGTTATTGATTTGGTCTGCATTAACCTTTATCCATTTAAGGAAACTGTGCTTAAAACTGATAATTTGAGTGAAATTATTGAAAATATTGACATTGGCGGACCTGCTATGCTCAGGTCTGCGGCTAAAAATAACGCTTCTGTTGCTGTGGTGGTGGATGCGGCGGATTATGGCGCGGTGTTAGCACAGCTGGACGCAGGCGGCATGGACGCTGAGTTTCGGTTTGAACTTGCCGCCAAGGCATATGCCCACACTGCCGCTTATGACGCGCTAATTGCCCAAGTTTTGAGCCAGCGGGCGGGCAGACCCAAATTCCCTGACAAGCTTACCCTTACTTTTGAGAAAAAGCAGGACTTGCGTTATGGCGAGAATCCCCATCAAGAGGCGGTTTTTTATGCCCAGCCGCTGGCGACTGAGGTTTGCCTTGTTAATGCTAAACAAATTCACGGAAAAGAGCTGTCTTTTAACAACATAAATGACGCAAACGGTGCCCTGGAGCTTGTGCGGGAGTTTGAGAAAAAGACCCCTGCTGTGGTGGCAGTGAAACACGCGACCCCCTGCGGCGTGGGCGTGGGTGGTACACTGATTGACGCATGGAAAAAGGCATATACGTCAGACCCTGTGTCCATTTTTGGCGGCATTATTGCTGTGAATACGCAGCTTTGTGAGGATGTGGCTGCTGAAATTGACAAAATTTTTGTGGAGATTGTAATCGCACCTTCTTATTCTGATAAAGCCCTTGAAATTCTTATGAAGAAGAAAAATATCAGGCTACTTGTGTTAAATACTGGAAAGACCCTGCCCGATTTGGACTATAAGAAGGTGGGTGGCGGGCTTTTGGTGCAGGATGCGGACTGTGGCGAGCTTGGCGAGGTCAAGGTCGTGACCAAACGCACCCCCACAGAGGACGAGATGCGGGACTTGCTATTTGCGCGGATTTTGGCTAAACATATTAAGTCCAACGGAATTGCAATTGCTAAAAATGGGCAGTCTGTGGGGCTTGCGGGGGGGCAGGTGAACCGCATTTGGGCGGCACGGCAGGCGGTGGAGCATGCCACAGAGTTTTTGGGCGCGGACAGCCTGAAAGGGGCTGTTATGGCGTCTGATGCCTTCTTCCCGTTTGCGGATTGTGTGGAGGAAGCCCACAAAGCGGGCATAACCGCCATTATCCAGCCCGGCGGCTCGCAAAATGACCAAGCATCCATTGAAGCCTGTGACAAATACGGCATTGCAATGGTGTTTACTGGAATGCGGAATTTCAAGCATTAAATGTTGAAGCAAAAAGACGACCAACGGTTGAAGTCGGTCGTCTTTTTTGTTAGCGTAGTGCTATGCGTTTTTTGAGCAGGTATAGGGTTAAGGCTATTGCACCTGCGGCTACGGCTGTCATCATGCCTAGTGACCATATGTCAACATATGTGCGGTAGGTTTCCCACATATTGTCAGTGGCGAGGCGTCCGTATTCCCAGCCGATTTGGGGCACATTAGAGCGCATTTGGGTCCAGCCGTCAGGGTGGTGAAAGACGTAGTTTTCGCGGAAGCGGTTTGACAGGAGGTTTTGCACCCAGAAAAAGCCTATGTGCAAAATACCTGAAATAACGCCTGCAATGGCTGAATGAATTTTTGCTCCAAACACTACCGAGTTTGCTAGGGTAACTGTCAAGAAAAGAAAAGATATAAGCACAAGGGCAATGAAGTTGACTTCAAGAATGAACACATGGAAGCTTGAGTTGGTGAGTACACCCCAGACGGCTTCCCATGTGTTGCCCGTGGGCGGTGCTAGGATAAAGAGCATTATGGGTATTGTAAGCATCATAAAATTAAACCACGCTAAAGATACAATGATTTTTGACGCCAACTGCTTACCGCGGCTTACAGGCAGTGTCAGCATCAAATATCCCTCTTGACTAAAAAAGTTGCGGTAGAAAAACAAAAGGATTTGGACATATGATGTGACAAGCACGCCTATGCCGCCAGCAGTAATTATTATTACACGAAAAATTTCTACCATAAGGGGCTCGTCAGGGATAATCTCAATTATGCGCGCGATAATCGCAAGCAGCACAAGCCCCGCAAACATGGAGAAAAATAATTTCCAACTAAATCTAAAATCATGTTTTAACAGTTTAGTAAACATTTTTGAATACCTCCCTAAACAGCTGGTCTAATGACTGGCCTTTTTCGTCTCTTATTTTTTCTACATCATCATCTAAAATCAGCTCGCCTTCCCGCAAAAACAGGGCGCGGTCTAGGATTGGCTCAATGTCTGCAATTATGTGGGTGGATAGGATGATTGAGGCGTCGTCTGAGAAGTTTCGCAAAATGGTGTCAAGGATGAACTCGCGGCTGGCGGGGTCCACGGCACCAATGGGCTCGTCAAGGACATAGAGCTTGGCGCGGCGGCTCATCACAAGCGATAGGGACACTTTTTCCTGCATACCGCGGGATAGGGCTTTTAGGCGTTTATCTAGGGGTATGCGCATTTGCTCAAGCATAGTTTTGGCGCGGGATGCGTCAAAGTCTGTGTAAAAGTCGGCAAAGAAGTTGATGGCTTGGGTTACGGTGAGCCAGCGTGGAATGTGGGCTTGGTCGGGCAGGTAGGAGATGTGGTGGTTGGCGTCCACCCCGGGCTTCAGCCCAACAATGCCAACCCCGCCGTCATAATCGGTCATAAGACCCATTATGGTCTTGATTATGGTGGTTTTGCCGCTGCCGTTTGGACCTAAAAGCCCTACAATTTTGCCCGCCTCAATGTTAAATGACACGCCTTTTACAGCGGCGAACTTTCCATAGTTCTTATTCAGATTGTTAATTTCCAGAATTTTACTCATTTTGCTCATTCCTTTCGGTTAATTTGTTTTTTACATGTTTAATCACGTCGTCAGGAGGGATGCCGAAATTTATCATCTCCCCCACATAATCCTCTGTCATTTTGGCAGGGATTGAATCTCGCAAGACGGCTATTTTTTCCTCGTCCATGGTGACAAAACGGCCGCTTGTGCGCTCGGTGTACAGATAGCCCATGTCCCCTAGCTTTTCTAGGGATTTTTGCATGGTGTTGGGATTGACCTTATACTCGGCAGCCAAAACGCGCACAGGGGCGACCTTGGCACCGGGGGCCAGCACGCCGCGGGCTATATCACTTAGCATCTGGTCAACTATTTGCGCAAATATCGGCGCACCCATATCAAATTGCCCTTTCATCAGTTTCCTCCTTTCAAATTGTGTGGTTGAATTATTGTTCTAGTTACATAATACAACATAACAATTAATTTGTCAAGCACTTTTTTTAATTTTTTTCAAAAATATTTGCTTTTTTATTTTTGTGTGTTATAATGGAAGGATGAGAGCGATTAGAGGGGCAATTTGTGCCGAGAATACTAAAGAGAGTATATTGACGCGGACTAGGGAGCTTTTGGACGAGATATTTTTGGTCAATGGGCTTGAGGTTCTACAGGTAGTGGCTATTACGTTTACTTGCACCAAGGATTTGGATGCTGTTTATCCAGCACAGGCTGCGCGGGAGGCGGGGATTTTGGAGGCATCGCTTATGTGTGTGGCTGAGATGGATGCACAGGGGAGCATGCAGGGGATTGTGCGGGTGCAGATGCTAGTTGAGATGGATGTGCCGCAAAGCGCGGTTAGGCATGTGTATCTTGGGCGGGCTGCGGGTTTGCGTCCTGATTTGGCAGGTTCTAAGGAGTGATTGCAATGGAGGTTAATGTTATGACTGATTTTCAAATGAGGGCGATATTTAACATGGTTGCTAATAAGATAGGCAATATAAGGAGCATGGAAGATGTTCAAGATGTTTATGAGGAGTTCAAGAACTTGGCAATGGGCGGTACAGAATTTACAACGGAAAAGTTTCCAGAGGAATTAAAGAAGAAGCAAGAAGATAGGTGATTTTATGCAGATAGCTATAGACGGACCTTCTGGGTCGGGCAAAAGTACGGTTGCTAGGCTTGTTGCTGCGCGGCTTGGCATAGTTTATATTGACACAGGTGCCCTTTATCGTGCTGTGGGCTTTTTGGGCAAAAATTTTGGGGCTGGTGTGGACAACGAGGCTGCTCTGCTGTCTGCTCTTGATTTTGTTAGCCTTAGTCTTAAATTTTATAATGGTGTACAGCATGTTTATTTGAATGGGCAGGACATTGGTGCTGCACTTCGCACTGCTGAGGCGGGCGTGGCGGCGTCGGCTGTGGCGCGGTTTGAGGGCGTGCGCCAGCGTGTTGTGGGGCTGATTCGGACTGCATCTGCTGGGCAAAGCGTTGTTATGGATGGGCGTGATATTGGTACTGTGGTGCTTCCTGATGCACCTGTTAAGGTGTTTTTGACGGCCTCTGTGGAAGCGCGGGCTGCGCGGCGCGTGGGCGAGCTTCTTGCCCTTGGCGAGCAGGCTGATATTGACGAGATTAAGGCTCAAATCCAGGCGCGGGACGAGCAGGATATAAGCCGTGCCCACGCTCCGTTAAAGCAAGCAGATGATGCAGTTTTGGTTGATTGTACTGAGCTTTCTATAGAAGAAACAGTTGAAGCAATACTAAAGATTATCAAAGAAAAAGGGCTGATGTGATTTGTGGAAATTTGCCAGAATCATTGCGACCCCTGTGTATAGACTCATATTCAGGTTTAGGGTGACAGGGCGCGAGAACATTCCCCTTGAGGGCGGGGTGGTTTTGTGCGCCAATCACATTTCAAACCACGATGCCATTGTAATTGGCATTGTGTCCCCAAGGGATATTAACTTTTTGGCAAAGCAGGAACTGTTTAAGTACAAGATTTTTCATGGATTCTTAAACCGTATGAAAATCATTCCTGTGGACCGTGACAAACCGGGTTTAGAGAGCATTAAGCGCGGTGTGAAGGTGCTAAAAAATGGTGAGGCTATGGGCATTTTTATGCAGGGGCAGCGTATTCGCCAAAAAAACCTTAAAGAGTCGGATTCGGCTGATTATAAGGCGGGGGTGGCACTTTTTGCTGTGCAGGGCAAGGCTCCTGTTGTGCCTATTTATTTGCAGTCGCGGTATTTGCCTTTTTCAAAGGTTATAATCCGCATTGGCAAGCCCATTAGTTTTGAGGAATATTATGGAAAGAAGCTTAAACATGAGGAGCTTGAGGTTATGGCACAGCAAATTATGGCGGCTATTGGGGATTTAGAGGAGCAAAAGTAAATGGAAATTGTTTTGGCTGATGTTTATGGCTTTTGTTTCGGGGTTAAACGGGCTTTGGACGGGGTGTATGCCCAGCTTGAAAAAACCCCTGTGGTGACCCTTGGGGCTTTAACCCATAACAAAACTGTACTTAATGAGCTTTTTGCCAAAGGAGTTAGAAATATTGATTCTTTGTGCCAATATGACAAGGCTTTAGGGGCTGTGGTGGTCATCCGTGCCCATGGGGTGGCACCTGACATTTATTCTCAGTTGGAGGCGAAAGGCATTCCTTATCTTGACCTTACATGCCCAAGTGTGACAGCAAACCAGCAGCTTGCACGCAAAATGTATGAAAGCGGTCATGAAATAATTATCACAGGAGACCCAAAACATCCTGAAATCATAGGCTTAAATGGATGGGCTGGGGGCAGCGCGCTTATTGTTTCAAACTCAGAGGATATAAATGGAAAAAAAATAACTGCCGATGGCGGCAAAAAATATTTTCTAATGTCCCAAACAACCTTTGAAATGGATAGTTTTGACAAAATAAAGGATGAAATTGTAAAATATATACATAATTTGGAATTTAGTAACACAATTTGCAAGGCTACATACGAACGCCAGCAGGCTGCTGCCCGCTTGGCTGCAAGTGTCGATAAAGTGCTTGTTTTGGGAGATAAATCCAGTTCTAATTCTGTAAAATTATACGAAATTTGCAAGGCTGTACAAAAAAAATCTTATTTTATTGAAAATATTTTTCATTTAGACTTGAAAAATATTTCAATATGTGATAAAATTGGAATAACTGCGGGGGCATCTGTTCCCCCTACTGCGATAGAGGAGGCCATTAGACAAATGAGCGAATTTGAAAAAACACATGAGGTTCCAGAAGCGGAGGGTGTGAACTTGGACGTGGGCACATTAAATGAAAACGAAATCACAACTGAAAATGGAGAAAGTTTTGAACAAATGTTAGACAAGTCCGTTACCACCCTTCATACTGGTCAGGTTGTGACCGGTAAAGTTATTAGCATTGTTGGCGGTGAGGTTATGGTGGATTTGCAATACAAATCCGACGGCATAATCCAGCGCGGGCAATTTGCGGAGGACTCCTCCGTTGACCCAAGTACCGTTGTTTCTCCTGGGGATGAAATCACCGTATTTGTACTGCGCGTTAATGATGGCGATGGTAATGTTTTGCTGTCTAAAAAGCGCGTGGACGCCCAAAGAGGCTATAGGGATATTGACAATGCCTTTACCACAGGCGAGCCAGTTTTAGGCAAAGTTTCTGAGATGATTAAAGGCGGGCTTATTGTTAATGTGGCTGGGGTGCGGGTTTTTGTGCCTTCTAGCCAAGCGACAGCACGCTTTACAAAGGATTTGAGCGGGCTTGTTGGGCAGGAGCTTAACATCAACATCCTTGAGCTTGACAAGGGCAAGCGTCCATGGCGCATTATCGGCGGGCGCAAAGAGCTTGCACTAAAAGAAGAAAACGAAGCCAAAGAAAAGGCGTTTGCTGGACTTGAAGAAGGTACGCTTGTTAGCGGTCCTGTGTCTAGCGTGGCTAAGTTTGGCGCGTTTGTGGACCTTGGCGGCGTTGACGGGCTTATACACGTGTCCGAGCTTAGCTGGGGGCGTGTGCGCAATGTTGAGGATGTGCTTAAAGTCGGGGATATTGTCGAAGCTTACATTATCAAAGCCGACAAAGAGACCGGCAGAGTGTCCCTCACCTTAAAAAGCGTGGAAAATGACCCATGGGCAAGTATTCTTGAGCGTTACCCCATTGGCTCTATTGTGACTGGTAAAGTCGTGCGCATTGTGCCTTTTGGTGCGTTTATTGAGGTTGAAGATGGCATTGACGGGCTTGTGCATATCTCCCAAATTGCCCACAGGCACCTAAAAAAGCCTGAGGACGCCCTTTCAATTGGGCAAGAGGTCGAGACCAAGGTTATTGAAATTGACCAAGATAAGAGAAAGATTAGCCTGTCCATCAAAGCTGCCATTGACATGGACTATGATTATGATGATGACGATTATGATGATGATGACTACGATGACGATTATGATGATGACTACGATGACGATTATGATGATGACGATGTAGTTGATGCAGTTGACGATACCACGCCACAAGAAGAAGCTGCTGAATAGTCTTTGCAAAGCATATAATGACTTTAGGGGAATGTGTAGTTAACATTCCCCTTTGTTGATTGAATAAGGGAGGGAAATTATGCAGAAATTTTATGCTATTGTTGAGGTGCGCTGCGAGATGGCTGTGCGGAAGGTTTTGGGCAAGCGGATTGTGGATTATAATTTGGACGTGATTAAGGCTGCCGGGGCTGCCGAGATTTTTGTGCTTGTGCAGGATGAAGGGATGCTTGGATATTTTGAGGGGTGCGAGGGCGTGACTGCTGGGCTGTTGGCTGGAAAGGACGAGATTGCGGCAGGGCTTGATGCCAAAGCACTTGTTTTTGATGGTGCTAGCATAATTTTCAAACATGTTATGAATAATAGTGTCTCGCTAAATAACTCGTATTATCAGTATAGGCAAAGGCAGTCCCTTCTTGAGGTTGAAGATATTGAAAAAGCCCTGCGCATGTCGAGGGTTGTGGACACGTCTACTTATGATATGAAAGAGTTTTCTTTTATCCAGCCTAATAGGGGCTTTGGAGAGCCTGAGATTGTAGTTAATTATCAATATTTGCAAGCCCTTGACGGGCAATTTTTAGGGCATATCCGTTCGAGCTTAAACCTGATTGTAACCTCTAAACATGAAGAAAACGGAGTGTTATTTTGGGAAAAGTATGGCGCAAATATTGACTGGGATGTGGAGATTGGTGCTGGGACCGAGATTCTGCCCGGGGTTATTATTACAGGCAAGACTACTATAGGTAATAATTGCCAGATTGGGCCTTATTGTGTGATTAAGGATTCTGAAATTGGGGATGGGTGCGAGATTGGACCTTTTGTGCATATCCGCCCTGAGAGTGAGCTTGGGGATAAGGTTAAGCTCGGGAATTTTGTTGAGGTTAAAAAGTCTAAGATTGGTAAGGGTTCTAAGGCTAATCATTTGAGCTATCTTGGCGATTCGGTGATTGGCGAGGGGGTTAATATTGGCTGCGGGACTGTTACTGTGAATTATGATGGCAAGCATAAGCATGTAACTACTATTGAGGATGGGGCTTTTGTGGGGTGCAATTCTAATTTGGTCGCACCTGTGACTATTGGCGAGAGGGCGTATGTTGCTGCGGGCTCCACAATTTATGAGAATGTGCCCAAAGGTCTGGGGATTGCCCGCGCCAAACAAAGGAATATTGAGGATTGGACGCCACCAAAAGATAGGATTTGACAGGAAAAGCCGCCTAAAGGCGGCTAAAGGTTGCGGCTGAACCCGCGCTCACGTCATTCTAATTTGCGCGACAGCCTCAAAGTGCCGTCACCCCGCGCTTGACGCGGGGTCCCCTCAAGATAGCCGAATGACTTTAGAGCGAATACAAGTTCGGCTAAACCGAGGGGACCCCTTGAGCCTGCCCCGCACTTGATGCGGGGTCAAGCGCGGGGTGACGGGCGAGGGAGGAGTCCTGTCGCAGTATTTCATGGCTATCGTCAAATTGGAATGGCGTGCCCCGCACTTGACCCCGCGTCAAGCGCGGGGTGATGGGTGAGAGTTTGCGGAGGTACTTATGAAAAAGTTTTTGATTTTGGCTTTTTTGGTTTTGGTGGGTTGTGGTGGCAGCGGCGAACCCGGGGACAGTCCCCAAGTGCGTGGGACAGTCCCCTATGTTCCACGTGTGACGTTGCCTAATGAGGTTGATGAGCTTTGGTTTGATTTGACCATTGACCTTGAAGCGGCGGCAGAGTTTTTTGCGCGGGCCAATTGGGTTTGGGATGCGGACGGCGGGGAGCTTTGGGGTGCGCCACTTCACGCGCCTTTGATTGTTGTGGATGCTGTTAATCGTCATGCCGTGGCTAATATGCGGGATGAGCGGGGTGCGCTGACACGCTATGGCGGGGTATATGTGGGGATTTTGCCAGCCCATGTGATTGTTGGAGCTACTGTCAGCGAGTTTAGCGGGACATTATGGGGCATGACGCCTTGGCATATTTTGGAGCAGTCTGGTGAGGATGAGTTTTTTGCAACTATGCTCCATGAAGGGTTTCATGTGGTTCAGGGGCAGTTTAAGGGGGGTTCTGAGCGCGGGATTTTTTCAGTTTTGCAGCCTCATACTGCCAATTTGGATGCCCGTGTTACCGTAATACTTGAAATCCGCGCTTTGTTTGACGCTTTGAGTGTCCAGGGCAGCCAGCGCGAAAGGTTTGTCCATTATGCCTTGTCTGCCCGCAAGCACAGGCGCACCCTTTATCCTGATGCCATTGCCTCTGAAAACAACTTTGAACTATCCGAGGGCTTAACTGTCTGGACGGAGGTTTCGCTGGTTTTGCCGGACAGGGACGCGCAAATTGAGTTTATAGACGATATGCAGGATAGGGTTTTACCTGCGGAGTATATGCTTTTTGGCTACATTACAGGTGCTTTGTATGCAATGCTTTTGAGTGATGCGGGGGCTGATTGGCAAAGCGGGCTGACATGGCAAACGGACCTTGGGGAGCTGCTGCAGCAAGCCTTTGGGATAGCCGAATTAACGCCATTTGGACAGCTTGATTTAGAAATAATTGGTTATAGTGAAATTGTTGCCGAACAAGCCGGATGGATTGAAAATTTCCAGCGGGTCCGCCAAGGGGCGTTTGACACCTTCCGTTTGGGGCAGCCGCTGCTGCGGTTGGTGGGTGATGGGTATTTTGACGAGGTTAATCAGGATTATTTTTACGCCTTTTTTGTCACGGGAATTAACGCGCCTGACGAGTCGCCTCAATCCCTTGTGTATTACGGCGAATTTACGTTTGTGGCAAGTTTTGGAGAGGTTCGTTTTAATGGCGGTTATATGCGTACTGTGGGGAGACCGGCGGGGGCATCAATTGATGGCATAACTGCTGTGGGTATGGAGATTATTGAAGGAGAAAACCGCGCTGTCGGGCAGGGCTGGGAGCTTGTGCTGAATGCGGGTTATGGGATTAGAGAGCTTGAAGATGGCGATTTTGAGACATATAGAAGGTAAAACCCCGTCACCCCGCGCTTGACGCGGGGTCCCATCAAGATAGCCGAGTAATTATGGGGCGTAAGGGCGTGCGGCGAAAACGAGGGGACCCCGCGTCAAGCGCGGGGTGACGATGGAGTGAGGATTGTTATGTATTTAATTTTTGGACTTGGAAACCCGGGTCGGGAATACGCAGGCACTCGGCATAATATTGGCTTTGAGGTTATTAGTCTTTTGGCTAAGCGGCAGGACATTAAGATTAAGGCGTCCAAATTTGATGCCTATGCTGGTGAGGATTTTTTCGCGGGTCAAAAGGTGATTTTGGCTATGCCTACTAGTTATATGAATCTCTCAGGGCAGGTGGTTAAGAAGTTTGTGCGATTTTATAAGATGCCTGAGGAGGAGTTGCCGCAAAAGCTGATTGTTATTTATGATGACACCGACCTGGCTTTGGGGCAAATTCGCATCCGCGAGCGGGGCAGTGCTGGCGGGCACAACGGCATGAAAAATATCCTTTATATGCTTGAAACTGACGAGTTTATTCGGGTGCGTGTGGGTGTGGGCAAACGCCCTGAGGGGTGGAGCCAGTCCAATTATGTGCTGGCGCGGTTTAGTAAGAGTGAGGAAGATGCGGCAGTTCGCGGCATTATTGCCGCTGCGGATGCTGTGGAGGATATTTTGCGGCATGGGGTAAATTATGCCATGAATAAATATAACACAAATCCTGAAAAGCCCGCCTCCCGCGTGAAATATCACTGTTATGAAACTGATGCGGAGTTTGTTTATTGTGTGGAGGGGGCTGAGGGCAAGATTTATAAAGCCCTTGAAGCCGATATGTATTGGACAAAGACCGATGATGGCAAGTTTGTTAAAATTTATCCAACCAATACTGGCTTTGAGGATGCTTGGTATCTTGATGCCAGTTATAAACAGGTCATTTCGGACAACTTCTCTCGGTATGGACAGTCCTTTATTGCTCAAAACTTTAACTGGGAAAGGGTTTTGAAGTTTATTGCGGAGAAATTTTTAGATTCTGGAATTAAATGGTATTTGACCGGCAGTGTGACTCGTGCTGTGAGTGACGCGGACGTCAAACCTAAAGACATTGACATAATTGTCCATACAGATGATTTTTACAAGGTTAAAGAGCTGTTTAAAGAATACACCATTGAGCCTTTTGTGGACAACAAAGGTAGCTGGGTTATACGGTATTTCGGGAAATTGCTGATTAGAGGTGCTTGTGTTGACATTGCGGCAGATGAAAAAATGGATGCCAAAATCAGCCAGTCTGCATATGAAAAAGTGGATTGGAACGGGCATGAAATATTTGTTATAGAGATTTGATTTGGGAGAGGATAGTTATCGACTTTATTAGCCCACTTTTGGGGATTGAGAGTTTTGAGAGGGTGCTTTTGGCACTTAAAGAAAATAAGGTGCATACAGCACTTTGCACAGGGGCAGTTGACGGGCAAAAGTGCCATTTGGCGTGGGCTTTGGCTGCGCACACGGGGCGGCCCCTTGTTTTTGTGACCCATTCGGAGGCGCAGGCACGGGCGGCGGCTAAGGATTTGGCATTTTATGCAGGAGAATCTCATGTTTTTCCAGCCTTAGACTTTTTGACTGACTATGTTGATGTTGCCAGCAAAGACACAGTGCGGGAAAGAATTAAAATTCTTTCCCAATTATCAATTATCAATTATCAATTATCAATTCCTTTGGTTGTTTCGATTGAGGCGTTGGTTGCTCCGCTTTTTTCTCCTGCGGAGTTTAATAAGGGTGTTTTAACCTTAAAGGTTCAGTATATTGTTGATTTAAGCTCTATAGCGGCAAAGCTTGTGGCTATGGGCTATGAGCGGGCAACTCAAGTTGAGGGGCATGGGCAGTTTGCCATTCGGGGCGGGATTTTGGATGTTTTTTCGCCATTAGGCGAATATCCCATCCGTATTGAGCTTTGGGGGGACGAGATTGACTCTATTCGATATATCGACCCTATAACTCAGCGGTCTTTAGAGAGTGCTTTGCCTGAAGGCGTGCGGATTTATCCCATGTGCGAGCGTGGCGAGGGCTCTGTAGCCACTTTGTTTGACTATTTCCCTGAAAATACGATTATTGTGTTTGATGAAGTAAACCGCGGGCATGGGCGGCTTGAGGAGCTATTTGCCGAACGGGAGATGCTCCTAAATGACATGCTTGAAGATGGGCGCATTGATGCCACGCAGGCGAGCCAGCCTGCCCACGACTACACCCACATCACCCGCGCTGTGGCTAAATTTGATGTGCTTTTGTTTAATTTGATGGCGCAGAATGTTAAGGATTTTAGCCCCACTGTAATTGCCCATTTTGACGGCAAAACTGCCGCCACATTTGCTGGGCGCATTGACCTTTTGGTTGAGGATTTGCAGCATTTGATTTCACAAAATTACAACATAGTCATCACCGCAGGAAGCCGCGCTGCCCGCCTAAAACATGAGCTTGGTGAGCTGTCGGTTAGCAGTGAGCATTTGCTGGTTATTAATGGGGAGATTTCGTCTGGCTTTGAATATCCGCAAATTCAGTTTGCCATTATGAACTTTAGTGAGCAAGCTTTAGGGGTTTCGGGCAAGCCTAAAAAAAGGCGCAGGCTTGCCAATCGCAAGGGGGCACCCATTGATAATTTCACTGACCTTAATGTTGGGGATTATGTTGTGCACGATGCGCAGGGGATTGGGATTTTTCGCGGGATTGAAAAGATTGCGGTGGACGGGGCATTTCGGGATTATTTGAAAATTGGTTATCGTGGTGAATCTAATCTTTATATTGGGATTCACCAAATGGATGTTTTGCAAAAATATATTGGCGGGGAGGGTGCAAAGCCCACCCTCAGCAAGCTTGGCTCTGAGGGCTGGTCAAAGGCTAAGGCTAAGGCTAAGGCGGCTGTAGAGGAGGTTGCCCATGAGCTGGTCGAACTCTACGCCAAACGCGAAAATAATATGGGCTATGCCTTTGAAAAGGACACTGTTTGGCAGACGGAATTTGAGGACAGCTTTATTTACGAGGAGACAGACGACCAGCTGGCGGCTGTGGAGGATATAAAGGCTGATATGGAGTCTCCTAAGGTGATGGACAGGCTGATTTGCGGGGATGTGGGCTATGGCAAGACCGAGGTCGCCATCCGCGCCGCCTTTAAGGCTGTTATGGAGCAAAAACAGGTGGCGTTTTTGTGCCCTACGACCATCCTTGCCCAACAGCATTATAATACGGTGACGCAGCGTATGAAGGATTATCCTATTCATGTTCAGGCTATAAGCCGTTTTCGGACAGGTAAGGACACTAAGCTGATTTTGGAGGATGTGAAAAACGGGCGGTGTGATATTTTAATTGGCACTCACCGCCTGCTTTCTGGGGATGTGGAGTTTAAGAACCTTGGGCTGATTATTGTTGACGAGGAGCAGCGGTTTGGGGTGCTGCATAAGGAGAAGCTCAAGCAAAATTGGTCTGATGTGGATGTTATAACCCTTACGGCTACACCCATTCCGCGCACACTCCATATGTCCCTGGCGGGAATCCGCGACATGTCCATTTTGAACGAGCCGCCCCAGGAGCGTCAGCCCATCCAGACCTATGTGCTGGAATACAGCCCTGAAATGGTGCGCTCTGCCATTACGAGGGAGCTGAATCGAGGCGGGCAGGTGTATTATCTTCATAATCGTGTGCAAAATATAGCCGCCACAGCGGACAAGGTGCAAAAGCTCCTCCCTGAAGCGCAGGTAGCTTTTGCCCATGGGCAAATGAGCGAGCGTGAGCTTGAAAACACCATGATAGACTTTATTGATGGTGAAATTGATGTGCTTGTATGCACCACAATCATAGAAAGCGGGCTTGATATACCCAATGTGAATACCATAATTATCCAAGATGCCGACTTTTTGGGGCTTGCGCAGCTTTATCAACTGCGCGGGCGCGTGGGCAGGGCAGGGCGCAGCTCATTTGCCTACTTAATGTACCAAAAAGATAAAATTTTAACTGAAATAGCTGAAAAGCGTTTGCAGACAATACGCGAGTTTACAGAATTTGGCGCGGGCTTTAAAATTGCCATGCGTGACTTAGAATTTCGCGGGGCAGGCAACCTTTTGGGCACTAGCCAGCACGGGCATATGGACGCGGTGGGCTATGAAATGTATTGCAAGCTCTTAGACCTAGCTGTGCGCGAGCTTCGGGGCATGGAGCTTCCCAAAGACTTTGAAACCCTAATGGACTTGAGCATAGACGCCTTTATCCCAAGCACCTACATCCCCCACGAGCCCACCCGCCTTGAAATCTACAAAAAAATATCCCACATCACAGACCAAACAGACTTCTACGACACCCAAGAAGAACTAGAAGACCGCTTTGGCACCATCCCCCAGCCCGCCGCAAACCTTCTAGACATAGCCCTGCTAAAAGCCCATGCCCACGCCATTGACATTATCTCAATAAAACAATCAGGGGGCTTTGTAAAGCTAACTTTCAAACACGATGCAAACGTAGAGCCCGCAGCCATCGCCGCAGCCGTGGGCACCTCAGGCGGCCGCCTAAAATTCAACCTTAGCACAAACCCCACCCTAACCTACCGCACCACTGAAAATGAGGATGTAATCCCGCCCCTGTCAGCCTTAGTCCTATCACTATCCACTCAATAAAAATTCCTCTGCTTAGCGCAACTTAGCTAAGTAGAGGAATTTATTTGTTTCGTTCGTTTTCTTTTATCTCTTTGTTTCGTTCTTTTATTTCGTCATACATCTTTTCAAATATTTTAGTCACTACAATAGTTAAAAGTGCTATCCCTGCCGTGCTTAACGCAGACACAAAGCCTCTTGAATACAGCATCCACCATTGCAAGCCAGTATATGTTGCATAATATCCCTCTTCCATTTCTGAAAATGGCAGAATGATAAATACGACAAAAATCAGGACAAGAAATGCAATTACTGCCAAGATAGGATAAGACCATTTTAGGAGCAATATATTTCTAAGGTCTCTATAGCCTTCAGGGTCAGCTTGCTTGCTAGGTTTTCTGGGTTTTTCAGCTTTTTTGAATTTTGAGCGGTCATTTTTGATTTCAATCTTCATCCAAGCATCTCCTTGAAGTCCGCCAAAATATCATCATTAGGCATAGTTCTGAATCTGCCTTCTCCGTCTTGATAAGTCTTATCCCAAGCTCTCCCTGGCTCGTGAGTTAAATCAACGAGGGATTGTGCAGTCCAATCTCCGTAGTGCCTTAGTGTTGCATCGATAATGTCATCAAATTGCCTAAAATCGTCAATAGAAATCCTGCGTTCAAGCGTCCTGAGGTTATTTTTTAGGTCTTTTTGCATATTGTGAACATTTGGGAAAAAAGGACCATATTCTCTAGCGGTAGGCATTTCGTCAAGGAGTTGAGCACCATCGTTTAATGCAAGATGAAGTCCATAGCAAATATAAAGCCACTTTTGAAGCTTTGTTACATTCACATACAGGTCTCTCATTCTAGCTTCCCTGTTTAGGTATGTTGCAAAATCAATACTATTTACTGGCATATACCTCACACTCCTTTCTTTATTAACAGTGTTTCTCAAGCAACAATGTGGACAACCTTGTGAATAATTATAGCACAAACTATTTTTTTTGACAAGCTTTTTTTTGACAAGTCTTTTCAAAAATTTTATCATCTAATCCCCCTCCCATGTGTATAATATTACACTGCTGACAAACAAAAAAGAACAACTCTCACAAGGAGAGCTGTTCTTTTTTATGTTATCCTAGTAGTTGCAAAATTTGCTGGGGTCTTGCATTTACTTGTGCCATTATGGACATCCCCGCTTGGGATAGGATTTGGTGTTTGGAGAGCATCATCATTTCGTATGCCATGTCGGCGTCAAACACGCGGGACAGGGAGCGGGTGGTGGCTTCTGTGGCGGAGCGCAAGCTGGTGGAGGTGTATTCTAGGCGATTGATAAAGGCACCTATTTCTGCGCGTTTTAGGGAAACATCGTTCATTGCGGCGTCCATTAGTTGGAGCGAGATTTGGGCACCATGGTGGGCACTTTCAGGAGTTGTATGATTTATATAAACTTGATTGCCGTCTAAGTCTAAAATTGGGTTGCCGTCATCATCATAAGCAGGCACTGCTGGTTGCACCGGAATATCAAGACCCCGCACATTTACACGCAAAATATCATCTGGCGCGTTGTTATGCCAATCTAAATGGGTAAGCCCTAAGTCCCAAGTTCTAAAAGGCGGGATGGTCAGGTTTATGGACATGCCCCGTCTGCCGCCCACTTGCACTCTAAGGTTTCTGGCTTCGCCATTTAGCAGGGTAATGTTGTTAAATTCAACTTTTCTGGTTGTTGCGTTTATTTCTTCAAGCAGCTGGTCAATTTCACCTTGGATAATTTCTCTGTCCATTGGGCTGTATGTGTCGTTTGCACCTTGAACCATAAGTTCGCGAATACGGTGCATCATATTGTGAATATCTTGCAAAGAAGCGTCAGCAGTTTGCAAAAGGGATGTGCCGTCAAGGGTGTTTCTGTCAGCCATCTGCATGCCCTGTACTTGGTTGCGCATGTGCAGGGCAATTGCGAAGTTTGCAGGGTCGTCCCCCACGGAATTAATGCGCTTGCCGCTGGACAGGCGCATGGTGGCACCGTCAATAAAGCGGTTTGTACGGGTTAGGTTTGTATGTACTCTCAAAGCGGCAATATTGTCAACTATTCTCATTTTTATCCTCCTTGGGCATTTCGATGTATTTGTCTTCTACTTTTTCCAAAAACTGCATTAGCGTGGAGAGCGCGCCATAAACTTCTGGCGGCAGCTGGTTTTTGTTTTCTTTCAAACCTTCCATCTTCAATCCCTCCGTATTTAGTATATCGGCAAGTTGTTAGTTAAACTTAAATGGTTTTTCATTGCAGTTTTATCCTTAAAAATTATGTTAAAGTTTTCAGGCAGCATCTGGCGGTTTTCTTCCATTAGTTTAAGAGCTTCAGTTTCTGCCGAAAGGGTTAAGGTAATTTCTTCGCCCTTTATATGGAGCAGTCCTTCGACTGGGCCCATGGCCGTGGACAGGGTAAGGTAGGTGGTGACCCCAGCTTCTACAGACATTTCGCTGCTTAAAAGGTGCAAAGTAACGTCTGTCATGCGCCCGTTAAAATTCATAAAGAAGCTGTGGTCAAGTCCGCTTTCAGCCATCCTTTGACGGAAACTTAGGCTTTGCAGGGCAATTTCGATTTGGTCGATTTTTTTAATGGAATCTGTGTCGCCTTTGTCCATAGCCTGCTCCATCATCACCTCAATTTGGTCGGTCAGGGCTTCGTTTGTGGCTGACACGCCCTCAAGCTCGCTTTTTGGCAGGATGCTCAGGACTTCCCCTTCATTGTCCAGCTCGTTTATGGTTTCTTCCAGCTTTTTGTCCTTGACATTTTGTAAAGAGCGCAGGTTTTGGAGGGTGACAGGGAGCCCTAGCATAGTCAAGACGCGCAAAGGCTCTTTGGTTCCCCCTGAAAGCTCAGCAATTGCGTCATTTATCTGTTTAGTGTCAAGCTCCTGAACTTCCGCTTTTTTGGCGTAATCCTGCATTTTTTCAGCAGCCTTTGGCATGGGCTCGTTAAAGCTCTCGTTTTGGGCAAACTCCGCCAGCGGGGCGGGGGCTGCGGCGTCTGCAAAGCTTGTTACCACGTGCTTTGCATAATACGCACCATCCTCGGCAGTATAATTTATTGTGTTGTTTTTGCCGCGGTTTGTATTATAAATTTTTGAAAAGTCCATTAAGCCTTGCAGTGTAAATTCAATGCCTGCATTTACCGCGTGACCAACGCCCGCACCCCCGTGCTTCATGATTTTGTACAGGGCTTGGTAAATTTCCATAATCTGGGCACGCATTTCAGGGGATATATCCCCTTCTCTATCCATTTGGTGGATATGTTTAAGAAGTTGTTCATGGCTACTTATGCCATATTGCTCTTTATGTTTTTCGACAAACGCCAAAATATCATCCACGTGCATCTCCGCGGGGCTCAGCCCTTCGGCAACCATGGCGGCGGCAATTCTAGGGTGCATATATTTTTGAATGTCTGCAAGCTTAGCATCAATATCCTTAATTTTTGCAAGGTTATTTGCATTAAGCTCCATATTATTTGCCGTTAAAATTTTTGCAGCGCGGACAGAATCTGCGTCAGCATCAAGCCCAAGGCTTTCAAGCATTGGCGCAAACTGCTGGGCAATTTTTGCGGCAGTGTCGCCGTATTTTAGGCTTACAACGGTAGCACCCTCGTCATATTTGCGGGACACTATATGCTGTTCCAGCTTTGCAGGGGTAAACTCCAACACCTCTTGGGCAACTGCACCCATCAAAGCCATATTTGCATAAGGCAGGGTGTGGAAGGATTTGAAAGCATCAGCCATTTTTTGGCTAGCTTCTGCAGTTTCAAGTTTAAGCTCTTTAAGGACAGTCAAAATCTCCGCTTCTTGAGCTTTAAGAGCATTAAGAGACTCAATCTGCGGCTTTAAGTCAATTTCGATATTCGTGTCAAAAAGGGCGGCACTTGCTTCATAGCTCATGGCAAGGCGGGCTTCGTGCTTATAAATGGCGTCTTTTAGGTTTACAAGGGTTTTGTCCTCATAGGGCTTAGGGTTGTAGATGTCAAGCCCGCCAATGCCCTCACCAGCGGCATCCAGAGCCACCGCATGTGACAAAAGTTTGTTAATATCTGTATTTGTTTCAATATCTTGCAAGAAAATAAATTTGTCGAAGTTTTCAGGGGTCAGGGGCACTTGGTTGTCTAATAGCAAATGCACCTTTGCAAGGTTTTCAGGGGTTTTTTCGATGCCATTGTCGGTGAAAAAGCGGTCAATGGCGGTTTTTAGCCCTTTCAAGTCCTCGGCACTCAAATAGCCTGAGCTAAGCTCAGCAGTGCTGTTTTTGTATACATAAAGATTGTCAAGAGTGAGGGGGGCTTCATTGCCAAGCATTTGGGTAATCTGCCCATCTGAAATTGAGTTTACCCCTGCAATTTTTTGGGTTAGTTCATCATAAACCTTTGTTTCATGGACGGCTTTGGCTGTTTCAAGCTCACCAACCACCCCGCTTAGCACATGCACGGGAATCTTATCGATATTAATGCCCTCGGCGGCAAGCTGAGCCACAGCGGCTGAGTGCACCGAGCCGCTAATGCGCCCTAGGCTGCGCTTCATGCGCCCTGCAACCTCGTTTGCGCGGGCGCGCTCCTCCACTCGCTCCTTCATATCACTGGTTATGTCCATTTGCCCATCACTAATTTGCACATATCCTTTTTTCTTCATTAATTCTTCAAGATTAGCCAGAGAAATCTGTTTAGTCAAAAATTCCTGACCAGCTATGTTTGGGAAAATTTGGCGCAGTGTTTGTGCGTTTTCTTCACTTTGAACAAGCTCAAAAAACACGCTATCCCCCACTTCGCCTTGGATTGCAGCACCTGAAGCATTGAGGGCACTACCATCAGAAAGTTGTAATATGGTGCCCCCAGCGGTTTTTTGCTGAATAATGGCAGAGATAATGTCCCCGCCAGAGCCCAGAGAGCCTAGCCCCCGCCCGCCGCCCTCGCCGCGCTGCCCCACAGGGCCAAGCCCCAGTTGCCTAACGTTTATTGCCGATATATTAGAATTTGTCATTATAATCCTCCTGTACATAGACCTCAGTATATATATTTCGGCTGAAATTTCAAAAAATTTAGCAGGATAAAAAAACTACTATAAAAAATTTGTGGAAAATGTGAAAAAGTATTTTCCAAAAATTGTGGATTTTTATTTTATATTGTGTTATAATACTTTTAGTATAAGAAAAAAGGTTATCTTGTAGTATTATACAACAATATGTCGAAAAATTTTTAAGGAGGCTAATGATGGGAGAAATGGTTTTGTCAGTAGGTTTGGAGGACTTTACAATTAGGTATTTCAGGACAGAAGGAAGCCTTGAGTCTGATGAGACAGGCACAAAGGTTTTTGGTATTAAGGCAGGCAAATACATAGACGATAATCTCGTCGAGGAATCGGATGCAGGATTTATATCCGAAGATATGGAGTATGTTGACGGGGTAATAAATTTCCTAGGAAAACATACTGTAACCCCCACATCTCTTTATGAAGTGCTGGACGATATGCTGGCTTAAAATCCTTTCCACACAAATTGTGAATAAAAATGTGGAAAAATTAAAAAAAATCCTTGCAAAATTTTTCAGGAGGTGGTATAATAGATTATTAAATTGTGTGCATACAAAGGAAGTGTTTATATTGGAATATATTGCTATTAGTGGGAACAATCCACTAAAAGGTTCTGTTGAAATAAGCGGAGCAAAAAACTCTGCTGTTGCCATAATTCCCGCCGCTTTGCTTGTTGGCGGGATTTGTGTTATAGAAAACTTGCCTGTTATTGAAGATGTTAGCAACTATATAACCGTTTTAGAAAGTATTGGTGTTAAATGCAGATACATAAACCCCCACGCCTTAGAGATTGACGCCAGAAACATTCACACCACCTCAATTGCCCCTGACAATCTTAAAAACATGCGGGCTTCTTATTATTTGATTGGTGCACTCCTTGGGCGTTTTAGGTCGGCGGCTGTCCCCATGCCCGGCGGCTGCAACTTTGGCGCGCGCCCCATTGATTTGCATGTTAAAGGCTTTGAACAGCTAGGAGCTGCTGTTGTGCAGGAGCATGGTGCTGTGCGGGCAGAGGCTGAGAGTCTTGTTGGCACACAGATTTATCTTGATGTGGCGTCAGTTGGAGCGACCATTAACATCATGATGGCAGCTATATATGCCGAGGGCACCACCATAATTGAAAATGCGGCAAAAGAGCCTCATATAGTTGATTGTGCAAACTTTCTTAACAGATGTGGAGCTAATATTAAAGGTGCTGGTACCGGTGTTATTCGCATTACTGGTGTCCAAAAGCTAAAAGGCTGTACATACGCCATTATCCCTGACCAAATTGAAGCCGGTACATATATGATTGCTGGAGCGATTACTGGCGGCTCGGTTACGGTGCGTAATGTAATTCCCAAGCATATGGAGGCGTTGTCGGCAAAACTCAGCGAGGTTGGCTGCACCGTCACCGCTGGGGATGATTGGCTTAAAGTCACGTCAAACGGCAAATTTAACTCATGCAGTTTAATGACCCTTTATTATCCAGGCTTTCCCACAGACCTTCAACCCCAAATGACAGCACTTTTGACCCAAGCCGAGGGCGTGTCCACTGTTACCGAAGCTGTTTTTGACAACCGCTTCCAATATGTTGACCATCTTATGCGCCTTGGTGTTGACATTAAAATCGAAGGGCGCACCGCCATTGTGCGCGGGCCCTCCCACCTGACAGGCACTGATGTTGTGGCAACTGACCTTCGCGCTGGAGCCGCCCTGATTATGGCAGCCCTGGTTTCAAAAGGCGTTACAAGAATTTCCAATGTCCACTACATAGACCGTGGCTATGAAAAAATTGAAGAAAAGCTTCGTTCTTTGGGTGCTAACATCCGCCGTGTGCATGAAGGAGACGCCCCAGCCCTAATGGAGGCTTAAAACATGAAGTTGATTATAATAACAGGCCCGGGAGCCGTTGGAAAAATGACTGTAGGTCAGGAACTTGCAAAAGTCACTGACCTACGGCTTTTTCATGGGCATATGCTTATTGAGCCTGTTTTGGAGATTTTTGGAGATTTTCATGTGCCAGCCCTTTTGGCTGCTGATAAAGCCATTTTGCGGGAGTTTGTAAAAACCGACCACTTTGGGCTAATCATCACCATAATGTGGAATTTTGACAGCCCAGCTTACTGGAATATTGTGTCTCACATCATAGACATTTTCAAACAGGCAGACGGCGAAATCTATATAGTCGAGCTAAACGCAGACCAAGATACGCGCCTGACGCGAAACACCACCGAAAACCGCCTTGCTCACAAAGCCAGCAAACGTGACCTAGAGTGGTCCAGCGAGCGCATCAAATTCGAGGACGCCACCCGACGTATGGAAAGCCGTGATGGCGAGGTGCCCTATAAAAACCATATGAAAATCAACAATGCTTTCTTAGAACCTGACGCCGTAGCCAAAATGATTAAGGAAGAATTTTTGCTGTAGAGGGTGACTTTTATGAAGAAGAAAATTTTGCTTGCTATAACTATCGCAGTTACGGCATTTATGCTTGCAGGTTGTGGTAGGGATGTGTGGACTTATGTAGGTGGCGATGGCGAAGGATATTTATTATTTAGAAGCTCATGGCACTCTGGCAATCGTATAAAAATATTTGAAATTGAGGCGGGTGAGTGGGTCGAAATCGAAGGCATCACCGACAAAGGTGAAATAACTGTGTTGATTACTCATGCCGAAACAGGTGAGCTCGTATTTGCCCTGCAGGATTTTCAAGCTGGCGCGATAAGCTTTAGGGCTAGATGTGGTGGGCAGCATATGATTGAGGTTGTGACCAATAACCATAGCGGTTCGGTTAGTTTGTCTTGGTGACTTTAAGACCAAACCACTATCACCCCGCACTTGTTGCGGGGTGACAAGCACAGAAAATTGGGGGTTTTAACATGACTAAAAATAAATTAGACGAGAATATTTTTCAATATTGTTTCAAGCCAGATAGAGAGGGGAAGCTTATGGGTGACACGATTGTCGCACTCACCCACGGTGACCGCGCTTTGCTGATTGATGTGGGATATAGCAATGAAGCAAAACAAGTGGCGGACGAATTTAAGGCTGAAGGCATAACTGTCGAAAAGGTTGTAATTTCGCATTTTCATTCCGACCATTACTATGGGCTGGACATGTTCCCCAATGCCACCATCTACGGCAGCGCGAATTTTAAGGAGACTTTTATTTCTGAGGGGCATGGTCAGGAGCATATTGACAACCTGCCCGAATTTACCAAGATTAGTGAGCCTACGACCCTTACATTCGGCAAACACAAGCTAGAACTAATCCCGTTTTCCGGTCATTCTGTATGCACTCTCTTGGTCAAGATTAATGACAAATTTTTGTTTACGGCAGATGATTTGATTTTCACGATTGATGGCAGGCTGATGCTGCCGTGGCTGTGCGGCATGGGCAGCAGGGATGAGCTGATTGACAGGCAGCTAAAGGGCTGGGACAAGCTTAGAGGGTACGAAGGCTTCACCATCATACCCGCCCACGGCCTTGCCTTTGAGGGCAGCAAGCTGGCTGGGTATCTGGACAGCCTGACCGCCTACCTTACTGCCATTAAAAATGCAAACGGCGAAATTACTTATGATGAAGCGGTTAAAAACTGCGCCACACCGCCTTTGAACCAATCTTTTGGAGAAAGCAGCTGGCATGACCACAATAAAAGTGAGAGGAATTAATCATATGGCGAGCAGAGCAAAGCAAATCTTTGGGGGCATTGTCGCCCTTATTATAGTTATTGTTATAGTTTTTCTTGTTATATTATTTTTGCTGCCCGCTACATATGGCGATTCAGAGCCTTTTGTGATGAATCCAATTATCCCTGACGAAAGCGGAACAATATTTAATATTGGCGACACTGGACCCGCAGGTGGAATTATATTTTTCGACAGGGGCTATCATGCCGATGGTTGGCGGTTTTTGGAAGCCGCCCCTGCCCATTTGACGTTCACAGCCCATTGGGGCGGGTTTGTCCATTATAGCGGCAGGAGCAGAAGTATAGACTTAGCAAATGTACATGGCACTTCCGAAAGGCTTGGCGCGGGGCGCAGAAACACAGAGCTTATTGTCACTCACGCCCAGAATATGCGGTGGTCAAGAGTGAACTATAGTGCGCCTGTCCCATTTGAAGGGGCAGCCCAGTTGGTTGTGGGGTTTAACCACAATGGATTCAACGATTGGTTTTTGCCAAGCAAAGATGAGCTTAGCCTAATGCACGAAAACCTTGCTAGGCATGGAATTGGGGGCTTTGGCAGCCCGCATGCCCAAGGCACTGATAATTACTGGTCATCCACACAGGCACATCACACAAGCGCATGGGCTCAAAATTTTGATACAGGCAATCAACATTCCGATTTCCTTAAATCTATGGATATTCGGGTTCGTGCAATCCGCGCTTTTTGATGAGTTTTGATTAGGGCGTGTTCGATAATTCGCTTTCGTCAGATTTTCGAGTGAATTTACCGAAAAGATGGCGGAATGGAATTATCGAACACGCCCTAGAAAGGTTAAATTATGTCAATATCTTTTTGCACTATTGCCAGCGGAAGTTCGGGCAACAGTGCTTTTGTGTCGGTAGGCAAAAATAAGATTTTAGTGGACGCGGGGCTTAGCGGGCGGGCAATTGAGGAGGGGCTTCGGGCTGTGGGCATCGACCCTCGCGGGCTTAGTGCTATTTTTGTGACTCATGAGCATGGCGACCATATCAAAGGGGCAGGAGTGCTTTCAAGACGGCACAAACTGCCCATTTACATGACAGCAGGCACAAAGGCGGGCGCACGGGAGCTGGGCAAGATTGCCCCGGGATGCCTGCGGCTGGTGCGAGCAGGCGTGCCTGTTGCCCTTGACGGTGTGGAAGTCATGCCCTTTGCCGTCTGTCACGACGCCCTTGAGCCTGTGGGCTATACCTTCACCACCAAAAGTCACAAAATCGCAATCACCACCGACCTTGGGCACGCCACAGATTCAGTCGCCGCCCACCTCTTGGACTCTGACATTATCCTGATTGAGAGTAACCACGACATAGACATGCTAAAAAATGGCAGCTACCCTGCAGACCTTAAAGCCCGCATCCTAAGCCCTTTAGGGCATCTCTCCAACGCCGCTTGTGGCGAACTTTTAGCAAAAATTATCACAGAAAAAACCAAACACATCTTCCTAGCCCACTTAAGCGAAGAAAACAACCATCCCGCCATAGCCCTAAACACCGTTCAAAACATCCTAACCGCAAATAACATAAAAACAGACGGTCTGCACATAGCAAACCGCCACCATCCAAGCCAATTAATAACCTTATAATATTATAATTATGCCAAAGCTGTTTCCCATGCAGTTTCAAACGCCTTTTGGGCACCGTATCTTTCAAAGTTATCTAGAAACACGTCGCCAAAATGTTCAAGCCTTGCTGCTTCCTCAGCATGCCTGCGTTCAAGCCATTCTGGGCTTATCCTTGCTTTCGTAGGCATGCCTTCAAATATGAAGGGCGAAAGCATAAAATTAAAATTGCTGATAATTTCCCTAAATGCGGCTTTGCTAAATTCCAGATGCTGGTCGGAGTAGCAAAAGTTGCTACGTAGGTTATCAAATGCGTTTACAACGTATTGCAGGCGGGCTTTGGGTGAGGCGTCAAAGCCCTCGCCAGGCGGCGCACCAGGGATGTTTTGGACCATATTCGCTATATGCTCAAGCGTGCGCATTTTGGATTGAGGGATATTCGCCTCGTCATCTTCAATGTGAATAAACTTATTACGTTTGTTTTCGGGGCAACGTTCAATAATCCATATCCCTTTTGGAGAAATGAAAGCCCGCCTACTACTCCCCCCTTCATGCTCTATCGACACCGAAACCGTGGGAATAAGGCGGTTGCCGCCAGCAGTAGCCTCTGGGCTAAGCTCCAATTGGTCTGCAATAATCTGGTCAAGCTTAGCCTGCACTTCGGGGGCGATTTTGAAAGTCCTAGACGTATCAAACAGCTTGATTTCGGAATTAATTCCACCTATCATAAACTTACCTCCATTTTCGCCCTCCGTGGCAAGTTTTTTTCGTAAATTTATTTCGGCTTGAAAACTGCAAAACTTTATGATACAATCATTTTATGGTCAAATCTACTATTAAAAATATAATACTCATGGTGCTGTCTGTGGTTTGTGTTGTCCTTGCCATTCGGGTTTGGTTTGGGTCTTTTTCCTTTGACGGGGTTTTTTCGGCGCAGCCTGTAGCACAGGTGTGGTCAAGCCCGCGTGGGGATTTAGCTGCCTCATTGATTATGGCTACTGCAAGTCTTGAGGTTAATTGGCAGGCTTTGATTCAGGGAGGTTTGCAGGGGCAGCACATTTGGCATGGGCTGATTTATTTTGCATTTGGTCAGCTTATTGAGGGCGGGGAGTTTTCGCGGCTTGCAGCACCTGATTCGGCTGATGGCGTTGTTGTAAGTTATATTTTCCCCATGCCCTCAAACTTTTTTAGAGAGCATTTTGGCTCGCGCCCCGGCTTTTTGTCCTCTCATTTTGAGTTTTTTGAATCTGTCACAATCACTCCGGCAGGGTCTAATGTTTTGGAATTTGCATTTTTAAGTGCAGGGAATTATTATATCTTCTCGCTTTTCGCGCCTGCCCTTTACACCGGGTTTATGGATTATTTTTACGAAAATGCCCACACCTACCACACCGCTTATCATGACTTTGCATGGACAAACCCCATAGCCGACCAGTCTCTTTCAGGTGTTTCAGGCTACATTAACTTTTTGTTCCCAAGCACATTCTCTCAAAGCATAGTCAATAACATTTGGACATACTCGGACGGTCCCCGTGTGGCGCGGTTTTTTCCAAACGGGGTGCTTGAGTTTAACCAGATGCAGAGCTCTGTCCAGACAGGAGGATTTATCGAGGGCTTTTTGGCAGCGGCTCGGATGATTAATCAGGACAAGGCCTTTGGTGTTAGAATGAATGATATTGTTTTGGTAAATTATCGCTTTGTTCCTGACACTAGCTTTTGGCATTTTTATTTTGACTATGCTGTGGATGGGATGGTTGTGGACATTGGGCAAACCTTCCCCACCTTAGCCCACGCCCTTGAAATCCGCGTCTTTGGCTCATGTGTGGTGTATTACCGCCGCATTATGCACCTTGCCCTTATGGAGGATTAAAATGAACACTGATACCATTAAAAACATTTGCATAGGAGTTTTATCAGGTTTTATACTCCTATTTGCTGTGCTTATTATTAATGAAAACCGCGCATACACCCTCACCGCCTCTTGTGAGGAAAATGTGCGGGCAATCCTTGAGCGCGGCGGCATCACAATTGAGCGTGCCGCGCTGCCCCGTGACTTTCGCCCCATGCAGACTCTGGCAATGCAAACTTACAGCCACGACATCACAGCCCTTGCCGCCCGCTTTTTCGGCGACATCCCTTTTTATTACGAATATGAAATTGGCAGCTCATTTTATTTTTGTGATATTTCAGGCAAAGAGATTGAGCATAACAATATAACCCGCGTTATTGACTTTTCTATGGAAGGCGGCTTTTTTACAGGAATCGCACCTGAAGAATTTACAAAAACAGCCGCAGGCTCCTATGAACTTGCCCGCGGATTTATCACAAACATCCTATTGGCAGACGACCTTTATTTAAGCTCAAACGCCCTAACCCCAAATGGTGACTATCAGCTGGTTTTTTTCGCATCATACCAAGGCAACATAATCTACAACACCCAGCTGCGCATGAGAGTGACCGAGCAAGGCATTGTCCGCGCCACTTACCAGCGCGTGGCAACAGGGGGCTTTGACACCTACCCCCGCCCCATTTTCTCCGCAGACGAAGCCCTCTTGGCCCTGCTAAACCACCTTAGAACCAGAGAAACTGATAGACCTGCCGAAATCGTCAACATAAGACTGGTCTACGCCTTCACAGACCGAGGCATCCCAGCCTATCTTTTCACAGTAGTAATTGATGACATGCACATAAACTTCCGATTCAGTGCCTTGACAAACACCTACATCGGTTCCGCCATAATATTATAGAAAAAAAGACCCAAGGAAATCCCAAGGGTCTTTTTTAATTGATAATTAATAATTGATAATTGATAATTGATAATTATTAATTAAAATCCGCCCATCATCATCATGAGCATAAGCATCATCATGCCGTCGCCGCCAAAGCCGCCTGGGCTCATCATCATCATGAGCAGCAGCATCATAAACATGTTGTTGTTTTGCGGTCCTGGCGTGAAAGGTCCGTGGTTCATAGCTTGTGCAGGATTGTTCATAATTCATTCCTCCAAAATTTCATTAACAGATTATAAACCATCCTATGAAATTTTTGGAGATTATTGCATGTCAACACTTGTCACAAAAAAATATCTTGATTATTTTTCCAAAAGTGTTATAATACTAATAGTAAACTCAGGAGGAATTTTATGGACAGGGTTCAAATTTGGGAAAAGTTTAAGACATTAATACCATATTTTTTGCTTGCGGCGGCTATAATTTTATTTTGGCGGCTGTCGGGCTCGCTTGGGGTGTTTGGCGACTTTTTGGGGTGGAGCTGGGCTGTGGTGTCCCCGTTTTTTTGGGGCTTTGTTATAGCTTATATCATCAACATCCCCTGCGGCAGCATCCAAAAGCTCCTTGGCCGCTCAAACAGCGACTTCATTCGGCGCAAGCAAAGGGTTTTTGCAGTTTTAATCACCCTTGTAATTGTGCTTGGACTTATAGCCCTTGCTTTAAGCTTTATTATTCCTGCCGTTGTCCGTTCAATCACTACATTTATTGAGAATATTGATGCTTATTGGGCTGGGGTTGTCGGGTTTATTGACACAGTCAACAATTTGGGAATTATTGAAATCCACGCAGATGACATCTTTGACTTTTTAGGCGGGTTGTTTGAGAATTTTAGCCTTGAAAATCTTGCCCAGCCGCTAAACGCCATTATAAGTGCAGGCGGCACCATTGTAAATGTGGTTATCACAATAATTTCTTCCATTTACATTCTGATTGAAAAAGACAGGCTAAAGGCATCTGCAAGCAAGCTTTTTAGAGTGTTTAGCCCAAAGAAGTTCTACGAAGGTGTTTCTAAAACCTTGGCACGTCTTAACATATATTTTAGGCAGTACCTGCGCACACAGACCCTTGACGGTGTGATTCTTGGCACTATTGTGACCATTGCCTTAACCATACTCGGCTCAGACTTTGCCTTAGTGCTTGGCATCCTTCTTGGCATATTAAATTATATTCCAATATTTGGTTCTTTATTTGGTACTATTGTGGCAATTTTGGTTGTTATGTTTACCCAAGGCTTTACAGCGGGACTTATTTCTGCCGCGGTTTTGGTGGTCATTCAGCAGCTTGACGCCAACGTGATTCAGCCGCGCCTAATGGGCGAGTCCTTTTCCTTTAGCCCGCTTTTAATCATCATCTCCATCACTGTGGGCGGTGCAATTGCAGGTGTTATGGGCATGATAATTGCCATTCCTGTTGCCGCTGTGATTAAAGATATTTTTACTGAGCTTTCTGATGCTGTTGAAAAAGCTAAATTTGGCACGGTTACAGAGGTGCCAGAGAAAGCCCGACGGGGCAGTGGTCAGAGCCGTAAACCTCGGAATAAATCTTAGCTTCTATAATTTTTTGGGCAATGCGTTGTGACACCACAAAATAATCAATGCGCCAGCCTGCGTTGCGCTCTCTTGCGCGGGAAATGAACGACCACCATGTATACGCCCCCTCCATGTCAGGATACAGATGGCGGAAGGTGTCCACAAAGCCTGAATCAAGGAGTTTGGTGAATTTTTCTCGCTCCTCGTCAGTAAAGCCTGCGGACTTTCTGTTGGTTTTGGGGTTTTTAAGGTCAATTTCTTTGTGAGCCACATTTAGGTCGCCACATAGCACCACAGGCTTTTTGGCGTCAAGACCTAGAAGGTATGCCCTGAAGGCGTCCTCCCACTCCATGCGGTAAGGCAGGCGCAAAAGCTCATTTTTAGAATTTGGCGTATACACATTCACTAAGTAAAAGTCCTCATATTCAAGGGTTATAACCCGCCCCTCTTTGTCGTGCTCGTCTATACCAATGCCGTAAAACTCTGACAGGGGGGCTTTTTTTGCAAAAATTGCCGTGCCTGAATAGCCCTTTTTTTGTGCATCATTAAAAAACACATGATACCCTTCAAAGTCAAAGGTCAGCTGTTCGTACTGCATTTTGGTCTCTTGAATACAAAAAAAATCAGCATCTACTTCATTAAAAAAATCCATAAAGCCTTTTTTCATGGTGGCGCGCAGCCCATTTACATTCCAGCACACAAATTTCATTAATATTCTCCCTCCAATTTAGTTCCACGTGGAACATCATCTTTGAGACATTCTATCACAAAAATATTCCCCTTGCAATTTATTACATTTCATGTTATACTTATATCAACTTCTTTGGCTGTTTTACGGTGTTGTATCTGGAGGTTTTGTTTATGTTATGCAGGCAGTGCAATGGCGCGGTCGGGGCTAATGACGGGGTTTGCAAAACCTGTGGGCATCCCGTGCGGCGCGGCTCAAATTCAAAAGGCTTACCCAGATTCGCAAAATTCGCACTGATTTTTCTGGTGCTTGGGGCTTGCGCTTCTTTTGTTGTTTTGTATGCCACAGGTAGGATTGAGTTTGAATTTTTTGGACAATCTGCCCCTGCCAGTTCTGACGAGGGCTTAAACCTTGAATCAGACAGCACCGAGTATCCGCCAGACACCACCACAGAATCCTCTGACACATACGCCCCCACTGCCCGCCGTGATGAAGAAGCTTGGCATGCAATGCTTGCAAATCTTCACACAGTAAGCTCTAACTATATCACAAGCTCAGCATTTCACCCATTTTTAACGAGAGGTGGCTTTTTATACCATCTGACCGAAGAAGCTTTTATAACCCCTGAGTTTTTTGTAAGCCGAAATGTGCTGGGTGAGGAATATTTAGCAGAACTTAAAATGATTTTTTACCTGCGCCCGGTAGACTTTGCCGGGTTTGACGAAATTGATTTGCCGCCATCAAACCAAATGACCGTATTTGTGGGATACGAAACCGTTTCAGGCATTGGTTTATATTCAATTTATGGGCATCATGAAATCTTTCGTGAAAACTTAAATAAGATTTTACTCTCTTACACCCCTGCCTCTGGCCCAAGCGGGCGTGCGTCCTCTGGGCAGCACATTTTTGACATTACTGTGCCCAATCTTGGCGAAAACATTAATGTGCGCTATTTTGCTTATGATGAAAACTTTGTTTTTGTTACCATATCCCCTGTTGAGGATAGTAGTATTTTGCGCCACCACATTTTTAGCCGAAATGAGGGCGTGTTGACCCAAGTCCTCTCAGGCATCGAAGCCACCCGCCACCCCCTACAAGTCATAAACCACGCCATACCAAATTTTAACTTTGATTTGCTGCCTGATTTTGATTTGGCTTCTAATAATTTGGTTCCTATAAGCGGTTTTATTTTTAATTCGGCTATTGACCCTGAAAATCCCCCTGTTTTTGCTGCCAAATCTTCTGGTTTTGCTTTAGTGGTGTGGGAGGGCAATAGGTGGGAAGTCCACAGGTATGCCGCAGGAGATGCCGTTGTTGTTTATGAAACCAATCGCTGGCAAGCCGCCGAGGATTGGCTGCGGGAAAACCACGTGCCCCTATACATACTCCTGCAAGAATAGAGGTTTATATGCTATCATTAACAATTGCAGATGTAAAAGGTTTTATGGGCAAGCTATTAAAAAGTGACTGTTTTGACACATTTGAACTGCACAGCCTAAGCATACATAGCTTTGCAATTTTTGAGGTGAATAAGTTCCATGTGGAACATGAAGCCTCGCCTATGTGGGTTGACGTGCGCCCTTTTGCTTTTGAGGTGGTAAAAGGCGGTAAACAGCCTAGGTTTATCAAGGTTGTGCTTGGCTCTCCTGATGGTGAGACTGCAAGGTTTATGAATATCACCTTTGAGGAGGGCAAAGTTACCATAACAAACGGGCTCTCCCAAAAGGGTTTTACATTGGACAAATCCGCCCATCATACGTGGGATGACGAGATTTTGCAGTTTTTGGCTAGTAAAAAAATTGAATACACAAATGAATTATTGTAAGGAGTGAACTGCTATGGAAAAAGGCAATCTTTCAATTAATAGTGATAATATTTTGCCTATCATAAAAAAGTGGCTGTATTCGGACATTGAGATTTTTGTGCGGGAGCTGGTGTCAAATGCTTCTGACGCCATTAACAAGCTTGACAGGCTTGACCGCATTGGCGAGATTGACCTGCCTGACGAGGACTTTTCAATCACCGTCACTTTGGACGCCGCAAACAAACAAATCCGCTTTTCTGACAACGGCGTTGGCATGACAGCCGACGAAATAAAAAAATATATTAACCAAATTGCATTTTCAGGGGCAACTGACTTTATTAACCAGTACAAGGACAAAATGGAAGCTGGCGGCGATATTATCGGACATTTTGGGCTTGGTTTTTATTCTGCCTTTATGGTTGCTGATAAAGTTGAGATTGATACATTATCCTATCAAGAGGAAGCTATGCCAGCACTGTGGTCATGTGACGGCGGCATTGAATTTTCCATCACAGAGGGCACCCGCACCACTCGCGGCACAGACATTATCCTGCACGTTGGGGACGAAGGTGCCGAGTTTTTGAATGATTATAAACTGCGCTCTGTTATAAAGAAGTATTGTAGTTTTATTCCTGTGGATATTTACTATGAAAATGCGGCGACTGTGCCAAAAGAAGGCGAGGACGAGGAGGCTCCCGCCCCCATTAACGACAAAAAGCCCCTTTGGACTAAAAAGCCCAGTGACTGCACTGACGAGGACTACAAAGATTTTTACAGACAGCTGTTTATGGACTTTAATGAGCCTTTGTTTTGGATTCACCTGAACATGGACCATCCTTTTAGGCTCAAGGGCATACTTTATTTTCCGCGGCTTAAACATGAGCTTGAATATGTTGAAGGGCAGGTTAAACTTTTTAGCAATCAGGTGTTTGTGGCAGACAATATAAAAGAAGTTGTGCCTGAATTTTTGCTGCTTCTAAAAGGGGTTATGGATTGCCCTGATTTGCCTTTGAATGTTTCACGAAGCTTTCTACAAAATGATGGTTATGTGAACAAAATGTCCACATATATTGTGCGCAAGGTAGCAGACAAGTTGGTAAGCCTTGCAAATGACGACAGAGAAGGCTTTAGCAAATTTTGGGACGACATTAGCCAATTTGTGAAATACGGCATAGTGCGTCAAGAGGGCTTTTATGAAAAGGTTAAAGATGCTGTTTTGTATAAATCCACTAAAGATGAATATTTTACCATTGCTGAATATTTAACCCGCAATGAAGAAAAAATCGGCAAAAAAGTGATTTATACTGATGATGTCGAGCTCCATGGGCAATATGTGCGGCTTTTTGAGGAGCAGGGGGTGGACTGTATCCAGCTTACCTCCCGCCTTGACACACCTTTTATGAGCCATGTTGAGCGGCATGAGGATGGGCTCACCTTTGTGCGTATTGACGCGGACCCATCAAGCGTGCTGGCTGGCGGTGATGATGGCGGCAGCGAGGGGCACGAGGGCTTAATCCAGCTTTTCAAAGACAACATTGAAGACGAAATTGCTGTTGAGGTGCAGGAATTTAAGAATCCTGACACACCTGCCATGATATTCATCTCCGAAGAAGCCCACAGGATGGCTGAAATGAGCAAAATGTATGGGTTGAGCAATATGCCCGGAATGAGTGTTTCTGAGGATAAAAAGCTTGTGCTTAATTCAAGTAATGCTTTAATCAAAAAGCTGATGGACAAGGGCACAGCAGCTGAAGATGGCAAGATTATATGTGAGCATATATGGGATATGGCGTCATTAAGCCATAAACACCTTGACCCAGCCCGTATGGATAAGTTTATACAGCGCAATATTGCTATCTTGCAAAGGTTTTCAAAATGATGGGCGAGGGGAAGATTTTTGTTGGTCTGGTGGATGGTGCAATTAAGGTTAATTGTAGAATTGCCTTTGATGAGCCTGTGACAGAATTTAGATTCTCACTAAGCACCTTGCTTAATATTGATGACCTCTCAGAAAAATGTGAGGTGGTTAAAACTTGGGTTGTCCGCTCGGGATTTCATGAAGCCCGCGAATATCTCGTGAAGCCCAAAAACGGAGCTTTTAAGGAGCTGGTCATTGACTACAGCGGCACTGTTTCTGGCTGGCACAATGTTTTGAGTGAAAGCCGAATTGGGCTTTATGGGTATTCGGTCTGGTATCCGTTAGAGTGCTCTATAAAACTTCGTAAGATTGAAAGCACTTTTAATGATACTGTAAATTATGATGTATGGTATTTTGGTTCAAGCGGCATCTTTGCCCTTAAAAAGGGCTATGGCACAGTAAGCTCGGCATGCGGCAACTTTAATGTGCATTATGTAAACCCTGGACAAAAGGCTTTTGCTAAAGTGTGTGCCCATCATTACGGCAAGATTATTGATTTTTACCAGTCAATGTTTTGTGGAAAGGACATAGGCATTACTGACGTGTTGTTTATGGATATCGAAGGCGGCAGCGGGGCGATTATTCAGGACGGTCTTATGGTTGTTGGTCAAATTCCTGATATGAAAGATGCCGACGAGATGCAGGAAATGGCAATTAATATGTTAGGGCACGAATTTGGGCATTATTGGTTTAAGGCTGACCACAGCACATGGGAAGCGTGGCTTGGCGAAACTGCCGCAGAGTGGGCATCCATATTATATATGGTTTCAGTTAGCGGTGAAGATTCAATAAATTCTCGCCTTGACCAAATTCAGGAGTGGACTGGAGATTATGTGAAAGCCCCTGTAATTAAAACTCCAGACCTTTTGTGTCCGCCAAGCGGGGTGCATGTTAGAGGTGTAATGCTTTTTTATGAGATATACAAACGACATGGTTTAGACAAAATAAAGCATATTTTGACAATTTTAGCAAATCTAGAAATATACAACACCGAGTCACTGCTTTTGGAGCTTGACGAAGGTGTGTCCGATTTTATCAGGCGCGGGCTTGATGCTGTTGATTACATGTTATTATAGGGTTGTTCCACGTGGAACACGGAGGGAGGATTTTTTATGGATTGGCGTTCACGGCTTAACTTGTTTTTTGACAACTTTGAGTGGAAAAGTGATGTTTCTGGGATTTTGGTTTATGGGAGCCAGGTTACGGGAGGCTCTACCATCCATTCAAACTTAAATGTACATTTTGTTTTTGACGAAAAGGTTAATTTTCGCCAAAAAGGCTGCAAGATGGTGGAGAGCTTGCTTATTGATTACCGCGCAAACACACCAACGCAAATTCGCGAAATGTTTCAAGATGACATTAGAAACCGAAGCCTTTTGTCAATTACACAGTTTGCCAGCGGTGAGGTTTTTATGGAAAGAGCCGGGGATGTGAGCCAGCTTAAAAGAGAGGCTTCAAACCTTCATAGAGAGTATTATGAAAAAGTGCCTACCAAAATGATGGGTACTATTGATAAGAAAAAGATATGGGAGATGAAGGAGCATTTGGCAAAGTCTAAGTTTAATGGTGACCTTGACTTTGACTTTTTGCATGCGGTTTATCTTGACCGCTTAGTGGAGATGTATATGCTGCATATAGGCAGGCCTTATAGCCCCAAATACATATTAGGCAATGCAGACGATGATAGGTTTAGAAAAAAACATATGCTAAACAGGCTGCCAGACCCGCCTATAACCGAGCTTATCGCCTCGTCAATAACAACACACAACCTTGACAGAAAGCTGATGCTTTTTACCAGCCTTGCAGATAAAATCCTTGAAAAATTCGGTGGATTTGAGGTGGACGGTTTCCGCATAAAAACAATGCTTGAAATGACTACCGATAAAGACAACATCTAAATTTTTACCTCACCTCATATTATTATATGAGGTGATTTTATTGAATTATATTGTGGCAACTAGAGGCGGAGTTTTCTGCTTTTATCGTAAGGATGACGCCCTTTATTGGTGTGAGTATGCGAGCGATGGACAGTGGTATTCACCACAGGTTTTTGTAGATGGCGGGGTCATAAATTTTACAGTATCCCTTTGTGAGGGCAAGATTTTAATCCTTAGCCAGTCTAGATTTAAGGTCGAGTGTATTCACTTTAACAAAGGAAATTTCACTGTAAATGGTTTAGTTGAAAGCACAATGACAGGGCAATATTATGGACTCAGCCTTGATGATTCTATTTTTTTAGTGCACAATATCCCTGTAACTGGGGAGTTTAGTCAAATTCTAATGTCTCACAGGGTTGAACCTTTGAATGTGTGGACAGATAATAGACACTTGGGGCGTGTAATCCCATTTGGACAGGGTCGCCCTTTTGAGACAGTGCCTGTAAGAGACCAGCATTTTTTACTGTTTTATTTGGCTGGAAACGGAAGTTTGGTCCGAGATTTAGGCTACAGAGAGGTCTATGGCCGCCTAATGGGCGACTTTAATTTAATTCAGCATAATATAAGCTTAAACAGCCCAAGCTGTCACACTTTTTTGGCAACAACACAGGATATTCACATGGCCTATGTGACCAAAGGGCTGTTGTCACTTACCTTAAACTATGTTAAAAAGGATGCTGGGGGTCTTGGCGGGAAGGTGTCTGTGGCACAGGGCGCATCTATCTCAAGCCCTCTCCTTTATATTCATAATAACAATATAAATATAATGTTTAAGCGTGGTGAAGATTTTTTTGTGCAAAATTTTGATGGCAAATCTTTACCTTCAAAACTTGAAAAACCAAAGGGAATAGAGATTACAAAAAGCCGTTTTTTGTGTGAAAATGATGGGTTTTCAAGTTTTTTTTCAAATGAATTATTTGTAAATTCAAAAATGCCGTGGGAGGTGCTTATGTTAGATGGCGTGCTTGATTTTGATGACTTTATAAACCTAAACTTATCAAATCAAACTTGCCATTCAAAAAAAAGACTGCATGTTGGCACCCAAGAAGATTATAATAATTTTTTTAACGAAAGTTTATAAAGTTATTGAAAAACCAAGCTTGATTTGGTATAATAATGTATATAGAAATGGCTATATTTCAGGGTTTTGTTAATAAGAATGTGGATAAGTATTAACAATCGTCACCAAGCCCTGTAAAACCATGTGAACAATGTGGTTTAAGTTTTTAACATATGTTGAAAGTAAGGTGTGTTCGATAATTCGCTTTCGTCAGATTTTCGAGTGAATTTTCAGTAGTTGCGCTTTTGTGCAAAACGCCGCAAAGCCAAAGCTTTTGTAAGTTTTGCACAAAAGCTCAGATACGGCAAATTCGCCGAAAAGATGGCGAAATGGAATTATCGAACACGCCCTTAGTTGGAGGAGTTACTATGGAAGCTGTTTTAACACTTAACAATGCAGAAAATAAGTGGGATGATGTTGTTGCTTATATGCAGCAGGGCACTTTGAACCCTGCGGCTTTTTCTTCGTGGATAGCACCTCTAAAGCCTCACAGGCTTGAGGGTGACAATTTTATTTTAGTTGCAAAAAATGACCATGTTAAGTCCACCGTAAACACCCGTTACATAGGAAAAATTGCAGGGGCATTTAAGGCTGTTTATGGTAAGGAATATAATATTGACATTGTGCTTGAAAATGAGGTGTCAGACACCCAAACCAAGGCGCGCACAAAAAATCCTGACTTAGAGGGTACAAATCTCATCCCTAAGTTTCATTTTGATACCTTTGTAAAAGGCAAGTGTAATGAATTTGCATATTCAGCATCTAAGGCGGCGGCGGAGCGTCCCGGCTCCCAATACAATCCCTTGTTTATTCACGGGGACGTTGGTCTTGGCAAAACCCATTTAATGCACTCTATTGGCAATTTTGTTCTTATGAACAATCCCAGTGCCAAGGTTTTGTACACAACAAGTGAAAATTTGGTAAATGAATTTGTATATTCCATCCGAACTAAAAAAAATCAAGAATTTAGAGACAAGTACCGCAAGGTGGATGTACTTTTGGTTGATGACATTCAGTTTTTAACTGATAAAGAAGGCACGCAAGAAGAATTTTTCCACACATTTAACACTTTGCACAACGGGCATAAACAGATTGTTTTAACATCGGACAGGCACCCATCAGAGCTCAAGTCCCTTGACGACCGCCTGCGCTCTAGATTTGGCAGCGGGCTGCCTGTGGACATATCCGCTCCTGACTTTGAAACCCGCACGGCTATTTTGCAGAAAAAAGTAGAAATAGACCGATTGGTGGTGGATTCAAGCGTCATTAATTTTATCGCTAAATATATCCACTCTAATATAAGAGAGCTTGAAGGTGCATTAAACGCCGTTACAGCTCGCGCTAAACTTACAGGCAGCGAATGCACTGTGGAATTTGCTGAAAGCTCTCTTGAAGAAATTCTTAAGCAAAAAGAGAAAAAAGAGGTTGATGTTTCTTATATACAAGAAGTGGTGGCTGGATACTATGGCGTTAACACAAATGATTTGCTTGGCAAAAGGCGCACAGCAGACATTATCCGCGCTCGCCACATTGCAATGTATCTGTGCAGAATGCTTATTGACAAACCTCTAAAAAATATAGGCAAAGACTTTGGAGGTAAGGACCACACAACAATTATCCACGCTGTCGATAAAATTACACTTAATATGGAAAAAGATAAGGTCCTAAAAAAAGAAATAACAGAACTTGAACGTAAAATCAAGGTATAAACCAATGTTAAAAACCCCCAACAGGGATTGATGTAGGGACCGACGCCCTCGGCGGTCCGTTATAGCAGTTTTACCTTCCGTTATCCTAAAGACTTCTTCACAAGTCCGCTTGAAGCCGCGGCACTTTGGCTCGCTTTAGGCAGGCGGAAGCTACAAACGCTATATGTTAAAAAACTTGTTAATTGAATGTGGGTTAAATGTTAAATTGTACTAAGCTTTAGTGTGGGTTGTGAAATATGTTAAAAGCTCTAAGGTTTTAAGTGATTTCTTAACGGTGTTTTTAACGGTTGTTTCTTTAATAAAAACAAGACTTGCTGTGGTTTTCACCAAATCCACAGCACCTATTACTACTGCTACTAAAATAAATATAAGTATGTTTGTGAAAACAAGAGGTGACTCAAGATGAAAATTACCTGCTCAAAAAATTTATTAGTTGATGGGCTTGCAGTTGTAGCGCGTGCCGCTGCAAGCCGCTCTAGCATGCCTATTTTGGAGTGCTGTTTGCTAATGACTTCAGACACAGGGCTTAAAATTTTAGCTAATGATATGGATTTAGCTATTGAAACAAATGTTATTGAAAGTGATGTTGAAATTACAGGGCAAATTGCCCTTGATATTAAGATGTTTACGGACATTGTGCGGGGGCTGCCGGGGCCGCAGGTAGAAATTAGCTCTGATGACAAATTTTTAACCACAATTAAGTCCGGCAAGTCTGAATTTAAGATTTTAGGAATGAATCCTGAGGACTTTCCGCCTTTGCCTGAAGTTAGCAAAAAACAAATGTTCAAAATATCCTCAGGGCAGCTTAAAAACATGATAAGACAAACTGTTTTTTCTGTGTCACAGGATTCCACCAAGCCGGTTTTGTGCGGACAGCTTGTGGACATTCGGGGAGAGAGCCTTAAAATTGTGTCGGTGGATGGATTCCGTATTTCTCTTAGGGAGCATGTTCTTGATGATGCTGACGAGGACAAAGAACTTAAAATAGTTATTCCCGGCAAAACCATGGACGAGGTTAGCAAAATTTTGCCTACAGATGCGGACATGCTCACCTATTTTTATGCCACAGATAAGCATATTTTGTTTGAGCTTGATAACTCAACTGTGGTGTCAAGGCTTTTGGAGGGTGAGTTTATAAACTACGAAAACATGTTTACATCTGACGTAACAACTATGATAACAGCCTCTCGCACAGAGCTTTTAGAAAGTATTAGCCGAGTTATATTAATTTCAAGAGACACCAAGAAAAATCCTGTAAAACTCGGCATCTCAGGTTCGGCGCTCTCCATTAACTGCAACACAGAGCTTGGCACATCCCATGAGGAGATTTCCGTGCTTCAAGATGGTCCTGATTTAGAAATAGCCTTTAATCCAAGGTATTTAACAGATGTTTTTAAGACTTTAGACGCTCCAAATGTCACTATTTCATTCACATCATCACTATCACCCTGTATAATACGTGTTGAAGGCAGTGAGGATTACAAATATCTGGTGTTGCCGCTTAGATTAAGAGGCTAGCGAGGGGATTAAACAGATGGCAAGTTCAATCAAAGGGTACAACGAAGCGGCAAGGCAAGGCAAAAAAACCGCTTTGGAGTATTGTGAGAAATGGCAAAAAGAACTTAAAGTAGCAGGGATAAACTTAGCTAAACAGGTGGAAAATAAAACCATTGGTTTGGCGGCTTATAATAAACTGCGCGCCGAGTTAAACGAAAGAACAAAAGACTTAAACGCATGTATAAAGTCAATTAACCGTCAGTTTGTTTAAGTTTGCTTATTTTAGGAGGTTAAAATGCAGCGGTCTATTGCGGGATTTAATGAGGTTACAAAAAAAGGCAAGGATGCCGCCTATAGGTATTGCCAAAACTGGAGAACAGAGCTAAACACAGAAGGAACAGAGCTAGCAAGAGAGCTAGCAAGCAAAAAAATAACCGTCAGCCAATACAATTACAAGAGGGAAAAAATTAACCAAAGAACAAAAGACTTAAATGACTGTATTGCTGCTATGAATAAACACTTGAAGTAGGTTAAAATGCAAATTCAAAGAGTTTTATTACACAATTTTAGGAATATTGAATGTGCTGATGTTGGGCTTGACGAGGGCTTAAACATCTTTTTTGGGGATAATGCCCAAGGTAAGACCAATTTTTTGGAAGCTGTGTATTATGCTGCGGCGTCGCGCAGCCACCGCGCCAGCCGCGACCGCGAGCTTATTATGACCAATGAAAAGCTGGCAAGGGTTAAGGTGCAGGTTAAGCATGAATTTTTAACAACAGACATTGCCATGGAAATTGAAAAAGACTCTAAAAGAATGTTTGTTAATGGACTTCAAATCAAAAGGCTTGGTGAATTGTTTGGGAATTTGTTTTGTGTTATTTTTTCTCCTGAAGATTTATCACTTGTAAAAAGCGGTCCTGGGCTTCGCCGCAGGTTTATGGATATGGAGCTGTGTCAGCTTTATCCTGCTTATTATCATAATTTGCGGATGTATTATAAAGTTATGAAACAGCGTAATAACTTGCTTCGGGACATGGCTTTTAATCAGGGGCGGGGGCTTGACACTCTTGATGTGTGGGATGAGCAGCTGGTAAGCTATGGAGCAAAACTCATTGACACCCGTGCGAGATTTGTGGAGAAGCTATCATCCATAGCCTGCAAAAACCAAATGGACATAACAGGGGGCAAAGAAAAATTAGAAATTATTTACAAAAACAATGTTGATTCAGATGGTTTTCTGGAGAAACTTATAAAGACAAGAAATTACGATATAATCAAGAAAAATACCTCTGTTGGGGTCCATAAAGATGATATGGAGTTTAAGATTAATGGCAAAGATGCTAGGATTTATGCCTCCCAAGGGCAAAGCCGCACGGCAGCCCTGTCGGTGAAGCTGGCACAGGTCACCCTTACCTACGAAGAAAGAGGATGTATGCCTGTGCTGCTTTTGGATGATTTGCTATCAGAGCTTGACCTTAGCCGTCAAAGGTATTTGATGGAACGAGTGAAGGGGCTTGGGCTTCAGTGCATAATTACTCTAACAGGTGCAGAGAGCGCGTTTGGTGAATATTTGAGTGAGCAGGGTGCGAAAATTTTCAAAGTTACAGAAGGAAAGATTGATGAGGTGACAGTTTGATTAACAATAATGTATATGACGAACATAATATAGAGGTTTTGGAGGGGCTTGAGCCTGTGCGGCTGCGCCCTGGAATGTATATCGGCACTGTGGACTCTAAAGGGCTTCACCACCTTGTTTATGAGATTGTTGACAATGCGGTGGACGAGGCATTGGCTGGGCATTGCAGCGAGATTGACATTGCCATACTTGAGGGTAATGTGATTCGTGTGGCGGACAACGGGCGTGGCATTCCTGTGGGGGTGCATCCCACAAAGGGGATTCCTGCTGTTGAGGTTGTTTTCACGCTTTTGCACGCAGGTGGTAAGTTTGGCGGGGAAAATAGCGGATATAAGGTGTCTGGAGGGCTTCATGGTGTGGGGGCCTCTGTTGTTAATGCCCTTTCTGAATATCTTAATGTGGAGATTCATTCAAATAGCATTAAACATGAGATGCGCTTTGAGCGGGGCGAGACTGTGAAGGCTCTTGCCCAGACGGGCTCAACTGACTATCAGGGCACAATCATCACTTTTAAGCCTGATGACACTATTTTTGAAGAAACTGTATATGATTATAAATTATTAAGTAAGCGTTTACAAGAGATTGCCTTTTTGACCAAAGGACTTAAAATTGTTTTGCGTGATTGCCGCGCGGGCCAGGAAGCCGAACAAATCTTTCAGTACGAGGGTGGACTTAAACAGTTTGTTGAATTTATTAACGAAGGCAAAGAGGCGGTTTTTAACGAGATTTTTTATGTGGAACAGGATAAGGGCAATATAGCTGTTGAGATTGCACTGCAATATAATGATGGGTATACTGAGAATGTTTATAGTTTTGCCAATAATATCCATACCATTGAGGGCGGCACCCATATGGTGGGCTTTCGCACGGCTTTAACTAAGGCTATTAATGATTATGGCAGGAAATTTAACATACTTAAAGAGGCTGACCCAAACCTTGCGGGGGAGGATGTGCGCGAGGGGCTAAGTGCTGTTATAAGTGTAAAAATCACCAATCCGCAGTTTGAGAGCCAGACCAAAATTAAGCTCACCAATACAGAGGTGCGCTCTGTTACTGATTCTGTTATGAATGAGTATTTTACTTATTTTTTGGAGGAGAATCCCGGGATTGGTAAGATTATTATTGAAAAGTCCCAGATGGCGCAGCGGGCGCGGGATGCGGCAAAAAAGGCCAGAGAGCTTGTGCGCCGTAAAAATGTGCTTGATGGGGCTAGGTTGCCTGGAAAGCTGACGGACTGCTCGGAAAAAGACCCGGCTTTAAGTGAGATTTATATTGTTGAGGGTAACTCAGCCGGCGGCTCGGCAAAAGGGGCAAGGGACCCGAAAACTCAGGCGGTGCTGCCCCTTCGCGGTAAAATCCTGAATGTTGAAAAAAGCCGCCTTGATAAGATTTTGATGAATGAAGAAATAAAAAACCTCATTACTGCCTTTGGGACGGGCATACATGAGGATTTTGATATTGAAAAACTCCGCTATCATAAAATTATTTTAATGACAGATGCTGATGTGGATGGTAGCCATATTTGCACTCTCCTTTTAACATTCTTGTTTAGATTTATGCCCCAGCTAATCACTGGTGGCTATGTTTATATTGCCCAACCGCCGCTGTTTAAGGTGGAGCGGGGCCGCGAAGCCCACTATATCTACCCTGGCGAGGGACGGCAAGGGTACGAGCTTGACGATTTCTTTGCCAAAATTGGCGGGCGTGAGGGTGTGCGCGCCATTCAGCGTTACAAAGGCCTAGGTGAGATGAATGCCGACCAACTGTGGGACACCACCATGGACCCTGCCCACCGCATCCTGAAAAAAGTTGACCTAACTGACGCCCTAGAAGCCGACCTGATTTTCACCCAGCTGATGGGCGAGAAGGTTGAGCCTCGTAAAAAGTTTATTTATGAGAATTATGCTAATGTGGTTAATTTGGATGTTTAACGATTTGTGTTCCACGTGGAACATTAATATTGGGGGTGTATTGTGCCTAAGAAAAAGCTTCTTGGAATTATAATTAATAACCCAAGGAATGTTGCTTTTCGTGACTTTGTTGCTTTGATAGAAGCCTTTGGGTTTGTGCATCACAGAACAAATGGTAGCCACAGGATTTATAAACATCCAAAAGTTGCGGAAAATCTGAACATTCAACCTCGGAAAGATGGTACTGCTAAAAAATATCAAATTGACCAGTTTCTTGAATATATCGAAACTTACAGTCTGCAAACGGAGGGATAAGATGTATAAATACCATATAAATGTCTTTTATTGCGAAGATGATGGAGATTTTATTGCGGATGTGCCTGATTTGAGGGGCTGTTCGGCTTTTGGAGATACTCCCGAGCAAGCGATTAAAGAGGCTATGATAGCGATTGAGCTTTGGATTGATGCGGCAAATTCTATGAACAAAGAAATTCCAGAGCCGAAATACAGACCTGCGATTTATGCAGCCAGATAAAAGGAAGATAATAGATGAGTGAAAACAAAGGTACTGATAAAATTATAATTGCAAATATTGCTGACGAGATGAAAAAGTCTTATATTGACTATGCCATGTCGGTTATTGTGGCGCGGGCGTTGCCTGATGTGAGAGACGGGCTAAAGCCTGTGCACAGGCGCATTTTGTATTCCATGAATGAGCTTAATTTGGAGCCCGGCAAGCCTTATAAAAAGTGTGCCCGTATTACAGGTGATGTTATGGGTAAATATCATCCTCATGGCTCTAGCTCTATTTATGACGCGCTGGTCCGGATGGCGCAGGATTTTTCTATGCGCTATATGCTTGTGGATGGGCATGGGAATTTTGGCTCTATGGACGGGGACGAGGCAGCTGCGGAGCGTTATACTGAGGCACGGCTTAGCCCTATTTCCATGGAAATGATAACGGATATTGACAAAGACACCGTTGATTTTGGACCTAACTATACCGAGGAATTAAAAGAGCCTAAGGTACTTCCTGCTCGTTATCCAAATCTTTTGGTCAACGGCTCAGCGGGGATTGCCGTGGGCATGGCGACCAACATCCCGCCCCACAATTTAACCGAGATTATTAACGCAGTCATTAAAATTATTGATAACCAAGTTGAAGAAGGGCGCGAGACTGAGATTGACGAACTCTTAAATATTGTAACCGGACCTGATTTTCCTACAGGTGCTAACATTTTTGGTGTGGGCGGTATCCGCTCGGCATACACCACGGGGCGCGGCAGGGTCATCATGCGCGCTGTGTGCGAGATTGAGCCCATGGAGGGCGGCCGCGAAAGAATTGTGGTCACCCAGATGCCCTATCAGGTCAACAAAGGCAAAATGCAGGAAAAAGTTGCTGAGCTTATGAAGGACAAGAAGATTGAAGGTATAGCCGCCATTGGTGATGAAAGTGACAGAAACGGCATACGCGTTGTTTTTGAGCTTAAAAAAGACGCAAATGCGCAGGTTGTGCTTAACCTGTTGTATAAATACACCCAGTTGCAGGAGTCTTTTGGCGTGAATATGCTTGCCCTTGTGAAGGGCGAACCACGAGTGCTTAATCTCAAGGAGATTTTGACATATTATCTTGAACATCAAAAAGATGTTGTTACACGTAGAACCGAGTTTGATTTGGCTAAGGCTAAAAAGCGCATCCATTTGGTTGAAGGCTTTATTAAAGCACTTGATTTTATTGACGAAATTATTAATATTATCCGTAGCCATAGGGATGTTAACAGGGGTGCTAAGCCTGAGATTATGGAGCGTTTTGGCTTTAGTCAGGAGCAGGCGGACGCCATTGTTGAGATGCGCCTGCGCTCTTTGTCGGGACTTGAGCGGGAGCGGCTTGAAGACGAGTTTGAAAAACTTACAAACACAATTAACTACCTAAAGTCCATTTTGGCAGACGAGCTAAAACTTTTAGGTGTTATTAAAGACGAGATTACCTTTATTCGTGATAAATACGGGGATGCCCGCCGCACTCAAATTCAAATTGATGATGGGGAAATTGACATTGAAGATTTGATTGACGAGGGCATGTGTGTCATCACCTTAACCCACCTTGATTATGTAAAACGCCTGCCCCTTGACACATATAACACCCAAAAGCGCGGCGGCAAAGGGGTTTTGGGGCTGACGACCCGTGACGAGGACCTAATCAAAAAGATTTTCATTGCTTCGACCCATGATGATATTGTGTTTATTACCACCGCAGGGCGGGCGTACAAGTTGCGGGCATACCGCATCCCTGAGGCAGGGCGTTCGGCCAAAGGTAATGCCATTGTGAACCTGCTTAACCTAAACAGCGGTGAGAAGATTGCTGCTGTAATTCCTGTTAGTGATTATAGTAAAGGTTATCTTAGCATGATTACCCGCGGCGGCATTTTTAAGCGCACCACACTTGCGGCATTTCAGAATATGAACAAAAATGGGCTTTTGGCACTTAATATTAGAGAAGGTGACGAGCTTATTGCTGCCCTTCACACCACAGGCGAGGACGAGCTGTATATCGCCAGTCACAGGGGCATGGGGCTACGCTTTGAGGAGTCTCAGGTGCGCGTGACAGGGCGTCAATCCTTGGGCAATTTAACTATGCGTTTGGGAGATAATGACTTTATCATAGGTGCAGAAATTGTGTCTCCTGATACGAAAATGCTCTTTGTGTCCGAACTGGGCTATGGCAGAACCACCAGCATGGAGGACTTTAGAGTGCAAGCCCGCCGCGGCAAAGGGCTTAGAGCCTACAAAGCAAGTGACAAAACAGGAAACCTGGTTGCTATAGCCTCTGTAAGCGACAATGAAGAATTGATGCTCATCAACTCAAATGGCGTAATAATCCGCATCCGTATCAGTGACATCCGCACCGCCAGCAGAGGGGCGTCAGGGGTAAAACTCATAAACCTTGACGAAGGCGTAACAGTAATAGGACTTGCCAAAATCGCCGAAGAACACATTGTCGAGCAAGATGAAGAACCCATTGAAGCCGAGGAATAACCAAATAATAAGGACGCCCTAGAGCGTCCTTTGTTGTCTATTTTTTCTTGAATAATTTTTCATTCCCTCTCTTAAAATTGCCTGTAACCTTCGCCATAATCAGCTGTGCTTCTTTCACCTTGGCATTTTCGATTTTTCTAATAAACTCATCAGCTTTTTTGCCGCTAAGTGTGGTCACTTGCTTGCCCTCATAGGAAATAAACACCTTTTTGTCCTTTGTAATTCTATAGGAAAATATTTCATCATCAAGTATGCCTCTTTTGTCTATGTTCTCTTGTTTTTTCATAATTCCAACCCCGTGAATTTCCACATCAGCCTCACTAAAGCCAAAATCCCACTTAACGGTACAAGGGACGCGCTTGATGATGACTAAAGGCTCGTCACCTCTGTATATTACCTCTCTGTCTTGATTGTTTGTGGTAAAAAGCGATAGCTTATCTTTCACAGAGCTTATATCCACCACATGGATATATCCGCTTGATTCCCCCTCAAACACCCCGCTTTTAAGCTCAACTATATTATGAGAGGCATTAATGGTCTCAAGGGGTTCTTGCAGCAATTCGTTAGGATAATCCCACTGGCGATAAGATATATTGCACTTATAATCATACCCTTTTGGAAATTGCCCAAACAAATCATCCACATCTATAACAAAACAAGAGGCTATGCCGATGTGCGGGCTCAAAAAAACCTCGCCTTTTAGCTCGCTCATCTGCTTTGAAGCACCGAAATACATAATGTCAGGCAAGCGTTCATGGTTTATCATTTGACGCCCTCCTTGACAGCCATCTAGCAACACCATCCTCGTCATTTGAATCAATTACAGCAGTTGCGATTTCTTTAAGCTCTAAGACGGCGTTTGACATTGCATATTTTTCATCTGCCACGGCAAATAGTGACAAATCATTTACACCATCACCAAAGACAACCATTTTGTCACAGCCAAGCAGGGCTTTAAGTTGCAATGCAGCGTTGGCCTTTGTGGCTTTTGCGGGAAATATCTCACACCACTGCCCCTTTGAATAAATATCTTGATGGTAAATGCAGCTATAACGCTTATCTGCATCAAATATATCGTTTATTTGGGATAGTGTGGCTTTGGTGTCCATGCTGGCGATACAAAAAACACTGCCTTGGTAAAGTTCATCAGTAGTTTTGACTTCGCGCCTGCGGGGGTCGCCGACTCTTTTGTTAAGAAAATGCCGCATAGAAGGGGTCACAAATTCCTCGATATATGAGAATTTTTCAACTCCATCTATGTATGAATGGACAAGTGGATAAATGCCGTGAAAGTTCAATGTTTTTGAAACAAAGCTTATTTCGTCTGAATTAAGATAATTTGACAACAACAATTCGTTTGTTTCGTTATCTATTATAAAACAGCCGTTGTGGCAAATCACGGGAAACGATGTGTCAAGCCCTGTGCTCACTTTTGATGATGTGACAAACGAGCGGGCGGTGGCATAGGAAAAATAACCCCCATTTTGTATAAAGCGGTTGATTACGCTTGCGGAATATTCAGAAATTCGCTCGTCCGAGCCAAGCAGCGTCCCGTCAAGGTCGGAAAGGTATAATGTTTTCATAAATCTCACCCCCCAAGATATGCCTACCTAAAATAATTCACACCCGAAGCAAATATTTTTTGGCTAAAGTTGCCTGGGATATTTTTGAATAGGGTGTTGCAGCTGGTGGCGCGCTCAGAGTGTCCCATTTTGCCGAGGATGCGCCCTGTGGGGTCTGTGATGCCCTCTATGCCCAGGGCCGAGCCGTTGGGGTTGTGGGGCAGGCTCTCGGTGGGGTTGCCGTCCATATCTACGAACACGGAGAAGATTTGCCCATTTTGGTTTAGTTCGGTTATTAGCTCAGGTGTTGCCACAAAGCGGCCTTGGCCGTGGGAGGAGGCTGAGCGGTAAATGCCATCAAGGGTGGCACCTGCCAGCCACGGGGATTTGTTGGAGATTATTTTGGTTTGGGTGATATTTGAGATATGGCGGCCTATGGCGTTTACGGTCAGGGTTGGGGAGCTTTCGGTGATTGGGCCGATTTTACCATAAGGCAAAAGCCCTGTTTTGATTAGGGCTTGGAAGCCGTTGCAAATGCCAAGCATCAGCCCTTCGCGCTCGTAAAGAAGCTCGATAGTGGCCTCTGTAATGGCAGGGTTGGCAAATACGGCAGCTATGAACTTTCCGCTGCCGTCAGGCTCATCCCCTGCGGAAAAACCTCCTGAGATGGCTATCATTTGGGCATTTTTAATGCGTTTTGCCATTTCTTTTATGGAATCTTTGAAAGCATTATGGGTTAGGTTGCCCATTACAAATATGTCAATTTCAGCCCCTGCCCGCTCAAAGCAGCCCGCCACATCCCATTCGGAGTTTGTGCCCGGAAATACTGGCAAAAATACCCTTGGTTTGCCAAATTTGGTGGGGGATGTGAGGATGGAGGGGGTGTTGTATGTGCGCAAAGGTGACGGCTCGGGCTTTATCTTCTCACCGACCATACCTGTTGGGAAAACTTCCTCATGGGGCGTCAGCCATGCCTGTATACAGTCATCAATGGGGATTTTAACGTCATTTGCATGGATAATTGGCTCACTCATGGTCTGTCCGATTAGTTCAAATTCGGTGGGCAGCGTGCCCAGAGCTTCCACCACAAACGCGCCCACCTCTTTAGCAAAATAATCACCAAAATAATTAACTCCAACCCCAATTTTGTTACCAAAGGACATTTTGGATAAAGACTCGGCAATGCCGCCAAATTCGGGCACATGGGCAGATATGATTTTGCGTTTAAGTATTAATTGGTGCACAAGTTCAAAGTTGCGAATAAGGGCGTCAAACTGCACCACACCGTTTTTGTCCACAGGGGTTTTTAGCAGATACACGCTGTTTCCAGCCTTTTTGAACTCTGGGGAGATGATGCACGCGATTGGGGCAGTGGCTGCGGAGAAGGACACCAGCGTGGGCGGCACATGCAGACGCCCCTCGAAAGAGCCGCTCATGGAATCTTTGCCGCCTATTGCGGGGATTTTCAGTTCCATCTGTGCTTTGAAAGTGCCCAAAAGTGCCGCAAAAGGCTTGCCCCAGCTGGTGGGATTTGCCATTTTCTCATAATATTCTTGGAAGCTTAAACGAACAGTTTTATAATCCACGCCAGCAGCGACAAGCTTAGCCACAGATTCAACTACAGCCTGAATACCGCCATGATAGGGGCTTTGCTCAGACACATAAGGGTCAAAACCATAAGACATCAAAGAAGCCGTCAGGGCATATTTGCCCAAAGCAGGAATCCGCGCCGCCATGACCTGAGCAGGAGTCAACTGATACTTTCCGCCAAAAGGCGCAAGCACCGTGCCCGCCCCAACAGAAGAATCAAACCTCTCCACAAGCCCCTTTTGACCAGCGACATTTAGGTTTTTTAGGTTTTTTAGCCACAGGTCGCTGGTAATTGAGAATTGAGAATTGAGAATTGAGAATTGAGGGGTTGCTACTACAACAGTTGCTTTTTGCTGCAGCCCTGAGCTGTCTAGGAATTTGCGGGAAATGTCAACGATTTTTTTGTCGCGCCACTTCATTACTAGGCGTCCTGTGTCGGTGATTTTGGCTACTTGGTAGGCTTCTAGGTTCTCGTCAAAGGCAAGCTGAATGAGCCTGTCCGCGTCAGGCGCGTGGCAGACCACCGCCATCCGCTCTTGGGATTCGGAAATAGCAAGCTCTGTGCCGTCAAGTCCCTCATATTTTTTGCGTACCAAATCAAGATTGACCTCAAGGGAGTCAGCAAGTTCGCCAATGGCAACGGAGACGCCCCCCGCGCCAAAATCATTACAACGGATGACCAATTTGGTAAATTCAGGATTTCTAAACAATCTTTGCAGTTTACGCTCAATAATAGGATTACCCTTTTGCACCTCGGCACCTGCGGTTGCAAGGGATTCTTCGGCATGCTCAATTGACGAGCCTGTGGCACCGCCAACACCATCCCTGCCTGTCCTGCCGCCTATGAGCAGCACCACATCGCCAGCTGTGGGCACTTTGCGCACCACATTTTCTTTTTTGACCGCACCTATAACCGCGCCAATTTCCATGCGCTTTGCCTTATATCCCTCATGGTAAATCTCCCGCACAAGTCCTGTTGCAAGCCCAATTTGGTTGCCATAAGAGGAATATCCCCACGCTGCTTGGGTGGTGATATATTGCTGTGGCAGCTTGCCCTCAATAGTTTCATTCAAATTGCCGTTGTCATCAAATTTGCGCGGGTCGCCTGAGCCTGTCACACGCATTGCCTGATACACATATGCCCGCCCAGAAAGCGGGTCGCGGATTGCCCCGCCAAGGCAGGTTGCCGCCCCGCCAAATGGCTCAATTTCCGTGGGGTGGTTGTGGGTCTCATTTTTGAACATGAGTAGCCACTCCTCACGCTCGCCGCCCTCAAAATCCACATTGATTACGATAGACGCCGCATTAATTTCCGGGGAAATGTCAAGGTCATCCAGATGCCCCTCCCGGCGAAGCACCTTCATCCCAAGGGTCGCCATGTCCATAAGTGTGATGGGCCTGTCATCTGTGTGGGTTTGCTCTCTTTTGTTAATATACTCCTTAAAAGTGTCTTCAAACATTTGCTTATACGCGCCATCTTCAAATTCAATGCTCTCAAGGGCGGTGTGGAAGGTGGTGTGGCGGCAATGGTCGCTCCAATATGTGTCAATCATCTTAACTTCAGTGATAGTGGGATTTCGCCCTTCCTCATCCCTGAAATAATCCCGCAAAAATGCAAAATCGGCGTCATTCATACCAATTCCTACGGTACGCTTTGAAGCTAAAAGCCCAGCGTCGTCTTTGTCCATAATGTCCAAATCCACCACATCCGCAGGGTATGGTGCGGTATCGTCAAAATTAACAGGCTTGTCCAAACAGACTTCTTGTGACTCGATAGGGTTGATTGTGTGGCTTAAAATAATGGCTTTATCAGCTTCACTAAGATTGCCGGAAATAACATAAAACTTTGAGCAGTAAATGGTGGGCAGGGTGTCCGTCACCACCTGGGCGCACAAAGCCGCCCAGTCCGCCCGCTGGTCGTATTGCCCAGGCAATAGAGCTTTGCCAAATATGAAATCACTTGTATTTCTAAAAGAAGTGTCAAAATACACATGGTCAACATTGGCTTCAGAAAACACCTGACTTACACAAAGCTCAAACTCTGAAGCAGACAAGCCCAAAACATCATAACAATTCAAGACCCGCACGCCCGTGACCCCTGTGATGCCCAAATGCCCCCGAATATGCTCAAAAGCCTGCCTAGCCTCAACATCAAAGCCCGCCTTTTTCTCCACAAAAACCCTAAACATAATCTCGCCCCTTTAGTTAAGAATATCTAAATTATATAACAAAAATCACTCTATAATCAAGCTTTTGTCACCCCCGCGCTCACGCCAGTATAATTTGGGTGACAGCCCACAAATCCCGTCACCCCGGGCTTGACCCGGGGTCCCACAAAGATAGCCGAATGACTTGTGCAGCGAAGAAGCGTTCGGCTAAACCGATGGGATTGCGGGTCAAGCCCGCAATGACGGGGGTGGGAGTGGCGTAATTATAGTATTTACAAGACATTTCACCAAATTAGATTGGCGTGAGTGCGGGGTGACGGGTATTATTTGCGTTTTATTTGATTGTAAATTTCGCTTTTAGCCACACCGCGCTCTTTTGCCGCCATTTTGATAGCCGTCATCTCGTCATGCCCAAGAGCTACATATTGTTCCACGTGGAACACCACATCATCAGGATAGAGATTTTCCTGAACATCCGCACCTTTCACAATAACCACAAACTCCCCACGGGGAGGGCTATCTTTATACAAATCTATAATTTCACTAATATTGCCTTGAATAACTTCCTCGAATTTCTTGGTCAGCTCCCGTGCAAGTGCTATTTCCCGCCCGCCAAAGGCCGCAAGTATTTCCCTGAGCATGTCAACAAGCCTGTGAGGTGCTTCATAAAAAACCATGGTACGGGTTTCTTTAGCTAAGCCACTTAAAAGCCTGCGCCTAAGACCCTTGTCCCTTGGCAAAAACCCCTCAAAAACATGGGGGCGCGCCTGAAAGCCCGAAGCCACAAGCCCCGCAAGCCCAGCAGAAGCCCCAGGACAAACCGTGACCGCAATGCCGCTCTCCCGCGCAAGCAGCACCAGCTCCCGCCCAGGGTCAGAAATGCAAGGCATGCCCGAATCACTAACCAAAGCTACATTCTTGCCCTGACTCAACTGCTCAATCAAATAAACCCCTTTAGCATCCCGATTATTTTCATGATAACTGGTTGTGGGAGTTTTAATTTCATAGTGGTTAAGGAGCCCTCTGGTGTGGCGGGTGTCCTCGGCGGCAATCAAATCCACCTCACCTAAGATGCGCAGCACCCGCAAGGTAATATCTTCAAGGTTGCCAATTGGCGTGGCACAAATGTAAAGTGTTCCATTATTCATAATAGATTTTTCGCACTTCCTCGGTATATTTTCCATCTTCACCATAAACAATTAATGGGGCAAGCACGTCAAGCCCAGCATTTCCGCCTTTTGCAGCCATAATAAGGAGCATGTTTGGCGGCTCGCCAGCCTTGGGCTGCACCAGCCGCAAAATCTTGGGAGCAAGTCCGCGGGTCTGCATAGAAGCAAACATTTCAACCATACGGGCAGGGCGATGAACCATATAAAATTTGCCCTTAGACACAAGAAGTTGGGACGCCGCCAAAATCACATCATCAAGGGTGCACATGACCTCATGGCGGGCTATGCGCAAGGCTTCATTGGGGCTTTCCTCTCCATGTCCCACCTGCATGTACGGCGGGTTGGCAGTGACCACATCAAATCTCTCTTTTAGCTTGATTTCACGTATATCACCATGTATAATCTTGATTCTGTCTTCAAGATTATTTAGCTTTATAGAGCGGCGTGCCATATCTGCCACATCCTCTTGAATTTCAATGCCAATAAAGCTCTCTCCCGCGGTTTTTGCACTTAAAAGCAGCGGAATAACCCCATTGCCTGTGCATAGGTCAAGATGCCGCTGCCCATGATGCACCCTAGCAAAACTTGATAAAAGTGCCGCATCCATCCCAAAACAAAACTGAGCAGGGTTTTGGATAATTTTAAGCCCATCCCGATGCAAATCGTCCAGCCGCTCGCCACGCTTTAGCATTAATCCCTTCTCCTGTCACGATAATTAACATATTCAGGAACTTCAGCCCGTTTGATAATTTTTATATCTTGGGCGCGGTAGACGCCTATGGTGGGCGCGTCGCTGGGCTTTTTGCACACCGATGCCCTAAGGGTCTGGCGCAAGATGATGGTGGAGAGCACCTCGCCTTGCCCGTCAGGCGTTTGGATTATGTCTCCAACCCCAGGCATAATCTTGTTTAACTCGTTATAATGTTCTTCTTCATATTTCAAACAGCACATTAAACGCCCGCACACCCCTGAAATTTTGCTGGGGGAGAGCGACAAATTCTGGTCTTTAGCCATCTTGATAGAAACAGGATGAAAATCAGGCAAAAAGGTGGAGCAGCACAAGGTTCGCCCGCACACGCCAATGCCGTTTAGAAGCTTAGACTCGTCTCTAACCCCAATTTGCCTAAGCTCAATGCGCATACGAAAAATTGACGCCAAATCCTTAACAAGTTCACGAAAATCCACGCGCCCGTCAGCTGTGAAATAAAATATAATCTTGGCAGAATCAAAAGTAAGCTCCACATCGACCAGCTTCATGCCAAGCCCATGGGCAGCAATGCGAGCAAGACAGGTCCCAAAAGCGTCTTTTTGCCGCTGTCGGTTAGCCTCAAGAGTGACCAAATCCGCGTCAGTTGCCCGCCGCACAATCTTTCTAAGGGGCATAAAAGCGGCATCCTCCTCAACCATTTTGTTGGCGAGCTCGCAAATGCCATACTCCACACCCCGCACAGTCTCAACAATAACGCCCTGACCCCGCTCAAACTGCTCTGCCCCAGGGTCAAAATAATAAATCTTCCCAGCCCTCTTAAACCTCACACCAATTATCTCAACCACTCAAACACACTCCTTTACAAACAACCCCCTAAAACAAAAACCCCTTGAAACTTAAAAATCACCACAAAAATATGGTGATTCTCACTATTTGAAGCGGGCAGCGAGAATCGAACTCGCACCCTCAGCTTGGAAGGCTGATGTTCTACCACTAAACCATGCCCGCGGCACATCGGCTTCGCCGATGTGAATAAATAATAAATAATAACTAATAAATAATGCTAAAATGCCTTTGCACTTTATTATTTATTATTTATTACTTATTATTTATTGCGCGCAACGCGCGCTTCCTGCCTAGGGACGGAATTGAACCGCCGACACGCGGATTTTCAGTCCGCTGCTCTACCGACTGAGCTACCCAGGCGAATGAATTTTGAACAACAAAGGTGATTATACAATACTTTTTGCGCTTTGTCAATACCTAATTTTTGAAAAATGCAATATTTTTGTTAAAGTGTTGTTGTTTGTTGGTTTAAGGGGTGTTATTATTGGACTAAAAATGGACTAAAAAGGGGTGATTTGTATGAAAAAGCCTGATAGGTGGTTAAAAAAAGATGGACTTGTTATGATTGCGGGGTGGCGGCGTTGGGGGGCGGACTTGAAGGAGGTGGCTAAAAATATGGGGGTCACCATGGCGCAACTTGAGCGGTGGGCAGACGAGTTTGACGAGATTAGGGGTGCCCTAGAGAAAAATGGGGATGTTGAGGATTTTTTGGTGGAGGAGACTGTGCTACAAAAGGCACTGGATGGGGACCAAAAGGCAATTGAGTTTTGGCTTAAATACCGCGGGCGGGACAATTTGGCAAAAAATCAGGATGCTAAGGCTCAAGATGGTGTGGATTATGTGATGCTGGCAGATTTGATTCGGTAATTTTTGTTGACAAAAGCCTAAAAAAGATGTATAATGTTTGCTTGAGCAATTTGGAAATACGGCTTTGAAAGGTTGATGTTTAGTTATGATTATGGTGAAGGTGTATGGGTGCCGAGGGTCTTTGTCCACCACTCGCGACCCTGCGTCTAAATATGGCAGCAATACCTCCTGCATTGCTTTGGAGACTAAAGAGCAAAGCATTATTTTGGATGCCGGCAGCGGCATTGCACAAATGGACAGAATCACCAAACTTTTTTCCCGAAACAACAAGCCCTTTGATATTTTGCTTAGCCATTTGCATTTTGACCATCTTATTGGGCTTACGGTTTTTAGCAATGTGTGGGCAAATTCCCCTGACTCGGCTGTGCGCATATACACTCTAAACAGGGACGAAAGACCACTTAAAGAGCAGATTTTCGGGCTGTTTGTCCCTCCGTACTGGCCTGTCTCCATGGTGCAGTTAGCCAATGTGGAATGTATTGCAGTTGAAGCAAATGTTTCATTTAAACTGGGAAGCTTTACCATAACGCCCTTTAACGCAGCCCACCCAGACAAAACCTCGTCTTTTCACATTACCAACGGCTCTTTGACCATTGTTTATTTGCTGGATTCGGAAACGCCCCTTCTTAACCCAAAAGGCTGGGATGAGTTGGTCTCATACTGCAAAGATGCGGATTTGGTAATTTTTGATGCGGCATACTCTGTCATTGACTATCCCGACAAAAAAGGCTGGGGGCACTCCACCATAGAAGATGGCTACAAACTGGCAAAAGCCTCAAATTGCAAAAAAATGCTTTTTACCCACTTTGGCTTTGAATACAGCGACCAAGAGCTTGAAATATTCGAGCATCAAGCCAACCAGTGGGGCGACACATTTATATTTGCCCGTGATGGAATGGAAATCGGGCTAAAATCATAATTCAAAGGAGTGATTTGTTATGCTGTGGAATGAAAAATACGAAACCGGAAATGAACAGGTGGACAACGAACATAAGGAGATTTTTGCCCTTATCCAAAAGGTTATAGACTCCACCACCGCCGGTGAAGAATCAAGCTTTGAGGACACCTTCGACTTTTTGGCAGGCTACACCGTTGACCACTTTAAGCACGAAGAAAGGCTGATGGAAGAATCAAACTACCCCCATTTAGCTGTACACAAAAAACAGCACGATGACTTTGTGACCGAAGTGCTGGCTCTTAGAGAGCGCGTTCTAAAAGAAGCTGACCAAGAAAAAAATAGCGCGGAACTTAAAAAAACCGTGGTTAATTGGGTGACAGACCATGTTTTAGGCTCTGATAAGGTTATGGCGAGCCATTATCGCAGCTGGCTGGCAAATCAATCTTAGGTTTGCCTAAGGAGGTAAATTTTGGGATTTTTTTAAGATAAAATACAAGGATGCAAATTAGAAAAATTTTTCTTGACAAATTTTATTATATGTGATAGAATTTCTGGGTTGTGACTGTTTGTTCATTAGCCCCGAGCAGGTGGTCCGCGTAAACCTAAAGACTATGTGTATATTTTGGAAAGGTTGTTTAACATGAGACAAACTACAATTACTAAGCCTGCCGAGGTTACTCGCGCGTGGCATGTGGTGGATGCCCAAGGCAAGACCCTAGGTCGCCTTGCCACCGAGGTGGCAAAGGTGCTTCGCGGCAAGCACAAGCCCACATATCAGCCCCATGTGGACACTGGGGACCACGTTATTGTCATTAATGCTTCAAAAGTTGTCCTTACAGGCAAAAAGATGGAGCAAAAAGAATATTTCCATCACACAGGCTATATAGGCGGTGCTAGGATTACCCCTATCAAGACCTTGATGGCGAAAAAGCCCACGGAAGTTTTTTCTCGCGCTGTCAAAGGGATGCTTCCAAAGACTGTACTGGGACGTCAAATGTTTAAACGTCTACATGTTTATGCAGGCGGTGAGCATGTAAACCATGCCCAAAAGCCCACTGTGCTTGAATTTGACAACCTAGGTATCAAACAACAATAAAAGGAGGACTAAAAAATGGCTCAAGCTAGATTTTACGGCACGGGACGACGCAAGTCCTCTGTTGCTAGAGTATATATTATGCCAGGAAATGGCAAAATAACCATTAATAAAAGGGATATGGATGATTATTTTGGGCTTGAAACCCTTAAAATCATTGTGCGCCAGCCTTTGGAGCTTACAGGCTTAACTGCTAAATATGATGTGCGTGTTAATGTGCATGGCGGCGGCTTTACAGGTCAGGCAGGTGCAATCCGCCATGGCATCACTCGTGCCCTACTAGAAGCGGATAAGGAGCTTCGCCCTGTGCTAAAAAAAGCAGGCTATTTGACCCGCGACCCACGTATGAAAGAGCGTAAAAAATACGGTCTTAAAAAGGCGCGTAGAGCACCTCAATTCTCTAAGAGATAGAAATTATTTCAAACAGGACACGAGAAAGTTTGTGTTCTGTTTTTGTATGGAGGTTATTGTGTGTCCTCTCACCCGTCACCCCGCGCTTGACGCGGGGTCCCCCTCAAGTTAGCCAAATGACTTTAGAGCGAAGACGCGTTTGGCTAAACCGAGGGGACCCCGCGTCAAGCGCGGGGTGACGGTGTGGTGAGTGCGCAATGATGACAATTAGGAGGTTTATTATGAACAAGTTGATTAATTTTAGATGTATAGGCGGTGTGGGAAGTAGCTGCGGGCGCACGGTCAAGCGCGGGCTTTTGCTGCGCTCAGGCCAGCTGACAGGGCTTTTTGATGAGGACACTGCAAAACTTAAAAGCCACGGCATCAGTGTTGTGGTGGATTTGCGCACTGCTCCTGAGATTTCTGGAGCACCCAATGACGATTTTGGTGCCCAGTATATAAACATTGACATACTTGAAGCCGGAACAGAGCGGTTTATTAACCGTGAGGGCTGGATTCAGGCTCTAAACCCCGCCCAAGCGGTGGAAGGGATGCTTGCTGTGTACGAAGCCTTTGTGGACGACCCCACTGCCCTGCAGGCATTTGGGCGATTTTTACACACCCTTGCAGACGCTCCTGGTCCTGTGCTTTTTCACTGCTTTGCAGGCAAAGACAGAACGGGTTTTGCAGCAGCCCTAATCCTCAAAATTTTGGGCGTTTCCATGGAATGTGTGATGAAAGACTATATGCTGACGGTGGAGGAGCGCAAAGAGGACAACGCCCGCCATATAGCCCAGTACCGCGAAAAAGGTATGAGCGAAGAACAACTTGAAGGCCTGGAAATCGCCTACACAGTCCAGCCGCTATTCCTAGAATCCACATTTGAAAAAATAAACGAAAAATTTGGAGACTTCGATAACTTCATCAAAAAAGGCCTGGGTGCTAGCCAAGACCTATTAGAGAAGCTTAAAGAAAAATATCTAGAGAGTTAAAGCCCCTACAACCCTTTGGCAGTGAGTATTTGCTCCATTTTGGTTGGCTGACATTCTAAGCCATTTTCTTTTTTGTATCTTTGAACTTCCAGCTTTTCTTGTGAAAGGGCGTAAATGTGCTCAAGTTCCTCAAGCTCGTAATTTGCCATCATTTTTGTGAATTTTAGTGTGTCGTCACTGGTTACGGCATCCTTGAAACAGGACATATATGAATCTCTGTCTTTGAATTTGATATTGACAGGGGCATAGCCTGCTTTGATAAGCTCAAGATTCATTATAAGGCGGCCTGTCCTGCCGTTGCCGTCCACAAAGGGGTGGACCTGCTCAAATTTTATGTGGAAGTCTGCAATTTTAATTATGGGGTGGCGGGTGTCCTCGGCATATGCTTTGAGGATATTCTCCATTTGGATTGGGACCTGTATTTCCCTGTATTTACCTTTGTTTCGATAATCTTCCAGTAAAGCCAATGAATGAATTTCTTTGATTATGTCCTCAGAAAGTCCCGAAGTATCTTTTGCAACATCTACAACGTATTCATAGGCGTGCTTGTGACCAACAGCTTGAATGTGACACCTTAACGGTTTTTTGTGGATTGCGACCCCTTCCATAATGACAAGAACAGTTTCTGAAAGAGTTAAAGTGTTATCATCTACAGCGTTGGAATTATAAATGTAATCTATCATGAATTGCTCATTAAGCCTATCCAACTCACCATCACTAAGCACAGGCTCGGCGTCCAGCTTCCCCTTTAACTCGTCAATTCTTTCCGGCAAATTGGTTAAGCTCCATATGCTTGTACTTCTTTTAGATTCTTGCCGATGCGCTCCATGATTGATATATCTTTTGCCGATGTGGTGATTGTTAGGGTCAGGGTGCCGCCAGTTGCCACGCAGGCGAAAAGGTGCGGAACATCCGGCTCTGGTCCAAGGGCGAATGTGTACATATCGACCTTATCTTGGATTTTTGCAGGCAGTTTAATTAAGCCTAGGTTTGAAAAGGCTGTGGAGCAGCCTGCGGTGGCACTGTGCCCAACACCCTTGATTGCCCACTTTTTGATGAAAAGGGGCACAAACCGCCCAAGGCGTATTAGCCTTTCCATTTCGCTGATTTTTTCTTGGACAAAGTCTGGAGTGATGGTTTCAAACTGTTTTTTAATGCCTGCAACCATTTTGGCAAAGTCCGTGGTTTCAGGCATTTTTACGATTTTGTGGGTTACGAAGTTTCGTAGGGATTTGGTGGGGAAAAAGCCCCTGCAATCAATTGGAATGCTGCAAGTGATGGGCTTTTCCACGTCCTCTTTTGCTCTGAGCTTGGCGTATTCAGTAAAAATTCCCGCCATGATATATTCTGTCAAAGTAATGCCATGGGCTTTTGCCCTCGGCTTCAATTCGGCAATTTCAAATTTATGTGTAATAATCCGGTGTTTTGCCGGCTGGAATTTGGGAATGTAAACATTCTCGGTTTTTTTGGATTTGGACTTTCTCATATCGGCGTGACTGAGGTAGGCATCCTCGGCTTCTTCTTTGTCAGGCGCGGCTGCGCAGTCAACAAAGCCCGACTTATCAGCCTTTAGCTCCATCAATTCATAATATCTAATCAACAAAGAGCTTGCCGCCATGGCAAGGCTGCGCCCATCACAAACCGAGTGCAGCACCTCAAGTGTAAAATGCCTCCTGCCATAAAGGATTCTAAGCAATTGGCTTCCCTTTTTGAAGTGGCGGCACGGCTGGGTGCGGGCATTTATTTTTTCGATTTTCAAAGGCTTGCCGCTTGCCACATTATAGTAATGAAAAAACCCGCTGTGCCCCCGCACATTCATATGGGGCAGGCGTTTTATCAGGTCATTTGCGGCTTGTTGCAAAACCTTTGGTTTCAAAGGCTCCTTAAGGTGAACCCCAACGCTGTATGTGCCGGGATTTTTCTCACTGTTTACCGCGCTGTAAAACTGTCCAAGGTGGCAAAGTTTTATTTTCATTACAAAAGAACCTCATAAAGTTTCATATACTCTTTTGCGGAGCTTTCCCACGAAAAGTCGCTGAGCATGGCATTTTTGCGGGCTGTGGCAAACTGAGCTTGGTCATTGTAGAGGGCTAAAGCTTGGTCGATTGCCCAAATGAGTCCTCCCGCATCATAATTTTCAAAGAGTATACCATTTCCGCTGTTTGTTTTAGGGTTAAAATGGGTTATGGTGTCCGCCAGCCCGCCGGTTCTCCTCACCACAGGGATAGAGCCGTAGCGCAGAGCTATGAGTTGCCCCAAGCCGCAGGGCTCAAAAAGGGATGGCATCAGGAAAAAGTCCGAGGCGGCGTAGAATTTGTGGGACAGTGCCACATCGAACTTTATGTTTGCAGAGATTTTGTGGGGGTGGTAACGGGCTGTGTTTGTCAACATATGCTCGAAATAGTCGTGCCCATTGCCTAGGACTATCAGCTGGAGCTCGCGGGTGTGCATAATCTCGTCCATGGCGTAAGCTAGGAGGTCAATGCCTTTTTGCTCCACAAGGCGGCTTATAATGGCAAAAATCGGCACATCAGGATTTATGGGCAGCCCCAAAATTTCCTGCACATGTGCCTTGTTTGCGGCTTTTCCGGCTAGGTCCTCGGCAGTGTAGTGGGCGTGGAGGAGGGGGCTGTTTTCAGGGCTGTATTCATTATAATCAATGCCGTTTAATATGCCTTTAAGCTGATGGTTACGGCTTTTAAGCAGGCCGTCAAGACCATAGCCAAATTGGGGTGTTTGGATTTCGCCTGCGTAGGTGGGGCTTACAGTGGTCAAGGTGTCCGCATAGGTCAAGCCCGCCTTCATATAATTTGCCGCACCATAATATTCCAGCTTATCTGACACAAAATAGCCGTAATTTAAGCCCACCTGAGGCAGGATGTTCGGGTCAAAAGTGCCCTGGTACTGTAAATTGTGAATGGTAAACACCGTTTTAATATCCTTGTAAAACATAAAGTTTTGAAAAGTGTCTTTTAAGTACACAGGACCGAGACCCGTCTGCCAGTCGTTAAAATGGATTATGTCAGGCTTAAAGTCGATGGCAGGGAGCATCCCAAGGGCAGCGCGCGAAAAAAAGGCAAAACGTTCAAAATCGTCACCATAGCCGTAAATGCCGTCACGCTCAAAATAATGGTCGTTTGCAATAAAATAGGTGGGGATTCCGCCATTTTCAAGGGCAAAGAGCTCACACAGCGGCTTTCGCCAATCCAAATGCACCTCAAACTTGGTCAAAGACCGAGGGATGCGCCCGCCAAAATTGATACCCCGATATTTTGGCAAACAAACCCGCACATCCGCCCCAAGGGCAGCTAGTGCTGCAGGCAGCGAGCCCGCCACATCCCCAAGCCCCCCGCTCTTAATAAAGGGGTTTACTTCTGATGCTACAAATAGAATTTTCAAATTATCAGTCCTTCATTGGTATGCTTTGGGCATACAAGGTGTCTGGGCAATAATCAATATCATTTGGCCACGACAGTGACCCATAAGCCACTACAACCTCCCTAAATATCTGACAATCCCTTAGGGGTGTAAAGGCTTCTAAGGTCAAAAGCGGCGTGGCATCAAAAATGCGCATTTCATCATTGTTAAATGTTATTGCTAGCTGATAGCCCTTTAGTGCTGAAACGGCAGTAACACGAGGTCCAAGGGGGCTTGCTTGAATTTTATCTACATCCATACGATACCCTCCTACCTCAAAGGCTCAATTCTAAAGATTTTTTCGCCATTTGCGGCTAGCTTCCAGTTGGTGACCAAATCTTCTTCACGAAGCAACGTCCAAGCCTTTACAAGTGATGCTTGCTTGCGAGGAAACTCCCCTGCAATTATCTCACCATCCAAACCAAAAACAGCCTCGAACTCAGCATAAAAGGCGTGAAAATGTGGCAGATTGTGCTGACCGATGTCTTTGTAATTCATTCTTATTAAAATTCCATAAAACATTGATAGTGTTGGCATGTCTTATATCTCCCTTCTGCCCTGAAGGGCGCGTAGGAGCGTTACAGAATCAATATGCTCAAGCCCGCCGCCCACAGGCACACCATGGGCAATGCGGGTGGCTTTGACCCCTAGGGGCTTTAGGAGTTTTGAGAGATACATTGCAGTGGCTTCGCCCTCGATATTTGGGTTGGTGGCTAGGATTATTTCAGTCACGGTGCTGTCGTCAAGGCGGTGTAGGAGTTCTTTGATGCGAAGCTCTCCGGGACCTATGCCGTCCATAGGAGAGATTGCCCCGTGGAGAATGTGGTACAGCCCGTTGTATTCCTTGGTTTTTTCATATGCCGCCATGTCTTGAGGGGTCTCTACTACCATTATAGTCGTGTTATCTCTCTTTGTACTTTTGCAAATGTGGCAAATATCCTCGTCTGATAAATTGCAACAATACTTGCAATGCTTTGAACTCTGTTTGGCGGCGAGGATGGCTTCGGCGAGGGACTGGGCCCGCTCATTAGTGCCATTTAGAACATAAAAAGCCATGCGGCTGGCAGATTTTGCCCCCACACCCGGCAGTCTTGCAAATTCTTCAATTAGGCGGCTTACAGCTTGACCGTAATAGTTCATCGCTAAAACAGCCCCCCGGGAAGCCCCATGCCTGACGGCATAAATTTGCCCATTTCTTTTTGCACCATATCGTCTGCTTGGCGTATAGCCTCGTTAATGGCGGAAATCAGCAAATCTTGAAGCATCTCCACATCTTCAGGGTCAACGGCAGCTGGGTCGATGACTAAATCTTGTATTTCTTTTTTGCCCGTTATGGTAATTTTAACCACGCCGCCCCCGGCAGACACCTCAAGGGTCTTTTCCTCCAAAGCCGCCTGAGCTTCCTCCATATTTTTTTGCATTTTTTGGGCTTGTTTCATTAGTTGGTTCATATTTGGCGGCATCCCGCCCATGCCTTTTCTCATATTACTAATCCTCCAATGTTAAATTGTCACCCTGTAAGAGCCTACAGGGTGACAAATGGAATTTTTACACATCACGCTCTTTATTGCCAAAGAATATGATTGCAACCGTGCCGGGTCCTGAATGTATGCCGATTACAGGGTTAAGCTCAACGATTTCAGGGGTGAGCCCCTTATGCTTTTCGCGAATTTGTGCAGCGCAGTATTCAGCGTCTTTTTCCACATCGGCATGAACAATATAGACTGTGCTAGAAACAGACGGCTCAATTGCAGAAACAGCGTCAACCAGCCCATCCAGAGCCTTCACACGCCCACGCGCCTTGCCAATGGGCACAAGCTTACCCTCTTTAGAAACAGTCAAAAGGGGCTTAACGTTAAGGGCAGAGCCCATAATGGCTTTAACAGCAGAAAGGCGTCCCCCGCGCTTTAGATGGAAAAGGTCGTCGATTGTAAAATAATGCAATACATTATGACGGATTTTATCAAGCACCACAGCAACCTCGCCAATCTCCTTGCCCTCGTCACGAAGCCTTGCAGCCTCCAAAACCAAAGCCCCAATACCGCTTGTGGCACATAAAGAGTCCACACAAATGATTTTGCGTTCAGGAAACTCCTCTAAAAGGGTCTTTGCCCCTTGCTGCACAGCGTCAAAAGTGCCCGAAAGCCCGCTAGAGAGCACGACAAACAAAACATCCTCGCCCGCCTCAAGTATTGGGCGTGCTACATCAATTGTAGAAGCAGGTGTCGCTTGAGACGTGCTTGCCTTATTGTTTTTGTCACGGAGCTTGTTGTAAAAATCGGCATGGTCAATTTTTTGACCTTTGATGTAGCCGACTTTCTCCTCGCCATTGAGCAGATATGACAGATTCAGGATGTGAAGATTATACTTTTCAATCACAGCATCCGTCAGGTTTGCACAAGAATCTGTAACAATTTGAAATTTGTACATTTTTATTTCCCCCTCTTAAAAAAATTAAAGTCCTTCTTCTTGAGCTTCCTCCTTCTTTTTCTTTTTGCCAAATGCCCCAAAATCGAGCTTTGATGTGATGGACGGAATCATGTCAATAAGCTTGTTAACAGAATCCTGATGCTTGATATTTACAAGCTGCACATTGCCATCTGTAATCACCAAAACAGCCGAGGGCTTCATTTTTGCCCCAAGCCCGCCCATAGAGGTGTCCTCTTTTTTGGAGTCCTCAGTACCGCGAGAGCCGCCGCCCATGCCAATGGACACATCAACAAGGGGAATCAAAGTGGTTTTGCCAGCGACAATAGGGTCGCCCACCACAGTTTTAGAAGAAACAAAGTTCTCCAGGTTTTCAAACATCTTTCCAATGTTAGAGTTAAATTCAGTTGCCATTTGTATCATCCTCTCTTATGTTAAAAGTTTTATTTGGTTTTTTTAGATGCCAGATGCCAGAGGTCGTGCCGCCTGAAGGCGGCTAAAGTAACGGCTAAACCCGTCCCGTCATTGCGGGCTCGACCCGCAATCCGCTCGCCTTGTTCCTCTTGATACAGTTTTGTGCTTTCAGACATAGGCTTATACCTCCTTTATTTTTTGGGTCGTACAATCCTATAAACCCGCTGCACCTCAGGCTTAAACCAAAACCTGATTAAGATGCGTGCGATTTGGAACAGCCTAAAGCCCCCTTTGGCGAAGATGTCAAGCTCCAGAGCTTTTTCATCAAAGCTTGCTTCTAAATATATGTCAAGCCCTAAAGCTTGTATGACAGAGGCACCAGCCATTGCATATCCTGTTTGGTCAGGCTCCTCAAGCCCCAGCTTGCCGCGCACGCGCATGGTCTTTGGGCGCAGCCTGTTAAAGATTTGCTTTAGCATTTCAAATAGAGATTTCAAAACCAGCTTTATATTATCTTTGCCAATTTCGTTGATTAAATCAAGTGGAGCGCGCAACTTGCTTGCTTTTTCTTTGCTTTGGGCTCTTTTACGCCTAGCGGCTACGGTCTTTTTGGCTTTTTCTAGGGATTTATCCTCATCAGGCTCGCTCTCGTCAGGCTCCTCAGGGGGCACTTCTTCTTCCTCGTTTTCTTTAGAGCCAAGGTTAAGGGAAAATCCCGCAATCTTTACAGCCGGTTCTTCACCATTTGCAAATGTCGCCTTAACAAGCCCCAAAAGCCAGCTTGCCCGAACCAGATAAACCCAATCCGTATTCAGGTTTAATTTGATTACCTTTATATAATAACGGAATTTGGCACTCATTACAAGTACAAAAATCAAGATTATTAAAGAAAGTATTACAGAGGCTATAATGCCTATGACATTCACTATGGCGGCAAACCACGTAAAGCTTGCAGAAATTAGCAAAATTGCCATTATAGATATGATGGCTATCCCTGCAATTTTTCTGGGCTTTTTTTTCTTGGTAAAAAGCGTCCCTGCAATTATCATAAGCACAAGCCCCGCTGCAAAAAATGCTCCGATAAATATGGAGATTGCCATAAAAAATGGATAGGGCACAATGTTTATAAGCAAATCGACACTAGGGTCCAAAAGCCAGTATCTATTGCCGAAAAACATTTCGTTGGTAAATATTATTTCATGGAAAATATACCATGCGTGGTTCCAGTCTATAGCTATGACCACCGCCAGCACCGCCAAAATCCCAAATGTGGCAATAGCCCCAATCAGCCACGCCCTAAACAGGTATCTCCACGCCCTTTTGAGTTTATTCCTAAGCAAAATGAAAGGCATAAGGGTAATAATAAACAGCAAAATAAACAAATTTCGCGCATGTATGGAAAACATGGCAAGCTCGTAAACATCAATCATATGGCGGATTTCGAGTTCGCTAAAAAAGGGACGCCATATGCCGTTTACGTAGGTGTAAATTTGTAAGTCAGGTGCGCGTCCTACCATATAATCAATCATATGGCGGGTGACGGCGTGCAGGTCGTAAGGAGTCATGCCCACCACGGCGTAGGTGTCGTTTGCTGAGTATTGCCAGTAATAAAACCACATGTTAAAAGAGGGTATATGCACACCTACAAAGAGGATTACAAAGATTAGGGATATGGCAGATATTATCGCGCTCGCAATGAGCAGGGGTTTTGCCCACTTCACCCAAACACCCCCTCAAGCCATGTTTTGAACACGCCAAAATCAGGACTCTCACCCGCATCCCAATAGACTTGGCAAAAATCCTCAACAAGCTGCACTACCTGCTTAATGGCATCATCTTCACTATTACTTGCCGCAAGCTGTTTGTAAGAACCATAAAGAGGCTTTTTTAACTCACTCGCAGTGATGATGTGCAGCAGGTTTTTATCATTCTCCTTAACACATAGGCAATATTCCATGTGAATATAATACCAAAACTTTCTAGAAAAAGCAAGCTTTTTTTCTAAGGGGTGATGTGCTTGGTAATTAGGTCGGCTAGGTCCTCGTGGGACATTGTGCCGTTTGCGATTGCACGCCCTATTTTAACCAAATCGTTTTTGGCAAAAGAGGTCTTTATGCCGTTTAGGCGTAAAAGTGTTATTAAAGCATGAGTTGCGGTTCGTTTATTGCCGTCTAAAAAAGGGTGGTTTTTGATTATACAAAAGACCACAATGGCGATTTTGTGCTCAAGGGTTGGGTATAAGTCCTTGCCACCAAAACTTTGAAAGGGCGAAAGTAGGGCAGTATCAAGTCCGAATTCGTTTATCAACAAAACCCTGCCCGCGGTTATATCCATAATTTGTGCATAATAATACAAAATCTGCTCTTTAGATAGGCTAATCATCTTTAGCTAACTCCAAAAAAGAGTCTAAATACTCCTCTAATACGGCATCGCCAATTCTTCGCACATCCTCGTCACTGGCTATTGTTTGCTGCGCTAAGTTATATTCAATCATGATATAGCTAGGCACGCCGTTTTGAAGAATCACAACACTGCCATTTTCATCTACAAGGCGCGTGGCAGCTCCAAAATCTTGGCTCACATCTAAAATTGGTACAGAATTTTTAACATTTATGCTCATTTCATCACCTCAAAATTATTATATCATACATCCACTAAAAAAGCAATTAGTTTCCATTTTCGCTCCCATTTTCCGCATTGTGGAAAGTGATTTCTTTTTCAAACTTTAGATGACGGTAGTAGTCTAGCTGGATTAGGTCTGTGGGGTTTACTTTGCCATCGGGCTTTGTGAAGTAGGTCAAGCCCGCATGGTCAAGCATTTTGTAGACAAATTGTGAGCAAAACATTATATTTGGCTTGTAGCTGCGCTTTAGCACAAGTCCTAGGATGTTATATGCCGAGCCTTCGTTATTGATTTTTATGATTTGGTCTAGCATGATTTGTTTTTGCTCTCTAGTACAGGGCAGGCTGTAGACTAGGATTTTTGAGTCAGGTGTTTTTGCAAAAAATTCCATCATTTCCATGTTAAGCCCCGGCGGGTACACCTTTTCCCCTCCGTTATAGCTAATTGAGGTCTGCATGTCGCGGTCAAAAGACAGCGATGCGTGGTTATACTGCTGTTTTGTAAATACAGAAATAAGCTCGGACGCAGGAGAGCCTGTTCTGGATATAACAATATAGATATTAGGGTCGTCCATAAATTCCTCTACTTTTTCAAAATAGCTTTCTGTCAGGCTGCCATTATTGATATAGTTAAAAGAGCTGTGTTTGGACAGGTCATTTGTGGCGGCGCGCAGCTGGCTTGGGCGCAGTTTTTTGCGGGTTTCATTTGCGGTGTCGCGGGCGTGCTTGAGGCTGGTGGCGGCCTCAGAAACCGCCGCCATGCCTATGGTGGTCACATCCTCCACCGAGGGCAGGTAAAAATAAGCATATTTGCCAGCCACAATATAACGGCTGACAAGCATAGGCAGCACCAGTGCAAGTGCTGCAAGCACACGGCGCAAAAGCTGCCAATCCGCATACATGGCAGCCTCGCTAAAAATCAAACCATATATCATTATAATTTGTAAAACAACAATTACTGCATAGGCAATGATTAACCATGCTTTGATTTTTACTTCAGACTTTGTAAGCATAAGCCGTGCTGTCATAAACACAAATATAGCCACATATGCCGCAACAAAGAGCTCGTGGGTTGCAAACAGCATAAGCCCTATTAAAAAAACCATGAAAAACCTGCTCATTGATGCAAAATGTTTATGTATATTCAACCGCTTCACTCCTTGAAAAAATGCTTATAGGGCGTGTTTCCAAACACGCCCTATAAGCTTACCACAAATTAAAAAAATGTCAACAGGAAAATTTTTTAGCAGTTTAAGTTTTTTCTTGCAAGTTTTGCCAATATGGGGTATAATGTATGCTAGGGTGATGTTTATGAATCAAGATTTGCGTTTTGAATGGGACGAAGAAAAAAATAAAAAAAAGAGACGCTGCACAATACGGAGGTGGCTGATAAATGAAAGATTATCTTGACTTTGTAAAAAAAGCTAAAAAGCCCGTTAGAGGAAATCCTTTTTTAGACAGGTTAAAAAATGGTTTTTCAGTGACTGTAAACTACGAAGATGGCAGTTCAGTGACCACTCGTTACAAAGATATGGATGAGTTCAGAGAGAAAAACAAGGATAGTATGGTAGTCAAAGATGAAGAGATGGCGGAGGTTTAGGAATGAAAAAACTTGGAGTAAATGAACTTAGAGAGAAATACTTAAAATTTTTTGAAGGGCATGGGCATTTTAGGATGCCTAGTTTTTCTTTGGTGCCTGAGGGGGACAAGTCACTACTCTTGATTAATGCGGGCATGGCACCTTTGAAGCCATATTTTATGGGGACGGCGGTGCCGCCGGCTGCGCGGGCTGCCACCTGCCAAAAGTGCATACGGACTGGCGACATTGAGGAAGTAGGCAAGACCGCCCGTCACGGCACTTTTTTTGAGATGCTTGGCAATTTTTCTTTTGCGGATTATTTTAAGCGGGAAGCCATACAGTATGCGTGGGATTTTGTTATTCGCGAGCTTGAGATGCCTCTTGAAAAGCTCTATTTTACTGTGTTTTTGGAAGATGACGAGGCTGAGGAGATTTGGCACAAAGAAATTGGCGTGCCAAAGGAGAAGATTTTTCGCATGGGCAGGGAGGACAACTGGTGGGAGCTGACAGTTGGGCCTTGCGGGCCTTGCAGCGAGATTTTTTATGACCGTGGACCTGAGTATGGCCAGGATGATTTTGTCGCGTCTGTTACAGCTGGCGAAGATAGGTATATGGAATTTTGGAATTTGGTTTTTATCCAGTTTTACAAAGATGAAAACGGCAATTATAGCGACCTGCCCGCGAAGGGCATTGACACAGGCATGGGGCTTGAGCGGATTGCCCTTATTTCCCAAGGTGTTGATTCTATTTTTGATATTGACACAATGAGGGCTGTACGGGATAAGGTTTGTGAACTTCTTGACGTGAAATATGCTGGCTCATTTGAGCCCAAAGACAAACAGGATGCGTCCATTCGCATGATTGTTGACCATGCCCGTTCTGTGGTGTTTATGATGTCTGATGGTATCACGCCGGGCAATGGCGACCGTGAGTATGTGCTCAAGCGACTGCTTCGCCGCGCAGCCCTTCATGGCAGCCGCCTTGGGGCTAAAGGCGCATTTTTGAGCAAGCTTGCTCAGGTGGTTATTGATAATTCCAAACATGCCTATCCAGAGCTTGAAAAAAAGGCTGAGCATATTCTAAAATTGATTGATGTTGAGGAAAAGCGTTTTTATGAGACTTTGGAGAGTGGGATGACGCATCTCAAGACTGCCATTGCAGGACTTAAAGGCGGCAAGGTGCTGGCGGGGGCGGATGCCTTTAAGCTGCATGACACCTATGGTTTTCCGCTGGAATTAACCCGCGAGATTTTAGAGGAGCAGGGGCTTGGGCTTGACGAGGATGGCTTTGATGCGGCAATGCAGGAGCAAAAGGAGCGCGCCCGGACGTCGCGCGCGGATGCGGGCTACACAGGGGGCGAGGGCTCGGCACTTGACGGCTTAACCTTTCCTGCTGTGGAGTTTGTGGGATATACCGAAAATTTTGCAAAAGCTAAAGTTGTACATGTTGCCAAACAAGGCGAGGACACCCTGATTATTTTGGACAAGACCCCTGTGTATGCCGAAGCTGGCGGGCAAAAGGCTGATTTTGCCACGATTAAGACTGCCACAGGCACGGCTCAGGTTACGGGATGTGTTAAGATTGACTGCGGGCAGTTTGCCCACATTACCACAACCTGTGGCGAGATTCAGGCGGGGCAGGATGCGGAAGTTTCTATTGATGTTAAGCGTCGCGCGGACATTACCCGAAACCACACCGCCACCCATCTGCTCCATGCCGCTCTTTGCAAGGTGCTGGGCGATGGCGTCACTCAGGCGGGGGCAAGCAAAAGCCATGATTCCTTTAGATTTGACTTTAACCACTTTGAGCCAATGACAAAAGAAGAAATCACCGCAGTTGAAGATATTGTAAATGACGCAATTCTGCGCAATTTGCCTGTTCGCATTGAGGAAATGCCCATTGACGATGCGAAAAAGCGCGGGGCTATTGCCCTGTTTGGCGAGAAATACGGGGACACCGTGCGGGTGGTCGATGTGGGCTCAGGCGAGTGGGTGGAGCTGTGCGGTGGCACCCATTTGGCGCAAACAGGCGGGATTGGGGCTTTCAAGATTGTCTCTGAATCGGGCATTGCGGCGGGAGTGCGGCGGATTGAGGCTGTGGCGGGCATTTATGCCATTTGGCACTTTAGAAATACAGAAAATAAGCTGGCGGAGGTTGCAGGTGCGCTAAAAAGCCCTGTTAACAATGTTTTGGAGCGTGCCCAGCAGCTTTTGGCTGCCAATAAAGAACTTTCAAAACAACTTGAAGTCTTGAAACAAAAAGACGCCCAGTCCTCAATTGGTGACATCCTGAAAAAAGGCGAGGAAATAGGGGGGACAACCCTTTATGCCGCCAATTTGGATGGGGTGGATATGGACGGGCTTAGGAAGCTGTCTGATGATTTGATTGGGCAAATGCAGGGCAATTCGATTTTGCTTCTTGCGGCTACGGCTGACGGCAAAGGCAATATCCTTGCCCGTGCCACTAAAGACGCTGTTTCGGCAGGGGTGCATTGTGGCAATATTGTTAAAGCGGCGGCAACAGCGGCAGGCGGCGGGGGCGGCGGACGCCCCGATATGGCGCAGGCAGGCATTAAGGACATTTCAAAAATGGATGAAGCTGTTAAGGCGGCTAAGGGAAGCATAGGAGGTTAAACAACCCCCGTCACCCCGGGCTTGACCCGGGGTCCCCTCGGTTTAGCCGAACGCGTCTTCGCTCCAAAGTCATTCGGCTAATTTGAGGGGACCCCGCGTCAAGCGCGGGGTGACGGGGGTGTGTTGGTAAGTTGCGAAGAAAATAATAGGAGGTTAGACATGAAAAAATTTGGAAAATTGTTGTTGATGGTTATGTTAATGAGCCTTATATTTGCAGGATGCAATCAGGATGAGGATGAGATGGTGGCAGCCGAGCCTGATTTTGTGGTTGCTACGGTAAATGGGTTCAATATTTACCGAAGCGATGTTGCCATTGAGATTTTTCAAGCTGAGCAAATGTTGATGCACGGGTATAGAGACATTGGCGCCAGAGATTTGGCTGACGCCATTCGCGAAGAAGCGGTGAACCTTGCGGCATTTTCTATTGTGGCTATTGAATATGCACGGAGCGTAGGCATTATTTTGACAGGTGCTGAAATTTTAATGGTTTATGAGCATGTTAATGATTTGGTGCTTTTTCATGGGGCTGCCGACTTTGAAACCCTTGTGAGAGAGGACGGCTTCCACGACATAGCCCATGTGCGCAGGTTTTTTGAGAGCCAATTGCTGGTGGAAAACATGATTTGGGAGCTTTTGGACGACCCTGCCCGCTTTGCACCATTTGAAGGGTATATGGCCTTGGAGCCAGAGTATGAAGTCCTTGCGGCAAAGCACATTTTGGCGCATTTTCAACAATTTGACACTGAAGAAGAAGCCTATGAATATGCAAGGCTTAAGCACACAAAAGCTATAAGCGGCGATTATGACTTTTGGGCACTTGTTGAGGAGTTTGGGCAAGACCCGGGCATGGCTGTCAACCCTAACGGCTACACATTTATCCCAGGCGTTATGGCGCATGAGTTTGAGCAAGGCACAAGGGAGCTTGCCATGGGTGAAATTAGTGATGTTATCCGCACTGGTCACGGCTATCACATAATACTCAGAGTTGAGCCTGATATGGACAATATTATGTTTCCCCAATGGTACAATCCGCCCTCGCTCCAAGACAGGATGGCACATGCGATTTTTGTAGGGCTTGATGCTATGGTGGGTGATGCGGAGATAGTGCTGCTGCCCGCCCTTGTGAATGTGCAGCTTCCAACTGAGTAGGGGGTCAAAAGATGCTCAAAATTCCACTGCTCAAAAACACAGCAAAAAGCGAAAGTGTAAAAATGCCTTCGCCTAAAATGGTTATTTTGCCTATGAAACAGCATATAGGCGCACCTTGTCAGCCTGCCGTTAAGGCGGGGGACAAGGTGGCTGTGGGGCAGGTTGTTGGAGATAGTGATGAATTTTTGTCTGCCCCAATCCACTCGCCTGTTTCTGGGGTGGTTGTGGCATCTGGTGCAGACGAGGTGCGTATTGAAAATGACGGCATGGGTACTTTGTGTGGAGATATTAAGGCTCCAGAGGTTAAAAACCGTGAGGATTTTTTGAGGGCTGTGCGCCAAAGCGGCATTGTGGGCTTGGGCGGTGCGGGATTTCCCACCCACGCCAAGCTTGCCCTTAAAGATGGTGTTAAAGTTGACACCCTAATCATTAACGGGGCAGAGTGCGAGCCCTATATTACATCAGACCACAGGGAAATGATTGAAAATCCTGACCATGTGCAAGCTGGCATAGACATGGTTAAAGAATATATTGGAATTAAAAACCACATTATTGCAACCAAAACAAAAAAAGCAGGCTATCCATATGGCGCGGAAAGGGTGCTTGTGAAGGCGTTGACAGGGCGGCGCGTCCCCAGGGGCGGGCTGCCTGTTGATGTGGGCGTTATGGTGCTTAATGTTTCTACTGTGTCGGCAATTAGCCAGTATATGGGAGAAGGCATCCCGCTTATCCAAAGAAGGATAACTGTGGATGGTCAGGCTGTGGCTAAGCCCCAAAATGTGATTGTTTCTATTGGAGTGCAGGTTAGGGACATAATTGAATTTTGCGGTGGCTTTGCCTGCCAGCCGGAGCGTGTGGTTGTCGGCGGACCAATGATGGGCAGATTGGCAAGTGACGACACCATGCCCATTGTAAAATATGACAATGCCATTATATGCCTAACAACAAAACAAACATATACAGCAAAGGACAACCCCTGCATACGCTGCGGGCGGTGCTTAAATGCCTGCCCCACAAACCTTGCCCCGCTGCATTTTGCAAAAACCGATATGTCAGCCTGTATAAAATGCGGCAGCTGCGCCTATGTTTGCCCTGCAAAACGCCCTTTGGTGGAGCTTATAGCAAAGGTGGTGCTTAAAAATGCCTAATTCACCTCATATACATAACGGCTCAAGCACCAACCGAATAATGATAGATGTAATGATTGCCCTTATTCCCGCATTTGCCGCCTCTGTAATTTTCTTTGGTCCTGAGGCACTGCTTTTAACAGCTGTAGTCATCACAGCATCCATAGCTTTTGACTGGGGCTTTCGATTGATAATAAAAAAAGATACCAGAAGTATAATTGACCCTGCCGTGGTGCTGACCGCCCTTATTTTTGCTCTTGGCATACCCACCCACACGCCCTTATGGCTGGCTGTGATGGCTGCGGGCGTTGCCATTATAATGGTCAAGCATATAGCCAAACGAATTTTTGGCGGCATATTCCGAAGCACCTTAAATCCCGCGCTTATAGGGCATATGGCAGTTACATTTTTTGCTGTATATACCATATATTATCCTGTTGCAATGGGGTGGATGGGCGGGGTGGATGCGGTGACAGCCGCAACGCCCCTAAGAGCCGCAATTGAAGGCTATGCCCTGCCGACCACATTAGAGCTGTTTTTAGGCACACACGGCGGCACTATAGGCGAAACATCAATTCTTGCTCTTTTGATTGGCGGCGGGTATTTGGTCTGGCGGCGGGTCATATCTTTGGTAATCCCACTAACCTTCATAGGCACAACAATTTTAACCTTGACTATAGCAGGTCAAGACCCACTATTTCACCTGCTTTCAGGTGCGCTAGTCTTTGTGGCAATCTTTATGGCAACAGACTATGTAACAAGCCCCACAACCCTCAAAGGCAAAATTATATTCGGCATAGGCTGTGGTGTTATAACAGCACTAATGCGCCTATACGGCTGGTCAACCGAAGGGGTGTCCATTGCCCTGATTGCTATGAATTTTGCAACACCACTTATTGAAAAGTTTACACTGCCAAGGAGAGCGGAGGAGTGAGCATGAAAAAGATTCTGATTTTGTTAGCTGTCCTGATATTTGCGGCGGGATGCGGTGGCGAGGATGCGGCTGTCAGCCAGTTTGCCCGCACGGAGGGTGCCACCCTTAGCAACAGGAATAATCAGATTATCCGCAGTTTTTTGGATGATATGTTGTTTGATAATTTTCCTGTTAGCTCGATTGGCACAGGGGCTTTTGGGCGCATTTATGTGTCCATAAGGCGTGTAGACGAGGAGGCTTATGAGGTTATTGAGGAGATGCTTGAGTTTATTGCCTCGGCAATATTGGCAAATTCCCAACTGTCCGCCATAGATATTGACCTAGGCGTGTTTAACTTTGAAACAGCAGGGCCTATACAACGCTTTTACATGCAGGATTATGAGAATTTGCCCATAACCTTTCCTGACATGCCCAGAGTGCGCACATCCATTACATTTGAGGATGCTTATGAATTTTTTAGGGCACAGTGGCAGCGGTGGGAGTGGGGGCAAGTGGAGTTTACCGGCGAGCATACAATACGTATGGAGCTGACCCTAGGGCAGCAAGGGCAGAGCCAGTTTGTTAGTGAACAGACATTTTATGCCTTTAGAATAAATGATATACAAATTGGCGTAATGAGAGATTGTGCCACGCGCCTTTATTTCTCGAACGAGGATGGGAGCTGGCGCGTGGACCCACACCACACCTTCATCCTCTACCCAGACGAAACAAAGACCACACCAACCCTCCATGTCACAGATATAACTCCTGAGGGGCTAACATTCTTTTTTGCAAACCAAACTAAAAATGACTTTATCTATGGCGCGCCATTTAGGCTTTATGTGCTTGAAGGGGATATGTGGCGGCTGTTAAATCCGGCAATGAGTTTTATTGGGATAGGTTTTCTCATAAACCCCCTTTCGACAACTGAGCCTAGGACTATGGATTGGACAGGGATTTTTGAGGGAAATCCCTTGCCTGCGGGGGAGTATAGGTTTACAAAGGATTTTTACATGGATGGTTATAGGGATGGGTTTACTGCTTCTCAGCGGTTTGTGATTGAATAAAAGCAAGTCACCCCGCGTACCAAGCGCGGGGTGACATTTTTTATGGGATGAATATTACGTACTCGGTTATATTTGTGCCCATCCATACGAAATAGTTTTGCAAAGCCAGGATATTTTCAGGCAGGGGGCGGGCTGTGGGGCTCCACACAAGCCCTGTGTGCAGAGGGAGAGAGAGGCCTGCCAGGGTGAAGCCATTTGGGGTGAAATGGGCGTGGGTTTGTCCCGCGCGGTTGGTGGCGTCTGGAGTTGGCGCGCCTATGGGGCGGTCTGTCATGGGGATTGGGGAGTAGTTGTCAATTGCCCAAATGGTTATATAGCCTGTGGTATTTGGGATGATGGCTGTAAAGGTGCCGCCAGCATCCACCGCAGCGCGGGTGCCGCCCACCCACACCCCTAGGTTACGCTCTAGGGTGATTCGCGGCTCAATTGCCCAAATGTCAAATGTGACGCCCTTGTCTATAGCCTGATTCATCCATTCGTCATAAACACGTCCTGTAACGATTGCGGCGTTTCCGATAATCTCAACAGACACATCACTTATTTTGGGCGGGGTGTTATCGATAAAAAATGGCAGGATTACGGTTTCTTGGTAGATAAAGATGGGCACACCTCTGGGATTGCCCTCAGGATTTGGGTCAAAAACAGGGTTAACCTCCGCATAGATTGTTATGCGCAACTGAAAATCCCCTGTATATGGCAGGGCGGCGTCATTTCGCATAAATGGATTGAGCATAATTGCCCCTCTATGCTGGTAGCCCAAATTTTCAAGCCCCAAATTTTGCGCGGTCGCCATACGCCACGCATTGGCTTGGGCGCGGGCAAAACTAGCTTCCCCCGGAGCTTTTCTGTAGATAAAAGCATCCATTCTAAAACCTCTATGAGGAGTGAAGAAAATGTGAAGCTCGCGGCTTTCGCGCACGCCCCTAAGCATATTGGCATAACTGGTAATTACAGGACGGTATAGGAAAATATTGGTGACAGCAGTGGTGTTGTCAAAGCCCACTGCCCCAAAGGGCAGCCTAGCAACCACATTGCCTTCGTGATACACAGTGATATAGCCCATATAATGCCCAAGCTCCACCGCGTCATGGGGAATGTGGATGGTCACAGGCAGGCTCGCCCTGCCATCTGCGCCGACTGTCACACTGCCCTGATGGTCAAGAGCACCCCCTGCGCGGGCGTTGCGCCCTGAGGTATTAAACTCATGCCGAATTTCATATGTCCTGCCCTGGGTGCTTTCAATGCTCATATAAAGCGTGGAAGAATAGCCCCTTGCAACTAAACCAAAACTAAAGGAACCTTTGACAGTCTCGCCAAAAAATTGATAATCCCACCGCTCGCCTGGTATGGTGGTCACCATGGGATACTGGGCAAAAACCACGGTCTGCGCGTTTATGGCAGCAGCCACATTCACCGAGCGCGCCCCATCAAACACCCCATATACATTTCCATAATAATCCAAAGCAACTGCCGTATTCATAAGGCGGGTTTTTATTTCGTAATTTGTCCAGTAAAGCCCGTTTTGGCGGCTATATTGCACCATAAGTGCCACAGCACCTGAAATATGGGGAGCAGCCATTGATGTGCCTGACGAGTGGGAATAAGCCCTGTCCCAAGGCACATCCTCCCAGCGCAAATCCAAAAAATTCCTGTCCTCAAGCCCCACAACTGCCACTTCCCAGCGGGGCACGCTTGACAGCACATTCACCCCATGAGCCCCAAGGTCAGGGCTAATGTCAAAGCTGGCAGTGGTAGGTCCGCGGGATGAGAAATGCGCAACACTCATAGGCGCGCCAACACCTGACGCTGTAAAATAAAAATATGCCATACCATCTGTCATTTGGCTTAAAATGGCAAGCCCGTCTTCATTGCTCACTCTAAAACCTGTTGCATATTCAAAATGGTGCGCCCCGGCAAAGGGAATGTATGTTGCCCCTGCGGCTGTGCCATCCACCACAATAACCCCAGCCATACCAAGTCTTCTCGCGTTCATAAGTGCGGCAGCGGCGGCTGAGCGGGTGTCATTGTCATTAGTGCGCATAACAAGCATATACCCGCCCCGCAGGGCATCTGCCCCAAAGGTCTCAGCCAGCATGTCAGACTCGTCACTACACCCAAGCCCAAGCCCTAGGTTCATTGTGCCTGTAGCCCCATACCACTCGCCAGAATCGGGCATGGCAAAAATACGTTTTATGCCGTCATTATGTCTTGTCATAGGCGAAAAATCAACCACTCTGCCATTATCAAGCCTATGCCAGCCTGAGGAAGAATGTTCAATCAGCGGCATTAGGGCAATTTGCTCATTGCCTACATTCATTGAAAACTCGCCAAGCCCCGCAGGGTTAAGTGCCGCCACGGTAATGGCTGTGCTTGAGCCTGCCGGTGCTGTATTGGTCATAAACTCAGGACCGGAATTTCCAGCAGACACAACAAAATTAATATGGGGATATGCAAGCATTATGTTATTTATTGCCACGGTAATAAGGTCAAGAGAGCTTGCCTGCATGATGCCTAGTGACATATTCACCACATCGGGCTGGTCTTGGGCTGCCTGCTCCACTGCAAGGAGAATAAGCCCCAAATCCCAACTGCGCCCTGCGGTGATGCGGTAGTGAAACGCCAGCGCGTCAGGGGCAATGCCCCGCACAGTGTCACTTGAGCCCACAATTGTCCCTGCCACATGGGTGCCATGGGCTGTAAAGTGCATAAAATGGGAATTTGGAAAGTGTACAGGGCTTGTTTCCATAGGGTCATTGCCCCGCCTGCCTGTGCCGTGGGCAGGATTTGCCATGGTGCGCAGGGCTGCAAGCCTGTTTATAAAGTCCCGCCCCACAAAATAATATGTGCCGTCAATATTTATGCCGTCTGCTTCAGTTATATATGGATTTCTTTGCTGCATCATTTCAATTGTAGGAAATGTGCCGGCAAATGCAGGGTGCATCCAGTCAATGCCCGAATCAATCACAGCCACCACAACGCCAGCACCTGTAATGCCACGTGCATGTAGAGGGTTAACACCCATACTATCCCGCCCAAAATAGATGCCCGCTGGAGTTGCCTCACGAACATTCTCAGTCAGAGGAATTTCGCCTTTTTCGCTGATGCGAACCTCGCGCACGCTGTCAAACCTCTCAATTGCGCGTAAATACCGTGCAGGAAGCTCTGCCACCACCCCGCTCATGGTGCGGTGCAGCTCCCCTACCACAATGTCAGAAGTCAAGCCTAAAGCCTCAAGTTCAGAATAAAAAGCATCATGGGCATTATGTTCAAGCAAAATAATCACATCAACTGTATCTTCATGGACAAACGCCCCCAAAACCGCAGCAGCAAAAATGAACAAGAGCAAAGCTTTAAGCTTTTTCACAATAATCACCTCATTAGCAATCATAACATATTTCTGCCTGCCACGCAATGAAAATTTTTGTTGATATTGAGTGGCATGTCTCGTCCGCCCGCCCCCATCCGTCACCCCGCGCTTGATGCGGGGTCAAGCGCGGGGTGACGGTGCAGCACTGCAATGAAAATTTTTGTTGACTAAACTCGCAATTTGGTGTATGATTTTTTGGGGTGATTTTATGGTTTGTAAGGTGCTATCAGGAGCAGTCAGCGGTGTGCAGGGCATGCCCATTTTGGTTGAGGTTGACATGGTAGGCGGCATGCCTGCATTTGACATTGTTGGGCTGCCTGATTCTGCGGTTAAGGAGTCACGCGAGCGGGTGCGGACTGCCCTTCGCAACTCCCACGCCCTTATGCCAGCCAAAAGGGTCACTGTTAATTTATCACCTGCCGACATCCGCAAAGAGGGCTCGGCATTTGATTTGCCCATAGCCCTTGGGATTTTGGCGTGCATGGGCGTGATTAAGCCTGCCGCTTTAGAGAGTGCATTTGTGGCAGGAGAGCTCTCACTTGATGGTGAGGTGCGCCCTATTTCAGGAGTGCTTCCAATGGTTCATTCTGCTGTAGAGGCTGGGATAACGCAATTTATCGTGCCGCCCTCAAATGCCCGCGAGGCAGCACTGGTCGAAGGTGCCAAGGTGATTGCTCCGCCCACCCTTAAAAGCCTGATTAAACACTTTGAAGGCAATGTGCTGCCCTTTTACACCGCAAAAGAAGATGAAATAACAACTACAAACATAGAAGACATGCTGGACTTTGCCGATGTGCGCGGTCAGGAGAATGTGAAACGTGCCTTAAAAATCTCAGCAGCAGGCGGGCACAACATCCTGCTGATTGGCCCGCCGGGCAGCGGTAAAACCATGCTTGCCCGCCGCCTGCCCGGCATTTTGGGCGGGCTGTCCTTTAACCAAAGCCTTGATGTTACCAAAATATACTCTGTTGCAGGGCTGATTCAAGATAAGGGCAATTTAATCAGCGAACGCCCTTTCCGCAGCCCCCACCACACCATGAGCTATGCGGCAATGGTAGGGGGCGGGCGTGTACCCATGCCTGGCGAGGTCTCTCTAGCCCACAATGGCGTGCTGTTTCTGGACGAGCTGCCCGAATTTCAACGAAATGTGCTAGAAGCCCTGCGCCAGCCCCTTGAAGATGGACAAGTCACCATCTCCCGCACAAGCTCCACCATCACATACCCCTGCAATTTCGTCCTTGCCGCCAGCATGAACCCCTGCCCCTGCGGCTATTTTGGCGAGGGCGACAAATGCAAATGCACCGAGCGGGCAGTTAGCAATTACCTTGACAAAATTTCAGGTCCTCTATTAGACCGAATTGATATACATGTAGAAGCCGCAAGGGTGCATTATCAGGACTTTGAAGGGGCAGCGGGGGAGACCACCGCCCAAATCAAGACACAAGTGGAAGCGGCTGCCGCCATCCAGCGCGCCCGCTACGCAAACGAGAAAATAACCGTAAATGCCGAGCTGTCAGGGGGCTTAATCGACAAATACTGCCCACTAGACGACGAGTGCAAGGCACTGGTCAAACGGGTGTACGACGTAATGGAACTAAGTGCCCGCGGATACCACAAAATCCTCAAGCTTGCCCGCACCATAGCCGACCTTGACCAGTCCGAAAACATCCGCGCCGCCCACATAAAAGAAGCAGTGCAATACCGCGCTTTAGACAGAAAATACTGGAGCTAAAAAATATGAGGTGTTCAAAATGAAAAAATGGCTATTACTCCTAGTTCTGCTAACATTAACCGCATGCGGCGGCACAACTGATGAAACCAACGATTATGAGGTCTATGAGCCTGAAATCCAAAAACCCACCGAACCTGCGCCCGAACCCACCGAGCCGCGCCAGATTGCAAGCCCTCCTAAACAGGACTTCTCTGCTGATGCCGCCCGTCTGGTTGCTATTGTTGAGGAAACCCACCCTATCTTCATTCTGCCCCACCTACTCCCTGACTACTACCAAACGCGCCGCGACCAGTTTCTGGTAGCCACACAAGAGCCCATGACCCGACCTGATTTTGCCCTAGCCGTTTTGCGCTATTACACAGCACTGCATGATGGGCATATGTCATGGGGCATCCAAAACATAGGCGGAGGTATAATTTCAGACGGCGGCTATCTGGCAGTCCCCTTTACATATGTATACGGAGGATTATTTTTAACAAACTATCCTTATGCAGAAATTATCTATATAGACGGAGTGCCTGCAAGCCATATCATAGGGCAAGTGGATTATCATATTTTCTTTGAAAATGAATTTACCCGCAACCTGCGCTTGCCCTATCATGCAAGTTCAGGGCTTATTCTGCGCAGGGCAGGCGTTTTGGTTGATGCAGTAGGTGCCGCTCCTGCAAGAAGCCCTGTTTATCTAACTCTGCCAGAGGGACAAATACAATCCCACTTTACCTTGCACTCGCCTAATATTACACAGCGTAGTCATGGTTATATTATCCGTTATGAAATGATGGATGATGTGCTTTTTATATCTTTGCGGGCATTTGTGATTGGACCTCATATCACCGAGGTTGCAAATGCTATAAGAGATGCTATTGATAATGGAGTGACAAGATTTGTTGTTGACCTTCGGGGCAATGGCGGCGGCTACTCAACAGCTGGCGGAGAGCTTTTGTATGCAATGGGCATGACCTTGCCCACTTTTGGCAGTGTGATACGGGCAAGCGACCTTGCAGTTGCAAGACTGTCGCAGTTTGGTATTCACTTTGAAGAAGGGGCAGATAGACTTGAATCTCTGCCAAACCCTGAAGCAGCTTCAAATCCAAATAATATTTCCCTTGCCATTTTAACAGACTACTATAGCTTTAGCTCCGCCACTATGATGGCGGCATGGGTGCAAGATGGCAATCTGGGGGTTGTGGTAGGTGAACCTTCTTCAAACTCTCCCTCTGCCTTTGGTAATATGATGTTTTATAGACTTACTACAGCGCGGTTTGAACTGGCACTGTCCAACACCCGCTGGCTACGCCCAGATGCTGACGCCGACCAAAACGTCCTATGGCCCGACATCCCAGTCCCCGCCGCAGACGCCCTAACCGCCGCCCTAGAGCACCTACGCCCCTAACCGTCACCCCGCGCTCACGCCAGTCTAATTTGCTGAAAGTCATACAAATCCCGTGAATGCGCAACTTCTACCCCGCGTCACCCCGCGCTTGACGCGGGGTCCCCTCAATTTCGCCAAGTGCCTATACACGACTTATTCACTCGGCTATCTTGAGGGGACCCCGCGTCAAGCGCGGGGTGACAGGTAATTAATGATTGGAGTTGATAACATGCAAGAAATCCTAAACAAATGGCAAAAAATACTGCGTTTGCAGGACTGGGACATCCGCCTGCAGCTAGTTGAACATGAATGGCGAAAGTCAGGGGATGTGAAAATCTCCTTAGAGGATAAATGCGCCATTTTGCTGATAAATACATGCAATCCTCTGCATAAAAATATTGAGGAAATAATTGTCCACGAGCTGCTGCATATAAAACTATGGGCAATGGACCAGATGGTCGAGCGGCATCTAAACGCCGTTTTTGGCGAGGACGAGGACGACCCCAAACGGGCAATAGTCTATGAGGAGTTTATGCTAACACTAGAATCCACTGTCCACGACCTGACCAAGAGCTTTATTGCCCTTGGCGGCGAGGACAAAGAGTTGTCCTTCGGACTGTTGGAGCAACAGGTAAATGAGGAGCTAAAAAAATGAGTAGATTCACAGTAAAAAACTGGTATATATGGTTGTCCATACCCGCTTTTATGTTTTTGAGCTTTACAACCTCTGTGCTGCTAATGTTCCCAAAAACTTTCCTGAAAACGAAAGAGGACGTCTACCACCTGTATTTGAAATCGATGGGCAAAATGCTTGGATACTGGCTTCTTATGATTATCATCTTTTTTGCTACCTCCTTGGTGATTTCCATACTTTTGCCCGATTTAATAGGACTTCCTATTTTTGCGATTATCATATACTCCAGCGGCGTCTTTATGACATACAGATTCGACAACTGGAGAAAAGAAGCTCTATCAAGATTTTTTGAATCACGAAAGGAAAAGGAATGAACTTTCAAACCACTGATAAACTACCATGCCCCGACGAAATGCGCAGCATACTCACACCAACCAAGGCAGCACTAACCACCAAAGCCACAAGAGACACCAAGATAGCCGCGCTACTAGGGGACTGTCCCACGCACTTGGGGACTGTCCCCGGGCTACTCCTAATCGTAGGCCCCTGCTCCGCCCACTGCCCCGACGCCGTCCTAGAATACACCCACCTACTAGCAGAAACAGCTAAGGAAGTTGCCGACAAAATCCTAATTATCCCCCGTGTCTACACCGCCAAGCCCCGCAGCGCGTCCATGGGCTATATGGGCATCCTACACCAGCCTGACGGGCTATTTTTAGCGCGCAAAATGCACCTAGACATCCTAGAACAAACAGGACTATCCACCGCAGACGAAATGCTCTATCCCGCCCTAACTCCCTATTTTGATGACTTAGTAAGCTATTTTGCCGTGGGTGCCCGCTCAGTCCAAAACCAAGAGCACAGGCTAGTAGCCAGCGGCCTCACAGCCCCCGTAGGCATGAAAAACCCCATCTCAGGCGAACTTTCAGACATGGAAGCCGCAGTCCGCGCCGCCAAAAGCCCCCACAGCTTCATCTTCCGAGACCAGTTTGTCCAAACAAGCGGAAACCCCCTAGCCCATGGCGTTCTCCGCGGCATCCACAACCGACCAAACTTCACGGAAGCTAAAAACACTACGCTGCCATATGTACTAGTGGACGCCAGCCACGGCAACTCCCGCAAAGAGCCTAAAAATCAGCGAAACGTAGCCCTAGAAGCAATAAAAATCCCAAAAGTAAAAGGCATTATGATTGAAAGCTTCACCCACAAAAACCAATCAATAACCGACCCATGCCTGCCATGGCAGGACACCCGCCACCTAATCCACGAACTATATTCGTCATTGGATTAAGACTGTTGCGGCAACGCAATAGGGGGCAGATAATGTCCGCCGCTTAGGGGGTCAATTAGTCATCATCATAGTCATCGTCATATTCACCGTAAAATTCTTTGTCTTCCAAATGTTCATAATACTCTTGTGCTTCGGCGTCACCAACAGGCTCGTAGCCATTTGGCATTTCTTCCCATGTATCTAAGTCAACTGTTTCTCTTGAACTTCCGATTTCCCAGCTTACTTGAGTGTCAAAAGAACCACTGTCCTCGTCATAGCCATCTTCAATGCAATGATTTCTCGCTGCTTCTTGTGTTAATTGGATTTCTATCTCTCTGCTCTCATTAAAACCAGTGTTTGACATACCTTTCCCTCCTTAATTATCTTGAATTTTACAGAGTGTCCGTCGGTAAATAAACCTGCAGAATAACTCATCTTCTTTTCTGGCGTAATTATACCACAGCCGCAAGACCGAGTCAAGAATTTTATGGGATATAGCGTTTGTAGCTTCCGCCTTCCTAAAACAAGCCAAAGTGCCGCGGCTTCAAGCGGACTTGTGAAGAAGTCTTTAGGGCTACGGAATGTAAAACTGCTATAAGGCGTCCTTTTTCACTGACAAGCTATGACAAGCTCTAACATTTTTTTCACATTTCTAGCATTTTTTTCGATAAGCACCCATAGAATTTAACAAATAAATTTTCGAGGTGTTTGTATGCACGTGCCAAGACCAAGACCACAAAACAACTTTATGATGTTGTTTTTACTAATGATGATGATGGACGGTGGTCCTCATGGGCAAAACGACATGATGATGTTTTTCCTACTAATGATGATGATGCAGCCAGGCGGCGTTATGGGCATGGAGGCTTAAAATTATCCAAAATTATTAGAAACGGCGCGCCGAGGGCGTCGCTCCCTACCCATTCGTAGGGCGCGACGCCCTCGGCGCGCCGTAATATAGCGTTTGTAGCTTCCGTTGTCCTAAAGCAAGCCAAAGTGCCGCGGCTTTAAGCGGACTTTGGCGAAGTCTTTAGGACTACGGAAGGTAAAACTGCTATATTCTTCCATATCAGCAGGAAGCGGAGCAGTAAAAGTCCCTTCAGGCAAGGTAATTTGGTAAGCATGAAGAAGCTGGCGTTTTGCCCCATGCCCCCCATATTTTTTATCACCCACCAAAGGATGCCCAATGCTTTGCAAATGGGCGCGGATTTGGTGGCTGCGCCCTGTGTGCAGGTGAATCAAAAGGGTGGTCGTGGCGTCTGTATGACTGATGGGCACAATCCGCGTAAAAACAGCCTTGCCCTCGCCCTCCCCAGTGATTTGGGCAGTGTTTGATGCCTCGTCTTTGACATGCACCCCTTTAAGCTCCATTTCCTCTGCAATTCTACCATGCGCCACACCGATATAGACCTTCTCAATAGCCCTATCGTGCATCAATTTGGACAACCTCTGTGCTGTGGGCAAATTCTTAGCACAAATCACAATACCGCTGGTATTTCTATCCAAACGGTTGATAGCGGCAGCCCCAGGGAGCCTGCCAATCAGCGAATCCCCCCCTGCCACATTGGGCTGGGTCAACAGCCCTGCTGGCTTATTTGCAATCAAAAGCCCCTCGTCCTCATAAATAACATCAACAAACCCCGCAGGATAAGTTTTTGGAGCTCCTATAAATTTCTTTAGCGTTTCACTAGAAAGATAAAACCGCACCACATCCCCAACCTCAAGCATCCGCGCCCCATCAGCCCTCGACCCGTTTAGGGTTATATTTTTTTTCCTGAGCATCTTATAAATAAAGGATTTAGGCGCGCCAGAAAGCAGGCGGGCACAAAATTTATCCAGCCGCTGTCCTGCATTATTTTGAACAATCACAATTTCAAGCATAATACACCTCACCAATAATAATACCATCCTTCACGTATTTTGTCAAAAATTTTCTATGCCTAGATTGGTAAAATTTACAAAAAATTGTTTCTATAGATTGTATAATATTTCCATGACGATTGATGTGTATGCCGATATGGTATTTTTAATTAACTTTGGAATAAATGCTGTGGTGTTGTGGCTGGCAAGTGCCCTCACCCGCAGCGGTGCGCGTCTTTGGCGGGTGGCACTTGGGGGGGCTTTAAGCGGGCTTTTCTACACATTGCTGCTCTTTTCTCCCTTGCGCGGTTTTTTGAATGTTTTTACGTCCTTTGTGGTGCTTGCTCCTGGGGTTGTCACCGCTTTTGGCTGGCGAGGGTGGCGGGGCTTTGGAGTGACTTTGGGGGTGGCGTATGTGTGCGCCTTTGCCATGGGCGGGCTGTCGCTTATGGTGGCGCATGTGGTGCCTGCGCAGGACTTTTCCACCGTGGGCATGATGGCGCGGGCGGCTCACCCTCTACATCTTGTGGCGGCGTCTGTCCTGGCATTTTTTGGAATCAGATTTGTTAGGAGGCGGATTGTGAGCAAGGCTCTTGACAAACAGGTCTTTAGGGATATTTGGGTACATATCGAAGGCAAAACCGCGCGGCTTCACGCCTTGGTGGACACGGGCATGACCCTAAGCTGCCCCATAACCGACGCCCCTGTGGTGATTGCGGAGTTTAGCTCCCTTGCAGAACTGCTACCCGAAGATGTAAGAGAAGTTTTTGAATCAAACAGCCAAGACAACCTGCTATACGCCACAAAATGTTTTGAGCAGGCGGGGCTTCAAACCCGTTTGCGCATGATTCCGTTTAAGTCTGTGGGAACCCAGACAGGGATGCTAATTGGCATAAGGTCTGATTATATTGAAATAAACTCAAATCAAATAAAAGGCACAGTAATTGGGATTTGCAACTTCGCCCTAGGTGATGGGGAATACACCGCCTTAGTAAATCCAATATTGTCAAAGGAGAGTACGACATGATTAAAAGATTGATGCAGTTTTTGGACAGAATCCGCAAGAGCATACATAGGAAAAGGGCGGGGACGGTGCATTATATAGGCGGCCCGGACACCCTGCCGCCGCCTTTGCCCCCTGCTGAGGAGGCTGAGCAGCTCGCCCTTTTAGCCGCCGGCGGACTTAATGCAAACAAGGCCCGCGACATCCTAATCACCCGCAATCTGCGGCTGGTCGTCTATATAGCCCGAAAATTTGAAAACACTGGGCTTAATGTAGAGGACTTAATTTCCATTGGCACAATAGGCTTAATCAAGGCGATTAATACCTTTAAGACTGACAAAAAAATAAAACTTGCCACATATGCCTCAAGGTGCATTGAAAACGAGATTTTGATGTATTTGCGCCGCAACAACAAGCTTAAAACCGAGGTGAGCATTGACGAGCCGCTGAATGTGGACTGGGACGGCAATGAGCTTTTGCTCTCAGACATCCTAGGCACCGACCCGGACACCATCTCAAAAGACATAGAAGAAGAAGCGGACAAAAAAATGCTCTACGAAGCCTTAGAAAAGCTCGCGCCCAGAGAGCGGCATATAGTAGAAATGCGCTTTGGGTTAAAATCCGAAGGGGGCGAGGAAATGACCCAAAAAGAAGTGGCTGACCTGCTAGGCATAAGCCAATCCTACATCTCCCGCCTTGAAAAGAAAATCATAGTAAGACTGCGTAAAGAAATAAACCGATTTGTGTAACAAAAAGGGGACTGTCCCACGCACTTTGGGACTGTCCCCTGGAGCTTTAGTTTTCCTCATCAGGACGCGGACCGTTGTCCGCTGGCGGCTCGTCACAGCACGGGTCGCAGCAGTCTTTGGTATCCATTTTCTCGACCTTCTCATTCAGGCTCTTGGAAATATTCTCACAAACCTCTGCGGTTTTGGCTACCACGGTTTTTGTGGCGTCTTTAATCTTGGGCTCGGCACTTTTATACATTTCATTCACTTTTTTGCCCATATCTTTGAAAAAGTCACCTGTGTCTTTTACAAAGCTATTAAACTTTTTCTCAAAGTCCGCCGATGGGGCTTTTGCCACAGCCCCTCCAAGTGCATCTAAAAGCTTAATGCTCTCGTCCACCGTAATCTTGCCATCCTCAATCATTTTTAAAATCTGCATTCTTTCTTCCTGCATATCATTTCCTCCTTAACAATGTTGTATTTCATAAGTATACGCAGATTTTGAAAAAAGGTTTGGTTGTTTGAAAAAATATTTATTTTGAGCTTCTAACACCGTCATTGCGGGCTTGACCCGCAATCCCATCAAGATAGCCGATGACTATAAGGCGCAGAAGCGTTCGGCGAAAACGATGGGATTGCGGGTCAAGCCCGCAATGACGTTGACCTTCACCTCGCCGAACTCAGGTTTCTAATACGGCGACTCAAAGACCGAACCAAAAAGAAAAAGGACTCAAACCCACCAAAGTAAAAGTCCTTAACCCCACAAAAAAAGAGTGTTAGCGCACTCTTTTTTTGTTTATCTTTAACAAAAGTCCTTTGTCACAAACCCATTATACCACATAAACTTAAAAATTACAACCCCTTTTTAGAAATTTTAGCTAACGCCTTGTAATTTCAATATCGCCGTCTTCTAGCTGGGTGATTTTGTAATTTTCGTCTATGATTTCTAGTGTCCATGAGGGCGCCTCAGCACGGGTGCCGTCCTCGCTCACCGTGATGTTGTCATAGAAGGCTATTCCGCTTCCGCTTTCTGGATGAAAAATCACCAGGACATGCCCGCCGTTTAGGCTCACGCGCCAGTTTGTGCTTTCTTCCACAAAATCGCCGTAGAAGACAAGGTGGCGCATGCCGTCGTCTGTGTTGACGAAAATAGTCTCAATGCGGGTATATTCCCACATCCAGTCTATAACGGAAATGCCCGGCAAAAAGATGGTGCGCCCTTGGACAAATTCCTCTGCCCTCTGGCGGGTTAGCAGGAAATTTTCAACCCATGCTGCCTGAGCAGGGGCTATTTCGTTGTAGCCGTAGGGGCTTAAGTCAATTTCATTAAATGGCGTTAAACTCTCTATTTCCAGGGCTTCTTTCAAAAGTGCCGCAAGGTCGGTGTAGAATGTAATGTCATTTTGCCAGTCGGCTCCCGCGTATTCTAGCAAAAACGCATATGCAGCCCCGGTATAATACATTGCCATTGCCCCAAGTGATGGGATGTTACCCAAGCCGCTAAACCATCCATAAAAATAATGCTCCACAAATGCCTCAAGACTTTCAAATGCTAAAATTTCAGTAAACACTGCCAGCCCTTCATTTATTTCCTGTGCGATTTCAGTTATTGCGGATTCGGGGTAGTGATAGCGGCGGTGGGCGCGGATGGACAGGGCGTCATGGATTGCCTGCGCGCGGCTTTCACCCTCTGTGCTAAGTGCCGCAAATAAGGCATTTAGCTCAAGCAAAATAGTTGTGCGGGCAGCCGCATTTTCTGTAAGGCTAGGCATAGATTGGTCGGCATATCTTGGCCAGCCGCCATGCACAATCTCATGAAATTGGATGGCATGGAAGCCCTCGTGGATTATCAGGCGCAAAAGCGAATCAATTCCCTGTGGGGTTTGTGTGCCAAAGTAAATGTCATCACCCCAAGCCACCATACCCCATGTAAGGCCGCCAAAATCGGCTATGGTGTGACTGACAAACACATGCGGCGGCAAATAGCCTATGTACACATCACCATGACGGGTAAAATAGCCGTAATTATCAGGCATATTGGTCACAACATGGCGGGTTAATGGGTGGGCAAACATTAGGGGAGCTTTAAGGTGAAAGCCCCACAGCTCGCCGCCGTCTGCGTCCCAGATGGCATGGGTTCGCTCAATCAAATATGCCGCAGTGTCAATGGGGATTGACCATTCAAGCTCCACAGCGGGCTGCCCTTCGTGCGCCACAGGATACACATCCTCATACACACATGCCGAAAGCCCAGCCAGCATTATCACCAAGACAACAGTCATTACAAATTTTTTCATAAATTTGATTCTCCTTTTAATTTTTGTTTTACACACACTATAACATACGTAAATTTTCAAAAAAAGTTTCAGAAAAAGTTCCTGAAAATAAATGACATTACCCCTTTACATTTCCTCTGAAAAAGGTTAAAATGTATGTATACATTTTTTTGGGGTGGTTGCGATATGAGGACGCGTTTTGCTCCGTCACCAACGGGGTTTATGCACATAGGCGGGCTTAGGACGGCTTTGTTTTGTTATTTGCTTGCCCGCAAGATGGATGGGACGTTTATTTTGCGTATTGAGGATACTGACCAGACGCGGTTTGTAGAAGGGGCATCTGAGCGGATTTATAGTGCCTTGAAAGACGCAGGGATTACCTATGACGAGGGGCCTGATGTGGGCGGGGACTATGGCCCTTATATTCAAAGCGAGCGCAAGGATATTTATTTGAAATATGCCAAAGAGCTTATTGACGCTGGCAAGGCTTATCGTTGTTATTGTACAAAAGAGGAGCTTGAGGAGCGGGTTAAAAGTGGAAATGAGTTTGATGTGAACCCTTATGACCGCAAGTGCCTTGGGGCAGCTGGGCGCGAGGGTGCTCCCTATGTTGTCCGCCAGCTCATTCCTGAGGGGCGCACCAGTTATTTTGACGAGGTTTTTGGGGAGATAAGCGTGGAAAATGCCGAGATGGACGACCAAGTGCTGATTAAGTCTGACGGCATGCCCACTTATAATTTTGCAAATGTAATTGATGACCATTTAATGAAAATCACCCACATTATGCGGGGCAATGAGTTTTTGTCCACCACGCCTAAGCACAAAATGCTTTATGAGGCGTTTGGGTGGGATGTGCCTACCTATGTCCATTTGCCGCTGATTTTAAGCCCTGATGGGGGCAAGCTGTCCAAGCGCAAAGGGGATGCGTTTTTTGAGGATTTTGTGGAGAAGGGGTATCTGCCGCAGGCTTTGGTGAATTTTATAGCACTCCTTGGGTTTGCGCCGCCTGACAATCGCGAGATTTTTACGCTTGATGAGCTTGTGGAGGTGTTTGGCATAGAGGGCATAAGCAAAAGCCCTTCTACTTTTGATACTGCAAAGCTTAAATGGATGAATGGGGAGTATTTGAAAGCAATGGACGCGGCGGAGTTCGCGCCGCTGGCTGTGCCGTATATCACCAAGGGCGTCCAGCGCACGGATGTTAATGTGGATGCAATTGCCGCTATGGTAAAAGACCGTATTGGACTGCTTGACGAGATTCCCGCTATGCTTGATTTTATTGACGATTTGCCTGAATATGATATAGAGTTGTTTAACAATAAGAAAAATACCGTAGAGACTGCAAAGGATATGTTGACTAAGCTTTTGCCTGAAATTGAGGGCTATGGCAGCGAATGGACAACAGCGGCTCTATCCGATTTTATTGGCACATTCGCCGAAAACAACGGGGTGAAAAAGCCCATGGTGCTGTGGCCTGTGAGATGCGCGCTGTCAGGCAAGGAGGCGTCACCGGGGGCTGTGGAGCTTTTGGGGGTGTTTAGCAAAGCCGAGTGTGTATCCCGCATAAAAAAAGCTTTAGGTAAACTTGAATAGGCGGCAGATAGGGGACTGTCCCACGCACTTGGGGACTGTCCCCGGGGGTCAGCAAGGAGGGCTTTAGTGGTGCTTTGGCGGTATTTTATTAGGAGGGGTTACTTATGATAAACGAAATGCTACAAAAAGTTGTTGCAAATGTTGAAAAGGTTATAATTGGCAAGCGGGATGCCATTGAGATGGCTCTTTGTTCGGTATTGTGTCAGGGGCATGTGCTTATTGAGGATATGCCTGGGGTGGGCAAGACCAGCCTTGTTTCGGCTATGGCTAAGTCATTTGATGCCAGCTTTCGCCGCGTGCAGTTTACGCCTGATATTTTGCCGTCGGACATAACTGGTTTTTCAATGTATAACCAAAAAACCGGGGAGTTTGAATATTATCAGGGGGCGGTGATGTCCAATATTATTTTGGCGGACGAGATAAACCGTACCAGCCCTAAAACTCAGTCCTCGCTCCTTGAGGTGATGGAGGAAAATCAGGTGACGGTGGATGGCAAGACATATACCGTGCCGCGCCCTTTTATTGTGTTTGCTACACAAAATCCTATTGAATATTTGGGTACATATCCACTGCCTGAAGCGCAGCTTGACCGCTTTTTCATGCGTCTTTCGCTTGGGTATCCTGATGCAAGCCAAGAGTCTGCCATGCTCAACCGTTTTAAGGAGCAAAATCCTCTAAAATACCTTGAGCCTGTGGCAAATACTGACGAGCTTTTGAAAGCGCAGGAGGCTGTAAATAATATCCATGTTGACGAGCAGATAAACAAATATATTGTAAACATTGTGCGCACCACCCGGGGTCATCATGAGGTGGCACTAGGGGGCAGCCCCCGCGCTACTTTGTGCCTGTTTAAGGCGGCACAGGCGTGGGCACTTTATAATCTGCGGGATTTTGTTATTCCTGATGATGTGATGAAAATGGCAGTACCAGTGCTTGAGCATAGATTGGTGCTAAAGCAGGAAGCGCGCCTAAGGCGTACACAGGCAAGTGAGATTGTTGAGGGTATACTAAAGACGGTTAAAGTGTGATACGGCTGAGGTGCGCCGAGGGCGTCGCACCCTACGTAGGGACGGACGCCCTCGGCCGTCCGTAACCGCTTAAAAGGTAGAGATATGGCGAAAAACAGGCTGGTTTATATATTTGTTGTGATTATCATTGCTGTGCTGGTTTATACTTTTGAATCAGCCATGACTTATGTTGCCCTTTACATGGTGCTCTCGCTGCCTGTGCTCTCGCTGAGCCTCACTTTGGTGTCTAGGCGGCGGTTTGTGCTTACAGAGCGGCTTGAGCGTGACGATATTGTTAAGGGAGAGGGCACTCAGTATATCATTGATGTGGCAAATAACAGCTTTATGCCTGCGGCAAGTGTGCGGGTGCGGTTTAAGGCGGGCTCCCCTGCTGTTGTCACTGACCTTGTTGACCAATTCATCTCCATTCGGGCGTTTAAGTCGGAGCAGACTGTGTTTAATGTAAGCTCAAAATACCGCGGGGCTTTTGACATTGGCGTGCAGGATATTGTGCTTTATGATTTTTTGGGGCTTTTTAAGTTTAAGCAAGCTCATGATAAAACATTGACGCTGATTGTGCGCCCGCAGGTGGCAAGCTGCGCTGAGCTGCCGCTCAAGCTGTCGCAAGTGGGGGCTGAGGACTCGCGGGATATGAATTTTGAGGAGGATTATTCCGTAATTTCTGACCTTAGAAAGTACCAGCCCACTGACGGCTACAAAAAAATCCACTGGAAAATGACTGCCCGCAAAAATGAGCTTATTAGCAAAAATTTCCAAGGCACAAAGCGCAATACCGTGGCGTTTATACTTGATAATTCTGCTATAATCGATATTGGGTATCATATTAGCAAAAGCGAGTCGGCTCTTATGATGGAGGACGCGCTGGTGGAGTGTTTGGTGGCGGCGGTGGCGCAAAGCGTGTGGCGGCGCAACTTATGCGCACTATATTTTTTGGGCGGCGGCATGCAGGAGTATTCAGGGGATTTTGAATATTTGTATCAAGCTGCAAGTGCCATAAAATTTGGAGAATACCAAGCAGCCGATTTTGACGGATATTTGGACACATTCGCCAAAATGCAGGTGGACGCGGAAAACGTAGTGATAGTTGTAAAAGAAATCACAGGGGCTGTGTCGGGTGCTGCACAAACTTTGAAATTATTTGGCAATAATGTTATTGTGCTATATTTTAAGAAAGCGAAATGGAAGCATGAAGAAGGCGTGGCAGAGCTTAGGGAAATGGGAATACATTGTATAAATGCAACACTTGGGGAGCAGGTGCATACATGATAAAAGCAGAATGGTTTAACAACCGCCAGAGGGAAGATGAGGTTTTGCAACCAGACTTTTTTAAGCCTGCTACGCATTTTCAGATTTATTCAGAGATTGCCAAGGTAGCTTTTCCTTTGAGGATTGAGGTTTCAGCATTTTGTTGTGGGGCGGTTTTATTTCGGGATTCTTATATTGTGGAGAATGACAATAAATCTGCGGATTACAGCCTTTGCGTGACTGATAGCGGGTTTGGCTTTACTGTTTTTGCTGACACTTTGAAAGATAACCCTGACAGGATTGGTGTGAAAATTTCCACGGGCGAGAGTGTGTATGAGCAGAGTATTGATTGTGAATATGTGACTATATCAGGGAAAACCACTGATTTTGAGGGCAAACCCTTCCCTGCTGCTGTTGTCTTTCAGACCCATGGTTTTAACAAGATGGGTTTAGGTGTGTGGAGCGGCGCAGATGGGAGTTATTCCGTGGTTGTTCCAAAAGGTGAATATAACTCGATTTTTGTTGATGACGATAGTTACGGCAAATCAAGTCTTGAAGCCTGGGGTTGGAAAATGATTTTAGACCGTGACGAGACCCATGATTTTAAGATTGGCAATGGTGAAGTATATTCTTTGGATGTTTGGGCTAACAATGGTGGATTTCCCACTTTATTTATTGCGTTTAGACCTATGGTGCTTGACTATGTGCTGAAGAAAGAAACTGATGTGACCAAGGTAAACGGCAGAACTTACAATATGATTGCCACATCGCCTGAAATAGCCCTTGACGATGTTTCCGTATGGATAAACGGCAGCAAAGCCGAGAATATATCTTTGCAAAAAATAGCGGAAACTGGGGTAGATGGGGATATTGCCATGCCTTTGTATATATTACAAATAAAGCGAATGGTTTCTACTGGCAAACAGACGTTGATACTGGAATATGACTTTTTAGATACAACTGGCGAAAAGGCGCAAGGGCAGGGCAGGGCGCAATTTTACTATACAAATATGCACGGCACGTCTGTGCGCTAAGAGAGGGGCGGGGAATTTGACAAAGATGAGATGGACAGACAATTTGTTTTTTTTGACAGTCGGCACACTTTTGACATGGTGCATGTTTTTGGCGATTATAAGCTCAACAGAGCTTGCTTTTGAGCCGTGGGGTGCGCTTTTGCGCGCTTTTATTGTTGTGGCGGCACTGCGTCTGGTTTTTTTGAACAAATATACTCTGTGGTTTGTAGGGGCTGTGGTTTTGGTTGCGGGGCTTTTGCTGGTTTTGGATGCGGCGGTGTTCACCCCCCGGGCAAATTACGGGGCAGTAATACCCCGCCCTACGGTGCTTGAGGGGCTACTGCGCCCTTTAGTGGGCACGGTGCGCTATATTGAGGGGCTTGTCTCCCTCACCCCTATCTATGATGCCACAATCTCGTGGGGCGTCACTATTGCCTTGGGAATATTTATGCTTGTGTTTGGCTTTTTGAGTTTTAATTTTATGGCAATACTTGTCACATCAATGGTAATTTTTGCTGTTGCCCTAAACTTTGGGCTGTTTGATTTTCCATTTGGATTCTATGTCTATATATTCTGTCTTGGGGCATATTTGGTTAAGCACCTAAACAGGCGCAGCATGGGCAAAAACGGCGGGCGTGCGCAGGCATCGCCATTTGTGCTTTACGCCATGCCGCTGACTGCCATTTGCCTTGTCATTGCCCTGGCACTGCCCACTCCCAGCGAAGGCTATGCCCAGCGGGTGCGGGAAAACTTCATAACCCGTCCATTTACTGCCCTTTCAGATGCAGTTGCAGCAGCCACCCACCCCCGCTTTTTCTCACTTGCCCAAACAGGCTTTGGCGGCGGCGACTCCAGACAGCTTGGCGGCAATGTGCGCCCAAATTACAGCCGTGTTATGCGGGTGCAAGCCCCTAGCTCGGCATTTCCCCTATATTTGTCAGGTGCTGTTTTTGATGAATATACAGGAAACACATGGCTTAACAACTTTAGAGAAGAACCGCCCATCCTTGACTTTGACGCCTTTGAGCATAACCTTGAGTTTTTTGAGATGATAACAAGCGGGCTCACATTATGGATGGCAGATGACTTTTTTGAAACATACTATATTCTGGTCGAATCCGAATATTTGCCTCTTGAATTTTTTGATATGAGAGGTATAAACTTTAGAAACTTTGTTATGGACTACCAAACCCTCAGGATGTACGCCTTTCCGCCACTGAGCATGATTAATGTGCCGCCTGAGCCTGTTGAAAGCGCGTACTTTATGCTGTCCATTGGGGATGTTTTTGACCATAGATGGGGCATACAGCCCACCCCTAGGGATGCGGCGCGCGGCTGGCTTGGCATGCGCGAGGTGCCCTATGCCCAGCGGCTTAGCCTTGAGCTTAATGTTAGAGATATTATGCTTGAGCATGATTTTCGCTCATTTAACGCCTTTACAACAGGCATGCTTGTGGACATTGTGCCGCCAAATCCTGACATTAACTTTACCCGTGACCAAAATGGGGCTGTGCTTACAGACGCCCTTATGCGCCGAAATGACAGGCTTTTGGTGACTTATGCAGAACTAACGAGAAATGTGGACGTTCACGTGCTTAAAGCGGCCAGCTACAGGGGTGTGCTGGCTGATGCCCATGCAGCTATTGTCGAAAACGAGCATTTTCCCACAAACGAGCTGGTTTTTCAAATTGGAGCCCACAGGGTTTCTTTGGAGGATTTGCTGTACTATTACTTGATTGAGAGAGCTAATTGGATTTTTGAAACATATACCCAGCTGCCTGAGGACCTGCCGCTTAGGGTGACAGGTCTTGCCCATGATGTGACTGAATATGCCGAAAATGATTTTCAGCGGGCTTTTATGCTTAATGAGTTTTTGCGCACAAATTTTGAATACACCCTAACTCCAGGAAACAGCCCACCTGACCGCGATTTTGTGGACTATTTCTTATTTGAGCAAGGTCAAGGGTATTGTGTACATTTTGCCACAACATTTGTGGTTATGGCGCGCTCTTTGGGGCTTGCTGCCCGTTATGTTGAAGGGTTTTTTGTTACAGGCTCTCCTGACGAGGAAGGTTTTGTGGATATTTTGAACCGTCAAGGTCATGCTTGGGCTGAGGTTTATTTTGAGGGATTTGGATGGCATTTGTTTGAGCCCACCCCGCCTGGCGGGGTGTTTGGGCAGGGTCCAGCCATCACCCACATCCCTGCCGACATGCCGCTTATTCGGGGCATTGACCCAACGGACTGGTATGTGGACAGATGGAATATCATCTATGGTGAATGGGACGTTTTGCCTGAGATGTTTGTATCAGGACCGGCTGTTGAAGACGAGCTTTATGCCCAAGACGCAGGCGAGCCCCTTGCCCCATTACAGCTTGGGGACTTAATCCTTATATCTGCCCTTTTTGTGGGTGGCTCAGGTGTGATTGTGATGGTGCTTAGGGCACTTTTTGCAGGGCTTAGGGATAGAAAAATCCGCAAGCTGTCAAATAACGATGCAACCGTGGCATATTTTGACAAAATGCTCAAATACCTGTATTATTTTAACTTCCAAAAGGGCGAGCACGAGACCCCGCTGGAGTTTACAAGCCGCACCGACCAAAGGTATTTAGGCTTTGAAAATGATAAATTCTCGCTTGTGGATATGGCGCATCTTTTGTATAAGGCGCGGTATGGGCACAGCCCTGTCACAGACGAGGAGCGGGGCACAATTGAGCGGGTGCTTGCGACACTTGACATGCGCCTGAAAAGTTCCCTTGGGGGCTTTAGGTATTTTGTTTATAAATATGTGAAAGTAGCATTATAATCGAACTTTATTAAGGAGTGATTTCATATGGATAACAATGACAAGGACAAGACTCATGAGAGTGAGCCGCTGGCAACGCTGGTGCTTGGAGTTATTGGGGCGGATGTTCATGCCGTGGGCAACAAGATTTTGAATTTTGTGTTTACCAAGGCAGGATTTAACGTGATTAACCTTGGTGTTATGGTAAGCCAAAAAGAGTTTGTGGAAGCGGCTGTGGAGGCAGACGCCCATGCCATTATTGTGTCGAGCATGTATGGGCATGGCGAGATTGACTGCAAAGGGCTTCGGGAAAAATGTGACGAAGCGGGCTTGACCGACATTAAGCTCTATGTGGGCGGCAATATTGTTGTGGGCAAACAGGACTTTGCGCAGGTTGAGCAGACATTTAAGAGTATGGGCTATGACAGGGTGTATCCGCCGGGGACAGATCCTCTTTTGGCTATTGAGCATTTTAAGGAAGATTTGGGATTGAATTAACCTGCCCCACAATCCCATCAAGTTCGCCGAGTTACTATAGAGAGTATAGGCGTTTGGCGAAACCGAGGGGATTCCGCGTCAAGCGCGGAATGACGGCGTGGCGGCGCAGTTTGAAAGAGGTTTTAATATGCAGATTTATTTGTTAACAGATTTTGGCTCTACCTACACCAAGGTAATGGCGGTGGATGTGGCTGGCGGGCAGATTGCCGCTTTTGCCAAGGCATTTACCACCATTGAAGATGATGTGACCATTGGTTATGAAAATGCTCTTGCACAAATTAGACTTAAGCTGGGGGACTTCGTTCCTGCGGTCTCTTTGGCGTGCTCGTCGGCGGCAGGGGGGCTTAAAATGGTGTCCAGTGGGCTTGTGCCTGACCTTACCGCCAAGGCGTCACGGCTGGCTGCCACCTCGGCTGGGGCTAAGGTTATGAAAACCTATTCTTATGAGCTTACTGAATTTGAGATGGAAGAAATTGAAATGATTAATCCCGATATAATCCTGCTTTCAGGCGGGATTGACGGGGGCAATAAGAAGGTGGTTTTGCAAAATGCCCAAACGCTGGCACAAATTAACGGGGATTTTCAGGTGATTATGGCGGGCAACCGCTCGGCGGCTGGGGATGTGCGGGCGGTCCTCGAAGCTGCCGGCAAAAGGGTTGTTGTGTGCGAAAATGTTATGCCTACATTTGGCAAGCTTAACATTCGCCCTGCAAAGGCTGCAATTCGCGATTTGTTTATTGAAAATATTATTTCTGCCAAAGGGCTTGATAAAGTTGCCGCACGAATGGATATGGAGATTATTCCCACGCCCCTTGCGGTTTTTGAGGCGTGCGAGCTTTTGGCAAGGGAGCTTGGGAGCTTGATGGCATATGACCTTGGCGGGGCTACAAGCGATGTTTATTCCATGGCTGATGGCACACCTAAGAGTGCAAATGCCTTTATTACAGGTATTAATGAGCCTTTTTCCAAACGGACGGTCGAAGGTGATGTGGGGATGCGCTACAGCCAGTCGGCACTCTATGACCTGATTGTAGAGGACGAGCCTAGCTTTGCCTGCGAGCTCACTGCCCAGTGGATGGAAATCTGTGCAGGCGACCCCTCAGTAATGCCCCTTGGGGAATATGCCAAATATGCTGAGGTTGATGCACATTTCGCTGGACGCGCTATCTCAATCTCTGCAAAACGCCACTGCGGCTTGGTGGAGCGGGTGTTTACCCCAAATGGCGAGATGCTGTCTCAAGAGGGCAAAGATTTGACCCAAGTTGCCTACGTGATAGGCTCTGGCGGGGCTGTCATAAACGCTCCAGACCCTCGCGCCATCCTACAAAATGCCGTATATGCCCCACAGGACCTAAACTCCCTAAAACCCCTTGAGCCAAAGATTTTGCTGGACAAACAAAACGCCCTAGCAGCTATGGGGCTTTTGTCCCGCAGGCATCCAGATATTGCCCTGAAAATAATGAAAAGTACGTTTGTGGAGGTATAATATGTCAAAAATGAGCAAAGATGCAAAAACATTCTATATCAAATCCCGCAAAGAAAACATTAAAGCGGGCATGGTGGGCAGAAAGCCTGAGGCAAGCCGCCTTAACTCCCATGATTTTGACTTTGATGTGCAGGGCAAGTTTAGGTATTTTGAGACTGTCTTGGGTTCAGGGAAATTCTACGGCACCGAGGGGCTGTGGGAGGAAGGTGTCCCGTTTTGGGCAATGAACTACACAGGGCGCACCACTGCCCTTGAATTTTGCCAAAAATTCCTAAATGAGGCCCTATCCAAAATAGACGAGGACATGCCCATACGTGGCATAGATGGCTATGAGAAGGATGGTTATAAATATTCCTGCCAGTTTGAAGGGGACTTGAAATGGTTTAGTGGGCGTGAAGCTGTGCATTTTGACGGAAAGCTTGTTTATGAATGTAGTTTTTCTGGCGGGGATGTTGAGGATTGATGGAGCTGTGAGATTATGAAGCTTAATTTTGAGAGAGTCGCTGCAAAACAAATAGGGAAGCTGGATAAGAAAAGTCAACAGAGGTTGAGAAAAGCTATCAATAAATTACCTAAAGGCGATATTAAAAAGCTATCAGGATATGACAGCAAATATAGGCTGAGAATAGGCGACTTTAGAGTGATTTTCAATATGATAGGTGACAGCATAACTATAAACGAGGTTCTTGTGAGAGGGGACGCTTATAAAAATTAGGAGGTGCACCATGGAAGCTACTCGCGAAATATTGCATGGAATGATTGACAATATTGATAGCAAGAATTTTGGAATCATCCGTCACATCTTGATTGGATTTATTCCAGAAGATGAGCCTTATCCCGACGAAATAGAGGCTATTAAGAGGTCGGAAGCAAGTATTGCTGAGTTTGGAACAGTCGGTATTGACGATATTGATTGGAAACAATAACCAAAAAGAGGAGGTCGCAAAATGATAGATTTAAGGAATGAGAAATTAAGCGACGATTTGTTTTATGAGATTGAAAAAGAGGTGGTCAAAACTTGGCACACCGGGGCACAGGTGGACTTTGATGATGGGGTGGCATATCAAAAGGCATTGTGCCCGTCTAAGAGTTTTGCGGCTAAGCTTGTGGAGGCGGATGCAGGCGGCAAGACCCTGACCCAGCCCCGCGCAGGGGTGGCACTGCCTAATGAGCATATTGAACTGTTAAAGCATCTGGAGGATTTTGGATTTGCAGATTTGCTGCCTTCGACAATTGATGCCTATACACGCTTGAACCGTTATGAGGATGCCCAGGTTGGCATTGATGAGTCTATTGCAAATGGGCGTTCTATGCTTAATGGCTTTCCTGCTGTTAACCATGGTGTAAAGGTGTGCCGCCAGGTGGTGGAGAGTGTGAGAAGCCCGCTGCAGGTGCGCCACGGCACCCCTGATGCCAGGCTACTCGCCATGATAACCTTTGCAGGTGGCTTTACCAGCTATGAAGGCGGCGGCATTTCTTATAATATTCCGTATTCTAAGGACATTCCTTTGGAAAAGACCATTTATGATTGGCAATGGGTAAATAGGCTGATGGGCAAATATGAGGAGGCGGGGATTACCATTAACCTTGAGCCTTTTGGACCTTTGACAGGGACCCTTGTGCCGCCGTGCATCAGCCATGCGGTTGCCATTATCGAGAGCTTGCTTGCCGCCGCCCAAGGCTGCAAAAATATTACTGTGGGCTATGGGCAGCTGGGCAATATTGTTCAAGACGTTGCGGCACTGAAGTCGCTTCGCAAGCTTGCTAGGTATTACTTAGATTATTTTGGGTTTGAGGATGTGTATGTTACTACGGTGCTTCATCAATGGATGGGGGGCTTTCCTGCGGATGAATCCAGTGCGTTTGGGGTGATTTCGTGGGGTGCTGCCGCGGCGGTTCTTGGCGGGGCGACCAAAGTAATTGTCAAAACCCCTCACGAAGCAATGGGCATACCCACCATGCAGGCAAACGCCGCAGGATTAAAGGCTACAAAGCAAGTGGTGAACATGCTCCAAGGGCAAGACCTGCTTGAACTTCACGATGTTCACCTCGAAAGCGGTCTAATAGAAATGGAAACAAAATCCATTATAGATAAAACAATTGAACTAGGTTATGGTGATGTGGCAATTGGGGCTGTCCGCGCCTTTGAAGCGGGGATTATAGACATTCCCTTTGCACCTTCCAAGTCCAATGCCGACCTAGCCCTGCCCGCCCGGGACAATGACGGCGCGGTCAGGCTTTTAGAATTTGGCAACCTGCCCTTTAGTGCCCATGTCAAAGGCTTCCACCGGAAAAAAATGGAGGTGCGGGGGAAGTTAGAGAGCAGACCTGTGACATTTCAGATGGCTATTGATGATATTTATGCTATTAGTGAGGGACGTTTGGTAGGTAGACCCAAGTAGAGGAGTGTTATAATGGGAGCTTTGAAAAAAGAGGAAATGAAGTATACCTATGAAGACTATTGCAAGCTGCCTGATGATGGCACTAGATGGGAGCTTATTGACGGTGAGCTGTTTGCAATGGCTGCGCCTAGCATACGGCATCAACGGGTTTCGAGGAGATTATCAAGAAAATTTTTCGATTTTTTTCCAGAAGGTAACAAATGTGAGGTTTTTGTTGCTCCGCTTGATGTTCGTTTGAATTTTGCTAAAGGAGATGATACAGCCATTCAGCCAGATTTGCTTGTGGTGTGTGATTCATCTAAAATTGAAGAAGGCTCGCTGATAGGTGCGCCTGACCTAGCCATCGAGATATGGTCTCCAAATAATACTCACAGACAGCGAATGAAGAAGTTTGCAAGCTATCGCAATGCTTTAGTGCGTGAGCTATGGTTTGTTGACCCAGAAACAGATGTAATAGATTCTTACAAACTAAACGAGGAAACTGGCAAGTATGAAGCGGCATTTTATACTGCTGATAACACTATACCTATTAGAATTTTCCCGAATCTAACAATAGAGGGCAAGGAAATTTTTGATAGACAATACGAGGAGGAAGAAAGATGAAAATTGTTGATGTTATTTGTTGTGCTGGACGCAGCGGGTTTTTCTTTGATGACCAAAAGGCCATTAAGGGGACGGCGGTGGCAGATGGCTCTGCCTATATTGGCGAGCCTGTGACAGAAGGGTTTAGGGCTATTCGTTTGCCTGGCGAGTCAATTTCTGTTATGTTTGTGCTGGAGGATGGGCAGATTGCTCATGGGGATTGCGCGGCGGTGCAGTATTCGGGGGCAAGTGGGCGCGACCCGCTGTTTTTGTCAGCGGATTTTATTCCCACGATTGAGCGGTCTGTAAAGCCGCTTCTGGTAGGGCGCGAGATTACCACATTTAGGGAGTTTGCCAACGAGCTTGACAATATTGTGGTTGATGGTAAGCTTTTGCATACTGCTATTCGTTACGGCATCACCCAAGCTGCCCTTGACGCTGTGGCTAAGGCAAATCATAAACTGATGGCACAGGTCATTGCCGAGGAATACGGCACCAAAGTGTCTGACGAGATAATTCCGCTTTTTACCCAATCAGGCGATGACAGATATAACCATGCGGACAAAATGATTCTCAAGGGCGTTGGGGTATTACCGCACGCGCTGTTTAACAACATCGAAAAAGCAGGCAAAAAAGGCGAAAAGATGATGGAATATGTGCTATGGCTTAGAAACCGTATTTACCAAATTCGTGTAGACGAGGATTACAAGCCTATTATTCAACTTGATGTTTACGGCATGCTTGGTGAGATTTTTGGTGAGGATTATAATGCTTTGGTCGCCTATTTGGGCAAGCTTGAGGAAGCGGCTTTGCCCTTTAGGCTGCGCATTGAAGGTCCTGTGGACGCGGGCTCTGTCCAAGGGCAAATAAGCGCGCTAAAGAAAATCCGCGAGATTCAAGAGCAAAAGAATGTAAACGTAGAGCTTGTGGCAGACGAGTGGTGTAATACCCTCCAAGATGTAAAGGACTTTACCGACAACAAGGCAGGGCATATGGCGCAAGTCAAAACCCCAGATTTAGGAGGCATCAACAACTCCATAGAAGCCATACTCTACTGCAAGGCAAACGGCATGGGCGCGTACCTTGGCGGCAGCTGCAACGAAACCGACCGCTCTGCCCAAATTTGTGCCCATATCGCCATGGCGACAAGCCCCGTCCAAATGCTTGCAAAGCCCGGCATGGGCATGGACGAGGCGCATATGGTGGGCTATAACGAAATGAAACGGATTCTTGCTCTTAAAAATGTTGTTGGCAAGACTGCTAAGAAGAAGGCAGAGAAATAGGGAGTTGATTTTATGGAAGCTTTGATTTTGGATGTTGAAACTTTCCCAGAGCCTGTGCGGAAACTATTTTCCAGTAGCAAGGTTAGAGTGGAAAAGACAGGCTCATCGGAAAGGTTTATCCTTGAGCCTGTTGTTGAGCGAGAATACGGCCCGGAAGATATGTGGAAAGCTCTTGCAGAATTGCAGGAGATGTACAAAGACATCAACATATCTTCGGCTAGTATTCGCGCAGAAAGAGATGAGGATATGGAGCTTGAAAAACTTTAGGCATTATGTATTGGACGCTAATGCTTTAATTGCTGTGTTTAAAGATGAGGAAGGAGCGCAAGTGGTTAGAGACATATTGACAAAAGCGTCAAATAAAGATGTGACCATATCTATGGCTGCGTACAATTTATTAGAAGTGTACTATCAAACATACCGAAAAGGCGGCTCGCTTGAAGCTCAAGAGATGCTTGCAAAGGTTGATGGGCTTCCAATTAGAATCGTGCGGGAAATGACTCGCGAACTTCTGGAAGAAGCAGGGCGGCTAAAGGGTAGCTATAAACTCTCACTTGCTGATGCTGTGGCGTTGGCAGAAGCATCCCTATCAGGCGGTGCGCTTGTGACTGCCGACCATCACGAAATGGATATTATTGAAAGGCAAGAAAAAATCAACTTTTGTTGGATAAGGTAAAACTGCTATAGGGGGTGTGCTTATGAATTGTGCGCCCCCTATTTTTTCTAAATGGGGTTGGGTTTATGAGGAAGTTTGGAGTATTGTTGCTGCTTGTTGCGGTTATGGCGGTGTTTGTGGGCTGCACAAATGAACGGGAGCAGGTTTTTCTGGGCATTGGGTCTATGCACGATACCGAGCTTGGTGTTGTTATATCTATTGGCGATACCCTTGAAGATGTGCGCGCTTTGCTTGGAGAAGAAATTTATGTAGGTACTTCGGCAGGTCCTGCTTTGCATCTATTTGAAAACGGCATGAATGTTGGAATTGGCGGTGTCGATTTTTTGGTATTTGGAATCTCAGCTGCAAATGACATACACAATCCTAGGTTTGAAATAAAAGGGCATAGGCTTGGGATGACCCGTGAGGACGTTTTTTATAATTTTACAAAAGACTATGAAGCAAGCGAGAGAGCGTCTGAGATTGAAGGTAGCAGTGCTTATAGATTCAGGACTTTTTTTGACCGCGAGGGCAATGTTATTGAACGCAGAGGTAGTGTGATGCAAACCTTGGCAGTGCCTGACGTGTATGTTCAGATATTAATTTCTTGGGGTGGTACCGACCGAATGACAATTGACATATTCAAAGCTTACTAAACTGGAGGAGTGCAATATGAGAGAATTTAAGATTTTGTCGCCTACGGCTATTTTGGGATATGGGTTTCCTGCGGCGAGCTTTGAGGCGGGGCTTTTGCATAATCCTGATGCTATTGCTGTGGATGCGGGCTCAACTGACCCTGGACCTTATTATTTGGGTGCTGGCAAGTCATTTACTGACCGCGGGGCTGTTAAGAGGGATATGGAGTTTATGCTTACGGCGGCGGTAAGCCGCGGGATTCCGCTTTTGGTGGGCTCGGCAGGCGGTGCCGGGGCTGACAGTCATTTGGAGTGGAATGTGGATATTGTCAAAGAAATTGCGAGGGAGAAGGGCTTGAGTTTTAAGATGGCGGTTATATCGTCCCAATTGAGCATTGAAACCGTTGTTGGGGCTTGGCCCCTGGTTCAGCTTGCCCCTGCCCCTGTGCCTTGTGAGCAGGATATTCTTGATAGCGTGAATATTGTTGCCCAAATGGGCGAAAAGCCCTTTATGGACGCATTAGAGGCGGGCGCGCAGGTGGTTATTGCAGGGCGTGCCTATGACCCTGCTGTTTTTGCCGCACCTGCTATTTTGGCTGGCTTTGACGCAGGTCTTGCCATGCACATGGGTAAGATTTTGGAGTGCGCTGCCATTGCCGCAACCCCTGGCAGCGGCAGTGACTGTATGCTTGGGATTTTACGGGATGACCATTTTGAAATGACGGCACCGAGTCCCATTCGCAAATGCACCATAACCTCTGTTGCGGCGCACACATTGTATGAAAAAAGCGACCCCACCAAACTGCCAGGCCCCGGCGGGGTGCTGGATTTGAGCCAGTGCACATTTGAGCAAAATGGGGATTCGGTGATTGTGCGGGGCAGCCGTTTTGTGCCTGATAGCGGGCAAAGCTATGTGAAGCTTGAAGCTGCCAAGCTTTCAGGCTACCGCACTGTGAGCTTTGCCGCCACCGTTGACCCCATTATGATTAGCCAGATTGACAAGATTGTGCAAGCTGTAAAAGACAGAGTTAAATCAAATTTTGAGAACATAGACAATTTTTATCTGGACTTTAAGATTTATGGCGCAAGTGGTGCGGCTTTTTATGGAAAAGAAAATGCCGTAGCACCTGCAGAGATTGCGATTATCATTGAGGCTGTAGCACCAACTGTGGAGATTGCGGGCACCATCTGCTCCTTTGCCCGCTCAACCCTTTTGCACTTTGGCTACGAGGGGCGCATATCCACCGCTGGCAATTTGGCGTTTCCCTTCTCCCCCTCTGACTTTGCAGGCGGGGCTGTTTATGAATTTAGTCTGTACTGCTTGATGGAAGCAGAAAAAGCTAAATTTGTTCCAAAATTTTACAGTGTAAAGGATGGTGTTTGGGATGTTTAGATTGATTGATATGGCAGAAGTCATCCGCTCAAAAAACTCAGGACCTTATGAGCTTACTTTTGATATAATTTTTAAGGATGTTAAGCATTTTGAGGATTTTGTGGCGGCAAAGGTCATGACGCCTGCGGTGTTTGCAAAGCTTTATGAGATAAGCGAGAATGAGGTAAAATCTGTAATCGCTTTCCCTCCTGCAAAGGCTGTGAAAATCACAATAATACGCCCAATGGCGTCAGGTGCGCTGGGCGAAAAGGACATCTACGGCGCACAGCAACACGGGCTTTTAATGGGCTTTGAGTACGCCTTGTAGGGACGGACGCCCTCGGCCGTCCTTGCTTCAACTTTGAATAGACTGCGGACGCCCTCGGCCGTCCGTCCCTACCATGGGGAGGAGAAAGGGTGATACTATGAAAAATCGGTTTTGGATGTTGACTTTGGCTTTTGTGTTGATTTTGGCGGCTTGCGGGGGTTCTGGGGATGGCTATTATGAGGCAGAGGACGTTACTGAGCCCTACATCATCACTCTGCCCACCCCTGCCCCCACTGCAGCACCTGTCATGGAGCACCCCATGGCGGGCACACCCTTTGATGGCGCACCTATTGTGTGGCTTGCAAACACCATACCCCAGCCCCCTGACGCTTGGGTGCCCACACTTCGCACAAACAGGCTGTCTGCTACCGGGCTTGGCTCTGCTGTTATTATGGATGACGGGAGGGTTTATGCTTGGGGCGGCATGGAGGGGGGTTATAATGCCCCTCGTGTTGTTGGAGATGGAGATAGAGACAGCGTGCGCTCGGTGCTTAATTTTGGCGGTGATTATGTATTTTTGCTTTTGAAAAATGGCTCTATGATGACGCCAGATGGGGCTGTCCAAGACGTGATTGCCCTAAGCCGTGACGGGAATATGACCAGGCTTGGAAGTGACGGCAGGGCGAGCTTTCCTAGCATTTTGACAGGTCAGTATGACAGGTATCATTTTAATCCTGTGCATGTGCGTTATTTTGATGGAGCGACAATGGCGATGGCTTCAATGCGTGAGATTTATCAGCTTAATGTGGGGCGTGTGGATTATATTGTTGGCAGCTTTTTAGGTGGTCTTAATTATGTTTTGAGCTACGACGGGGACTTGTGGGGCTGGGGATTTGCTAGGGAATATGGGTTTGATTGGGTGAATACCTGGGGTCACCTAGGAGATGGCTCAGGGGGCGTCATCAACGAAACGCCGGTTTTTATAATGGCTGATGTAAATCAGATTGTAATGGGTGCTAGGCATAATTTGGCTCTAAATAGCGAAGGCAGGCTGTTTGCTTGGGGTTATGACGCGGCTTTAGGGCTTGGAGAAAATGCTATGGGGGTGCAAAGACCAAGGTCTGTTATGACGGATGTGAGCTATGTTTCTGCTGGTGCTATGCACACTATGGTTATAGATAATGACGGCACCCTTTGGGGATTTGGGAATAATATGTTCGGGCAAATTGGCGACGGCACAACCCAGCAGCGGGACAGGCCTGTGGAGATTATGAGAAATGTAGCGTATGTTGCCGCAGGGGAAGCGCATACTTTGGCTATAACCCATGAGGGGTATTTGTACGCATGGGGGCATGGTGAGTTTGGGCAGCTTGGGGATGGGGCTAATGAGAATAGGTATAGCCCTGTAAGGATAAAGTCGGTTAGGTAAAGTACCGTCATTGCGGGCTTGACCCGCAATCCCATCAAGATAGCCGAGTAACTATGGGATGAAGAAGGAGTCCGGCTAAGCCGAGGGGATTGCGGGTCAAGCCCGCAATGACGGTGAAGGATTGGCATGAGCGTGGGGTTATGGATGTGGAAGGCGAGGTGGTTTTTTGAGAGAAATTCATGTAAATAACATAACGGATAAGGTTTCTGAGCTTTGCATAAAGGCTTGCATTGAGGTTGCCTGCGATATTCGCGAGTTTATGGAGCAAGCACTCCCAAAAGAGGACGGGATTGGGGCTCGTGTGCTTGAGCAGATGCTTATGAATCAAGACATTGCCAAGGCGGAGAGGCTGCCCATTTGTCAGGACACTGGCATGGCTGTGGTGTTTATCAAGATAGGGCAGGATGTGCGGGTGGTTGGCGGCTCGCTTGCGGATGCCATTAACGCGGGGGTCAAGAAGGGCTATGAGGAGGGGTTTTTGCGCAAGTCCGTTGTGGGCGACCCAGGGCAGCGGGTGAACACAGGGGACAACACTCCTGCAATTATTCATTATGAGCTCGTAGAAGGTGATATATTTCATATGACCGTCGTGCCCAAGGGCTTTGGCAGTGAGAATATGTCGCGGATGGTGATGTTAGTGCCTGCTGATGGCATGAGCGGGGTGCAGGATTTTGTGCTGGAAACTGTTAAAAAGGCTGATTCCAACGCCTGCCCGCCCATTATTGTGGGCGTGGGCATTGGCGGCAATTTTGAGCTGTCCGCCCTTATGGCAAAAAAGGCACTGCTTCGCCCTTTGGGCGAGCCTAACCTTGACCCGTTTTGGGCGGATATGGAAAGAGAGCTTTTGGAAAAAATTAACAAGACAAATATCGGTCCTGCGGGGCTGGGCGGCAAAACTACAGCAATGGCAGTGCATATAAACACATATGCCACCCATATTGCAGGGCTGCCTGTTGCTGTAAATCTTGGATGCCATGTAAATCGTCATGAGGAGGTAGAGCTATGAACCAGACCAGAGAAATCCACACACCACTAACAGATGAAGTAATCAAAAGCCTAAAAAGCGGCGAAATGGTGTATATCACAGGGGAGCTTTACACCGCCCGCGACCACGCCCACTCCCGTATGATGAATATGCTTGCAAAAGGCGAGCCCATGCCCTTTGACTTTAACGGCAATATAGTATTTTACGCAGGCCCAAGCCCCACCCCCCCTGGCAAATGCTGCGGCTCCATAGGCCCCACCACCGCAGGGCGCATGGATTTGCACGCCCCAACCCTCATCACCTGCGGGCTTAAAGCCATGATGGGCAAGGGGCTCAGAGCACCCGAGGTCCGCAAGGCAATTAAAGACGAAAACGGCATATATTTTGGCGCAATCGGGGGCACTGCAGCCCTTATGTCCAAATCCATTAAAAATGTGGAGACCGTTGCCTTTGAGGACTTGGGCACAGAAGCCATCCGCTGCTTGACCGTTGAAAAATTCCCCGCAATCGTAGCAATTGACAGCGAGGGGAATTGTGTTTATGATAGGAGGTGAATTTATGGCACCAATAATTACCCCCGCCCGTCACCCCGCGCTTGATGCGGGGTCAAGCGCGGGGTGACGGTGGTTGAGGGCTGTTGCGCAAATTGGATTGTCGCCAGTCCGAACGCAGAAATTTAATTTAAGGTATAAACCTTCCAATATTTGGATATGATATGCACAGATATTAAATCCAAATATTGGGGGTATTTTTATGAAAAGAATAATTGAATGGTTAAAGAAAAATAAAGTTGATATGTTTGGGGCTGTGGTTGTGGGGCTTGCTGGGCTGTTTCTGTTTTCTAGTGTGCTGGCGGCTGGGGCGCAGGGCGGGGACATTAGCAATCATGTGTTAAGGCTGCATATAATGGCTGCAGATGATAGTCCTGATGAAATTGAACTAAAACTTGCCCTAAGGGACGAGCTTTGGCAGTTTTTAAGCGAGCTGACCGAGGACGCCCGCACTCAGGCACAGGCGCGGGAGATTGTCCGTGAAAACATTGAGCTTATTGAAGACGAGGCATGGTTTATCCTGCAAGAACTTGGCAGCGAGCATATTGTGACAGCAAGGCTTTTGCGGGGGCTTAACTTTCCTGCTATGATGTATGGAACAATAATGCTGCCGCAAGGGGATTATGAAGCCCTGCAAATCATAATTGGTGATGGTGCCGGCGGCAATTGGTGGTGCATAATGTTTCCTGCAATGTGCCTGATGGATATAACCCGCGGGGAGACGGTGGAGCAAGATGGCAGCACCGTCAACCTGCGCCCGCGGCTTCGTATATCAAGCCTTTGGAGCAGATAGCAAATTGAATAAAGGACGGCCAAGAGTGTGGCGTCCCTGCGGCATTATGTGCGGGGGCGGACGCTTTTGGCTGTTTTTGTTTCGTGGGCTAAAACCGCCAAAACCACGCTTTGACCCCGCTTATCAAGCTTGCCAAAGCCATCAACCAGCTCTTTTTCATCCTCACTTAAAACCACACAATCATCATCAATGCGCCCAAGTAGATAATCCACGCTAACTCCATATAAATCTGCCAGCCGAATCAAGGAATTATAAGTCATCTCACGCTCGCCTGTTTCGTAACGTGCGTAAGTGGTCCGCGCAACTTGCAAATATGCTGCAACTTGGGCTTGCAGCATTTCTTTTGCTTCTCTAAGTTCTCTTAATCTTAATTCATTCATAAACAACATCCCTTCATTTCAAGCGTAACGCATAAAGGCTACACATACAATAAGATGTGCTGATTATAGGAATTTATCGCGAAAAAACTAAAATATATCTTGACAATGTGTCAAAACAGCACTATAATTGTTTTAGCATCTTAACTGGAACAAATATAGGAGGGAAATTATGGATATGAAAAAATTGCAGGGGATGACTGAACAAAAAGCTCAAGACGCGCTAAAACACTGTGACCCTGAAAAAATTGCAGGTGAATTGATGAAAGAGCTTGATAAAAATGCTAAAGAAGCTGCAAAAACCGGAAAACGAAAAGCAAGGAGTTCATATGACCTATACCACCTATATGAAGATAGAAATTTTCAAAGCAACAATAAATGCGAAGGTCCGCTGGCACTTATCAGCGGAGAGGACTACGCAAAAGCATGTGCCTTTGGGGAGATTATTCTTGAGAGGGTTAAAGAACATATTTTGGATAAAGAAGTTGTAGTTGAACTTGGTAAATACAGACTTAAAAGAGCTGGTGATGATTGTAGTGAATTGGTGGTTAGCATAGATGCAAATTTGTCATGGTAATAAAAAAAGACCCTGAGAAGGGTCTTTTTTGCTATATAGTCTTTTCCTGTAAATATTTGTAAGCGTAGGCATCCAGCACATCACTAATCATGGCTTGGTAGTTTCTGCCTGTTTTTTCGGCTTCTTCCTTCAATATCTCCACCGTGCCCTTGGCAAGAGATATGCTTACAGGAGTTTTTTTCTGCTTTCAATAAAATCCTTAATTCCTTCAGGAGTCATCTCGAAAGTGGGCACCAAAACAGCTCTGTCAAAACTTTCTCTTGCATCAGCAGGGGCATCTTCATAAATTATAGGTGTTTTCATAGATTTTTCTCTCCTTTCTCCAATAGCCGGCACCAAAGATTCGCGCATTTTAGGTTCTTAAAGTAAATCAAAAGAAATCCCGTGCTTTTCAATATTTATCTGATTTTTATTTTCATCCCACTCAAACATATACACATTATATAAAAATATTCATGCCCTGTCAAGTATTTTATGGAGTGGGCGGCTCGGGGAAGACGTTTTGGACGTGGGACACTGGTGTCCAGTCTGTGATGTAGTTGCCGTGCCCTAGGATGTTTAGGGAGTGGAGGTGGGGCAGGTTCGAGAGAGGTGTTAGGTCAGTTAGAGGGCCTATATGAAACCAGTTTAGGTCGCTTATGTCCAGCCAGCCTAGGTTTGTTAGGGTGGATAGGGGGGTCAGGTCGTTTATGCTAGCGTTTGCTATGGACAGGGTATCTAGGTTTGTTAGGTTTGAAAGGGGGGTTATGTCGGTTACGGCGTGGCTTCTGCTCATCATTAGCCATGTTAGTCTTGTTAGGTTTGCAAGTGGGCTGATGTCTGAGAAGTTATTGCCGCTGATGTCCATGTTCGTCATGTCTGTTAGCCCTGCGATAGGTGTCAAGTCGTTGACCATTGTCGAGTTCATGAACAAAGACTGCAACTGAGTCATGCCCGCAAGCACGGATATGTCGCGGATTGGGTTCCATGACAGGTCTACATGGATTAGGTGGGGCATATTTGCAAGGACGGAAATATCTGTAATGTGGTTGCCGTTCAGCCACAGCCAACCCATGTCTGTGAGGTTTGCAAGGGGCGTTATGTCCTCTAGGAAGGCAAAGGGGAGGTGGTATTCGGTGGTTAGTCTGTTGTGAGCAAGGTTTAGGAACACCAAGTTGGTCATATAAGGGATGACGGTTTGGGTAAGGTCAATGATGCTGTTGCCGTTTAGCTCAAGGTGGGTCAGGCGGAACAGATAGCGCAGCGGGATGATGTCCGCTTCGGTTAGGTTTCGGTCGCTTAGGTCTAGGAATGTTTCGTATACGTCAATTACCATGCCGTCGATTGTGACTGATTGGGGGATTTCGTGAGGCTGTGCCATTTGTACAGAAATGCGCTCAGCTGGCACAGGCGGGGTCGTCGGGGGATATGGCGGAGCGGGGGTTGTTTGCTCTGGGGTTGTGGTCTCGGTGGGGGTGGTGGCTTCTTCGTAAGGCAAATCGGCGTCACCGCCGCCGCAGGCTGTTAGGGCTAGTGTTAATAGCAGTAGTATTAATATTTTTTTCATGATTGTAATTTCTCCTTTTTCTTTTTATATTGGGCAAGTATTATGCCTGTGAAGATTATGGCACCGCCTAGGTATTTTTGGGGTGTCATGGTCTCACCTAGGAACACCACCTCGGAAAGGGCGGCAAAGAGGGCTTCCATGGAAAAGATTATGGCGGCAAGGGCAGGCTCTACATATTTTTGCCCTATAGTCTGGAGAGTGTATGCTATGCCCGAGGCTATTATGCCGCCGTATAAAAGCACCCACGCACCGCCCATTAGTCCTTCTAGGGTGATGGTTTCAAAAATCAGGGCAGTTGCCATGGAGAGGATGCCGCATACCAAAAACTTGACGGACACAAAGGTTATAGGGCGTATACGGGCAACATAGCCGTCTATAATCAAGATATGTATTGCCCAGAAAATTGCGCAGATTAAGACAAGCAGGTGGGCAAGGGAAATGTAGCTTATGCCCCCTTCTAAGGTGATTAGGGCAAGACCTGTGAAGGCGAGGAGTGTGCTGACCCATATGATGGGGCGTGCCTTTCGCTTTAGGAAAAGCCCAAGGATTGGTACAAAGATTATGTACATACCCGTGATAAAGCCTGCCTCGGAGGCGGAGCTTGGGGAGTCGGATATGACAATGCCAAATTGCTGGAGGTTGGCAGCTATAAAGACTACTACGCCTGCTATAGCACCTATAATCCATGTTAGCCTTAGGTTGGGGGCGGGGACAGTCCCCAAAGTGCGGGGACGGTCCCCTTTTTTGCGCTCAAGCAGGAGGATTACGGGGATTAGGGAGATTGAGCCCATCAAAAAGCGCACACCGTTGTAGGTGAACGCGCCCATATGCTCGCCTGCAATGCGCTGGGTAACAAAAGTAGCCCCCCAAATGGCAGACACAATGAAAAATAGGATTATGGAAATTATGCGTGGGTTAAGTTTTTTCATTATTGTTCGGTCACAAGCTCCATGACAAATTCTGCATCATGGGGTTTTGCAGATTCACGGGCAAGCACAAGCTTTTTGCGCCTTTCATATTCCTCGTCCCATTGGCTTGCAAACTCGGCAAGCTCAGGGTTTTCGTCAATTAGTTTTTGCATTTCAAGCCTTTCTTTATCAATATCAGCAACCATAAATGGCATAAATATATCTCCTTTCATCACATTAAATTGGCTTCCTTCGCTCTTTGCAATGCCTTTTCGAGCTCGAACTTCTCTGCCCTTCCCTTTTGTTTTTTGCAAGCATGAAGAAAATATACACTTTCGGCATCTGCGATTACATACATAATACGATTACTAGAAAACTTTATTTCCCAAAGCTTACCTCTAAGGTGCCGTGTATTAAAAGAATCAAAAGCGAGAATCCCATCCTCACGAATTTTGCTCCTTATCCGACGCGCTTCTAATTTGCCTCTATCATCTAAATCATCTATATATTCAAGAATTACATTTTTACCGCCTGCTGTAATATAATCCAAAATCCTCACTTCCAAACCCCCTTACAGCAGTTTTACCTTCCATAGCCCTAAAGACTTCACCAAAGTCCGCTTGAAGCCGCGGCACTTTGGTTCGCTTTAGGTAGGCGGAAGCTACAAACGCTATACACCCATAATACCACACTTTTGCACATTAGTCAAATAAATCAAAAGTTTTTATATCTTTTGGGCTTTAGGTATGGTATAATTTATGAAAAAGGCGTGGAGGGGATGAAGATGAAATATCGTAAGGACAGGGCTGGCAATGATGTGTCTATACTTGGCATGGGCTGTATGCGGTTTAAGGACAAGGCAGAGACTGAGCGGATGATATTGGCTGCTATTGAGGGTGGGGTTAATTTTTTTGATACTGCCTATATTTATCCTGGCAGCGAGGTGACCCTTGGGGAGATTCTTTCCAAGCACGGCAAACGGGAGGATGTTTTGATTGCCACCAAGCTGCCCTTGACTAAGTGCCGAAGCTTTGCGGACTTTGATTTTTATTTTAATGAATCGTTGAAAAGACTTCAAACGGATTATGTTGATTATTATTTTATGCACGCCATGAGCAGCTTTGCCCAGTGGGAGCAGCTTAGGGAACTTGGCATTTTGGAGTGGATAAAGGGCAAAAAGGCGAGCGGGCAGATTAGGCAGGTGGGCTTTTCTTTTCATTCTACCCATGAGGATTTTATTAAGATTTTGGGGGATTATGATTGGGAATTTTGCATGGTCCAGTATAATTATTATGACGAGAATTATCAGGCAGGAAGAGCGGGACTGAAAGCTGCCGCCGCCAAGGGCGTGCCTGTGTTTATTATGGAGCCCCTCTTGGGGGGCAGGCTGGCTGTGGACTTGCCCAAGGATGCCGAGGCTGCATTTAGGGCGGTGGACGCGGACAGAACGCCTGCCACTTGGGCGTTTTGGTGGCTTTGGGACCAGCCTGAGGTGACAATGGCTTTGAGCGGGATGAACAGCACTCGCATTTTGCAGGAGAATTTGAAGGCAGTTGAGGACTTTAGGGAGCTTACTGAGGCTGAAAATGCTGTATATCCTAAAGTTGTTGACATTTTTAAGAAGTCTTATAAAGTGCCTTGTACCGGGTGCAATTATTGCTTGCCCTGCCCGCAGGGGATTAACATTCCCGGGGTTTTTTCGGCGTATAACACAAGCTATGCCCATGGGTTTTTTCCGGGGATTATGATGTATTCCACCACGGCGGGGGTTATGCTTGAAAAAAGAAAAAGCCCTAAGCTGTGCAATGGGTGCAAAAAATGTGAGAAAGAGTGCCCCCAAAACATCGACATTACAGGCGAGCTTAAAAAAGTAGGCAAAAGATTTGAAAAGCTGCCACTTAGAATCGGATTTAGCATGGTTGGAAAATATATGAGAAAAGCTAAGAGGAAGAAAAATGAAAATACTGGTAATTGATGGTATGGGCGGGGGCATAGGTAAGGCTGTGATTGAGCGGCTGGCTGCCCTGTCTGGTGTGGAGATTATGGCGGTTGGGACAAACTCGGTTGCCACTGCGGCTATGCTTAAAGCAGGTGCGCAGGCTGGGGCTACTGGGGAGAATGCTGTGGTCTACAATGCTGCCCGCGCGGATTTTATTGTGGGTGCCCTTGGGATTATTACCGCCAATGCCATGCACGGAGAGGTTAGCCCTAAGATGGCGCAGGCGGTGTCTGAAAGCCCGGCACATAAGGTTTTAATTCCCATTGACAAATGCAATGTAACTGTTGTGGGCACACAGGTGAAAAAGGTCCAAGAGTATATTGATGAAGTTATTAAGGTTATAACTGTGAAAAAGGAGTCTTGATATGGAAGAAATGATTCTAATGATTGACACAGCCCTTGCCAAACAAAAGCGGGTGATTGTCGCCATTGACGGGGACGCAGCAGCCGGCAAGACCTCTCTTTCACATAAGCTTGCCGCCCATTATAACTGCCAGGTGATACATATGGACGACTTTTTCCTGCCTCCAAAACTGCGAACTCCCAAGCGCATGGAGGAAGCAGGGGGCAATGTGGATTATGAGCGGTTTAAGACAGAGGTCCTCACTCCTATGCTAGAGGGCAAGCCCTTCTCTTTTCGCGCTTTTGACTGCGGGGCAATGGAGTTTGCAGATGAAATAACTATCCGCCCTTTTGATGTGGTCATTGTGGAAGGGTCATATTCTCTGCACCCTGCCCTTAACCATGCCTATGACATTAAGGTCTTTATGGAAGTGGAAAAAGATGAGCAAATGCGCCGTGTGCGCAAAAGAAACGGTGCTGCAATGGCTGAAAAGTTTGAAAAGAGCTGGATTCCGATGGAAAAGCGGTATCACAAAGCTTTTGAAATTAAAAAGATGTGCCATGTTGTGATTACGACAATTTAATTTGCACGACAACCCGCACAACTGTCACCCCGCACTTGTTGCGGGGTCCCCTCAAATTAGCCGAATAACTATAGAGCGAAGAAGCATTCGGCTAAACCGAGGGGACCCCTTGAGCCTGCCCCGCACTTGATGCGGGGTCAAGCGCGGGGTGACGGGTGGAGGAAACGCGCTATTACAGCATTTCAAAGTTCTTTATGCAAATTAGACTGGCGTGTATTGTGATAAAGTCAAGTTAATGGAGGTATTGCATGATTACTACTGAAAGATTGGCTTTAAGGAAGTTTGTGCCTGAAGATGAACAGTCATATGCAGATGTTGTGATGAATCCTATGGTTTATCGCTATTTGGGCACGGGGCAGGGTGTCGCGCGAGAGAGCGTTGGTCGGATGATGGATGGGTGGAACTCAACCTTTGGGCATGGTATGGGCGTGTATGCTGTGGTGGAAAAGGGCACGGACAAACTCCTTGGGCACTGCGGCGTGCGGGGGCTGCCCTGCGGGCGGCGCGAAATCCTCTATGCCATTTGCGAAAGTGCTTGGGGCAAGGGCTATACCACCGAGGCTGCTGCGGCTGTGCTTCTCCACCATGACTTTAGACCACTTATTGCTGTAAGCTATCCCGAAAACCCCGCATCTATTGCGGTTATGAAAAAGCTAGGCTTTAAGCACGTAGGACAAGAGGAAATGTTTGGTAAAATGCTTGAATCCTATATCTTGGAGTAAACAATATGAAACTTGTGTTGATTTTTGGCGCAATAGCCGTAGGAAAGATGACCGTAGCGCAAGAGCTGGTTAAAATAACTGACTTGCGTCTTTTTCACAATCATATGACCATTGAACCGGTTATAGAAATTTTTGGCTCTTTTAATTTGGACGTTACACTGAGCTTGAGAGAGGTCATATTTGAAAAATTTGTGCGCACCAAGCATTATGGAATGGCGTATACAGCTGGATGGGATTTGGACGAGCCGAAAGATTGGGAGTATTTTAACGGTGTTTGCGAACATTTCACAAAAGTGGGTGGCGAGGTGTATTTCGTAAATTTGGTGGCACCGCAAGAAATTCGTCTGGCGCGAAATGAGACTGAAAACAGGCTGCGGCACAAACCATCCATGCGGCACAAAGAGGCGGCACGCATGAGGTTAATAGACGCAGACACACGATATAGATGGGAAGCTCTCGAAGGTGAGTTTGAACTGGAAAATTTTATCAAGATTGATAACACTAACCTTGAGGCTGATGAAGTTGCGAAAATAATAAAAGAACGGTTTGATTTATGATGTACCACAATTTGAAACCCGCGCCTTGTAAAGACGCGGGTTTATTATTTATCTCCAGAAGCTGATGCGGTTTTGGGCGGGGATGTACATGCCATCACCTTGGGTTATGTTAAATACTTCGTAAAACTCATCTAGTTGTGCTAGGATGAAGTTTACACGCAGTTTTGGCGGCAGGTGGGGAGAGGTCATCATCATCATGTGGGCGACTTCTGGGGTCATGCGGGCTGCCCATATGCTTGACCAGCCTTTCATCACAAGTCCGAGGTCTGCGCCCTCCCATGTGCGGGCTAGGGTCATGGCAACTTCCATGGCACCAAGGTCTGTTACGGTTTCGCCTACGTTTAATGCGCCAATAAGTCCCATACCTGCAAATTCCATAGAATCTAGTATGCTGATAACTTCTGCATTGCGCGCGGCAAAGGCGATTATATCTTCTTCCATCCACCAATTTCTCATTGTACCGTATTTGTCAAATTGCGAGCCCATAGGGTCAAAGGCGTGGACAAATTCGTGGGCGATTACAGCACCTATGGCACCTAGGTTTTGCTCTCTTGTGCTGGTGACGCAAAAGAAAGGATAATGCAATATGCCAGTAGGTACGATTATGGCATTAAGCATTGGGCTGTAAAAGGCGTTTACTGTGGATGTGGGCAGGTTTTCCCATGGGCTTATGTTGGCGGGACCTTGAAGCCTTTCTATCCACAAGTCAGCATTTGCCACAGTAAAGCTTGTCATAAATTCGATAAGGTTGCCGCCTTCGGCAGCTGGGCGCACGGTTAGCAGAAGCTCGTCCACAGGGGTGCTTGGGAAGGCGATAAACATTTGCACAGCATCTAACTTTTCAACGGACAGCTCGCGGGTTTCAGGTGTCATCCATGGTATGTCAGCAATCATTTCACGCATAACTGAGCGGATTTCTTCTGCCATTTCGGTCACTTCGTTTTTAAGTTCCCATGAGCTAAATCTTTGGTAGTAAGCTCTTGAAAATGTTCTCCACATCATTTCTGAAACAAAGCTAAGGCCGTGCTGCTCGATGGTCAAATTATCGACAATAGGCTGCCCGAGCAAGATGGAGAACATCTCGTTTGGCAGTGAGTTAAAATCACTGTCCAAAACAGGCAAAAAGCTGCTAAAGGTATGCAGTTTTGCAAAGTCGCTTAAAACTTGCAGATTTTCTTCCACAAAAAGGCTATTGATAAAGGCTAGGTACTCAAGTTCGGGGGAATACACGCTGATTTCAAGCAAAGTGTCAAGAAGTTCCCCGCTGAATGTAAGTTGCCCAGTTGTGCTAGTGGCTTCAAGCACTTCTTCCCACGTCACTTGGGTAAATATTGTTGCCATATCTTGCTGAAGCTCTATTGGCAACATCATATATGCGCGGGCTTGCTCAATGGCAAAGACGGCAGCGGCTCTTTCTTGCAAATTATTGGTTTCTCCAATGATATACAAAATTTCTGCCATCATATTGATATATGCTTCATGGAGATGGGCAAGTTCTGGGACTGGGGCGTACAAATCACGCGAGCCAAGGGTAAGACCAGTCGAGCCCACAAAGGCTGCCCACTGGGTCGCATCCACAGGGGCGTCCCCTGCAAAGCTTATGCCATAAAAGGGTATTATTGGCAGATACATATGGGCTCTTGCTACTTGCACAAGTTCGTCAATGGTTGACGCATTTCTGATTGCTTCAAAATACGGGTCAAGCAGTGATATAGAAGCTATTCTGGCTTCGTTGTCCAAAAACATATTAAAAAGCTCTTGCGCCATCCATTCATTTGAGCCTACCTCAAGATTTGGATTGGTCAAGATGTCTTCTAGGATTTCTGTTTGTTGGTGCATGGTTAAATAATCCACTTCGATAAAAGACATGGCGGCTATGTTGCCCGGGCGAACAGGAGCAGTTGCCAAAAACCTGCGGTTTGTGTAGGCAAAAAAGTTGTCTTGCAATCTGTATTGCGCTAAGGCATAGGGCGTGCCATCAAAGGCAAGTGCCAGTGCCGCTGCTTGGATAAATGCGAAAGCTTGGTCCTCGCTCAGCCTTTCAAGCTCAATAAGGCTTGCATCAACCATTGTTAAATCAAGCATTACAGATGCCGAGGGTAGAGCCCATCCGGGGATGTTCAAATTGACCTGAGGCACCAGTGCACCGTCAAAACCAATCATGTTGTTAAGAAGCACGGCGGCTTCAGCACCAGTTATATACGTGTCTGGCATAAAGTTTCCTGTGCCGTCGCCATTCATAAAGCCGTGAGCCTGCAGAGCTAAAATGCCCGTGGCAAAGGGGTGGCTTGCTGCCACATCGGCAAAACCTGCTGCACCTTCACCAGACAAGACAAAGACCTCACTTACCATTTCCGCAAATTCGCCCCGTGTGAGCTCGGCGGATTGTGCCTGCACAGTTACCTGTGTTATCACCATGATGCCAGCCAGCACGACAGCGCAAATTTTCCAAATTTTCTTCATGCTGTAAACCCTCCAAAGTTAATATGTATTTAGTAACTTTGTAAGCATACAGCATTTGACTATATAAATCAAGAGACATAGTTGTACCTTGGATTGAGTGCGCCCTAGTTTGACGGTATGGTCAAGACTGTGCCTACAGGCAAATTGTCAGGGTCTGGGATGCTGTTGAGTTCAATGATTTCCTGCATACGCGCCAGACCGCCAAAAAAGTGGCGGGTGATGCTTGACAGCGTTTCGCCAGGAGCCACTGTGTGTGTGCGCAAGGCGGCTTGGGGGGGCAGGGTTGTTGTTTCTGCCACGCCCTCTGCGGGGCTTGTGGCGTCTGGGTATTCGTAGTCATCGTCTTGGGGCGCGGTTGTTTCTGTGGCTACATTCGGGGTTGTCCCTTGAGCTATGCCATAAATATACGCTTGGGCGTCATTATACATGCCGTATCTCAAGTCATATGCTTCTTGCAGCTCGTCAAGGTCGCTTATGGCTGCATTTAGCCTTGAATTTAATGACGCCATCTGCCACACCATAACTGCAAACACCAAAAGCACCACAAATAAAGCCAGTGCCATTATGTTTCGCATATTCAAAGGGGGCATACTCTTTTTTTCTCCGGTTGTTGTGCGTGAAATACGGCTCACCTCCACCCTTTCTTGTTCATACGTGGAATTGTCCCTTTCAACAGGCATCCTGCGCCCTGACTTGGGAAAATCCTCCAATTGGGAATCTATATGTCTTTTAGCTTCTTCTTGGGCAACCTGATTTTTTTGAGCAAGCCGCCTATTTTCCTCACTTGCCGAGCTTAAATAGGCTTCATATTCATCTTCGGCTTTTTTGCCTGAGCGTTTATAGGTTGGCACAATAGGCTCAGGCTCAGGCTCTGGGTCAAACAGCGAGCCCACCTTCTGCCTTGAAAAATTCTCCACATTCCCATATTTTTTTTCAAAAATCTCCTGGGTATGCCCTATGTTTTTGTTGTCCTTATCATCACTATTCATATTATCACATCCTCAATTTCACTAATTACATAATGATAGCATTTTTGACAGCGTTCGTCAAGGGGAAATTGTGAGGGCGGTCTAACTTCTAACCTCTAACTCCTAACTCCAAATTCACCAACTCCCACAAGCTTTCATACTATGATGTGAGAGACTTTATGAAAATGCAAACCATGATTATTTTAGGAGGTATTGCCATGGCAGCTTTTGAATTTGGAAACTATCAATCAAGCTCCTCTCGAGGGGCTTCGTCACAATTGCCTTGCGCGCAAAACAGTCATTCGCACGACCCACCAGCGCGGGTTATTCAAGAACCTATCTTAACCATGAAAATCTACGATTCTTGCAGAAACAAGGATTGTCTTACAGGGAGCGAATTAGGTCCATCCCGCTCTTTAGAGGGCAGACCAATTGAGGCCCCTCAAGAGGCACATTCTGTTTCTGTAGAGCATCTTAGAGTAAGCTCAATCGTGGTTATGAGAAAAGAGCCAAGCCCTTTTAAGAGCGGCTTTTGGAACATTGAGCTGCAATACAACTTTGAGTATTGCTTGAAATTCTACGGCACAGACGGCCATCCAATTGGATGTGAAGTACCTGCGACAAACTACTTTACCAGAAAAGTGACCCTATTTGGCTCTCATGCCCACGAAATCAGCCTTTTCACTGACCTTTTGGGCAATCCAAACACCTTAATTGACGGCGGCGCGCCCAACCTTATGGTTGAAGCTAAGGCAATGGCACTAACTGCTGAAATTAAGCGCAGACGTCACAGCCACTGCCACGAGCATGGGCACGGCGAAGGTCATGAAGAAGGTCCTGAAGGGCACCACCACCATCACCACGGGCGGGTTTTCGTAACTATTGGGCTATTTTCAATCATCAAGCTTTACAGGCTGGTCTCTCTGTTGGTTGAGTCCCGCGGTTTTGTTATTCCGCCACCTTGCAAAAACATCATGCCTACAAATCCTTGCGACTTCTTTGATGATTTGAGCTTCCCCATGGATGATTTTGCACCTAGACAAAAGAGAGAGTTTTTGGATGGCACCAGCATCAACATCCCATCTGAACCAAAAAAAGGCGACATATGCCACACATGCTAAAGATAACTGCAAAAACCCCCACAAGGCAAAGTTGTGGGGGTTTTTATATAACTCACGGGCATTTGCAGGCAGTCTCTAGGGCGTGTTCGATAATTCGCTTTCGCCAGATTTTCGAGTGAATTTTCAGTAGCTGTGCTTTTGTGTAAAGCGCAGCAAAGCCGAAGCTTTTGTAAGTTTTGCACAAAAGCGCAGATGCGGCAAATTCGCCGAAAAGATGGCTAAATGGAATTATCGAACACGCCCTAAAAGATATTGCAAGAAAAATAATTTTTTTTGTAAAAAACACTTGACAAAACCTTGAATATGAAATATAATGCAATAAAACAGCGGTCAATGAATATGAGATGAGGTGATTTTGCAGTTATGTCAAACACGCCTAACACTTACAACGGCGTAAGAACTGAAAAAGCCAACAAACCTTCGATAGAGGCACAAAAAATACGTGCCCTGCGAAAAGCCAAAGGCACCACCCAAGTTGAGCTTGCTGAGGTTATATTGTCAAGCTCGGCGTCAGTATCGCGGGTGGAGTTAGGAGATTATACTTACAACAAAGAAGAAATTGCAGCAATCAAAAGTCATTTTGGAATAACCGACATGCCCCTTACAGAGCATGAGTGTGAAGCTTTTAGAAACGGACTATATTTTTGGCGTGACCATATAAGGGATAAAAGGATGGTAGAAGCTAGGGAGATGCGGGACAGGTTTTCACCTGTGCTTATCCTAGAGCCTTGTGATGACGATTTGCCCCTTTTGTATAGGCTATTTGATATTTTACTTATGTTTTATGAAGGTGGATTAGACAAAGCAGAGCAGGAGTTAGACAAGCTTGAAAGCAAAGTAGACACTATGCTGCCTGAGCATCTTTATTATTTTAACACCAACAAAGGTTCGTTGCTCGCTTTAAGGAAAAGGTTTGAGAATGCGCTTGAGTTTTATTTGAAAGCCCTGCATATTTTTGAAAACAACAAGTTGCCTTTTCAGACTAATATAAATGTTCTATATTATCATATTGCCCATTGCTACACAAGTATGGAATCTCCAAGTCATGCCATTATCTTTTTAGGCAAAATTCCTGAATTAAGTAATAGTGGTAAAATAGCTACATATGAAATTGGTATTGATATTTTGCGGGCAATAAATTTTAGAATGGTCGGACATTTTCAAGAAGCGGAAAGCTTGTTGAAAAATTGCCTTTTGCAGGCAAAAGGTGTTCAAAGTAAAAGTTATGTGGGGTTTACGTTATTTAATCTAGGAATGCTTTATAGATGTCTAGGAAAATGGGATGAGGCTATAAGTCATCTTGACCAAGCCTTAGATACTTTTGAAATGGCATCTGAATACCATTTGCCAGTAGTATATCATAGAATTTGTTGCTTGATAGAAAAAAGGGACTTTGTCAAAGCCGAAGCAGAGATAGAACTATCCGAGGCTTTGTGCAGTCAAAATCAAGACCATGTAATTCTGATTAAGTCCCTACCCCATATCTTGAACATAAGCAGACGTATAAGCACCTATGACGGTGAGTCTGTAGACTTTATTGAGAACATAACTATACCATTTTTAATAAAAGAGTGTGAGAGTTTTGAAGCCGTAAAATGTTACGAACTTCTCTTGCATCATTTTAAGAGAACTAAAAAGAAAATAAAAATATTGTCCACAAAAGCGGCAATAGGTGATATTTATAAAAAAGCATTTATTCACCAAGAGAGGAGGAGAGAAATATGAAAAAGAGATTAGTTTCTTTAACACTAGTGTTAGCTGCAATTTTATCACTAAGCTTAACTGTGTATGCAGGACCTATTGGAGGCATACCGCCTGTTAACCCAAACAGCATCGAGCTTCCAATCATTGAACTAAACGATACTGAAAGCCAGTATTAGAAAAGAGCATGTAAATACCCAAAAATATTCAAAGTAACATCAAAAAAGGGTAAATTCACAAAATGCCGTTAAAAAAGTGACAAGCCTAACAAGCTGGTCACTTTTTATTTGCATTAAGACAATGTTCGACATAAAACTTATTGGAAATAATCACCAAATTATTTCCTCTTATTGCAGATTGACAAATTTTATGTAAATATTGGTTTTAAATTGTAATTTTTTAGTGGTATAGTATATTTATTGGAAATGATTCCAAATAAATCAAAAAAGTAATCATTACCTAGGAGGAGAAATTATGAACACAAGAGAAAAAACCGTGGACGCCATCAGGACAATTGATGAGATAGGGCGGGTTATTATCCCCAAAAGCGTTAGAGATTATCTGGGAATAGTCCCAGGGGACAAATTCGAGATAGTCATCAACAATGGCAGTATCGTATTTGCAAGACATGAAAGCGTGTGCCTTGCCTGTAACGAGGATACAGATGTGCAAAGGTTTAACAAGACCTTTTTGTGCGGCGAGTGCCGGGACGCTTTGGTGAAGGCTATGTAGTGTGTGCTAGATAATTAAATGCAAAAACCCCTTAGGACAAATCCTTGGGGTTTTTTGTTTGAGAATGGTATTAGTTTTGGCGTAGGGGGCTTATGAAAATTTGGTTTAGTGCCATGCCTGTTTTTCTTAGGGCAACGTCTACAATTTGTGCCACTTCTTGGTCGGTCAGCTCTGCACGGTCTACCACAATGTCAACTGCGTGGTCGCTAATGCGCACATACACTTCCGTAAAGCCTTTTGACTCGATTAGGGCTTCTGTGGCGGCTTCGCGCTCAATGCGGGACAAAAGCTCAGCCATTTGAGTGGCTTTGTCAGCACGTTGCTCTTGCGCTATGGACGGGTTGTTAATCATGTCGGTAAGGGACGCCATCTGTCCTGAGCGTGCCTGCTCGCGGTTTAGCTTTGCTTGGATGAAAAATGAGGAGTCGGAGGATGTGTTGACAAATACGGCGTCACCGTGGGCGGCTACTGTGGCAATTTGGTTTGAATGGGTAAAGTCAAGGTTGCCGTAGTAGTCAATTGTGGTATTTACCATTGCCACGTCTTGAGGGATGGTGTCTCCTGTGATTAAAGCCATGATTTCCCCTGACTCGGTTAGGGCAAAGTTGTCGTCAGCGGCTCTGTTGTCCCGCAGGTTTAGATAGCCTGTCACACCTATCATCACTACAAGTGCCGCCACTATCACATGGTTTCTTTTTAGCTTAAAGTTTAATTTCTTGCGGTTTGAGCGCGAGAAGTTTTTGAACGGGTTTTTCATTATTATACCTCCTAGTAATTTATAATTTTATTGTGACATTTGAAGAACTTGAACTTGGTGAGTGCCAATTGAAAGGGCAGCTGCCGCCCCGCGAATTAGGGCGTCACGGACTGCCACATCAGCCGCTCCCTGAGCTACAATGACCACCCCAAGGGTTTGTGGGCGCACATCTTGCAGGCGTAGAGGCCGCTCTGACCCGTCTGATTGACGCACCATGACGTATGTTATCTGGCTTGTTTCGGTGTCAATTGCCCGCGTGCCGCCTTCGCCGTCGTCCTCTGTGGTGGCAGAGTGGCTGGTCTGGGTGTTTTGAGCAAACACACTTGCCCCACTACCCATGGTAAGCATAACACGCACATTCCCCGCACCAGCAACTAGGGACAAAATCTCCTCAAGCTGCCTAGTTAGGTATTGTGACAGAGATTCTGTCAATTGATAATTGATAATTGATAATTGATAATTGCCATAATTGTCCTGCGCGTCAAAATCTATTGGACTAACCTGCCAATTATCGTTATTCCCCCCTCCCTGTCTGTTTGCAAAGAGTGTGCTGACCACAAGGAGCATTATGCCTACAAATAAGAGCCCCAAAAGCCACCACGTCTTCTTCTTACCATTTTTCTCGACCATGTTTTTAATAAATTGCATAAACAATCACCATCCTAAGTATTTTCTAGCATCTAGCATCTAGTCTCTTGTTTCTAGTATTATATTGTCCTCATCCAAGTTATAGAAGCTTGACAGAATATTTTTTAGGGACATAATATGTGGATTTTCGACTGGGGTGTCTGATTGTGGCTGGGGCTCGCCCCTTGTGCCTATGGCAGGGGTGATGCGCACTGGGTCAATGCGCACTAGGGGGCGGGCGGCACCCCGGGGTTCTAAAAATAGGTGCATGGTCTCAATCGCGCCGAAATTTTCAGGGGTTTGGTCTATGTTAAAGTGGACGGACAAAAGGTCGAAATGTCCGTGGTTGTCCACAAGACGCCTAGTTTGGTCTGTTAGCCCTTCGGTGAATAGGGCGAGTATTGCGTCTTGCCCTGATTGGTCTGCTGCGGCGATTTGGTGTGAGAGTGCTGCGCGGTCATAAGCTAGGTTAATGTCTGCAAAAATGTCCCCTGAGGAGCTTCCTAGGGCAGCTATGACCCCTGAGAGCGGGGCTATAACAATAAAAATCAGGATTATGCCTAAAACTAGATTAATATAGTTTTCAAACTTTTTGCCTGGGTTGATGATGGTGATAAAGCTGGCAAAAATTAGGAAAACTGCTAGGTTTCTGATATAGTCTGAAAGGGCTGTCATTTGTGTGTGTCCTCCTGTTTTAGAATCAAAGGGGATGGCGGACGGCCGAGGGCGACCGTCCCTACAGCATCCGGTGGTCGTAGGGACGGACGCCCTCGGCCGTCCGTCAGCTACAAACTTAGAGTTGCAAGCACTATGAAAATGAATAAAAAAGCCGCCAAGGTGCAAACTCCAAGTATTAGGGCGGTATAATTTCCTGTAGCGTCAATAGCATCCACAATCCGCTCGTCACATATGGGTGCTATCAGCACCGCTGTAACTTTATAAACCACAATAAATGCCACAATCTGCAAAATAGGCACAATGCTTATAGCCCCAGCCGCCAGAAGCAGTGCCGACGACACCGCCCCCCGCACAGCCTGGGAGTAATGGATAGCCGTGTCAATTGCCCCGGTAAGGATTGAGCCCACAGCAGGCACTGCCCCAACCGCGCTGCGCGTACCCCGAATGGCAAGGCTGTTAAGAATTGGTGTGGCTATACGCTGAAAGCCCAGCACAGCCACAAAGATTATGGCAATAGACTTTAGAGCCCACCCAATGCCCTTGTGCATAAGCTCGGACACATTATCAAAAATTTCTTTATCTGACAAATAATTTGCCATGGTTATAGCAACGGCAAATATCAATAGAGGCACCATTATAACTTCCAAAAAGATTGTCAAAAATGATGCAGTAAAGATTAAGATGGGCGCGAAGGCGGTGGCAGACGCCACATAGCCGCCAGAGGCCACAAGGGTGATGATTACAGGGGTTGAGCCTGTTAAAAGCATCACAATATTTGAAACCAAATCCGTCATAATCCCCAGCGCAATCAAGAATGTGCGAAACAACAGCCCCACAATAACTATATAGCATATATAAAACCCAAGCTTCGCAATCCCTGCGTTTTTAAAATTGGCTGTCATTGCCTTAAAAAATGCGGACAATATGGCAATGATTAGCATGTGGCGCAGGATGTAAAAAAGGGTGTGCACTTCAGCAAAAAGGGCTTGGAGCAGCCATGAGAATATGGTGCCAAGCGACAAGTCAATCTCGCCGCGCACCGCCGCTAGGGCAAGACCGGCTACTGAGTCCGTCTCCCGAACGATGCCGCCTGAGCCAGTGATTTCAATGCCCTCAAGGGGCAAATTCTCCAGCTGCTCCTCTATTGATGTAAATGGAATCATCACGCAAAGCATTATCACGCATAATCTAATAATCATCTTAAGTATCCTCTTTTTTGGTTGCTACGGAATTATGGTCACTATAGTTTCAACAAGCGAGATTATAATGGGGGCGGCAATGCCCATAATAAGCACCTTGCCCGCAAGCTCCACCTTTGAGGCAATTGAGCCCTCTCCCGCGTCTTGGCATATTTGCGAGCCAAACTCGGCAACATATGCAATGCCGATAATTTGCACCACCACCAGCACATATTCCTGCCCTGTGGACAAATGCCCTGTTATAGACGCAATCAGGGCAATAAGCCCCGCCAAGGGCGGCATAAGGAATATGAAAATCAAAATTGCCACCGCTAAAGACACCATTACCGCAAAGGTCGGATTTTCTTTTTTTATCATCACAGCGAGGATAACCCCCACTATGCCAACAGCCACTATTTGGAAAATATCCATAAGCTTCATCCTCCGTGTTGTTTACAAGGGCTACAACTGGAATAAGTCTTGTACCGTGCCAAAAAGGTCACTAATATGGCTTATTATCCAAAACAGCACCACAATAAGCCCTGCTAAAGTGGTCATTGTTGCTTGGTCGTCCCGCCCTGCCCCTTTAAGCACCTGATTTAACACCGCCACCAAAATACCAACTGCCGCAATCTGGAACACTACAGTAATATCCATAATTCATCCTCCTCGTGAATTAAAGTAACACAATCGTTATAAGCAGTCCCGACACAACCCCAAGCCCTCTAAACATCTTCATATTCTTGGGATTTTCCTTGAGTAGGGCGTTCAAATTCTCGTCAATGCCTGTTAGCAGCATGTCAATCGAATTTATTTGCACCTTTGCATCCATATTCCCAAGGCTCGTGCCAAGCATAGCAATATTTGCCAAATCATCCTTGGTTAAGTTGCTGGCTTTTAGGGCGTCAAGTCCCTCCTCCCACGCGGTAGGGGCGTCCATCTGGCCCTCGTCCAGCTTTTTTGCAATATCCTCATAAAACTCCGAAAAAGGCGGGCTTGTCCTTTCTGAAATGTGCATAAATGCTTGAGGCAAGGTGTATATGCAGTAATCAATTTGGGACTTTAGCATGAGCAGGGTTTTCTTAAACTCCATAAGGTCTTTGGCACGCCTGCTTCCCTGATTGCCCATGTGCACCCCTAAAAGCGTGGTCGCCGCACACACCAGCACCCCTCCAACAATCTGCATGGTCACACAATCACCGCCTTTAATTCCGAATCATAAACCCCGCTTAAAGCCCCAGGCTTTGGGTCATTGGTCAAAAATATATATCTGTCAAATATTTTGTTTTCAATAAGAGGCAGCATGGCGGGCTTGCGCGTAAGGTCTTCAATGCCCTCACCATGGAGGGTGGCAAGGATTTTTGCCCCGCAGCACGCCACGGTCATAAGTGCCGGAATGTCCCCATCCCCGCCAATTTCGTCCACGGCAATAATATCAGGAGACATTGCCCTAAGCATGAGGAGCATTCCCTCTGCCTTTGGTGCTGCATCCAGCACATCTGTGCGGGGTCCAAGGTCATTTTGGCACACCCCTTGATGACTGCCTCCAATCTCACTGCGCTCGTCAATCACAGAAATGTGCGCACCCCCATTGGACAGCTGCCGCACTACATCCCGAAGCACCGTGGTCTTGCCTTGCCCTGGCGGGGACACAATAAGCACAGAACCCGTAACATAGGGCATAATGCCATCAGCCGCCCCAATAATCTGCCGTGCAATGCGAAAATTAAGCCCGCTTATGTGGCGCAGGGTCTTAATCACGCCCCCTTCAAGGGCAACCCGACCAGAAATGCCCACTCTATGCCCGCCGGGAATAGTTATGTAGCCATTTTTAATTTCTTGGTCAAAGGCATATAGCGAATGATTGGAAAGCTTGTCCAGCATACTTGAAATATCTTTGTGAGTGGGTATATACGCCCCCGAGGTGGTCACCACCCGCCGCCCAAAAGCATTTAGAAAAAAATCCCATCCATGGGCACGTACAATAAGGGGCAAACCCTGACGAATCCGAATTTCGCTTGCCCCCTGCAAAAGCCCAGCCTCGCATCCCTTAAAAACGTCAGAAAGCGCGCCATGGGCATATTCTAAAAGCATGTCCTTCACATTCATAATGATTCTCCTTTGTATGGTTGTCCTAAATTTTATGCGTTTGATTTTTTTGTTAGAACAAAAAAATCCCCTGCCAAATAGCTTAAGCAGGGGATTCATAAGTTTAGTGCGAGGCGTGTCTGTGGTGGTCACGGTTGCGGTCTCGGTCAAAGAGTCTAAAAAAGCTAAGAGAATAAAGACCAGCAAGACCAATAAGCGCATAGATTACACGAGACACCCAAGACGACATACCGCCAAAAATGGCTGCCACCAAATCGAACTGGAAAAAGCCAACCAAGCCCCAGTTGATAGCACCAATGATGATAAGTGTCAGGCAAAGTCCGTTTAGGAATCTATTTTCCATGAATTTCCCCTCCTTTGCAAAATATGAATCTTTACTATTTTGCCAAAAAAGGTCGAATTTTATTTTACACAATTTTTAGTATTTTCATCATGCTCTTATATCTGTTTTGCTCCTGGGCGGGCATGGTGGACAGGGCTTCTTCGATAATGATGTTTTTTTCCTCTAAGGTTAACTGTCTGTCGGGCAGTTTGGACTTAAATTCCATAAGAATGGGTGGCAGCTGCGTCATGCTTTTGCCTTTTATTTTGTCCAAAAACTCATAAAGCAAAGCAGAATTTTCTTCTCCTAAAATTTCCATTGTTCTCTGGTTCATTTTGGAACCTCCTGTAATTTTGTCATCATTTCCTGCATCTCCAAAGCTTGGAGCATTTGCCCCAAATTTTTCTGGTTTTCATGGTTCATATGGGGCATGGCGGCTTTTAGAAAGCTGACCCGCCAATTTTCCCCGGCATTTTTTGCTTGAGCTACTGTGTCATAATGTGAAAGCAGTTTTTTAAGTTCCATAAATTTGATTGCCACAGCCATTTGTTTTTGATACCTAAAATCTATATGGGGCAAAACTGCCAAAAGTGCGTGAGTCTTGTCGTTTTTCATGGTAGACCGCCCTTTGGATAAATGTTATTTACAATTATATTCTCATGTGTTAAAATAGATGTTATTAAAAGAGACCTAGGGGGATGATTTTTTGAACAAACAAAAACGAGTTGCGGCAATTCATGATATATCTTGTGTGGGGCGGTGCTCCTTAACGGTTGCCTTGCCTATAATGGCAGCTGGCGGGGTGGACTGCGGGGTGCTGCCCACGGCGGTGCTCTCCACCCACACAGGGGGCTTTGAGGGCTTTACTTATCGGGATTTGACAGACGACATTTTGCCCATTTCTGCCCATTGGCAAAGCCTTGGGCTTGGTTTTGACGCCCTTTACAGCGGCTTTTTAGGCTCATTTGAGCAAATTGACATTGTGGGCAAGCTTTTTGATACATACAAAACTTCTGACAATGTTATTTTGGTTGACCCTGTAATGGCTGATAATGGGGAGCTTTACGGAATCTTTAAGCCTGAGTTTCCCGCGAGCATGGCGCGGCTGTGTGCCAAAGCGGACATTATCATTCCAAACATTACCGAGGCTTGTCTTATGGTGAATGAAGAATATAAAGAAGCTCCTTATGAGAAGGAGTATATTTTGAATTTGTTGAAAAAGCTAAGCCAGCTTGGGTCGGCTAAGATTGTGCTGACTGGGGTGAGCTTTGACAATGAACGCCTAGGAGCGGCAGTTTATGAGGGCGGGGAGGACTTTACCTATGTGAGCACCCCCAAAATTGATGGCTATTTCCATGGCACCGGGGACTGCTTTGGCTCGGCACTTTTGGCGGCTTTGCTATCAGGCAAAAGCCTTACAAAATCTGCTCAAACTGCTTGTGATTTTGTTTATGAATCCATACGTATCACCAAAGAGCTGGGTCAAGAAGCCCGCTATGGCGTGGCTTTTGAGATGGCTTTGCCTTATCTTATGAAAAATTTAGGTGTGATTTAATGGTTGTTGTTATAGGTGCGGGGGCTGCTGGCATGATGGCGGCGGCAAGTGCAGTTGCCGCTGGTGCTGAAGTTGTCTTACTTGAGAAAAATGATGCGCTGGGTAAGAAGCTGCGGATTACAGGTGGCGGGCGGTGCAATATCACAAATGCCTGTGATATAGAGGGCGTTTTGGATAAAACCCTTGTAAACCCGCGGTTTCTTTATAGTGCGCTGTATACTTTTTCTCCTGATGATGTGAACCAGTTTTTTAACCAAATAGGGGTTGCTACTAAAATTGAGGATGGTGGGCGGGTGTTTCCCTGCTCGGATTCGTCGGGGGAGGTTGTGGGGGCTCTGGGCGCACATTTGGAGAAGCTTGGAGTGAAAATCCTTCTAAACACTGGCGTTAAAGGCATCACTTGCCGCCCCGCCAACACAACCGTCATTGCGGGCTTGACCCGCAATCCCATCAGGGTAGCCGGGGAACTATGGGGCGAAGAAGCGTTTGGCGAAAGCGGTGGGATTGCGGGTCAAGCCCGCAATGACGGCGTTTTAGGGGACGGTGATTTGTTTTTTATTGAGTTTGAAAGTGGTGAGATTTTAACTGCTAGTAGTTGTATAATTGCTACAGGTGGTTTAAGTTATCCCGCGACAGGCTCTACTGGGGATGGCTTGCGCTTTGCTGAGAGCTTTGGGCATGGGGTGGTCAAAACCCGCCCCGCCCTGACCCCTTTGGTGTGCTCAGATGGCTGGGTCCCCGACCTAATGGGGCTGTCCCTGTCAAATGTCAGCATAGATGGGCACGCAGGGGAGCTGGTCTTCACCCATTTTGGCATCTCAGGCCCTCTTGCCCTCACCATTAGCTGCCACATCACAAAATACCCTGCAACCATAGCTCTTGACCTGCTGCCCGACATGGACAAACCCGCTTTAGATGCAAAACTCTTAGAAATATTCACAAAAAACCAAAACCGTGACTTAAAAAACGCCCTGGAAGCCCTACTTCCAAAACGCCTAACCCCCATAATCATCACCCTTGCAGGAATTGACAATAACAAAAAAGTAAACTCTACCACAAAAAGCGAGAGAGCCGACCTTGTCACTCAAATAAAATCACTAAAACTAACAATTACAGGCAATAAAGGCTATGGAGAAGCCGTTATAACCGCAGGGGGCGTGGGGATTGACCAAATCGACCCGTCCACCATGGAATCAAAGCTCATCCCCCGTCTATATTTCGCAGGTGAGGTGCTTGACCTCCACGCCCTAACAGGGGGATACAACCTCCAAATAGCCTTTTCTACAGGGCATTTGGCAGGGCTATCTGCCGCCTTGGCATAATTTCACTATTAACAGCTCCACAGCCTGGGCATCTCCCATTTTTCCTGTTTTTATGCTGAAATCTGTTTCTAAACAGCCCTCTAGGGCACCAAGCATTGCATCTTTTGACATGCTGCGCCCGCCCGCCACAAATTCTTTGACCGCAAAGGGATGAAGCCCAAGTTGTGACGCAATGTCTTTTTGGCTTACCCCGCTTTCGGCAAGGGACGCGCATTGGAGATAAAACCTATATTGCCGCGCTATCATGGCAAGCACCATCAGCGGGCTTTCTTTAAGGTTCATGAGGCTGCCATATAAGGCGACAGCCCCGCGCACATCCCGAGCCCCCACCGCCTTCATAAGGTCAAATACCTTTATGTCAAGGGATTTTGTGCAAAGGGCGTCAATATGCTCAATTGTGATTTCTTGGTCCTCACCAACATAAGAAATGAGCTTTTCAAGCTCGTTAAACAAAAGCTGCATATTATTCTCTACGTTACGAATCAAATGAAAGGCAGTGTGCCGCCCTAGCACCTTTTTTCTGGAGGCGCACAGCTTCATTGCCCAGTCTGCAAGCTCACCTTCTTTGGGCGTCTCGGCATCCCCCACAAAGCCTGCATCCTTCACCCGCTTGTACAGCCGCCCCCGTTTGTCCACCCCGTCCTCAATAAACATAAGCACAGTGGACTCAGGAATATCAGCAATATACTTAGCCATAGCCTCAGAATCATCCTTGCGCCCCGCCTGAAACAACTCCGAGCCGCGCACCAAAACCACCCTATGCTCAGCCATAAAAGGCAGGGTCTCGCAGGACGCGATAATGTCAGTCACAGCTACGCCCTTTCCCTCAAATGTCTCAAAATTGAGCTCAAGCCCACCATCAGACTTGCCCAAAATTCCCTCCACAAGCCGCTTTTGCCAATGCCCGACCAAAAAGCTCTCGTCACCAAAAAACAGATAAACCCGTGCAAAATTGCCTGATTTTATATGTCCGTTAATTTCTTTAGTAGCCAAATTTTTCCCTCCTTTGTTCTATGGAAGCATGGTGTTTATTGTCATGCTGCTTCCGTCTGTGCGCACCATTACGGCACCGCGGCTGGATGTTACGAAATATGCGTCAGTATATCTTCTTAGTCGGCTCATGACCGTATCATGTGGATGCCCGAATATATTGTTTCTTCCTGCGGATATTATGGCGGCTTGCGGCTCAACAGCCCGCAGAAAATCCAAGGTGGTGGAGGTGCGCGAGCCGTGGTGGGCTACTTGCAATATGTGGGCTGTGGGGGCAAGCCCTTCTCTGACAAGGTAGGCTTCGGCTGCTTGCTCAATATCCCCTGTCAGTAGCATGGACACCCCGCCGTGGACTGCGTGCAGGACAATTGAGTTGTCATTTTCCCCCTGAAAAATCCTATTGGCATGAGGAAATAGCACATAAAGCCGCATTTCACCAAATTCAATCACATCCCCAGACTGAACATATGTAACAGGTATATTTTGGGAATAGCGTACTAACAAATCATACATTTCATCCCCAGGACGGCTGTTTGCATATGCCATAATAAGGTGGCTGACCCTGCCTGCCTGTAGCATCTCGATAACGCCAAGGGCGTGGTCTCTGTGGTTGTGGGTCACAAGGGCTGTGGCATACCCAATGCCCCGATAGTTCAGATAGGGCATCATGGTCAAAACCCCCATATTCTCGCCAGCCTCCCGCCCAAACACCCCGCCGCCGTCAATCACCAGAGCCTGCCTGCCCCTGTGAATCACCATCCCGTCCCCCTGCCCCACATACAGAAATGTAGTGTGAATATACGGGCGCGTAACATTATAAACACTAATAATTGAAATGCCAATCAAAACAGCCGCCACAAGCCCGCCAAGCTGCCCGCCCACAGCCCGCCCATGCTCCCTCTTTCTTGTACGGCTAAAAATCAGCCCAAACAAGGCAAGCCCCGCTCCAAACACCCCAAGCGTCCAGAAGCTCGGACGCCCTGTAAGCACCACCGCATTGGGCAGCATGAGTATGAACTCCATCACGCCCTCATAAAACGCCAGCAGTGCCCAAATGGGAAATGCCACCACCTGCGCTATAGCAGTGCTTGCAAGACCTGCAAGCCCAGTCACAAAGCCCAGTGTCAGCACAACAGGCACGGTAGGCATGATAATCAGATTCGCAAGAAGGTTATATGGCGAAAACTCAAAAAACATATATGAGTTAATAAGCATATAAACCAGCGTTGCCGCAAGGTTAAATGCGAAATATTTTTTGATAAACCAGTTGTTTGTAAACCTTGCGGCTGAGGGCACATAGAGGATTAGAAAGTCCAAAGCCCGCCCCAAAGCCGGCACCAGGATTGACAGCCCAAGCACCATGGTGAAGGAGTATATAAACCCAAAATCAAACAAAAACAGCGGCTGAAAAAGCAAAAGGCAGATGGCGGCAATGCTTAGTGTGGTAGGCGTGTCGTTTTCAAAGCCTAAGAGAGTGGAGAGGATTAGGAATATACCCATAATGCCCGAGCGCACCGCAGCGACCCCCGCCCCTGTCATAATCACAAAAATCACTATAAATCCAATGTTTATAAGTCCCCGTGTCCGAACGGACTGCACCCCAAAAAGCTTCAAAACATGCCCAAAAGCAAGTGCCAAAATATTAACATGAAGTCCGGAAACAATTAAAATGTGGAACATGCCTGTTGAGCTGTAAAGATGGCGGATGTCCGCGTCTATGCCGCTTCGGTCCCCCACCACCATGGCGGCGAGCACCCCTGCCATTTGCTCAGGCAAGGTGTGGTGGAACACATCAGCAATTCTCAGCCCAAGCCCTCTGACCCTCATTCCGATAGTCAAAACAATTTCCTCGGAAATGATTATGGATTCTGCAAATAATTGATACTCCACCCCACGGCTTCGCAAAAACTGGAATTGGTTAAAGCCGCCGGGGTTTCTGGGCGTCTCCAGCGTGTGCAAATAGCCAGACGCCACAATCCGCTGCCCCATCTGGACATACTCACCCTCAGGCAAAAATGCCATGATGCCCATGGAAACCTCGCGCACATTATGCTCAGGGGCAACGCTTACGGCAAGAGTAGAAATCCGCACCCTTTGCCGCCCTGTGCGGGTTAAGGATATGTCCTCCACCCACCCCTCCACACGGACAAAGCCCTCGCGGACAGCCACCTGCTCAAGTTCGGCATCCTTTGGAGCGACAACATCCGCAACAAACAAAGCACCCAAAAGAGTGAAAACAGGGAAGATGAAGGCAATTTTGCGCTTGTAAACAAAATGATGGGTTATAGCCAAAACAACTGTCAAAAGCAGCACATGAGGTAAAAAGCCTATATCAAAAAAACGCCCAAAAATTATTCCGCCTGCTAAGAATATGAAAAGCCAAACCATTGGGCGTGCCATGCTATCAGTCCTCGTTAGTTAAAATCAGGTATTCATTGCGCTCAATGGGCTGGGACAGGTTCATATGAAACGCCCCCTGCATCTCATAAGTCACAGGCTGACCGTCAATCAAAATCTGCACTGCCCGCACACCTGAAAGCTCCGTCAAGGTGTTAACCAGCGAAAAAATCATCATTTCCTCAGCGGTGGTGCCCCCTGTGAAGCCTGTTATAAAATCAGGGGCAAAGTCAACAAAAACCATATCGGCTGACCTGCTTGCACGGTTAAGGGTCGGGATTGTGATGAATGCAGGGGAGAGCCCCTCATCCCTAGGCCCTTGCATGAGGGCTTCAACCAAAAATTCATAACGCTCGGCAATTAGCTCGTCAATGTGGATATAGCGGGTTTCTGCTATTAAGTCCATCATTTGCTCGTCTGGAAAATATAGGACAAATTGTGTGAGAGTGGGCTCGGGGATGTCGCCCCCAAGAGATGTGTTGCCGCGGTTTCGCAGGGCGTTTTGCTCGCCAAAAACAGGGCTGTACCTGCCCTCGCCCACAAAAAACTGCAAATCCCGCACAAATTCAAGCCCTGTCAATGTGTAAACCATAGAGCCAATAAGGCGTATACGCTCGCTGGATGAAAGTTCGTTAAACTCATCAAAAAACGAAATATCTACCCTTGATGCGGCTTCTGAATATTCTATCCACAAAACCCTAAGCCCTAGAGGAAACGACGGTGCCAAATCCGCACGCCTAGGACCGCTTGCCAGCTCAGATACAACTGCACGTATCATCACATCTTCGTTGCTGAGTTCAATCTGGCGGGTCTCTTGCTCCCATCCGTCAAAATTTACAGTAGGAAAATGGAAGCTAACAATAACGTATTCTATATCAGGCGGCAAAGGCTCTATAGGAATTTCCTCGTCCCCGCGGGAAAAAAGCAAAAACGAGCCCACCCCCACCAAAACAGCAAGGGCGCACACAATCCCCACATTGACCCATCTTATCTTGCCTTTAACTGGTTTTTTCTGTGTTTTTTTAGGCATCACACATCACACCTTTCTATATACCTGTCTATCTAGTTCTAGGAATCCTAATTTCAAATACGCTGCCTTCATCAAGCTTGCTGGCAAGCTTGATGCTGCCGTTGTGGAGCATTATGGCCTTGTGGGTTATGGCAAGCCCAAGCCCGGTTCCCCCGGTCTCTCGGTCGCGCCCTTTGTCGGCGCGGTAAAATCTTGTAAAAATCTTTGCATGGTCGTCTTCATCAATGCCCACTCCGTTATCTGTCACGGTTACAAAGGCATTTCTTGAGTCCATGGTAAGGAGCACCTTAACATGCCCTCCGTCAAGGCTGTATTTAATTGCATTTTCAACTACATTTGAAATGGCAAGGTTAAGCTTCATTTCGTCACCGTCAATATTTGCTTGATGCTCTGCCACAAATTCAAGGGTTATGGCACGTTTGTCAGCCAAAGGGCGCAGACGCTTTACAACATCCACAAGCAGGATGTTTAGGCACATGCCGTGGTTTATGTTAAGGGGAAGCTCTGTTTCATCCATGCGCACCAACGTCAAAAGTTCGTTGATAATGTCTGTCATTCTGTCAACCTCTGAGTCAATGTCGCCCAAAAACTCTTTGTATGTGTCAGGCTCTACATCATCTTGCAAAATCAGGGATTCGCTTAGAACTTTTATGGATGAAAGGGGTGTTTTAAGCTCGTGGGAAACATTAGAAACAAACTCCTGGCGGGCGGACTCGGTTTGGGAGAGCCTGTGCGCCATGTTGTTAAAGGCAACGCCAAGTTCATAAATCTCGCCGCGCCCCTCCAGCCACACACGCTGGTTTAGATGCCCCTCAGACACCTTTTTAACCGCCGCCGAAACATTTTTAAGAGGATTAAGAAGCCATGAAGCAATTAAAAATACCAAAAGTGCCACCGTTGCTGCAATTGCGGCTATCAAAAGCAGGATTTGGTCTGTAATGCCTGCTATAATGCCGCCAGCATCCACCATGGTGTGGACAAGCATTACAGCTCCCACAATAGACCCATAGCCATCAGTAATGGGGGCTGCGGTTTGGATGAGGGTGTCTGAGCCCTCGGTCACTGAATAGCTAATTTCCCCGTCCAAAGCCGAAAGTATGGTGGGGTGGGTAAGCAGTGTCCCCGGGGCCCCGTCAGAGTCATGGACCACAACCCCGTCAGAGTCCGCCACAAAAATCCGCGCCGAAAACGCCCTTGCATCACGGTCCAAACTAACATCGTGCAGCGAGCGCATAACAAGGTTGTCAAAATAATTGATTTCTCTAAGGGTTATGGCGGTCTGGCTGGTCATGGACCGCTGCTCCGACAGCCTAAGCTCCAAAATATGATTGTCAACTGTAACAGAAACAATAGCCCACAAAATAAACAAAGGCAATATGCTAATTAAAATGTAAGACAAAAAGAGCTTAAAACGAAGCGTTGAAAGCACATATCCTATCCACTTAAAAAATTTAGGTTCGCGCCTTTGCCTTTCCACTTTATCCCACCGTCCTTTTTTAGGCAACCTCTATTATTTGAGCGGGAGCCCACAAATCCCGTCACCCCGGGTCAAGCCCGGGGTGACGGTGCTTGAGGGCGTTCGCCCAAAATATCATCAGGCAAAATCTCATCTTCAGCTTCGTCAAGCAATCTTCTCATCAAAGCCACCCATTCATCATGAGGCATCCTAGCATCTGGCGGCTCAATGGTAAGTGTAGCCTTGTTACGCCCAGCAGGAAGTTCCACTTTCTCCAAAAAATGAAACTCCCCATTTTCAAAATACCCTCTAAAAGTTCTCTCTCCCATAAAATTCACCTCTCACACTTGTTCAAATCTCAAACTATAACTCTTTGGAATGTGCTTTTTAGCCTCCACAAACCCTTTTGTCGCTGTTATATGCGCGACAAAACTCGCCAGACCGCCGTCAAAATCCGCACTCCAGCACGAATAAGGACCCGTGTCATCAACAGGCTTTGGGTCAGATGCTGCCGCCGCTATGCGTGCAAAATGGTTTGCCAAATCGTCCATATCTCCGTTCCAATCATCAAAATCTCCGCTACGGCAGCTATCAAAGCCTGCGTTTTCAAAAGGCTCTGGGTCAAATATCAGCGTAAAGGAAAGCTGGTACGGCTCGTCATCATCAGGTAAAGGGCACTGGAATTGGCGCGTGATGTCAAGTTCAAAGTGCCTGCCGTTTTCATCACGCCAATCATAAATTCCGTATTGGAACAATAATACATCGCCAAAATAGACATTATCGTCAATTTCTGGCACTTTGATTTCTTCGTATAGCCTAACGGACAATTCGACCAGCGTCTGGGCGGTGAGGGGTCCTGCTGCTTCAATTTCACTTCGGTATTTACTTTCAATGTCTTTTAATGCAGCCATACAAACCTCCATCACTTAAAATAATACCCCACACCCCATTTAGTATGGATATATTTAGGCTCGCCTGGGATTGGCTCGATTTTTTCCCGAAGCCTTCGCACATGGACATCCACCGTGCGCACATCGCCGGGATAGTCATAGCCCCAAACGGTGCTTAAAAGTTCTTCTCTGGTATAGATTTTATCAGGGCTGCCTGAAAAAATCTCCAAAAGCTCAAATTCTTTTGCTGTAAGCCCCACTTCTTTGCCGCTCATGGAAACGCGGCGGTTTACAAGGTCAATGCGCATATCCCGCAGGGTGAAAATATCGGCAGAAGGGGGCTCAGGCACCTTGCTTTTTTGTTTTGAGCGGCGCAAAATGGCTTTAATACGCGCTTTAAGCTCTAGTATGTTAAATGGTTTGGTTAAATAGTCATCCGCCCCATAGTCAAGCCCAATAATTTTGTCCATATCCTCACTTTTGGCGGTCAGCATGATAATGGGCGTGTTTGAAAACTCGCGTATAGCCTGACAAATCTCAAGCCCGTCCATTTTAGGCAGCATTATATCAAGGACAATCAAATCAAACTTCTCTCTTTTGGCAATCAAAAGCCCTTCCTCTCCGTCATGGCTGGTCACAACCTCCATGCCGTCTTGCTCAAGGCTAAACTTTATTCCCTTAACAATCAACTTTTCATCATCAACCAATAATATCCTTGTTGCCATAACCGTCTCCTCCTAATCAACTGTAATAAAATCCCTTATACGTGCAAATATCCCTTCACCAATACCCGGAACATTCATAATCTCCTCAATTGTTGCAAATCCGCCCCGCGCCTGCCTGTGACTTATAATATCCCGCGCCCTAGCCTCGCCTATACCGCTTAATGTTTGCAGCTGTGCGTGAGTAGCTGTGTTGATATTAACAAGCCCGCCTGCCGTCATGCCCGCATCTGGTGCATCCCCCTGCAAAACCGATGGGGGCATATTGTCATCTATGCCAAAAACAATAACATGCTGTGCATCAACCAAAAAATCCGCCAAATTTATTGCATTTTTATCTGCATAAGCTGTCATGCCCCCTGCCGCCTCAAGAGCTTCCCAAATCCGCGCTCCCTCGTCAAATTCAAACACCCCAGGGGAGCGCACATGCCCGCTGACATACACCACAATTGTGCCAGGCAGGGCGGGGGCAGCGGTTGTGGCAGGGGCGGGCTGCTCCTCGTCAGAATCCCCAGCAATTACCAAAAAAGCAGGCTCGCTGCGCAAAACATTTATGTAAACCACAGCCAAAACCACTAAAACAACGGCAACAATCCCAATTAGTACCTTAAACAATGTTTTAGACCTAATGCCAAGCTTGAGTCTTAACTTTTCCACATCTTCACCACCCTATCATACTTAAAAAATCCGCAGGTGTCATTATAAAATCCTCTTTGGGATAATGTTTTATATTTCCTGTAATCAAATTCGCACCTGCCGCCTTGGCAGTGTCATAAAACACCCTGTCGGTTTCGTCAGGCATCCATATAGTGCTGACAGAAGGGGCGATGCGGTTACCAAATATTATTATTAAATCCAATGCCCACGCTTTTTTCATGTCGGCAATCTTTAATCTATCGTAGGACAGTACGCACTTATATTCTTCAAACACGCCATCGGAATAAAAAACGGACAACTTAGGTTCTATATAAATAAGGTCTAAAATCCTTGCAGGCTTGCCCTTTGGAGTTAATAGACCTGACACAATCACATTAGTGTCAATCACAATCTTCATAACCCTTCATCTCTCGCTTCCCGCCTGACTTCAGCAATAATCTCATTTATTTCCGCTAGAGTCATAGTATCAGTTCCGTTTTTAACGGATTCTTCCTGGATTGCCCTAATCGCTCTACCAAATTCTTGGCGAGCATGTATTTTTCTTTCTTCTTCCTCTGTTATCGTGACAAAATAAGGCATAGTCTTCATGTTGACAGCATGCCTAAGAAAGTCATTGACAGCCCTTGACAGTTTCGTCCCAATCTCTGGAAATAAAGCCTCCGCATCTCTTTTCACATCTTCATCAACCATAATAGAAATACTTGTTTGCGTCATATAAAAGCCTCCAATCCCTTATAAAAACTCTGTATACACAGTATTAGCCAAATCCATTCCCCGCGAGGTTAAGGCGATTTTGTCGCCGTTTTGTGTAAGCAAGCCAGCACTCAAAAATCGTTTAATGGGCTTGCCAAAAACCTCGAAAATATCCTCGCCAAAGCGCGATTCAAAGCCCGTGATGCTTATGCCGCGGGTCATTCTAAGTCCCAAAATCACATATTCACTCATTTGGTCGGCAACACTTAAATCCTCTATCAATTCAAACTCAAAATTGCCGCCTATATAATCGTCAAGATTATCAGTCTTTTTCATGCGTTTGTTGTTAAAATACGAGGACGCCCCAAGCCCTAGACCAAGGTATTCCCGCCCTGTCCAGTAGCCCACGTTATGCACGCACTCGCGCCCTGGGCGCGCCCAATTGGACACCTCGTAATGGACAAAACCAGCGTCGGCAAGCTTTTTTTGGGCAAGGGCGTACATTTGGCGGTCAAGGTTTTCGTCTGTCACATGCCCCGCCATGGGCGTGCCCTCCTCAATTGTTAGGGCGTAGCAGGATATATGGGTTATGGGCAGGTTTATTGCTATGTCTAAAGATTCACCAAAATCTTCCAGGGTTTGGTTAGGTAAAGCAAACATCAGGTCAATGTTAATGTCTTCCAAGCCAACTGCATAGGCTTCAAGGACTGCTGCCTCAGCCTGCCAGCTGCTGTGCCGCCTCCCTATAGCCCTCAAATGTGCGTCATTAAAACTCTGCACCCCAAAGCTAACACGCTTAAACCTAGCACCTATAAGCCCGTGAATATCTACAGCATCGGGATTTGCCTCAATGGACAAAATGCAGTCACTAGCAAAATTAAAATGCTGCCACAAACAGCCTACAACCCTTTCCAATTGAGGGGGAGTGAGCAGAGACGGTGTGCCGCCCCCAAAAAACACCGTGACCACGCGATAGTCCGCAAAATCCCCTGCGCTGGTGATTATGTCGCGGCATAGGGCGTCTATATAAGCCCCGGGGACAGTCCCTAAGTGCGTGGGACAGTCCCCTATTCCCTCGCTCAGGAAGTCGCAATATTTGCATTTGGATTTGCAAAAGGGGATGTGGATGTAAATGGATAAATCAGTCATCTTTGCCCCCTCAATCTCCTTTGCAAGCCTCCGATTACAGGGTTTATAAACGCAAGATTAACAAATACTGCATAAAAAATGCCTAAAATAGCTAGAGCGGTATTTGCCGCCGTTATCTCCACATCCCTAAGATTTCCCATTGTTATCACAAGCCCCACCATAGCAATCAACACACCTGCATAAATACTGGATTTGCGAAGCAGCAAAAACAGCTCAATGCCCTCTGTGCATTCATCCTTGCTAATGGCTTGTTTAGGGCAAAAGGCAGCCTTAACAGCCCTGCCAAACAAGCCCCACTGCCTCGCCGCCGTCACGGTGCCAGCCAAGGCCAGCAAAAGCACAATAAGAGATGGCGCGTCAGCAAACATGACTAGCGTCCGAAGCTCCCAATTGCCGTTAATGAGCATCATAAACACAGCACCCGCCACAATAATAGCAATGCCAGCCAAAAACTTCATACTAAAGCACCTCCTACAATAAATCCTCAAAAATTTCACGAACATCAATTATCAAATCTTCAAAGATAGATGTTTTGAATGTGAAAGTGGCTGTGGTGCGCATATCTTCTAATTCGGTTTCGGTAAGAGTTGCAAAATATACATTACTAAGCTCGTACCGACCTTCATCATTAAGAATATAAACCTCTAATGACAGGCTCTTAATATCTACAATCCAATATTCTTGTACACCAAGTTTCTCGTAAACATCTTTCTTGTGACCTTTGTCTCTTTTAGAAGTTCTTGGTGACAGCACTTCAGCAACTAGGTCGGGCGCACCAAAGACGCCTTTGCCGGGGACAACTTTGCTGTGGTCACACACAATAAGAAAATCTGGACAGTATTTCTCTTTTGGCGTCAAATGTACAAAGGTGTCGAAGTATAGACGGCAAGGACCTTTTCTTAGGTGCTGGTCAAAAACCCTAATCATGCCTAAAACAACATTTTGATGCTCTGGTCTGGCTGCCATTTTGGGTATTTCCACGCCGTTTACAATTTCTATGGGGCGTTCGTCCTCCAAATCACATGGATAATCTAACGCAACATTTGTCATAATTTAACCTCCTTTGCTGGCGAGGACGGCCTGTGCGCGATAGCGCGCACCTGGCGTCCGTCCCTACAATCAATCATCATCAAGTTTAAGCACAGACATAAAGGCAGATTGGGGCAGCTCCACATTGCCCACCTGGCGCATCCGCTTTTTGCCTTCCTTTTGCTTTTCCAGGAGCTTTTTCTTGCGGCTTATGTCGCCGCCGTAGCATTTTGCGGTTACGTCTTTTCTAAGGGCGCGGACGGTCTCGCGGGCTACGAATTTGGCTCCTATGGCTGCTTGGATGGGGATTTCAAATTGGTGGCGGGGCACCTCTTTTTTGAGCTTTTCCACAATTTTGCGCCCGCGCTCCATGGCGGAGTCTTTGTGGACTATGAAAGATAGGGCGTCCACAATTTCTTTGTTAAGGTAGATGTCAAGCTTGACTAGATTTGATTCTTTGTAGCCTATAAGCTCATAATCAAAGGAGGCATAGCCGCGGGAGCGGGATTTTAGGGCGTCAAAAAAGTCGTAGATAATCTCGTTAAGGGGCATTTCATAGACGATTTTTGCCCTCTCTGCCTCGATATAGTCCATGGAGATACAAATTCCCCTGCGGTTTTGGCATATTTCCATAATTTGTCCGATATATTCGCTGGGCAGGATAATTTCTGCCCGCACCATGGGTTCTTCCATCTTCTGGATTTTGGCAGGGTCGGGAAAGTCAGCGGGGTTTGATATTTCAATCATTTCCCCGTCTGTTTTGTAGATTTTGTAAATCACCGAGGGTGCTGTGCACACAAGGCTTAGGTCGTATTCTCTTTCTAGGCGTTCTTGGATAATTTCCAAATGCAAAAGACCTAAAAAGCCGCAGTTAAAGCCAAAGCCAAGGGCTAGGGATGTGGTGGGTTCAAAATGCAGGGACGCGTCGTTAAGGACAAGCTTGTCCAGAGCCTCCCGCAGGTCGGTGTAGTCGGTGCGGTCGGCGGGGAAAATGCTTGAATATACCATAGGTGTGGGATTTTTATAGCCCGGCAGTGGCTGGGGGGTGGGGCTTGCGGCAGAGGTCACTGTATCACCTGGCAGGGTGTCCCGCACATTTTTGATGCTTGCGGTAAAATAGCCCACCTCGCCCACATCAAGCCGCCCTGTGGGCACAAAACTGCCCGGAGAAAGCACCCCAACCTCTACAACCTCATAATCCTTTTTAGAGCCCATAAACCGAATCTTTTCGCCTTTTTTAATTACCCCGTCAAAAACACGCACAAAAACAATAACACCTTTATACTGGTCAAAAAGGGAATCAAAAACTAAAGCGCGCAAGGATGCGTCAGGGTCGCCTGCTGGGGCTGGCACTTCTTTAATAACCTTTTCAAATACTTGGTCAATATTTAATCCTGTTTTAGCAGAAATAAGGGGTGCATCCTCAGCTATAATGCCGATTATATCCTCAACCTGTTTAATCACCCGCGGCGGGTCTGCGGCGGGCAAGTCAATTTTATTGATGACAGGCACAATCTCAAGCCCTTGGTCAATTGCCAAATACACATTAGCAAGGGTCTGTGCCTCCACCCCCTGTGCCGCGTCCACCACAAGCACAGCACCCTCGCACGCCGCCAGCGAGCGCGACACCTCATAATTAAAGTCCACATGCCCGGGAGTGTCAATTAAATTAAGCACATATTCATTGCCGTCCGCCGCCTTGTACACCAGCCGCACCGCCTGCGCCTTAATGGTTATGCCCCGCTCCCGCTCCAAGTCCATGCCGTCAAGAATCTGGTCTTGCATTTCCCGCTCGGTCAAAAGCCCGCTGGATTGAATCAGCCGGTCCGCAAGGGTGCTCTTACCATGGTCAATATGCGCCACTATCGAAAAATTTCTAATGTTTTTCATCAAATGTTCCTCATTTCGTCTTTTGTTAAATTTGCTTTAGTCTATTTTAACAGAAACTTGAAAAAAATACAACTACATATTGATTTTTTAGTAAACATGTGTTATAGTTGAAAAAAAGATTTTGAGGGAGAGGATATTTATGATGGATTTTGTTAACAAGTCTGTGGTTTACATTTTGACGGTGGTGCTGGCATTTTCAGTGATGAGCACGTCTTTGGTGATTGGCGGGGAGACATCGCCTCAGGCTGAGTTTCTTGTGGCGTTTGCGAATACTTTAGAGGAGGGGCTTGAGCCTCTTGGGTTTTCTGAGCTTTTGGAACTTGACAATCCCCTTGAATTTTACGCTGTTGACGAGCCTTTGTCAAATGCACATTATCTGGAAGAAGCCGAAGAAATTCTTTATGAGCTTTTTGGCACAAACCCCAGTTTGCATGGCTTTACACCGCAAAATATGCTAAGCCTACTTAGGATAATGCCCGGCTTTAACGAGGTTGAGGAGCTTTTTACAACACAGGTTATCCTTGACATCTTGTCACTACCGGGGGTAGATTATATTGTCATGGAGCTTTTTGAGGAGTTTTTGCCTGATGTGGAGCCTTCGTATGTTTTCTTCATGGCAAGCCTTGCCTATGCCTTTGGTATAGCGGATATGGCAAGCGAGCTTTTAGGTGATGATTTGCCAGCTATAGAGCTTTTTGCAGCTCTTGATTATGTGGCAGGTGAAGGCTTTGTCCAAAAAGCCCTTGAAATGGATGTTAATGAGCGTTTTGCCTTTATGGGGACGGCACTTGCAAGCCTTTTAGTGGATTTTATGATAGAGATTGAATATTATGTCGAAAAATTATTCCAAAATAGCCTTGACATTTTGTAAATTTAAGGTTATAATGATGTAGTGAGATAAAGTTGCTAATGAAAATCATCACATTTAAGGAGGAGTTACTATGGCAGAACTAAAAGGCACGAAGACGGAAGCTAACCTATGGGAAGCCTTTGCAGGGGAGTCTATGGCGCGTAATAAGTATACATACTACGCCACCCAAGCGCAAAAAGAGGGCTTAGAGCAAATTGCCAACCTGTTTCTAGAAACAGCAGTAAACGAAATGGCTCATGCCAAAATATGGTATAAACTTTTGCAAGAAGGCGGCGAAATTCAGCCTACTGCCAAAAACCTTCTGGCAGCTGCCGCTGGTGAAAATGACGAGTGGACAAGCATGTACGCCCGCATGGCTAAAGAAGCCAAAGAAGAAGGATTTGACAAAATTGCTAGGCTTTTTGAAGCTGTAGGCAAAATCGAAAAGCACCACGAAGAAAGATATTTGAAACTCCACAAAAACCTAGAAGAAGGCACCGTGTTCAAAAAAGACCACGCCGAAGACTGGCACTGCCAAGTTTGTGGCCACATCCACCACGGCGAAAAGGCCCCCGGCGCGTGCCCTGTGTGCCTGTACCCACAAGCGTTTTTCCAAACTTATGCTGATAACTATTAAAACACAAAAACCCCTAGTGATAGGGGTTTTAGACTGTAGACAAACCCCCTTTTGTCACCCCGCGCTTGTCGCGGGGTCCCCTCGCGGCTCGCAAGAATAATACCTAAATCGAGGGGGTCCCGCAACAAGTGCGGGATGACAGGTCGGAGCTTCACGCTTAAAAATTAACTTTGTCTACAGTCTAAAACCCCTAATGATAGGGGTTTTAGTTTTTGTCAAAATAAATCGTCATGGGTGCATCCTCCTCAGCTAAAATGGCTGCGTGCATCTCGGCGGCGGTGGCGTAACCTTTGCGGGTCCCCGCTTTATGCTCAGCAATGATTTGGTTAGCTTCTGCCATGGCTGCCAAAAGTTCGGCGTTAGGACGTTTATGGGCAACCTCAAAAGGAAAGCCATAATGAATAATGGACTTATGCAAAAAAACATTAATAGCATCACTTAATTTAAGCCCCAGCCCACCAAAAATCTCCTCAGCTTCAGCCTTAATTTTGGGGTCAACCATAAGATTATATTCTACAGTTTTCATAAAACCAGCTCCTTTGTTTGATTGTAACACAATATGAGCATTCTTGTCAATTATTACTTGCCTTTTTGTTTGATGGTTAAGCTTGAGGTGTCAAGAGGAAATTTATCTTGCTTTGCCTGTATAATAATGATATAATATTTCTAGAATAATATCAAGGAGTGATTGTTATGATGATAAAACCGTCCACCGCGCTTCGCAACGAATATAATGCTATTTCTGAGTTGTGCAAAGAAAAACAAGAGCCTGTTTTTTTGACCAAAAACGGTGAGGGCGATTTGGTGGTTATGAGCATAGCTGCGTATAAATATCGTGAGGAGATGTTGGATTTGCGGGAAAAACTGCTTTCTGCTGAAGCGGGCAGGTTGTCAGGTGCTAAAACCTACACCATATCGGAAGTAAGCGAAAGACTGCGAGGGCTGATTGATGAAAACCTATGAAGTGCGCTTTCTCCAAGAAGCATTTGAAGATTTGGAAGAAATTATCTTATATACTGCCCAAGACAGCCCTGCCGCCGCCAGACGAATGCACGACAAAATCATTGAAAAAGCCAATGATTTAACGACTTTTCCGAAGCGCGGACGGCTTGTTCCTGATAGGAAAATGAGCGCGGCAGGGTATAGAATGCTGGGAATAAAGCCGTACATAGTGTTTTATCGTGTGGTCGGTGACAGCGTTCTCATTTATCGCGTTCTGCATGGGGCTACAAACTACCCTCTACTGTATGACAAAATTCAAGCTAGGGGAGGCGTTTAGGGACAAAGCCGCAAAATTGCCGGCTTTGAAATGGGGGTGGGCGGCCGCGGCTATCATGGCGGCGTTGTCGGTGCAGTATATTGGTTTTGGGATGTTTAGGCGGATGTTATTTTCGGCGCATTTTTCGGTTAGGAGGGCGCGCAGGCGGCTGTTGCAGGCCACACCCCCTACCACGGCTAGGCGGGCAGATGCAGTTTGTTTGCAGGCTTTTAGGGCTTTTTCCGTTAGGGTGTCCACTACGGCTTCTTGGAAGGATGCGGCAATATTAGCGGGATTAATCTCTGCACCACTCATTTTCGCTGAGTTAAGATAGTTCAAAACAGCGGATTTAAGCCCTGAAAAGCTAAAGTCCAAGCCCTCGGTAAGCTTTGGACGCGGAAAAGCTATGGCTGCAGGGTCGCCTGTGCGGGCTAGGCGGTCAATCTCCACCCCGCCGGGGTAGGGCAGACCGAGGGTGCGTGCCACTTTGTCAAATGCCTCCCCCGCCGCATCGTCATGGGTGCGCCCCAAAATCTCAAAATCCGTATAATCCCGAACATGCACAAGATGGCAATGCCCGCCTGATGTGATAAGTGCCACAAAAGGTGGCTTCCAATCAGGATTCTCCAAATAGCTCGATGCAATATGCCCCTCCAAATGATTGACCGCCACAAGGGGCAGCCCCACCGAATACGCCAAAGCCTTAGCAAAATTAACCCCAACAAGCAATGCCCCAACCAGCCCAGGACCATAAGTTACAGCAATAGCACTAATATCTTGCATCTTGCATCTTGCATCTTGCAACGCGCGCACCACCACCTCGTCAATCCGCCCCACATGGTCGCGCGCCGCAATTTCAGGCACAACCCCTCCATAAACCCTATGGGTCGCAATTTGGGAATGAATTACATTTGACAGCACAAAACAGCCGCCCTCTAAAACGGCGGCTGATGTTTCGTCACATGAGGTCTCAATGCCTAATATCTTGATTTTTTTCGGTTCGATTTGTCTAACCATTTTTTCACTCTTTTCCCAATTTGCCAGATTATAAAAGCGGCTGCCACACCTGCCGTGAGCCAAAGGAATATAATGTTCCATGACAGAAAATATATGGACGAGATTGTGAAGCATACCCCTATTATAAGCAAAAGCTCTTTGGACAATTTGTGGGTGCTCATGCGCATTTCTGTGTGCCGCGCCGAATATTGACCTGACAGGACGGACATCCGCGGGGCTACATCACCATGTTTGTTTTTAATCTTTACTTCACCTTTTTTGTCATCTCTATACTGAAGCAAAAACGCTACATAAGCAAAAAGGGCAAAAATCCAAAACACAACAGCAAGGACCATAATCCTACCTCCTTTTTATTGATGCTGCAATGCCATACACACAAAGCCCCACTGCGACAATGCCAAAGACTATCCACAAAAACTCCCATCCGGTGAGCATTTGGGCGTTTGCGATTACAAACACTATGCCGCATCCGAAAAAGACATTGCGGGACAGCTTAAATTGGCGGGCTTTTTCTTCGTCGGTCATTTTTTCCCGCTCGGCGGGGGATGCGTAAAACCATGCGTTTGTCCAAGGCACTCCCTTTTGATTATGTTGTCTATAAGCTATAACAAAGCATGTAAGGGCAGGGACGCCAAGCAAAACGGATATGATGACCATTGTTATCATTTGACCCGCTCCTTTGCCACGGCTCTCATTTTAGAAGGGGTGTTTATGCTAATTTGCAAGGCGACAAGGGCAGCAAAGATTACCAAAAATGACGCGCCATAGACTACCAAAGCCGTATGGGAAACGCCACCAAGGCGTGCGAAAAAGTCACCTATAGAGGTGAGGATGCTTGCAGTAAGCTCGACACCCGGGGTAAGGACTGCATAAATCTCATAAAGCCCTGCGCCATAAGCCCAAGACAAAATGCCGTTTCCAAAAACTGCAAGGGCTGTGCCCCCAAAAATCACAACCACCAAAAGGGCGAAGGGCAAAAGGATTAGAGAGTCCAAAACCTTGGCTTTTTTGGACTTTTTGGGCGCGTACAAATCAAGGGCGGCTACTTTTGCCATAACGGCAGGGGCAAAGCCCTCGGGGGCCTCGACAATTTCCATTTCCATGGCGGTAAAGCCCTGCATCATGGTGCTATAGGCTTCAAAATCCTCAGCACAGTCGGCACAGTCGTCAAGGTGCTGCATTAAATCCGCTTGTACTGTGGCATCTAAAGTACCGTCCATATGCTCGACCATTAAATCAGTGTATTTACAGCACATAACCTTCACCTCCTTTTAGATTTAGCAAATATTCTTTCAACAGTTTTCTGGCTCTAAAGATTCTATTTTTAACTTTGGACATGGGCTCGTCTACCACGTCTGCAATTTCTTGATAACTAAGCCCTTGTCTGTGGTACAGCACAATGGGAATTTTATACATGTCAGGCAGGCTCTCAATGGCGTCATGGAGCATTTTGGTCTGCTCTTTTGCCAAATATTCGTCTTCGGGCGAGCCGCTGACTGCGCGGGCAGTGCCTGTTTCCTCAAGCTCGTCCAAAGAGCCTGTCATGGCGGCTTGTTTGCTCCTGCGCCTAAAATCAATTACATGATTGGTAGCTATACGAATTACCCATGTGGAAAAATTGAACTCAGGATTGTATTTCTCTAAATTTTTGTATATTTTAATGAATACTTCCTGGGCTTGGTCGTTGGCGTCCTCACGGCAATTTACCATGCGCAAAACCACTGAAAATACAAGGTTTTTGTAACGCTCTAAAAGCACGTCAAAGGCGGCAGTTTGACCACCTACCACCGCTTGAACCAATTCATAATCAGTTTTTTCTATATAATTAGCCATAATTAAGTCCCTTTCAAAACTGCCAGTAACGCAATCACGGTGTATTACAGTGCATATAAGCATATACGCAAGAATTTTATTTTGGTCTGATTTTTTCTAAAGTTTTTTTGAAACAATTGGGCGGCTCTGCTGCAAACTCCATATAGGTGCCATTTGGGTGGGCGAAGCCCAAAAGGCGGGCGTGGAGGGCTTGGCCTGTCAGCCCGTGGGCTGTGGCGGATTTTGAGTAGGTAGGGTCGGCTAGGAGGGGGTTTCCTATATGCGCCATATGGGCGCGGATTTGGTGGGTGCGCCCTGTTTCTAGGCGGGCTTTTATAAGGGTGTATATGCCTAAGTGTTCCATGGTTTCGTAATGGGTTATGGCGTGGCGTCCATTTGGGTCAATTGCCATTTTTTTTCGGTTGGTTTTATGGCGTGCTAAAGGGGCGTTTATTGTGCCGTGGGCTGGGTTTGGGCGTCCGTGGACGATGGCTGTGTATTCGCGGCTTATGGTGTGTGCCGCAAATTGGGCGGCGAGGGATAAGTGTGCGGCATCGGTTTTGGCGACCACCAAAAGCCCTGAGGTGTCCTTGTCAATACGGTGGACAATGCCTGGGCGGGCAACGCCGTTTATGCCTGACAAACTGTCGCCGCAGTGGCTCATGAGGGCGTTTACCAGCGTGCCCTCGGTGTGGCCTGGGGCAGGGTGGACAACCATGCCTTTTGGCTTGTTGAGCACAATTAAATCCGCATCCTCAAAAACAATGTCAAGCGGAATATTTTGGGGCAGTATTTCCAAGGCAATAGGGGCGGGGATGTTTACATCAACCACATCATCCTCTTTTAGCCGCAAATTTGCCTTGGCAGCCTTGCCTTTAACGGTCACATGCCCGCTTTCAATCAGCCTTGCCGCCGCCGAGCGCGTCACCTGTGCCGCCTCTTGCACATACACATCCAGCCGTTTACCTGTTTTTTCTAAATTTAAGTCCATCTTTAGGCTCATCCTTAATAACAAAAATTGTCATAATTGCAAAGGCAAACACCCCCGCAACCACAAAAACATCAGCAAAATTAAACACAAAGGGGAAAAACTCAAATATAATAAAGTCCACCACACCGCCGCCTCTAAACAGGCGGTCGATAAAATTGCCCAAAGCCCCGCCTATAATGGTTAAAAGCACAATGCGGTATACAGTGCCCACCCGCCCTTTAGGCGGCTTGCGGTAATAAAAGCCCAAAACCACCAAAATCACCAAGGTAAGAGCAAGAAAAACCCATCTAAAACCTGACAAAAGCCCAAACGCCATGCCGTCGTTGGTGAGGTGGGTCAGGCGCAAAAACCCGTCAATAAGTGTGATGTCCCGTGGCGGATGATTTGGGTACAAAGGGGCTATATGATAGTTTGCCAGCCACTTTGTTATTTGGTCAATGAAAATCAACAGCCCCACATAGCCCGCAGGCAGCACATAATTTTTCAAAATCTTCATGTCAATCTCTCCAATGATTTAATTATTGTCTCTTTTGGAATATCTTTAACCACCTTGGCGCGTCCAAGGGCGGGGATGCCGATTATAGTGATTTTGCCCTGTTCGCTTTTTTTGTCTTTTAGCATTTGTTGGTAAATTTTTTCAGGGGTTGGCAGGCTGTGCTTGACCTGCAGTCCGCAGCTTTCAATCAGGCTTATTACAAAGTCGGCATCTTGCTGTAAAAGCCCAAGGTTTTGCACAGAATAATCTAATTCGCACACCATCCCAAGGGCGACCGCATGACCATGGGGAAGCTGGAAGTTTTGTAAACTCTCCAGAGCGTGACCTACAGTGTGACCAAAATTCAAAATGCGGCGCGTGCCCATATCTCGTTCGTCCTCAGCCACAATAGCTGACTTGATGCGGGTGGCGCGGCTTATGATATGCTCCAGCGTGTCCAAATTTCTTTCAAACACCAAGGCTTTATTTTTATGCAGTTCATCTAAAAGTGCCCTATCCTTTATTATGCCACATTTTATGACTTCTGCCAACCCTGAAATGAAATCTCGCTCAGATAATGTTTGCAGGGTGGACAAATTGCTGTAAACTAGGCGGGGGTGGTGAAACGCGCCGAGAATATTTTTCGCGCCAAATAGGTTGACCCCTGTTTTGCCGCCAATTGAGGAGTCTGCTTGGGCAAGTAGGGTGGTGGGCAGGTTGATATAGTCAATCCCGCGCATGTACACAGCCGCCGCAAAGCCCGCAATGTCGGATACAATGCCGCCGCCTAGGGCGGCCACAACAGAGGTTTTGTCCATGCCAAACTCGTAAAAGTTACTAAGCAATGCGGATACGGTGTCTAAGGTTTTGTTCAATTCATTTGAATCTATTGGAATAACCTTTTTTTCCCAGTGCATGAGCTCTAGACCGAGCTCCAAGCCCGTAAGCTTGCTGTCGCATAAAACCAAGAGTTTCCGAGGGACGCTAAGCTCCCAAATTTCAGCCATAGCAGGCACAAGCCCGCTCCAATCTTTGGCAATTATTACTATCTTCATCACCCCCCAAAACATTATAACAAAAAAACCCTTGCAAGGAAAGGGTTTTTTGAAAAAACAATAAATAGCACCGTCACCCCGCGCTTGACGCGGGGTCCCCTCGGTTTAGCCGAACGCGTCTTCGCTCTAAAGTCATTCGGCTAACTTGAGGGGACCCCGGGTCAAGCCCGGGGTGACGGGTGGGGTTTAGGTCAAAAGGGGATTATACATCATAATTGCGTGATTTTCTGTGACAAACTGGTCGTCAATTTGCGCGCCTTGTGCGTCAAAAACCCGTCTGTAGATGGTGTTGTGGCGGGTGTAGCCGCCCCAGTATTGGCTTTTTATTATATGCTCTTTTTCGTATATTTCATAGCTAAGCTCAGGCGGGCTTGGGGCTGACCATGTGCCCACTAGATGGGTGTCTGTCATCTCTAAGTTTAGGGTAAATGGCATATTGGTTTCGTTTTTAATTTGCAGGTCAATGTAATTGTAAAAGCAGGTGGCGCCGCTGCCAAAGGGCTGGGTGCGCCCTGCGTCCGGAAAGACGTCAAAGCTGTGGCGGTGGCGTTCGGTAATGGTCAGCGGTGTGTGGAGGGTGAGCCAGTAAATGAGGTTTGAGAGCTGGCACAGCCCGCCGCCTATGCCCACAGTGACTTTTCCCCGCTCAAGGAGCATCCCGCCCACATAGCCCTTGCGGCGGGTGGGCTTGCCAATCAGCCGCCAATAGGAAAATGTCTCGTCAGGGTGAATTGTAACTCCATTCACTTTTTTGAGCGCGATTTTCAAATTAATAACCTTGTTATGCTGCAGGTGCATATCCACATCTTTAAGCTGGCGCAAAAGTGGCGTGCGGTGTGTGAAAAAGGGGACTGTCCCATGGTTTTGGGGACTGTCCCCGGGGCTTTTGACAAACTTCGCCCCACCAAAAAGCCACCTCACCCGCCTTTTCACACGAAAATAAGCTTTCCCAAGCTTTAGCCTAAGAGGTGCCCTATCCTTTGGCCTCTCCACCGTCTTTTGCACCATTTTCCCAAGCGTCCTCTCTATGTTTATGGAGTTCTGCCAAAAAGCCCTCTTGGTCGTTTGTGGCGATATAGACCGAATTGCGCTTATCCAGTTTAAGCTCAATGGTAATGTCCCTAACCCCCATAAAGCGGCTGATAAAACGGTTTGGCTTGCCTGTTTTGATGTGGGTGATGTCTTTGTAAGGAACTTTCACAAGGCTTATAGCCTTTTTGATTATTAGCTTGTCTTTCTCAAAAATATATGCTCCTATAAAATAATCCAAAACCTGCCATGCTGAGCCGATTACAGCAATGACTGCAAAGGCAATGACCACCCAGTCAAAGAAAATGAGGGCGTCCCGCTGGATAGTGGTTATGAGCACCCAAATAAAGAATGCGTATGCAGGGATGAAAAGGGGCAGTGTTCTTATTGGATTTATGAATTTGTACATGCTGAACCTCCTATTGCTCGTCATCAATTGATACATCAGGCTTTTGGCGGAGGAGCTCTGCAAAAAAGGCTTCTGTGTCCTTGACTTTTACTTTGTGAGGGTGCCGCCGCCCAATGGAGAGGTACAGGTGCAGCCGCCCGTCCGCCGCCCTGCGGGTGTGGGCTTCCACAATTTTGTCATAGGGGATTTTTTCGCCGCCAAAAATTGCTTTGTACACAATTTTGTCATCCTCAAACACATAAGCCGAGAGTGCAAAATCAAGGACAATGCAGACAGCCGCAGCCACCGCCAGCCCTGCGAATAAAAATCCGAAAATCGGAAGCTCGCTTGTAAAGGCTCTGTGGGATATAAATGCAGGAAATAGCACAATAATGCCCACGTAAAACAGCGAGTTTCCGTCAACTATGGTCTTAAATTTCATTCTAACCCCTCCTAATTGATAATTGTATTAACGGTGCCCCAAAGGGCGGGAAGCTCAAGTCCCTTTTGCCACCAAGCAACCCCCGCAAGGTCATGGGCATTAACAAGCTGGACCTTTTGGGTGGTGGAGCGTAGGCAATTTAGCCATGCAGAGGTCCTAAGCTGGGTACCGTCACGGTTTGTATGGTAAACTATGCTTACATACTGCCGCAAAAAATAATCCCATTCAAATGTGCCGCCCATGTCGCGGGTCATAATCATATAGCCAAAGTTCATGCCCACATCCCGCACGCGGCGGTATGGGTAAAACTCAGGCAGGGACAAGCCCCCCGGTCCTCCCGGCAAAAGCTCCCATTCCCCTGTCTCCATGTTAAACCGCTCTGTCCACACACGCATATATGTGGGCAGCCCCACCACAATTTGGCTTGGCGGGACGTTTTCGTTTATCATGTCAATAATTCCATTTTGCACAAACGGAAAGCTTGACACACTTCCGGGCCAACTTATTGTCCTCCAATGCTCGTCATATGCCATAATGGTTAAAAAATCAGCCGCATGCCCGATTTCGTAGTAATTCCAGCGGATTATGTTAGTCTCGGTCGGCACAAAAACTGCAACACTCATAACCGCCCCAGCCTGACGCATGGGCACAGAAAGCTCCCGCAAAAATTGGATAAAATGCTCAGTTTCAGGCTCGCGCACTTCCTCATAGTCCACATTTATGCCGTCCCAGCCGTATCTTCTAATCATGTCCATTATCTGCTCAATGATAAAATCCCTTCTTTCGGCATCCATAAGGGCAAACCGCGCCGCTTCGTTTGAAAAAGTTTCAGGTCCTGTGGCTGGGCTAAAAAATGCGTCAGAAATCATAGGCCAAACTTCCATGCCGTTTTGGTGCGCCCAAGTCACAAACTCCCTATTACCAAAGTTTATGATTGTCCCGTCATAACTAGGACGGCAAAAATACAGCCATGTGGGAGAAATTGCATTTACGCCCTGCATAACATACCAATTGTTGGAATTTGCAGCCGCCTGAGGGCTTGTTACCAAATGCCATGCCATATTAATCGGTCCATCAAAGCCGGGGCGGGTGATGGGGCGGCGGCTCTCTATCTGCGGCACAGCGGCTAAATAATCTGCAAAAAGCAGATAATCCGCCTGCACATAGCCAATTCGCCCATCCACCAGCCGCACACGGTAAAACTCCCCGTGGTTGGACAAAAACAATAGCAGCACATATGGTTCACTTTCAAGCCATGTAAGAATGGGCTGTTGACGGCTTGGCCCTGCACGCATGGGCACTCTGGGGACATCAGGCTCATCCTCATATTCAACCTCATTTTCACCCGCAGGCACATAAACCCGATAAAACAGCTTTTGGTCATGGTAAAAATTAACCATCAAAATGTTATATTCAGCACTAAAAGCAAAAAATATAGGATAGCGAGCGATAACCATTTCAACTGACATAAACGCCATGTTGCCCACACGCCTGATGGGATGTGACAGTTCGCGCTCCTGCCAGTTTAGAGTGTATGTGGCAAGCTCAGGGGTAAACCGCGCAATCTCATCATAAGTGCTGATGGTCAGCCTGTCACTCTCAGGCTCCCAAAATATGTATCTGTCCACATGGGCACGTAAAAAATCAACAGGCAAATAAAGCTCACCGTCAATAAACTGCGGGGCGTGGGTGGGCTGGATAAGCTCCCCGCCCATGTTGAGCGATATGCGGCTAGGGTCAAGATGGGTGTTATGCTCAAAAAAGCCAATTTCATCCATATTGTCCGCAAGCGCGCCATCTCTGCCTTCGCCGTTTTCATCATCATTGTTAAAAAACAAGCTGACCACTAAAAACACCGCAAGCCCTGCAACCACAAGGGCTATAATGGCTATGGGCAATATTTTTTTAAGATTGATATTCATCATCTTCCTCCTAAGTGCAAAGTAATATTGAACTTAATTATATCATATACTAGGACAAAGTAAAGTACAAAATTGGACACGAGAGGAGCAAATTATGAATACAGAGCAAAATATAGTCAACCGGATTCACCTTTTGGGGGAGATTGCGTCAGAATGTGAGTTTAGTCATGATGTATATGGTGAGGGCTTTTATAGCTTTAAGCTTTTGGTGCCAAGGCTTTCTGACGCCAATGACCTGCTGCCTGTCACCATTTCCGAGCGCATTATGGAGGGCAGCCGCTTTTGCCCCGGGGAGCTAATATCTTTAACAGGGCAAATACGCTCATATAACAATTACATAGAAGAAGAAGGGCGCAACCGCCTTGTTCTTACTGTTTTTGCAAAGGATTATGAATTTTGTGACGAGGTGGGGCGGCAAAATCCAAACGATGTGATGCTTGATGGGTATATCTGCAAGCCCCCAATCTACCGCACCACCCCTTTTGGGCGTGAAATTACCGACCTGCTCCTTGCGGTCAACCGCTCCTACAACAAATCAGACTATGTGCCCTGCATCACATGGGGCAGAAACGCTCGCTTTGGCTCAAAGCTTGAGGTGGGCGACAATATAAAAATATTTGGGCGTATGCAAAGCCGTATATACCAAAAAAAGCAGGAGGATGAAACATTTGTCGAAAAGACAGCCTATGAAGTTTCTGTATCAAGAATGGAAAAATAATTATTGACAAAACTTCCCTATTGTGCTAAAATAGATGGAAAATAGCCGTGAGGGAGGCATTATTATGAAAACGGAGTATATTGTTGAATACGGAGGAAAACAAACTGAATTAAAAAACCTAACAGAAATTGTAAAAGAAACATGGAAGGGCTATGGCAACCTTGTCAAAGACCTTAAAACTGCGGATATATACTTTAAGCCTGAGGAGGGTATGTGTTATTACGTAATTAACGGCGAGTTAGAAGGTAAATTTGAAGTATAAAAGTAAGGGAGCGCATTGCGCTCCCTTTTGAAATTCTGATTGAACCCCTAGCCACCGTCACCCCGCATTTTGCGAAATGTCCCTGTAAATGCTGTAAAAGCGTTGCTCCCACAACCGTCATTCCGCGCTTGACGCAGAATCCCCTCGGTTTAGCCGAACGCTTCTTCACTGTATAGTCATTCGGCTATCTTGATGGGATTCCGCGTCAAGCGCGGAATGACGGTGAGGTGTCCCGCCTATTTATTCATCATCCCCGCCATATCCGTCAAATACTTAGGTATTTCCAGATTTTGTGGGCAGTGCTTTAGGCATATGCCGCAGTCAGCACAGGCGGAGGGTCTTTTGTCCTCGGCTAGGGCATTAAGTCTGAAAAGACGCCATTCGCCGCTTTTTTTGTAGCTGTTGTAGGTGTTTAAGAGGTATGGGATGTCAAGCCCTTTGGGGCAGTCCTTTACACAGTACATGCAGGAGGTGCAGGTGGCGAAGTTTGTTTGGTGGTAGAGGGTGCTTACCTTTAGGACCATGTCTTGTTCTGCGTCAGTTAAGGGCTTGGCTTCTTTGATGGTTGTGATGTTGTCTGTGGCTTGTTCTTCATTTGACATGCCGCTTAGGATGACGGATATGCCGGGCAAATCCGCAACAAAACGCAGTGCCCATGACGCAACGGACTTATTTGGCTCGGCTTTTTTGAACATTTCAAGCCCTTCGTCAGTTAGCTTTGTTAAAAGCCCGCCGTGGATGGGCTCCATCACTTGGATGGGGATACATTTGCTGACCAAATGCTCATAAAGTGCCTTGGCGTCGTTGTGGTGCCAGTCTAGATAGTTCAGCTGAATCAGTGCGAACTCCCAGTCCCTGTGGGCAGTCATTTTTTCAAGGGCACTCAGGCTGCCATGGAAAGAAAAGCCCAGATGCCTGATTCTGCCCAGCTTTTTTTGTTCAAGGAAGTATTCAATACAGCCATTTGTTAAATAAGTATCAATATTATTGTCTGCTACAGCGTGGAGCAGATAAAAGTCAATATAATCCATTTGCAAACGCTCTAGTTGGTTTTCAAATTGCAGCTTAAAATCAGCCTCGGCAGCCAGATTGTATTTGTCTGCCACATAAAAGCTTTCACGGGGGTATTTTGCCAAAGCTTTGCCCACAAGCACCTCGGAGTCGCCGCCGTGGTAGATGTACGCCGTGTCAAAATAGTTAATGCCCTGAGCGTAAACATAGTCAATTAGGGCTTCGGCTTCGGCATGTTTGATGGGCATGCCCCACCCTTCACCGTGCTGGGGCAGGCGCATAGCACCCATGCCTAAGAGCGACAACTTTTTCCCGTTAAAATCCGTATAACGCATAAATTTTCCTCCTTAGTTTTTATGAATAATTATCAAATTGCGAGTAATGTCAGTATTTGGGAGGGTAAGGGTTTCGACGCTCGCCAACTTGCCGCGCAGTTTACCCATTTTCGCCATCCCTGCCTCCATCTCGTCCTTATAATTTGGACCTTTCATGGCAATCAGTGTGCCGCCACTTTTCACAAAGGGCAAGCACCAGCCTAAAAGAGCGTCCATTTGCCCCACAGCGCGGGTTGTGGCGTAATCAAAGGCTGCCACTTTTTTTTGCACATCCTCTGCCCGTCCGTGTATACATTTTACGTTTTCTAGATTTAGCAGTAGGGCGGCTTCTTCTAAAAATTTAACCTTTTTAGCCCTCGCATCAAGGAGGGTTAGGTCGATGTCTGGGCGTGCAATTTTAACCACAAGCCCAGGCAGCCCCGCTCCTGTGCCCACGTCAATCACCCGGCCGCCCCCAATATGGGGCACCACCGTCAGGCAGTCCAAAAAGTGCTTGATTACAATGCCCTCGTCATCAGTTATTGCTGTTAGATTCACTTTTTCGTTGTATTGTTTTAGAAAATCTTTGTAAGCCCAATATGTTTCAATCTGTGCATCATCAAGGGCAACTCCCAGCATGTCCGCGCCATTTTTCAGCAAATTTTTTAAGTCCATCAGACACGCCCTCTCTCTAGATAAATCAGCAAATTGGATATATCCGCAGGGCTGACCCCTGTGATTCGGCTGGCTTGTCCCAAGCTTACGGGGCGTACTGCCATCAGCTTTTGCCGCGCTTCCATTCGCAAATTGCCTACGGCTTCGTAGTCAATATTTTCAGGAATTTGCTTTTTCTCCATTTTTTTGAACTGTTCCACGTGGAACATTTGTTTTTTAATATAGCCCTCGTATTTTAGGTGAATGTTTACCTGTTCGGCAACGTCAGGGGGCAGGGCAGGGCGGTCGGGGTCTATAGGGCTCAAGATGTGGTAGCTAAGCTCAGGACGGCGCACAAGCTCCGCCGTATGGAAGCCACTGGAAATTTCTGTTGAGCCGTGGGCTCTAAGGAGCTGGTTGGCTTCGGGGGTGGGAGCTATAACTGCTTTTAGCAGGCGTTTAATCTCGGCATCAATTAGCCTTTGTTTGTTTTGCACTTTTTTAATTCTCTCGTCTGAAATTAGGTAGCCATACCCACGGGGGGTCAGGCGCAAATCCGCGTTGTCTTGACGGAGCAGCAGGCGGTATTCCGCGCGGGAGGTCATCATGCGGTAAGGCTCTTTTGTGCCTTTTGTTACCAGGTCGTCAATTAGCACACCAATATAAGCTTCGGAGCGGTCGATTATAAGAGGGGCAAGCCCTTTGATTTTTGCGGCAGCATTAATGCCCGCAACCAAGCCTTGGGCGGCTGCTTCTTCGTAGCCGCTGGTGCCGTTAAATTGCCCTGCACAATAGAGGTTTGGGATGTCTTTGAACTCCAGGGTGGGGTGGAGGGCGGTGGTGTCGATGCAGTCATATTCAATTGCATAGCCAAAACGCATTATCTGGGCATTTTCAAGCCCTTTAACAGAGCGGTACATTTGGATTTGCACATCCTCAGGCAGGGAGGTGGACATGCCTGAAACATAGAGTTCCTGTGTGTTTTCCCCTTCAGGCTCAATAAACACCTGATGGCTGGTTTTGTCTGGAAAACGCACCACCTTGTCCTCAATGGATGGGCAATATCGGGTGCCTGTGCCCTCAATCTCGCCTGAATACATGGGGGAGCGGTGGATGTTTGCGCGAATAATCTCATGGGTGCGCTCGTTTGTGTGGGTCAAAAAGCAGGACAGCTGGGAACGGACAATTGAGGCGGCGTCATTTTCAAAAGAAAATGGCACAATGTCTTCATCTCCTTTGTGCTCCACCATCACGCTAAAATCAACACTTCCGGCATGAATACGTGCGGGAGTGCCTGTTTTGAACCTATACATGTTAACGCCTAGCCGCTTTATGGCGTCAGCTAGTTTTGTGGAAGCGGCAAGTCCGTTTGGACCGGTGTCCACGCTGACCTCGCCCCAAATGCACCGTGCATTAAGATATGTGCCTGTGGCAATGATGATTGCGCGGGCAGGGTGCACCGTGCCAGATGCCGTGGTCACATAGGGGACTGTCCCACGTTCTTGGGGACTGTCCTCGGGGCATATATCAACCACCTCAGCTTGAACAAGCTCAATCCCCGCTGTGTCCTCCAAAGTCCGCTTCATCTCAAGGGAATACTGCACCTTATCAGCTTGCGCCCGCAATGAATGAACCGCAGGCCCTTTGCCCAAATTAAGCATACGTGACTGTAAATATGTCTTATCAATATTACGCCCCATCTCGCCGCCTAGTGCGTCAATTTCCCGCACCAAATGACCCTTGCTAGTGCCCCCGATATTAGGATTGCAAGGCATCATGGCAACGCTATCAAGATTAATTGCAAACACCTTAACCGCGCAGCCCATGCGCGCAGCAGCCAGTGCCGCCTCACACCCTGCATGACCTGCCCCAATCACAATCACATCAACTTTTTCAGCTGTGTACAAATGCTCCACCTCAAAACATAGGGTTGCCACATATGGCAACCCTATGGCACTGAATTACTTAGTTTTTTCAGTTTCTTCAAGCAGGGCAAGGACATATTTCTTAATTTCTCTTATGTCCCCATCCCCCTCTCTTATTGTCAGAAGTATTTTTTGGCATGTCGTCTGGATAGCCAGTTTTTCAATGATTTCCGCGCTGTTAGGCACAAAATCACCTCCCAACAACTTCTTTAACCTTATCCGCATCCTTCTTTGATAGAGTTAGAGTATAAATATCGCCATCTTTTGCCTTATAAGTCAGGGTTTTCTTGGTTTTCAAAAGCCCTGCCGCAACCTCCTCACAAGAGGTCAAGTCCGCAATGTCCACACTGGCAAAAGTCTCAGTCCGAGCCTTGTTTCCAAGCCCAGCCCCTTTGACTGCACCTTCAATAAAGCCGCCGATAAGCCCGCCGCGCCGCCTGCCTTCTCACCAACAAAGATAAGCCTAAGGTTACTAATAAAAACATTAACCAAATCGCCGCTCACAGCCCCTGCGCCCTTGTCCGCAACCACATACAGCTTTTGCACCTCACTATCAGCATTTGTAAGGTCAGCATTGCACTGTTCGCAGTGGGTGGCAGGCTCTTCACCCTTGCCAGACTTCGTGGTGAAATGGCATACATGGCAATTTTGCTTAGTCTTTTTCATAAACAATCCCTCTCATTTCTTACTTAATTTCCTTGCAAACAACCCCGCTCATCATGGTGGTCTCAACACCATGCTTCGCCCACTGTTCAGCAATAATGTTCATGCCAATCGAGTCAGAAGAAAGGTGCCCTGCAATAACAACATTGCCAATGCCCTGCTCTTTAAGCTCTTTAGCGTCTTTTTCAGGGATGTGCATCATAACCAGCGTGCCCACGCCCGCTTCCATGTATTCTTTAAGAATTTTAGCACCAGGACCAGTAAGGCCTGACATAAGCACATAAATCTTGCCAGCATAGCTATCTTTGGCACCAACGCGAATCACAGGCTTTCTGTGGCTGTTTTTGTATTCGCCAATTTCTTCAAGAGCTTCAGTAACCTCAGAAACTTTAACATCATTTCTGCCTGCAAACTTTTTATCCAAAAATTCTTGAACAACCCGCTCGCTGATAATGTCTGCCGGCTGGTGGATGCACATAAAGGGCATGCCTAAAAGCTTTGCAGCCGACTCAGAGCGGCGGGTGTTGCCTACATGGGTGTTGTAGCTAATTTCGTCACGACGCTCAGCAAGCTTTTTTTGAGTTTTATTGCGCGGCACGCCAAGCTTTTCAAGCTTGTCAATATGCCCGTCAAGCACTTCCAAAATGTCGCTTTCTGTTATGCGGGGATGATGGCTAATCACGCAGTCATACCCAAGCTGTTTGCCCAAAAGAATCTCAGGCGTGTCCATATCCACACCAAAAAGCACTTTTTTGATGTTCTCACCAGGCACCATAATCCCAGAATCTGAGGGCACCTTGTCAATTCCTGCCGCCTTGATGGCGATGTCCATAAGCTCTTGTGTGTTCATAAATAATTCCTCCCAAAAAATAAAATAAAAATGCTACTTATTTACAATGCTTTCATTTTGTTTGACCTCACCTTTGCTGAAGCCTTTTGCGGCTTCCTCGATTTCTTTTGCGACTTCATTAATTTCTTCTTGGGTTTTGTACTTTCTAATCCATGCTGTAGCAAGCCTTACAAATGCCTCAAATTGTTGATTAGCCATAATAGCCTCCATACGCCCTCCTTTAACCAAGTATAGCACACTAGGTTGTAAAAATCAAACTAATTTTTCTCATCTACTTACCGAGGCAAAACTGTGAAAAAATCCGCTCGATTAGTTCTTCGTCCACCACGGCTCCTGTGATTTCGCCTAGGGCTGTGTACGCCCCCCCAATGTCTATGGCTGTCATGTCCACGGGCATGCCACTTGCTACCGCGTCTATTGCGGCGGCGAGGTTTTCTTTGGCGTGATTTAGCAGGGCTATGTGGCGGGTGTTGGTTACTATTTCTTTGCTGTACTGCATTTCATTGGTGATGAACATATTTTTGATTGCGGCTGTAAGTTTTTCTATGCCCTCGTGGTTTTTGGCGGATATGGCTATGTGGGGGGTGTCAAGGCTTAGCTTTTGGGGCAGGTCGGATTTGTTTACAACTATTATAACATTTTTCCATTCATCTTGTCCATTAAAATTTATTTGTGTGTTAGGTTCGGAGCCGTCTAATACCAAAAGCACCAAATCTGCGTCTTTGGCTTCTTTTATGGAGCGGGCGACCCCCTCGCTTTCCACAATGTCGTCGGTGGGGCGCACACCTGCTGTGTCGGCTATATTTAGGAATAGCTCGCCTATACGTATGGATTCCCTAAGCACGTCGCGGGTTGTGCCAGCCACAGGGGTGACAATGGCGCGGTCCGTGCCCACTAGGGCGTTTAGCAGGGATGATTTGCCCACGTTTGGCGCGCCTAAGATGGCAGTTTTGATGCCCTCGCGGATAATGCGTCCTGTGGCTGCTGTGTCAAGGAGCCCTTGCACTTGGGATAGCACCGCTTGGACGCCCTCTTTTACTTCGTTTTCAAGTAAGTCGGCTTCCTCGTGTTCAGGGTAATCGATAGCCATTTCGATTCTTGCAAGTAGGTTTAGTAGGTTGTTTGAGCATTTGTCTAAAAGCCCAGAGAGCCGCCCCTCGAGTTGCCCTAGGGCTGCCTGATGGGCTGAGTCTGACTGGGCTGTGATGATGTCCATAACCGCCTCGGCACGGGACAGGTCAATGCGCCCTGCAAGAAATGCCCGTTTGGTAAACTCCCCAGGGTCTGCAAGTCGGGCACCGTGTTTGACAAGCAGAGCAAGCACCTTGCTTGTGACCAGTGCACCTCCGTGACAGTTGATTTCCACCACATCCTGGCGTGTGAAGGTGCGGGGGGCAAGCATCACAGATACTAGCACCTCGTCTATTTTGACGTCCCCGTCTTTGACCCAGCCGTAGTAAATCCTGTGGCTCTCATAATCCTGAACTTTGCAAACAAAAACACGCCTCAAAATTGGCAAGGCTTCCTCTCCGCTCATGCGGACAATGGAAATAGAGCCCCCTGTGGGTGCTGAAATTCCTGCAATTGTGTCATCAAGGTTTATTATTTTACGCAAAGTGTTCACCTTCTTGATAAAAAACCCCTGTTATTCAACAGGGGCTGTTTTTTTAGGTGTGTTATAGCTTCTTTTTGGCGCGATTACAATGTTTCTGTAGGGGTCTGAGCCTTCTGAGTGGGTGGCAATGCCCCTGTCGCCTTGCAGCACTGCATGGATAATGCGCCGCTCAAGGGTGCTCATAGGTTCTAAGGTGACGGGCTTTTTTGTTGCCTTTACTTTTCGGGCAATGTTAAGTGCCAGCTTTTCAAGGCTTTCTTTGCGGCGGTCGCGGTAATTTTCAGAGTCAAGGTTTATGCTTAAATACTGCCCATAACCTTTGTTTACCGCAAGGCTGACCAGATGCTGGAGCGCGTCTAATGTTTGCCCCCGCTTGCCAATTAAAATACCCATATTATCGCCTGAAATGATAATGTTTAGGTTTTTGTCTGTTAAATTTGTTTCCACAGTCATAGAAACACCCATGGAGGCACCAATATCTTTTAAGAAGTCTGTTGCAGTTCTTTCAGGGTCAAATATAATGGAAACGCGCACCACAGCGGGTTTTGCGCCAATGCCTAGGATGCCCTTGCTGCCGGCATCTAAGGTTTCTGTTTCTACTTCATCTCTTTTTACACCAAGCTCTTTAAGAGCGGCTTCTATTGCCAGTTCAGGAGTTTTTCCTTGTCCATCAACAAATTTCATAATCCACCTCCATATCTACTTACGGTCGCGGTCGCGGTCTCGCTCCCATTTATCTTTTTTCTCTCTTTTTTCGCCTTTTTCAGGTGCTTCAACCAGTCCAATCTTATGAGGGAAAAATTTAAGCACAACCATGTTTTGGGCAATCAAGAAGAAGTTACCCATGGTCCAGTAAAGCCCCACCGCAGATGCTGCATTAACGGTAAACCAGCCAAACAGAAGCGGGAAAACAAATAGCATCATTTTTTGCATCATTTTTTGCTGGGGGTCGGTTGCTGGGTTTAGCTTTTGCATTTGCCATGAGGAAAACGCCATTGTCCCTGCGGACAAAATAGGGATGACGATGCCCGGAAGCGTCCATCCTGACGGGGTTACAAGGTTAAGACCAAAAAACGATTCAATAGTCATTCTTGCATCATAATAATACCTTAAAAGGCTGTAATTTTGGGGGTCTGTGTGGCGCAGCCCGTAGAAGATGGCTTCCCAGTGCTCAGGGGTTAAGACGTGGATTGCGCGGTTTAAATCGTCAATATTGCGGGTGTAAAAAGGCGCGTTTCCAAGACCCTGCATGCCGCTAAAGCCTTCATTAATCATGCCTTGAGGGATAATTTCGCGGATGATGTCGGCTAAAACTTCTGCATGAAAGCTAATGTCAAGCCCTGCAATAACGCCTGCTAGGTTTGAATAAGCTTCGTTCATGGTTGGCATAAAATGGAATGTGCGTCCAAACACGGCAAAGATTGCAAAGAATATGGGCATGGTAATTAGCATGGGCACACAGCTTGACATCAGGCTAATGCCGTGCTTTTGGTTGAGAGCCTGTGTTTCAGCTGCCATTTTGCGCCTAAGTTCAGGGTCTTTGGTGTTTCCGTATTTTTCGCGGATTTTGTCCATTTCAGGCTTGATGGCGCGTGCCTTTGCGGCGTTTTGCTGCATTTTAAGTTGGCTGGGCACAAGACCTGCGCGGACAATTATTGTCATGATAATAATCGAAAAACCAAGGGCATTGACAGGGGACGAGGATATAAACATTATTCCGCGCATAATAAAGTCGATAATATGCCCAAAAACAAAAGCAATAGGCCCAATTATTGCTCCGGGTTCAGGCTGTATCTGCGCCAAAAACGGCAAGTTGTTAAACAAAAAGTCCATTACGTATTCTCCAATCTGGTTATCTACCAATTACAATCCTTGTGTTAAAATCTTTTACAGGCACCATGTCAACGCCCCCTTTGGAAAAAGGGTTGCAACGCAAGATGCGGCAAAACGCCAAAAAACTGCCCTCAAAGAAGCCATGGGACTGTACAGCCTCATAGGCGTAAGAGGAGCATGTGGGGTAATACCTGCACCTAGGTAAAAAGTGCGGTGATATGCACTTTTGGTAAAATTTTATTAACAGCAAAAGTATTTTAGCCATTTAACAGTCCCTGTTTCTTCATAAGATACTTTAGGGTTTTTTGGATTTCAATAAAGCTCGCGTCTACAAGACCTTCTTTGGGCAGGATGACAATATCATGCCCGAGTGAGAGTTCATTTTCAAAAACCCTAAAGGCTTCTTTGATGCGCCGTCTTAGTTTGTTTCGTACCACAGCCTTGCCCATTTTTTTGCTAACTGTAATCCCTAAGCGGTTTTGTCCGATTTTGTTTGGCACAACAAAAACAACCAAAGTAAAGCTGCCCTTGGCCTTGCCCGCCTTAAAAACATGACCAAAGTCGCTGTTTTTTTTAAGTGCCTTTGTTGTTTTCATTACACTGTCAAAGAGTGCCTGCCCCTTAGGCGTCTGCGTGCCAAAACTGCCCGCCCGCCTGGGGTTCTCATTCTGGCTCTAAAGCCGTGGACTTTGTACCTTTGACGTTTTTTAGGCTGAAAAGTCATTTTCATAATATATACACCTCCTTATGTTCATTAAAAATCGAAGCCTATCTATTGTACAAGATTTTTGGCTCCGCGTCAAGAACTTTTATGAAATTTAATAACATAAAAAATTTAAGGAAGAATTTACCTTAAAATACTTGCAAAAAATGACGAATAATGTTATAATAACTGCCGTGGACAAAGGGCGATGAAAAGGCATCTCCAATCAATAGACATTCAGGCTTTTAAGTTTTGGGTGTCTGAGAGAGGAGGTGAAGGGCATGAGCTTAAATGACTTTTTGCTTGGTATTTTGCTGGTTGTTGTGGGCAGTGTTTTGTCTGAAAAGACACTACTGTTGATACGCAAACTCAAAGACCAAGCCAAAAAGAAAAAGGACTCACACCTACCCAAGTAAAAGTCCTTTTAAGCAGAAAAGAGGGTGTTAAAGCACTCTCTTTTCATTTTTATTTATAAAAATCCTTAAACACAAATTTATTATACCACATAATTTCAAAAACTACAACCCCTTTTTGAAAAAAGATAATTATTTTTTGAAATTAATCATGCCTTTGATGTCTTGGAGTTTTAGTATTCCTAAAAGGATTACGCAGCCGCCATAAATTGCTGCGAGGATGCCAAGGCTGACCACAAGGGCGGGGACGCCTGGGAGCACCTGGTTAACAATGGTATCGTGGACTAGGTTTGTTAAAAGGCCAGCCAGCACAGCGGCTAGGGCGGGCTTGACAAACCATAATGGCAGGGAAATTTTGACGTCTGTTGTGCGTTTTAGTCGTCGTAATGAGAATACGCTTACCAGGAGGAGGCTTATAAACCAGCCCACCAAAAAGGCGTTGATGCCGTATATGGGGACGAAGAAAAATACAAAGGCTATATTTATGGCAGACGACATAAGACTTGTGCGGAAAATGAAAATTTGTTCGCCAAGACCGCTTAAAAGCCCGTTTAGTGTGATGTTTAGATACCAAAGGGGGCACATAAGACCTAGGATTAGCAAAATATGGCTTAGGTCCTGACTGTATACAAGCTGCCCGATTTCATAGGGAAAGACCACAAAAATTGCCGCTGCCCCAAAGGCTACTATGCAGGTGAAAGTGATGGATTTGGTGACGGTGGAATTGACCCGCGCTGTGTGCCCCAGGGCTATGGATTCGGAGATGGAGGGGACGAGCGATATGGACAGGGCAACCAAAACTGCCGAGGGAAAGAAGATGAGGGGCAGTGCCATGCCTGTGATAGAGCCAAAAGTCGCCATTGCCTCGTCTGCCGCCATGCCGTAGGCTTGCAGACGGCCTGGGATTAGGACATTTTCTACTGTGGACAAAAATGACGAGGTGATGCGGTTGAGGGTTAGAGGTAATGCCATGGCACCAATGGCGAAAAAGGCGGTGCGCCGCCCCATGGAGGGCACGGTTTTCTCCTTGCTCTTGCCTCGCTTGACATTAAGCTTATAAGCTACAACCACATAAATAAAAGACAAGGTTTCGCCCACAACAATGCCAATGACCGCCATTGCCGCTGCATATTCAAGCCCTCGCGGGATGAAGGCAGCAGCCATTAGCATTATAACCCCAATGCGGGCAAGCTGCTCGATAATCTGGCTAATTGCGGGGACAACGGTCTTTTGCAGCCCCAAAAAATATCCGCGCACACAAGAGCCTAGTGCCATAAAGACAAATGAAAAAGATAAAATCCGCAAAGAAAGCACAATACGAGGTTCGTTCAAAATATTGGCACCGATGAAGCCTGCGCCAAAAAACAGCACTGCCGTCATGGCTACTGACAAAACCAAAGTCATTAAAAGGGATATGTATAAAAGCCTGCGCATGTTGCCGCCCTCGTCCTTGGCGGCCTCGGCGGCTACAAGGCGAGAGAGGGTTGTTGTAATTCCAGAACAAGTGATTGCCCAAGCAAGGGAGTAAATGGGCATAATCAATTGAAAAAGCCCCATCCCCTCAGCCCCGATTGCCCCTGCCATAAAAATGCGGTAGGCAAAACCAATGAGCCTTGTTACGATGTTGGCAACGGTAAGGGTCAAAGCCCCGGTGATTAAAGTTTTTTTGGACCATGCCATAAGCAAGCCCCCTATAAGCAACGTCAGCATGTACAATCATATGCAGACAGGCTTAAATTATTGCCTATTGACATCCAAAAAAATCTGTGATAAAATAACCAGATATTATTTTAAGGAGGGAACAAAATCATGAAACTGAAAAAACTCTTGGGGGTTGGCTTGCTTTTGGTGTTAGCCAGCTTCCTGGTGGCTTGTGGCGGAGGCGGTGACGGCATTGAAGGTCGGTGGAATTATGGGGGCACCGAATTTTATGTGTTTAACGCAAACGGCACAGGAACTATGGCAGGTATACCCATAGCTTGGAGTACCTCAAACGGCATTTTGTCTGTATGTTCTACCCCGGATTTTTGCGGCTCTATTGCCAACTGCTCTGAACCTGAGCGATGGACTTATTCCATAAGCGGCAGAAACCTGACTTTGACCAGTACAGAATCTCCTAGTGTGACCTTTACATATAGGAGAAGGTAAGCCTAATGAAATAAACCCGCACTTGGAAGGTGCGGGTTTTTTGTGTTTAGGGGGTGGCGGGGATAGGAGTGGCGTAATTTCAGTTTAAGTCGCCCGCACAATATATCTTTCATGGTCGGTTTCATCTGCAAAAAGCTCTATATCAGGGGCAAGCTCCCTCAGGCTTTTCTTGATGTAAAGCTCTTTTTTAGCAGGGCGAATCATTTCAAGGGCGTTTCTTAAAAACCCCTGCCAGTCCATGCCCTTATCAAGCCCTCTAAAGTTATTTAATTTGCCGATTTTGTAATAAACAACACTATCATCATGAAGGGTGCGTTCAATAAGCTTTAGGCTCTCAGAAATCTCAAGCACAGGCTCAAAGCTGACAAAGGTTTTAATACCAGCGTTTTTGAGCTCCTTTAATGCCTCAAGCCGCTCCTTGGGCAAGGTGGCACCTGGCTCCCACTGGCGGCTTTTGTCCTCGTCCATAAATGTCAGCGTAGTGCCCACTGCAATGCGCCCGCCAAATGCCTGAAAAACATCCACATCCCTCAGCATCTTCTCGCCGCCTTTTGAGAGCACTGCCACAGGAGCTTTATATGCGTTCAAAATCTCAAGGGCAGCGCGTGAGGTCTTGCCGCCATCGGCAGTGTCGCAATATAAATCCCCAATAAACGACAGCATAATCTGTTTATCATAGGTCTTTGCCTTTAAGTCCTTTTCAAGAAGCCTAAGCACATCCCGCCGAGGGCTTGGGGTGCCAAAAAAGTCCTCATTGCGCCGCTGCAGCACCCGCGGCGCGTAGCAATACTGGCAGCCATGTGAACAGCCTATGTAAAGATTGCAGGCATAAGGGCTATATTCTCTTGCTGCCCCTGACGGCTCATAAATAATGGACATATTGCACTCTCCTACTCAATGACAAAATATCCATAATGCTTGATATAGCTGTCATTTGCTTCATAATATTTTATTTTTGTGATACCTAAATTGCCGAGCATATCATAAAAATATTCAACGCCGTTTTGGTTAAAGGTTGTGGGTGCGGTTTTGTACATTTGCCCGATGTTTTGGTCATCCATGCACATTTTGGTCAGCCCTGACAGGGCGTTTGTGATTGCTGTAAATATAACAACCGTTCCGCTTTTTGCACTATTATTTTCCAATATTTTCTTGCAAACTTCATAGGGAATGCCGTAGCAGTCACAATCAATCACATTAAATCCTGACAAATCAAGGCTTGCCACCGCCTGTCGTGCGTCCGCGTTCAGGTTCTTGCCCTTACCTGCCATCAATTCTACACCATAATACCGCGCCTTGTCAATACCTGACCACAAAACATTATTTCCTGCAAATAAATCCAGCACATAAAGCTTGTCGAGGTGCTCAGTCGCCTTTTTGCGCAAAAAGACCTTATTCGCAACGGATTTATTATCAGTCTTAGTTGGTTGTTTCATTAACAATAACCTCCTTAATGCCCCTAAGCTTGCCAATCAACTGGACAACCTTGTCATTATCATTCACATCAAGGCTGACCAAATAATGCACCCTTGAGATGGGCTTTAGCTCCTTGCTCTGCAAGCTATCCAAAGTGGTGATATACTTTTCAGTATTCACGCCATAATCTGTAAAATCAAACTCTTTCAAAGCCTCAAGCTCCGCAAAAAGCACTGCGTCGTCAAAGCCTGTCTCAAGGGTTAGGGCATTGTGGGCAATCACATATGCCCGCTGCTCATTCTCGCTTAAATGGTCAAGGCGGATGCAGGGGAGCTCGCGCAACCCGAGCAACTTAGCCGCCTCAATCCGCCCATTGCCCTCTAGCACCACATTGTCAGCCCCTGCCACCCCCAAAGGGTCGTTAAACCCAAATTCTTTAATGGAATTAGCAATGTGTTCAATTTGCTTTTTGTTGTGTATCTTTGAATTTTTTTCATATGGTGTCAAATTCTCAATAGCCATCATTTCAATTTTCATAAAGTCCCTCCTCTTGGCACTGCCATCCCGCGCGGTTACCCGTCACCCCGCACTTGATGCGGGGTCCCCTCGACTTAGCCGAACGCTTCTTCGCTTTATAGTCATTCGCCGAACTTGATGGGACCCCGGGTCAAGCCCGGGGTGACAGCGGGCTACAGCCTTTTTAGCGGTGTCAATTTCAAATTAGTCAAAATCTTTTCCAAATACTTGTTACAATCATTCAAAATCCGATAATGCTCATTTTCCTTAACAATAACCTTAGGGGTCACCCCGTCTGAGCTTATCCCGGTTACAATGCGAATATACCGCTCAGGACGCTCGCTCCACTGCCGCCACGCCTCGTCCCGCATGAGCCTGTGTTGCACATATTGCCGCACAAGCTCCACATCAGCCAAAGTTTTCCTATACCGCGCCCCTTTCAAAATCTCGATAAACTCAAGCCACACCGCCCTTTCCTCGTCAGTCAAGCCCTTTGGCGGCTCAATCAGGTTGTTAGACTCCTCAATACTAATCACATCCACCACTCCCTTCCAAAATTATGCTTAAACTATAGCATAATTTAAGCCAACATTCTATCTCGTTATTCCATAAAGACAAAGTATTCAGAATGAAAAAAGCTCCAAAATGTCATCCCGCACTTGTTGCGGGACCCCCTCGATTTAGAGATTCTTGCGAACTGCGAGGGGACCCCGCGACAAGCGCGGGGTGACAGAAAGGAGCTTACTTTTTGGTTATTCACTTTAATTACTAATCATTTTGCCCAACAACGGCGTTTCTGCCGTTTCTTTTTGCTGTGTAGAGGGCTTTGTCTGCTTTGGAAATAACGTCTTCTAGGGTAAAGCAGTCAGCACACCTGTCTGCCACCCCAAAGGAGGCGGTTATTTTCAGTTCATGCTCGCCTATAATAAAGGGTGTTTTTGATATAGCATCTTGCAGCCTGTGGGCTATGCCCAGGGCATCCTCACAAGGGATGCCGGCAAGGGCAACAACAAATTCCTCGCCTCCATAGCGGACAAGCTCGGTGTCCTGCTTTAGCACAGCGCGGCTTCTAGCCGTAATGATGCGCAGCACCTCGTCACCCACATCATGCCCATATTTATCATTTATTTTCTTAAAGTTGTCAATGTCGTAAATAATCACCGAAAAAGCGGTATTTTGGGCTTGGCAGAGTTTGAAGTCTTTTTTGACTTCTTCCTCCAAATAACGGCGGTTTTTGGTATTTGTCAGGGCATCGGTTAATGACAGCTCTTTTTGCAGATTGCGGTTTAGAACACTTGCAAACATGAGGGCTGCTGAGGAAATAATGTCCATTTCGTCATCTGAAAATGTCCGCTCTTTTGCAAAGTCGTCAATTTGCAAAAAGCCAAAGAGCTTTTTTTCGGGGGCAACGGGCAGCAAAGCCACGGATTTTAGGTCTTTGTCAAAAAGCCCCACAATTTCTGGATTTAAGGCACTAAAGGGCGAGTTGATACTTGTGGTGTTCATAATTAAGTCAAACCAAACTTGCGAATCTGCAGAACCAGTTGCAATTTCATCATTATGCCAATGCTTTGTCTTATATTTATCGTCGCTTGTCCACTCATATGCAAGGAAAAAGTTTGGCTTTTCATCTTTTTCGTCATTATACCAAAGCTGGATGCTGTGGACATCAAGGCACTTTCCAATAAGCCCCATTGAGTGCTTTAGGGCTTGGTCGGTTTCTTCTTCGCTGGATATAAGCAGTGCCTCAGCCGCTCGGTTTACGGTGTCTAGCAGTTTTTGTCTGTGCTTTAGGCTTTCTTGGGCGTGGCTTATATTTCTTGCTAAGTCTCCTATTTCGTCTTCTCGGTCTAACCCGTAAAGCTCGTTAGCATCATCGGCATATAAGCCAGATTTAACCGCAGTTTGGCTAAGCCTGGCAAGGGGCACCAAAACAAAGCGGCGGATAACAATATGCCCTACCACAACAGAAGCAATTAAAACCAAAAAGGCGGTATAAAGCATGGGAATATAGCTAACAAACAAAATGCCCTCATGTATATGCTACAATGAACTGACCCAACAAAAAGAGAAACCCAATCTCTAACATGGTATAATGGTTTCACCACAAAATCATTTAACCAACAGAGGGAGAGGGTTTCTCTATATGAACATTCTAGCAC